>SDBV01003700.1_pt1 | contig 22324 bp, 19 predicted proteins | sample 2277081 | NCBI WGS metagenome assembly SDBV01 (sample SAMN10402039, study PRJNA504765) | marine sediment metagenome | isolation source: marine sediment core GS10_PC15, 223 cmbsf | place: Arctic Ocean: Southern Knipovich Ridge | collected 2010 | reverse complement strand
TGGACACAGGCTGATCAGAGGACCAACAAGATATGGCGTGCCCTTGAGTTCGGTCTTCCTGGCACAAAGCATTCTGCTGAGTCGATTCGCTTTGGTGGACTGACCCAGTTCCACATAACGAAGCCACATCGACTCCCGCAGCGGTATGAGTTCACTACCCGCTCTCCGGGTACTTCGGTCCTTCGTGTGAACGGCTTTCGTGACCGTGAGGTGCAGTTCGGCTCTGGTGCTGCCGGGAAGCACTTCATCGAGCTGGCCTGGATTCACACTTTGGACACCTTTACCAGGGATTACAAGCAGATTGGGCTGAACGCATTTCGCGCCTTCCGGGGCTAATAACTGACCCGAAGCCCAAACGTTCACGTGATAGACTCGAAATCAGAGGATTTCTCCCGTAACTAGGAGTGTGCCCATATGGCGATCAAGGGTGGCCAGATCCTTCATGTTTCTGGCGGATTCATCGTCGACCGCATCCAGACGGGTGGGGTAACAGGGATCAATGTCAATGAAGATCGGCTGGAGGAGCTGGGCAACTATGAGGCCATCGGCACCCTTCGTGACATTCCTGACCTCACCTTCGAGTTGGAGTCGTTCGACGTAACCACAGAGCTGGAGTCGATACTCATTGGTGGTGACAACTCGGAGGCGGATGGGTTCCTGTTCGACCTCTCGACGTTCATCCCGATCGACATCATCAGTCCCTTCAAGGGCGCTGGGCAGGTCTTCACCGTCGATGGTGGAGTGATTGTCCCGTTCCTCTCGTTGGAGTCGATGTCGTACAACTTCTCACTCACCGATCCGTCGACGATGACCGCCACCCTTCGCGGGGATGGCGTGTTCTATCTCCCGAATGCGTCTCCCTACGAGGAGACGTTCAATGGTGACGGTGCGACTACGACCTTTGTTCCCACGAACGCACCGATGCTGAGGTCCGTCATCGGTGGTCTGGAGTACTTCGCCCTGTCGGTGATGCTGGAAGTGTCAGCCGGGCAGTGGGAACGTCAGCGTCTTGGTGTTGACTACACCAACACGTCTGCCAGTTTCATCTTCACGACTGCTCCTGCCACTGGGACGGACAACATCAAGGTCGTGTACGGGTCGGCGACCGTCGCGACGTACGACCAGACGGTGCACGACACCACGAAGCCCGTGGGTGTTCGTGGTCGTGACGTGTTCGTCAGGCTCAGCGATGGCGCGATGGTCACTCCCACATTCACGGACTGGCTCGGTGTTCAGACGGCGAACGTGGACTGGTCAGTGTCTCTGGAGAGGGACGAGGAGTTCGGTAACCCGCAGATTGTGGCCCAGGACTTTGACACCCCTGAGGTGACGGGTTCGATCACGATGAAGCCGGTTGATACCGACGCCCTGTTCACGCAGATTCAGGACGTTGCTGGCATCACTGGTACCGACATTGCCAACGCCACCGAGGACCCGCCTGAGCTGGATGTCGAGGTCAAGATGGTGGACTCGGCGGGTGTGACCACGAAGACCCTGGTCGTGCCGGATGCCAAGTTCGTCATGCCTCAGATTCAGGGTCAGGTTGGTAGCAAGCTGGAGCAGGACTTCACCTTCACCAGTGCTACTGGCGTGCTAAACGTCTTCAAGGCCGATCCGCCATAAACCTTGCTTGGCTGTGAGACGGGAGAGGAGAGCTGCGGCTCTCCTCTTCTGGTGTGTAGGATCGTTCACACGAACGAATGGAGGAATGAATGGCGGATACGGAGCAGGAGGCCACGCCTCGCGCTCACCTGTCTGACCTGTTCAGGGCAGGCAAAGAACTCACGATTACCGACGCCAACGACGTTGAGTATGTCCTTTGGATGCAACGTCCCACTGCTGTCCAGCAGGAGGAAGCGCGCGAAGCAGCCAATGTCAGGGCGCTTCGTCTGCGCATGCAGTACAAAGAGAGGGATGGGGACCGATACCTAGTACTTCATCAGACGATGGAGGACATGCCTGATGAGCAGTTGCTGGAGACGCGCTCCAAGTACAACGAGGGGGATCTTCGTAATCAGGCGTTCAACGAGGTGATGTACAGCGAAGATCATGGCGAGGACTGGAAGACTGATGACCGGTACGTGTCGCTTTTGTCAGCGCTTTCCGAGCGGTGGGACGAGATCGCTCGCTACAACCAGCAGATGGTCGAGGCAGAGTCTGACGAACGCATTCTCCCAGAAGATGACGAACAGCTACAGGAGCTGTTATCTCAGCAGGAGGTATTCACCAATCAGGTCAACGTAAGGGTCGAAGAGCTGGTTGCTGAGGAGAGGAAAAAGCACGAGAACAAGCCTTTGGCTCAACTCCGCAATGAGATCGTCAAGGAGTCGATCGAGGTTGAGTCAAGGGTGTACTGGTATGAGACACACCAGATCAGGATGTTGTATTACGCCTGCCGTAGTACGGAGGATCACGACAAGTTCTATTTTGATAAGGCAGAAGATGTGTTGAATCTGCCTAGTCATATCAGGCAGGACCTCTACTCAGCTTATGACGATCTGGAAAGAGGAAGTGAAGAGGTAAAAAACTCTCTCAGTCTCCCCAGTTCCTTGGACTCGTCCGAGTAGTACGTGGACTTGGAGGGGACTTTTCAGCCTTCTGGCCGGAAGGCATTGAGAAGGCACCATGGACGATGGTAGTGGCCGTGAACACTGCCCTCATGGTGATAAGCTGGCATGAGAATTTGCCGAAGGATGAACAGCCACCAAGGCATATTTGGTGGTCTGCGGACCTACTCGATGAGTGGTTCAGGAACGTCGAAGAAGAGCGGAATTCGAGGAGTACGGCTAGTCGCTCCTCCTATGACGAGGCGGATGACGTTCCAATGGCAGGCAATGTTTTAGCTGAGGGTCTGAGGCCCACTGGTGACTGACCGTAACCTCGTCATCAAGGCGATAGTCGACTCGACTCAAGCCTCCACTGGCATTCAGGACATCATCAGGAACCTGAAGGGCCTCCAGAGCGAGCTATTCAAGCTTGGCAAGGGTCAAAAGGTCGCTGATCTACAGAGTCTCGCTGAGCAGTATCGGAAGGTCTATGGCCCCGACCTTGCGAGGAATATCAGGGAAGCAACTGATGCCCTGAAGCAGTTTGAGCAGATTCGGCTGAAGACAAGGACCCAAGCTACTGGTGCGGCTGCTGGGTTCCTCAAGGCTGACCGGCTAGGAGACAAGGGGTTCGCTCCTTCCGCCACTCTGGGTCGTGCTGTCCCTAGCCAGCAAGAGCTTGCAGCCGCTACGGCCAGGGCTACCTCCTTCCTAGAGCAGCAGGTTGTCGAGGTCCAGAAGCTCAGGCTGGAATTTGAGGCGTTGGGACAAGAGGCTCCCCTCGCGTACCGGGCACTGGTTATTTCCCAGATTGAGGCGATCGATCTTGAGCAACAGCTTCAGGCGATTTTGGGTGGAGGAACTGCTGTCGAAGCGACCCTGCTGAGGCGTCGCGACATCATCAATCAGACCAATCAGCAACTACTTGAGCAGAAGGTTGCACTCGAATCAGCCGCTCAGGCTCAGCTCGCTCCTCAAGTTCAGCGGAAGATCGAGCAGGGTCTTCAGCAGATTCGTCAGCAGAACAAGCTCCTTCAGGATGCGGTCATCCTGGAGCAGCAGATCGCGCAAGCTGAGGCGGAAATCGCTGATATACGAGGCCAGGCAGCGGGTTCTATCTTCGAGGTTCTTCCCGAATCTCAGGAAGCGCTGAATCGTGCCCTGCAGAGGCAAGACAGGGTCGATATCGGGGATGACGAGCAGGTAAAGATCGAGAAGATCAACCGACTCTACAAAGAGCAGGCTGAGCTTCGATCGAAGGCTGCTTCGTTAGGAACACGGGGCAAGGCTGCGTTGAACGAGCAGAAGGTCCAGCAGGCACTGGCTGGTCAGCTTCCCTTCCTGAAGGAGATCGAGAAGCGACAGGGCGCGCTGCTTCTTCAGCGGGAACTGCTATTCACTCCTGGTGGCCTCGGGCGTATTGCCCCAGAATTGCTGACGCAAATATCCCTCCTCCATCGGCTCCAGCTCCAGTTGAAACAGGTCGAGGTTGGGACAGCTCGATTCAATCAGATACAACGTCAGCTACGGGCGACTGTCGAGCAGGTCAATGCGACTGTTGCGTCGGGTGGCACTGGGGCCGTGATCACTGCTCTGGACCCGGCGCAATTCAAGGCTGGTCTCGAAGCCAGCATGTCGGGGATGCAGCGCCTGTTCCAGAGCGTATTCTCTGACCTGGGACGGCGCTTCACTGCCACTCTGCAGTTCGCCATATCAGCAGCGATCCTGTTCGGGGTTCAGCGGTTCATTCGGGAGTTCTTTCAGACCGTCGTCGAGGTTGAGCGTGCTTTCGCCGATATTGAGACAGCATTGTCTCTGGATATTGACGCCGAACGAGGCACGGTGGAGTTCCGTCGTCAGGTCGAGGAGGTTCGCCAGGACGTTTTGCTGCTTGCCGATGAGTTCAATGTTCTCCCGACAGAAGCGAATGAGGCTGCGTTCAAGATGGTGGCCCGGTTTGATGATGTGGGCAATGCGATGGTTGCTCTCCGGGCACAACTCTTAGCTACCAAGGTGTCGACTATCGACCAGGGTGAGGTGCTGCGCGCATTGACCGCCGTGGCTGAAGGATTTGCGTCTGCCAACCTCGCTATCAACGAGACGCTTACGATCCAGGAACGGCTCTTAGTGAGAGAAACTGAGGCTGCTCGTGGATATGGGAAAGCGCTCGATATAGCAGTTCACATTCAGCAGCAGTTTGGTATCGAGGTCGAGGATACGCTGGAAGGGACAGCGCGAGCCACCGAGACGTTCAAATCGTTGGGCTTCACTCTGATCCAAACTGAAGCACTCGTTGCCGCTGTCAGTCGTCAGCTTGGCCAGACAGGGTCGCAGGCAAGCGAGAAATTAGTGCGTTCTCTTGGGCAAATCGCTGCTCCGAAGATCAGGAATGCCTTGCTCGATCTTGCCGCTACCACGGAGAGCTTCAACCTCCAGACTAAAGACTTTGCGCAGGGTGCTGATGCTTGGTTCAAGATCGCGAACCAGATCGATCGGATTTCTAAGGCTGATCCAGCGGCCGCAAACCAGATTTTGCAGATCATTGGGCAACGTCGAGAGGTTGAGGCTGTCGCGGCTGCCTTAGGAACTGCTGATCTGCAGAAAGCGATTATCGGGGGAGAGGTTGCGGCGATTGGCGCTGCTGAGGATCGGTTTAGCTTCTTGGAGAAAACTGCTTCCGAGACACTCAAGTCGATTGCGGCAGGGTTCCAGGAGTTGGCACAGAACTTTGAGCGGCTGGGTGGGTTGGCTTCGGTCAAGCTCTTCCTGGCAGCTCTTGACGAGATTCTTGACTTCGTCAATGAAGCTCTCAAGCTTGTGATCGACCTATTCGATGCGATCGATAATGTCTTTGGCTTTGACCTCACTGGGTTCACCAGAAGTGTCATTTCTGTGGCTGCTGCATTGGGTTTGGCGCTGAAGATCGCCAAGGAGCTGAGGGTCACGTTCCTAGCTCTGACGGGTACACAGCTTGGTGCTCGCGTTAGTCAGTTGCTGAGTGGGTTTTTCGTTGCCAAGGGCGCGGCAGCGGCAGGCGCGAGTGGGTTGTTGGGTCCGTCTGGGGCACCTATTGGTGCTGCTGCCGCGACCACACGGTTCGGGAAGTTCAGTGCGGCATTGGGCGCGGCTTCTGGTGGTATTGCTTTTTTCGTCGCGGCTATCGCGGGAGCCGTCATATCGATCAGGGCGCTTGATGAGAGGACCAAGAGGCTGGCAGATGCCTTCAAGGAAGGTCGCGAAGCTGCCTCGCTTGCCAGCGCAACAGCATTTGGTGATATTCGTCGTGCGGGTATAGACCCAACTTCACCTGAAGCTCAGCAGATCATTCACAACGCGGAGCTAGAGGCAGCCAAGGCGTGGGCGCAGATAGCAGAGTCTGCGATTCCGAGCATGCTGGAACGTTTCGGAGCGTCCCTTGACACACCTTTCGGGGCGGGTCTCATCCCCGGAGGAACGACACTTGGTAAACCGACTCGCACCGAGGAGTTGAAATTTGCGGCGGATTTCCCAGAGGAGATTCCAGGGAGCAGGGAGCATTTCCTGGAAACAGTAAACCGACTTGACGCTCTCCTGCTTGAGGACGCGGTCAATATCTTCAGGGAAGATATAGCCGAGATTGAGTTCACTCCTGAGCAGATAGAGGCCATTCAGCGTGAGGTGCAGTTCGGGGAGGGTCCAGCCGGGTTCGACCCTGTGAAGGGTATCGGAAAATTCAGGATCGAGACAACGGAAGAGATTGTCGCGCTGATGGAGAAGCAAGTCGGCGCGGCTTTGGACAGGTTGGCAGAAGATGCTGGCGATGCTTCGGCGAATGCTGCCAAAAATGCGAGCGTTGCTACCGACATACAAGGGGTTTTCTCCTTTTGGGCTGAGGTCATGGGGGCGGCAGATTTACTGATTGAGGAAATCAGCAGGAGCATCGAGGGCTTACAGAGAGAGCTGGACCAGCTCGATATAGATGTACAACTTGGGCGTCGTCATCCAGGATCTGTTCCGGAGGAGAGAAGGCGGCTGGCTGAGTTGATCCGTCTAGAGACTGATGCTCTTGTGCAGATTGGTGCCCCTCAAGAAGAAATTGACGCGAATTTCAAGAAGGCAGACGCTGCACTGATTCAGTCGACCGATGACTTCATCGCCATTGGTGATCAGCTTCTGGAGAACGGCAAGGAGGCTCGTTCCGATCGGGAACAGCGTGCTTTAGAGATGCTCATATTGTCTGAGCGGATCAGGAGATTCACGGCGGAAGGCCTCACCGAACGGGTGCTGGTCGAGCAAAATGCACTCAATGAGGTGCTGAAGCAGGACACGCTAAGCATGCTCAAGGCTGCCGTTGTTGCAGCACAGCAAGCGAAATCGCTTGCTTTCACCTTTACAGAAAGGCAGGCCGCATCCAGGGTGTTGTCGGCTGCGTTCGGTGAGCTTGCAGAGTTCTGGCAGAACTTCGGAGACGATTTTGGCATCGAGTCAGATGCGGAGTTGGCGAGGCAAGTCCTGGAGGACAAAGAGCGTCGCGACGAACTCACCGACCAGTTGAACAAGGCAGCTATTGCCCGGACGCGAATCCGAGGTCCTGCCCTGAGTCAGGCTACTGGGCTGAAGGCTGACGCGCAGGGGGCTTTGCAGGAACTGAAAAAGGCTCAGGACGAGAAGCGGTTCGGGGATGCAGAAGCTATAAGGCAGACCCTCCGGGAGATTTCTGCCCAGCAAGCTCAGCTAGAGCTTCGCACTATTATTGCTGCGGCAAGGGCAAGGGCTAGCGCCAGGGATGCGTTGACACAGCAAGGTATTGCTCTTGGTGCATTGATTGCTGAGCAGCGCCTAGTGGGCAGAATCATTGGCGTAAACTCAGCGGAGTGGCACGACCTTGGGTCTGCCATCAAGTCAGCGACGGCCCAGTTGCTCGATATGGTGCTGGAGCTTGAATCGCTCAACCGTATTCTTGGTGGCGATCTGACCAATCCGTTGACTCAGGCTGAGAATGCGTTCATTGATGCATCCAGGGCGCTCCAGCTTGTGAATCAGTCTGGCGAGGGTGAACTAGAACGGGCACGTGCAGAGCTTGCGAAGAACCAGTCAGAGGCAGGTCTAGAGCGGGCACGATTCGACGTGGCTCTGTTCGACCTGAAGTTCCTTGTGGAGACTGACCAGCTCGGGACGGGTGGGTACATATCAGCGCTCCGGGCATTGTTGGAGCAGGTGGACGTTACGTCTCACCAGGGCATGTCGATTTGGCAGGAGATCAACAGTCTGATTGAGGGTCTGACCGAGGACATTGGTGATATGGCGTTCAATATCCCAGGTTCAATAAGGCTACCGACACTCTTCGAAGTCCGTCGAGCAGTCGAGGCAGACTCCCTTGGTGTTAGCTACATTGACAACCGTCAGATCGACGTTCGTGTGAACGTTGAGACGATTGCTGATCTTGGGGAGTTGTTGGCGGTGTTGAGTGGGTCGCTTCAGCAGACCATCCCCGTGGAGGGACAGCGGCTAGCGACGGGTAATTCAGGACTCACAGTGGGACCCTTCGGATAATGGCGCAGTGGACACTGACCGATAACTCGACCGGCACCCCTGAGGTGCTGAACTTCCCGCTCAACCCCAATCAGTTTGATCCGCCTGGATACAAGCCCAACATTCAGCAGGAGCAGGCCACAGCACCGGGGTCTCCTGTCGTGGTGTTTTTGGGACGAATGCAGGCAGCACCGGGGTCCTTCTCGGGGATCATCCACAACGCTGCCTGGCTGGCCGTGGCTGATATCTGGTTCACGAAGTGGTACCCGCTGGAGCTTGCCGATGATGAGGGTCGGACGTGGGACATCCTGATCACGAATTACGACAAGAAACGACTGAAGAGAGCGATCAACCGCGACCGTCATGACTACACGGTCGACTTCATGGAGATTAGCTGAATGCAGAACATTCTTGAGGACAAGTGGGACCTCTGGGAGAGTGGCAATTTCACTGGGGATGATCTTCCAGTCACCCGTGCCACGATCTCCAAGCAGGTGTTGAAGACGATCGGGCAGCTCGACCAGGAGACTCAGGAGGGAGACCAGTTCCGCACGCTTCTCTTCTCCCAAGACGCTGAGTACATAGAGATACCCAACATCGTTTCATGCACGATCGATAGGCGTCTTGGAGCAGACGCTGCCTCGATGACACTGGTGATGAGGAATCAGACCGCTGCTGATGTGCTGGATAATCTCGACGAGATTCACGCTGGCTCCGATCCAACAGAGGAAGCTGCCGGATCAGCACTTGCTGTCGCTCCTACCAAGCGAGAACTGGGGGAGTTTGCTGCTCCTGGGTTCTTCACCTTCCAGCGAGGTCTCACTTTCGACTCGCAGTGGAAGTGGGGTCATGGGCAGAACCCCACCTGGGTTGACATGTTCATCCCGAACCGGGTGATCCGCACTTTCCAGGGTTATGGGTCTAACGGAGACGGGCAGGTCCACAATGACGCCAAGCTGGATCTGACTGGCACATGGCTGATTGACCGCGTTCAATACAGCGCAAAGGGACTGGTCACGATTCAGTGTCGGGACTTCGCCAAGCTACTGATCGAGCAGCGGCTATATCCCCCGATCGTCCCGCTGAACCGATATCCGTTGAAGATCTGCGGTCCAGACACCGAGCTGGTGGACAAGGTGACCATCATCGACACGATCACCGAGGGGGATATCGTCAGCGATGACCTGGGTCGGCACCAGACCGTGGGGTGGGACTCAGGGAACGTTCCGTATTTCGGCATCAACGGGTCGGTCTATGGACATCGTCCCTCCCACGCATTTGACGGTGACGAGTCCACCTACTGGCTATCGATGCGGAACAACGGACCCAACAAGGTGTGGTCCTTTGAGTGGATCGAATCAGATACTCGTGGAGAGCTGATCAATCAGGTTCACATGAAGCTCAAGTATGGCGGATACAAGGTCTGGATCGCAGTGAAGGTGGACGGGAAGTGGGTGGACGGTCCCTACGTGCCGTACGGGTTCAACTCTGAGCCAGCCGCTCCGAACGGGTCCTACGTGCCGTACGTGAAGTTCGTTAATGCTCCTTCAGGTGACGGATGGTTCACTATTGACCTAGATCGTGATTATGAGGCCGATGCGGTGCGGGTGGTGTTCTCGAATCTCGCCAACTATGGCCGCATCTCAGGGGGTGACTTCCGCGCTGCTGTCTACGAGCTGGAGGTCCGTTATTTGACGACGGGACCCGTGCGGACCTCAGAAACGATCACGGAAGAAATCGAGGTGCCCGTTCCGGGGAACATCACTGACTACACAGACATCATCAAGCTGTTCTGTGCCTGGTCTGGCTTCTACTGGCCTGATGGTGAGGACGACCAAATTCTCAAGGAGTGGGGCGCACCTGGTGGCAGGGTGTGGGGTGACTTCTTCTATTCAGGCGCGGTACCGGTGGAGCCTGCATGTATCCCACCCTCTTACTGGGACAACAAGTCAGTGATGGATGGGATCAACCAGATCAAAGAGATCCTGGGGTTTGTCTTTTACGTCGATGTAAGTGGCGGTGTCATCTTCCGTCCGCCGAACATCTGGAAAACTGGAAACTTCTTGTTTGGCGTTGGGTACGTCGGAGAGGACACAGTGCGCGATGTCGATGAGACGAGAGTCTTGCTCGACTACGGGGTGACGATTGACGACAAAGACCTTCGCTCGAAGATCGTGGTCGTGTCTGCCCAAGACCCAACCCTGCATGGGGCATATACCCCAGGGTTCTCATCCACCGAGGCTGTCCCATCTGTGATAGACGATCTTGCCTTACTGGGTGGGCAGGAGCGAGTCATGTTGGTGCCGAACTACCCGTTCATTTCTCAAGCGGAAGTGGACAAGTTCGGGTTTCTGGTCAGCCTGTGGATGCATTGGGCATATCGGTCTTCCAAGTTTCGCATCCCAGGTATTGCCGCTCTAGAGCCGGACGATCAGGTTCGTATTTATGAGCGTGTCACGGCCGAGAGCTTTATCCACTACGTCGAGGGTTACAGCTCGGTCATGGATATGGACAATGGCACGTGGTACATGGACGTGGACACTCACTGGTTAGGGAATGGCCCTTCAGAGGAGTGGCACATCAACATGACCACGATGGACCCTTCCCTCTATGCCTATCTGGTGGCGATAGGTCAGATCGATTCCGACATAACGAATCGTCCTCCTGAGGTCGATGAGATCCTGAACTGGCAGCCGCCAACGATTCCGACTGACCCGATTCGCATTCCTGACAACTACTGGGAGATTTTCCCCGACCCGGTGGTCATTGTGTACCCCGATCCGCCTTTCGATCCTGAGGACGGGACGGCCAGCCATGATCACATCATTCCTCCTGGGCCTAGCACTGGTGGGACAGCGTTTGCTTGCGGGAACGCTGCTCAGTTCAACCAATGGGGATCAGGTCCATACTCGCGCCAGCCTCCATCCTCTGGTTGGAAGTGCAACAGCTCTCATATCGCGAAGGTGACCCTGGCGGTGGCATTCGACCCAGGCCTTTCCGCATTGGTCAACACCTTCCCTGGTCAGACCAAGACGGTCTCGGTGAACATCGACCGTCGTGCGAAGTTTGCCTTCCTGAAGCTGGCTGACCTGTTCATGGATGAGGGGTTGGACATCAACCATCTGTCTGGGTACTACTGCCGTCCCGTGGTGACGTTCATCAATGGGCAGCGGGTTCACTCCCGCACGTCCTGGTCGAACCACGCCTGGGGTCTTGCTGTGGACTTCAACGCTCCCCAGTTCCCGTATGGCAGGAGTGCTTCTCAGGCTGGGGCTGATGGGGCGAGGCTGATCAAAGTTGGGGTCAAGGCCGAGAACAACATCCGTACTGGGAACGGGGCACGTGTATTCAAGTGGGGCGAGCGGTTCAGTCGGCCTGACCCCATGCACTTCCAGGTGTGTTGTTCTCCTGGTGATCTGGCTACCGGGATTTTCCTACGATGACGGATAGATACCCCTACCCAGAGATACGTAAGAACGACACGATCACTCGTCTGTCACGTGAAACTGAGGCAGGGTTCACTCGTTCTGAGTACCAGCAGGTTGTGTATTGCGCTGGTGAGGCGAACCCTACGGAGCCTATCTGGTTTGGGCGTGCGTATGACCGACCACCATTTTTCACCTATTCAGCAGTTGCGAAGAACAACGAGGTTGTGGTCACGCCTTTCCCTTGTGGCGATGTCACCGATAGGGCTGCCGGGATGACCATAGGTGTATCCGAATGGATTAGAGATGCGCAAGGCATGTATGTGGGGGCACACCTCTGGTACAAGGTGCAGAAGCAGGAAGTGGATCGAGCAGGCGCGGGTCTGATCCAGCAGGATCACGTCAGGGGATCTCAAACGATCTCGATTCCTGACTGTGGCCAGACCGGTGACTGCGTGTTCCTGATTGGGACAAGCAATGGTGCTTCTCAGGTCGATATTGGTGTCGAGTCTCCCCCGATGAGTACGAAGCACCCTTTCGGGTGGGGCGCTATTGACCCAGCTCGTGGGTCGAATGGAGCATATTGGGTTCGGAAGTGGAGTAGTGCTCTTGAGCAAGCAGATGTGATCACCATGGATAACAGCATGGACATGTTGGCAGTCGTTCTGCTTCGTGGATTCAACTGCCAAAGTGCTGAGAACGGCATAACGGTCAATTCAGGGACCTTCTTTCTTGGTCCAGCAGTCGCTCCTTCCAACTACCCGAACCCTGTAACCGACACTGCTCCACTGTCCATGGCGTCGAACGTGGATCAGGATTTGATGGTCGCATTTTTCACCGGGTCGTCAGAGGTAGCAGACGCGAATTTTGTGAATGACCTTGGGATCTTGAAGGAGCTGGAGTTTGGTCCAAGGATCACTGATCCTGATCCGACGTTCCTCAGGATGGGGATTGGTAGCCGTAGTGTGGCTTCACAGGAGAATTGGGACCTCGTTTTCTCGTCTTTCGATATTTCTTCTGCTGCGGGATGGCAGGGCCTTCGGATCAGGATTAGTTGATGACCACGCGACGTAACCCTCGGACCTTCACCTGGGAGCAGGAGGATGCCCGTGGAGAGCCGTTTCGGGCTGGACCGGATGGATTCCTTGAGATATCCGATGAGGACCCTCCACAGGTCATTTTCGAGGTCACACTTCGGTTCGATGGGACAGTGCTGAAGGGCTATACCGACATCTTCGATGTGGAGAAGAAGAGCGCGCAGCGAGAAGTACGATTGGATGACTGCGTGACATGACTTATAGGCTCACCAGACAGGAAGATCGAAGGACGCAGCTTGATAGGCAGACGTGGGCTGGTCCTGTTCAGCTCGTTTTGACCTATGAGTTGACTGGTGCAGGCGAACACACGAGTGAGATGATTTCTTTTGGGACCGTGTTCGAGGGGAAGCCGTTTTTCACCTATGGTGTGGAGCTGGCGGAAGGCGAGACTCTTATAGGCGGTGATTTCCCGTTGATCATGGCAGGCGTAGGAGAGTGGGACTTGACGGAGATTGACAACGACGATGAGGACCCGTTCTATCTTGGTGCCAAGGTGTGGTTCAACGCGGTCACTAAGCAGACGTATAGCTACCTGTTCCGACTTTCGTTCGAAGGAGTGGCGGTAAGGAACACCGAGTTCTTCAGGGGTAACTAATGGGTAAAACTACAAACTTTGGACTCAACAGGTTCGGTCAGGAAGGTCGTATCTCGGATGAGGGCTACAAGTTCTCCCTCAAAGACCGAGATATCATTGACACCCTCCTCTTCACGCTTTTCAACCACGATCATCGCGCGGTCAATGCGTTCACGTTCATTGGACCCCAGAACCGTCCGACACTCACGCTGAACATCACTGGCGGGACACTGCCAGCACGGACTGATCTCTTCTATCGTATCTCCTACCGAGATGACAATGGGAACGAGACCGAAGGGTCGATCTCAGCGACTGTGCGGACGAAGGACCCCATTCCTCCGCCTGAGTCTTCTGGTCTGACCACCGCGGACACGGGTGGATCGCTGACTCCAGGTACCTACAAATACGCTCTGTCCTACACCCAGGGGTCTGCTCAGACCAAGGCTCCGAACATCCAGACCATTTCTATCCCGACAGGGACGGTCACCAACACGGTCACTATCACCTTGCCTCTGATCGCGGTTGATGCTGACGGATGGAAGGTTTACCGGAAAGGCCCAGGCGACATCGAGTACTGGCTTCTAGACACCATCGTCGCGGGGGCCACTCCTCCCGTCACATATGTCGATGACGGCAGCTTGTCTCCGAACTGTGACAAGAAGCGCCCGACCGTCAACGACACGAATTCAACCAACTCGGTCACTATTGACATTGCTGCTGCGGACCTGCCTCTTGACACCAATATCACTTCGTGGAGGGTTTACCGGACCAACACCGCCGGTATATACGGGAGTGCTTCCCTGCTGGAGACAGTCACCGAGACAACCACTCAGGGCGGCGCGGACCTGGTGACGACTACGACGGATATTGGATCTGCTCTCCAGACGGGACGACCGCTGGACCAGACCACGATTCCCCCAACGGTGCCGGTTCTGGATGCTGGCGATATCTGGGCGACTAACTCGGCTCGACTGACCTCTGCTCTGGCTCCTCTTGGTGTTCACGTGATGAACACGTTCATTTTGGGCAAGATCATCAACACCACGGTCTACAACGAGTTCACTCCTCCACACGACATGCCAGTGGAGCGGATTGAACTGTTTCTTCAGGACGCACCGGACGGAGACGGGACGGACTTTTCCACCGTTCGTGTGACCGATGACGCCACACAGAACGAATTCCAGTTCGTGCATAACGACTCGCTGATCATCCCAGAGGTCCAGTCCTTGTCTCATTCGTTCACGAGCGGGACATTCACCTTGTCGTTCGATGGTCAGGGTCCTACCGGATCGCTGGATTGGGATGCTCTTGCTTCCGAGATTGAGACCGAGCTGGAGCTGCTCTCCAACATCACTGATGTGATTGTTACCGGATCGGGGACAGTCAATGACGCGTGGTTTGTCCAGTTCATTGATCCTGAAGATGATGTGGCGTTGTTGACCTCTGCTGGCTCGGTGACGATCACCCATGCTGAGATCACACCGGGGTTCGACGGTGGAACGTTCACCTTAACGTTCCAAGGACAGACCACGGCAGCCATCAACTTCGATGCCACAGCCGGTGCGGTTGAGACAGCCTTGGAGCTTCTGTCAACGATCACTGCAGTCACAGTCACTGGCACAGGAACCGAGGCCGATCCTTGGGTGGTCGAGTTCGTGACTCCAGGTGCAGAGGATGTAGAGATCATGCAGGGGGATGCCACCAACCTAGATGGCAACACTCTGGTGGTGGGCGTGACCACTGAGGGCTTTGGTAATACCTCGATCGATATCGACATCCAGGACACGAACCAGGCTCAGGTGTTCCAGACCTCGACGACGGACTTCGACGAGCAAGAGGCTGAGGATGCCACGCCTGGTGGAGGCGACCAGGTCTCTGATGCGGTGGCAACTAATGACGTGGCCATGGAGCTGAATGCTCAGAACGAGACCAGCCAGTGGGATGTTGGTGTGCTTCAGGCGGGCGACTACACGGCAAGGTTCTGGGTGCGGGACATCGACAAGACCTCAGACTTTGACATTGCGGTGATTGATCAGCCCTCCACTGACATTATTCGCACGAACATCACTCTCCACCGGGCTACCTATGAGCCTGCGTTTGAGCTGAAGTTCACCTCGACTGGGGTTGAAGACATCATGCTTGAGGTCGAGAAGACAGACACAGGGACTGATCGTGTCAGGGTGGACAAGTTCGAGTATCAGGTGGCTTTGCCCATCCTGCACGCAGGTTCCACTGTGCAGGTGTTGGGGTTGATTACCCTAACGCCGACCGACGCTGGAGGAGACGTTCAGGTGAACGTTTGGTACTAGATGAGTTTGAGAAAGGATATCCGTAGTTGGTTGATCTACGACGAGGAATCGACTGGGTCTGTGTTCCGTGCCCTGGAGGCTGCTGCACTGGCTGGCATGGGACATCGGCTAGCTTCACATGAAGCAATCGAGGTACGAGCAGTGGGCAATGTGATGAAGCGGATTGCGGTTACCAGGATCAGGACTGCCAGGCGTGAGGGTGGGGTCCGGTGGGAGGCAATGGAAAAGATGACGAAGGTGATGATGTATGCCTTCGGTCAGGCTCCCCCAAATGCGGAAGCTCTAGACGAGATTCATGCGACGGTGTTCCGCATCGACCAGAAACTGAACTCAGCGGGATCAGTTGGCCCAGGTGTCGAGCGTGCTGATGTGAGGGGAGACTGACATGGCGCACGGTTTCTACGCCGACGTTCCTGGGGCAAGGATGGGTTTGGATGCTGACGGCAGCATTCTCTTGGCCGCTGAGATGGCGGTGGGTTCGTTCACGGTAGGGATGTCTCCCGGCAAGGTTTGGGATACGCCGACTCAAGCAGAGAAGGACCGTGTCAACAACGAGGATGCCAGCGACGATTGGGCGTTGGCTGGTAACGACTTCCTGAGTTGCATGATCTTCCCAGAGAAGCGTGATATCGATGGTGTGTTTTTTGCTAGTCCCAACGTCACTTCAGGGGGGAGCGACTACTCGACAAACACCACCAATGGAATTGATGGCTCATGGACAACCCTGAGCTACACGGGGTTTACCTGGCTGTTGGATGACAAGTACCGCACAGACATAGCCGCGAAGTCTTTGACTGGGGTTCGTGCTGTGCGTTTCTTCAACGGTTCGACTTCGCAAGACCTGAGTGCGATGCACGTGTATGGATTGATTGCTAGCGGGGAGACTCCAGATCGAATCCTGTTTCTCGACGAAGCTACTGGGTTGGAGTTCGGTTCTGGTGGGTCAGCACCAGAGATCATGGACTTCGGAGACCGTCCTCGTGGCTCCATATTCGACCATGAGTTCCGTTTGAGGAACAACTCGACAGTAGCTGGAAACAACCTCACAGCCACCACGATTGCCCTCACACGCGAAGCCCTGGTGGGTGTCATGGATACGTGGATGACTTACGACGAAGATGGAGGCGGCTTCATGACCTCCGAGACGGTCACCAGTCTTGCTCCAGAGACGAACAGTGCGCTGCTGACAATGCGCCTCGACATTCCAGATCTAGCAACCTTGTTTGTGTGGGCAGCTCGGACGAAGGTCGCCGTCACTACCTGGGCCTAAGCCATGCCCGTCACTGCCGATTTATTTTCTCCACCTAGCGGAATAGTTCTCCCGCTCACCATCCTTCGTCCTGCCACAACGGTGGAGGTTCATTCAGGGGTAGGCAATTACGACATTGACTTTGAGTGGGACACGGTCACGTCCTTTGACTCTGGGAACCTGATCACGGTCAGCCAGAACAATGTGGTGGCTGGGGAGTACTCATCAGTTCCAACCTCTGATCTTGACAGTGGAAGTACCTGGTTCACCCGTGTTGTTGTCGATGACCTCGGCGATGGGTCCGACACCTCCGCGACTCACACTCTGACCTGGTTCGATCCGGTGGACTCCGACCGCTTTCTCTACACGGCGGTCATGACCCAGGTCGGATTTGAGGATGACCCACCCACCGAAGGATGGAGGGTAATCACAGGGTCTGAGCCTGGCGATGGGGACCAGCTCGATTTCGACCGCTTCCTCTACACGGCAGTCATGACCCAGGTCGGGTTCGAGGACGACCCGCCCACCGAAGGATGGCGTCAGATCACCGGGTCTGAGCCTGGCGATGGAGACCAGCTTGACTTCGATCGATTCCTCTACGCAGCGGTCAACGTCACTGCTGACGTATTTCTGTCCGGTGGTGGCAATGCTGCGTCCGAAGGTACGGCGGCACTGGACGTTGATGCGGCTTTTGCGCTTTTGGCCGGTGCTGGTGATGCCGCGTCGGATGCTGCTGGTTCACTCAACCTAAATCCTGCTGCTCTCAGTGGTGGAGGTAACGCTGCTGCTGATGGGTCGGCGGCCTTTACGGTTGTCGTTCTGATTGCCGGTGCTGGTGGCGCCGCATCAGATGGATCAGCCGCTATGGATGTCTCTGCTCTGTCTGGTTCTGGAGATGCTGCGAGTGAAGGATCGGGTGCACTCACCCTGGAGGCGGCACTTGCCGGATCTGGCAATGCCGCATCAGATGGGTCTGGAGCTTTCACTGTCGAGATACCTCTGGCGGGAGCAGGCGATGCTTCAAGTGAAGGATCAGGAATCCTTGGCACTTCTGTGTCGTTGTCTGGGTCGGGAAACGCTGCTTCTGATGGCTCTGGCGACATGGGTGACTTCTCATTCATGTTGGGATCGGGGGATGCAGCTAGCGAGGGAAGTGGTGCACTCACCGTAACCATCAGCATCGCCTTGTCTGTCACCCTTCCCGTGATGCAGTTCACTGCCTTGCTGGACTACATACTGAATCCTGGCCTTGTTGGTGGGGTCATCCGCCCTTCGTCGGCGGCCTACGCTCCATTTTCTGCGGTTGGCGGTACTGCCACTGGGTCTCCTGGTGGACAGCAAGGGGATTACTTCCCGGTGCTGGCAGACCCTTCCCTTTACCAGCCATTGATTATGTGGCGCAAGCACAGCCTTGTGGCTGGCGACGATCCACCTCGTGCTGTCCTCGTTCCATATACGGTCATACCGGAGGAGTAATGCCTGTTACCCAGTTTGTTCATGTTGCCATTGCGAACGCTCTGTTCTCGGGGAGTTCGACGACGTTTGCTCATACCAGTGCTTACGTGGGACTGTTCACGAGTGATCCTGGGTTTCTGGGTGACCAGTCAGGCGAGGTCAGCGGTGGCGGGTACACGAGGATTCAGCCTGTGTGGTCTAGTGGAGGTGACTCCAGAACCGTCACGGACATTAGCTTCCCGGTCGCTACTGCCGCCTGGGGAACGGTCACACATGTGGGGATACTGGATTCAGCGACTGGTGGGAACATGTTGGCTTACGAGCCGACTGCTGGTCCCATTGTGATCACTACTGACGATCAGGTAGACCTGAAGAGCGGTGATTTTACGGTAGATGTGACCTTCCTCAACGAAGGCAGCGGGATCAACACCCAACGAACCGGGACTGTTTACCGGCGCGATCGGTTCCTAGATGTGATCATCGACGGTGGGACTCTTGCTGCTGAGCCAGGATCGTGGGTTGGGTTGGCATGGGGAGATGGGCAGACGTTTTCGGAGGTCGATACTCGCGATGTCCCTGAGTATCGGAGATACAAGGTGGATTGGGTGATGACCAGCACCGACCCGGTGACGTTGACGAATACGAACGTCATTGCATGGACAGCGGAGAGGGCACCAGGGACACCGGCTGTGCCGGGGTGGCTAGAAGCTCTACGGACAGTCCAACTGACTCAGGACCCGATTGGCCAGCACGCGGAGGTCACGAATCCAAACTCATTGCTCTTTACTGAGTGGCACACCGAGTTCGGCAAGGCTTCTCCCACAGTGAGGGATGTGATGAGGCTTCCGGTGGGGTCGATGACGATTGTCTTCTGATCCCTGGAACCTTCACATGAAGGATAGAATGTTCTCGTGACTGACTCCGACGACACTTTGGAGCGGAAGATCGATGCGGTGGCAGAAGAGGTCAGTTCCATGCATACGGAGCTGCCGGATATGATCGCTACCGCTGTCGATCATCATGAGACTACCTATGTCCACATGACTCCTGAAGCTTATCGGGAGATGTTTGACGAGATTTTGACCAATCAGCACTACATTGCTGAGGTTGTACTCGGCCCAGAATTTACCAACTATGATGGCGAAGTCGAGCGATCTGGAGGTTTGCAAGACCTTGTGGCTGAATACCAGAACGGCGAAATCAAGACCCGCCTGACCACCAGGGATCGAGTGGCGCTGTACATCGCTGCGATAGGTGGTTTCACTGCGATTGTCACCGCACTCATCGTCGGGTTCACATAGCTTCACGTGAACGTTGCGTCACACCGCACTAGTACGGTGTGTTCATGCGAGTCCGGCAGTCATCCCTCAAGCAGTTCGGGAAGTGCGCGAGGCAGTACTACTACTCCCAGATCCTGGAGCTAGGGGGAGGACAACAGGGTTCCCTCACCGTCTTTGGGACGGTGGTCCATTACGCCATCGACGTGTATGAGAACTTCGGCCACGACTTAGACCTAGCGCTTCGCACCTTCCGCCACTACTGGAATCGCCCAGAGGAGCTAGGCGAGACCATCGATTTCTGGCATCGCCGCTCAACCAAGGATGGGTTGATGAAGCGTGGCATCGAGATGCTCACGCAGTACCACGAGCTAGCCCCCTGGTCTGAGGGCAAGATGCTCGGCACTGAGATTCACTTCCTAGTCCCTATCGGTGACCACGAGTTGGAAGGGACTATCGACAAGCTTTGGTTCCGTCCAGGTCAGAAGAAGGTAGAGGTCATCGACTTCAAGACTGGGGCCTACGTTCAGGAGAAGCTTCGGTACAACATCCAGTTCACCTCCTATGCCTACGCCACCGAACGCCCCGAGTTTTGGCAATTCGTGCCGGGGTGGGAGCATGGCTACGAGGAGTTCTATGGGTGGCAACGAGCAGGCTGGTGGTACCAGGCACGACGTAACAAGATGTTCAACGCGGGAAATAGGGGGGTCAACGACTACAAGCGGTTGCTCCTCGCGATCGAGGAGATGGACAACGCGATAGAAGCTGGGGTGTTCCCCCTTGACTACTCAGGCGAGCAGTGCGGGTGGTGTGCCTACGCCGATGGAGTGTGTGGATCAGAAATGGAGGACCCGACCGATACGGCCTTGGTCCTCCCAGGACTGGAGGTCTGAATGGACTATGACGAGATTCGAAAAGAGCTGGACGAGGAGAAGGAACTGCTGGACTTCGCCAAGGTCGAGGTTGACGATGCTGAGTCGGAACTAGTGCACGCCGAGAACGAGGTGAGGTCACGCAAGAAGCAGATCAAAGCCTTACGGCAGATACTGCGTTCCGCCGATGAGCCGTACGAGATCGTGCTGAAGGGAGTCGGATGAGCCAGAAGCTGAAGATGCGGTGGATGGGAGTGACGTTTGCTGTCCTGACCTTGGTCATTGAGATAGCCCACTTGCGCTCCCAGTACAAGCTGGAGCAGTCGAGATGACTCCAGCAATTGATGAGGTCAACATGATGGCCCTCCCAGGAATGGAAAGCGAAGGAGAGAAATGAAGGTCCAGATGACCGGTATCGAAGACCGGCAAGGACCATGGAAGACAGCGATTTGTGGGTTCCCTGGCGTGGGGAAGACGCTGATGGCTTCCACCGCTACACAGCCTCTATTTGTCTTCTTCCAGGAGAATCCGAGGCTGAAGTCCATTGCTGATCGTGCCATCCCTCACGTGAAGCTTGTGAATGACGTGGCTGATGGTGGGGCCACGGTGCAGGACAAGCTCAATGCTCTATCGATCCACCTGCAGCTATCAGATGTCGGATCGTCTGCTGCTTACCAGACTCTAGTGATCGACACTGGCGACGAGTTGTACCAGTCCATGAAAGCCGCTCGCACCTATCAGAACGGTGGCGAGTTCGGCCCTGGTGATTGGAACTGGATCGCCGATGCTTACCGGGAGGTCGTGAATGGGTTGATCGATTTGCCCATGGACGTGATCGTGCTTTATCACATCAAGACGGCGATGGATGAGGCTGGCACCTACCGCGAGCTGATGCTCCAAGGTGCCTCCAAGGATGAGGCAGCGGGGTGGTTCGATATCGTCGGTGTACTTGACACCTTTGAGGTGACCGAGGATGATGGCACTTCGGTGACGAAGCGGGCGTTTATGACCCACTCGTCCCGAACATATCCGTGGGTCAAGGATCATTCCGGCGCGTTACCGCGTCGGTTTGAGCTTTCCAGCGGCATCATCGACGATTACCCGAGGATGATGAAGCTGGTACGAGAGGTACCAGAGGTCGCCACTGCTCACGAAGAGCTGGAGGAGATCACGGTGCCGGAAGAAAAAGCTACTGAGGGGCAGCAAACAGTGCCGTCTCCCGAAGAGCTTCATGCGAAGAAGGAGGAAGTATCGACACCAACACAAGCAATACCAGAACAGGAGCCGCAGCCTGAATCTGACCCAGTGACGACTGAGGAGGCACCTATCGCCTCTCAGGACACGACAACCGACGCAGAAACGTCGGAGACTGACGACGGGACGCCATCGACTGAGGTGGTAGCCGGTGTGGTAACCGGAATCCCTACCGAAGTAGCGTCGGGTAGTCAAGAGCAAGGAGAGCTTGCCGAAGGTCCACTGGAAGAGGCTGCGGCTCTTGTAGTGGAGGAGCTAGATGGAGAGGAAGCAACCGACGAGATTTTCAACTGCGACGTGTGCGGAGATGTGGTCGAGGACAAAGACCTTCGGGAGTTGACCCAGATCCGATTCCGCAAGTATCTGTGCCGGGAGCATTTCCGGGACGCCCTCAACGAAGCGAAAGGCGCTTAGATGAAGCTGACTTCAGGAGACCCACAGGAACTGGACCTTATTCCAGAAGGTGAAGTGGTAAACGTACGTCTTATTGGTGTCGAACTCCATGAGTTTGAGTACAACAAGGAGCAGATCAAGAAGCTACGGTGGTCATTTGCCGTAGGCGATCCTGGTCCTTGGCAGGGGAAGACGATTACCGGTGATACGTCCACCAACTTCACCGCTCATCCCAACTGCAAGGCGTACAACTGGACGACTGCCTTGACGGGTAAGGAGTACCCGCCAGGCGACGAGATGGACACCGACGAACTGCTCGGCTTGCCTGCTCGCATCATCATCCAGCACAAGCCTGGCAAGGA
>SDBV01003699.1_pt1 | contig 22337 bp, 27 predicted proteins | sample 2277081 | NCBI WGS metagenome assembly SDBV01 (sample SAMN10402039, study PRJNA504765) | marine sediment metagenome | isolation source: marine sediment core GS10_PC15, 223 cmbsf | place: Arctic Ocean: Southern Knipovich Ridge | collected 2010 | reverse complement strand
CTGCAACGCTTGGTGAATGCCCTGACCCGTGAACGGATCAAAATACCCGGCTGCGTCGCCCACCAACACCGCGCCCGGCATCCAGAGGCGACGTACTGATTCATCGAACGGCCCCGTCACCATGACGCGGCCTTCCAAGGCACCGGCGCGGATGTGGGCCAGGATCTCCGGGAAGACACGGAGACGGCTCAGAAGAAAAGCACGCGCATCCCCTCTGATCCGTACCGCCTCTCGCGCGGGGATCACCAGGGTCACGTTCGCTCCGTCCCGAAGTGGAGCGAAGCCGCATATCATCCCACCGCGGGCCCGAAGTTCACCGTAACCAGAAGCCTCGCCAGCTTCGCCCTCGATATGTCCGACCAGGGCGATCTTGCACAGAACTGGCCGGCGCCGCGTAGCGTCCAGGCGGCGGCGAACCACCGAGCGCAAGCCATCCGCACCGACGATCCACTCCGCGGTGATGCGTCGCTCGCGCGTCCCCTTGCGACCGATGATACCCACCACGCGCCCGCCCTCGATCGAAAGATCAAATGCCCTGAATCCGAACTCCACCCGGGCGCCAGCCACCCGGGCCTCGGCGAGCAAAGCAGCATCCAAATCACGACGGCGAACAGCCCAGCCCCGCGCTTCCCGCCCGTCGCGGCGGCGCCCAAACCCAGCGCGCAAGCTGCTTCCGTCGGGAGCCTCCACGTACCAGCCCCGCAGCTCGTACGGACTCAGCGCGGAACCGAGACGGCGAGCGACACCGAGGCGGCGAAGTTCACCTAGGCTGCCCGGATTCGCGCAGTCGCCGCACGGCTTGTCTCTGGGGAAGACTGCGCGTTCGAGGATGACGACATCTCGGCCCGCCCGCGCGAGCGCTATTGCAGTCGCCGCACCCGCCGGCCCACCCCCGACAATGGCCACTTCGGCCGAGGTGATCATGCCGGCCGCTTCCATCGAAGCGCCCACCGGAAACCGATCTGCCGGGCGATTCTGGCATTCAGCCCGGCCTGTTCTGCGAGCGCCGCTGCTTCGCCGGGTGAATAGGCAGCGCGAATCGACGCCGGGCCATCGTGCCGCCCATAAGGGTGCCGGCGCCAAACGGTACGGGAGATGAGCCACGTGGCCAGGTATCCTGCAAGCGAGCGTCTGAGGTCGCTCACGATGACGCCCCAGCGGCTTACGCGCGCCATCTCAGCCAGCGCGCGCACCGCATCCTCGGGATCCAGATGATGCAGCAAGGTGCTACAGACGGTGACATCGAAGCGCTGATCGGGGAAGGGTAACGCCAGCGCATTCCCCCGCACGACGAAAGCATCGCGCCAGCCGCTCCTGGCCAGGGCGCGCGCAGCGAAGCGCACGGTCTCGCATCCCAGATCGTAAGCGACTCCGCTGACGGGCAGTTGACGCGACGCGCACCAGGCGGCCAGCGAGATCAGGATGTCCGCTCCGCCGGCCCCTACATCGAGCACGCTCAACGTCGATCGGTCGTAATCTCGCAACAGCTGCCGCAATTGATGGATCAGTGTCGGGGTGCCGCCCAGGTAGCGATTCACCCAGGCCAGGTCGTTCAAACTTTCAGCCAGATGATGCACATTCGGCGACGGCTGATCCATCAACTCAGAGACCCTGACCCGCTTCAAGTCTCACGCCCTTCTGAAGAGCTCGACATGTTGGTTGCGAGCGCGATCACCGTCCTTTGATCTTGTCACCCAGCAGCTCGCCGAGCGTATCGGCGACGACGCGAAGCTCCGACAGATCCTGGTCATGGAATGCGTTCACCCGATCGCTGTCGATATCGATCTGACCGAGTATCCGCTCTCCATCCTTGATCAGCACCACGATCTCCGAGCGTGTCTCCACGCTGCAGGCCAAGTAATTATCGAGCTCGCGCACATCGCCAACGTTGATGTCTCGGTTCTCCGCCACCGCCGTCCCACATACGCCCTGTCCAATCTTGATGCGCTCATGCTCCGTCGGTTTGCCCACATAGTTATGCAGGACGAGGTGAGAGCCGTTGAGTAGATAGATCCCGACCCAATCGTATCCCTCTCCTTCCGCGTGAACGCGGCTTACCGCGTGGCGTAAGACCACATCCACCGAATCATCAGCAGCGCGGCGCAGCTCCTCTGATATCTTTTTCCCATCAAGCATCGCTGATCACTCTTTTCGATTCGCCCAGGATATCTCTATCGATCGAAAGCGCGCCCGGTCCACCCAGCACCAGCGCGATGGCGATCAGAAACAAACTGAACTCGCGTTCGAACCCATCGACGAAACCGAGCGTAAGTCTCACCTTAAACAGCGCAACCGCCATCACGATGGCGATCAGCATCGCCGCAATCCGCGTGAACAGCCCAACGATGACCAGCAGTCCGCCCAACGTCTCGACGATGGCGACCACCCAGGCCCAAAAAACCGGATAGGGCCAGCCCCAGCTCGCGATATTGAAACCTTCCGCCATCCCTAGCGGGCCAGTCAACTTGCTCCAACCGTGCGCCATAAAGACCGCGCCCAGAGCCAGGCGCAGGGCGAGGGCGGCCCAACGGGGTCCATACGGCAGCGAGAGTCGCCGCATCGGTTCTCCCCGGCTAGCCGTCGGCCTGGTTGATCTCACGCCCGGCCGGGCGTGCGGCGCGGCGATGCATCGCGGCGCCTGTTTCCTTGGACACGTCGAACTGTACCTGCCTTGGCACCATCGATCCGCCTATTCTCTTAATGATCCGATCTTGAAACCAACGGCGCGTCGGTCTGAGCAACAACGCGAATCCGAAAGCATCGGTCATTAGTCCCGGCGTGAGCAGTAGCGCACCACCGACGAAGATCGAGAGCCCGTCGAGGACGGAGCGCGTCGGCACGCGTCCCTCCCACAGATCGAGCTGGACCGAGCGCCAGGCGCGTAACCCTTCTCGGCCCGCCAGTGCCGCGCCGATGATTCCGGTGGAGAGGACGAGCGCCAGCGTCGGCCAGAGACCGATCCAGCGGCCGGTCTGTATCAAGAGGGCCAGTTCCGCGATCGGAACGAGCGTGAAAAGGATGATCAGACGGGGAAACATGCTTCGCCTATCATTGTCGTGCCGGTTTCTCAGATGCCGCGATGGCACGCCTCGCTATCGCAACCGAAGCGGTGCCGTCGCCGGGCGACCCAATCATAGACTCGCTCGGCGATGAACATGGCCCCCGGAAGCCTGAACAGCCAGGCCAGCGGGCGGGCCCCGGGTAGGAGCTTGAAAATCTCGCGCGCAGCTGCGGCGCCGCGCCAGACCTCACCCGAGGGTGAGACCAGATGCATCGCCTGCTCGGTCGCCTCCAGCGTCACTCCATAATGCGTCAGGTCGGCGGCCTGGAAAGGGATAGGCTCGATCAGGCCCCTAGCATCGTACCGCTCCACGAACGCCACCTGGCGGCGGCAGAACCCGCAGTCGCCATCATATATCAGAATCCAGTTAGACATTACTTTCGGTCTTTCTAGACCATACACCGCAGCGGCTGCTGCCGGTCCATCGCGCTCGACTTGACCAGAGGCGCGGCCAAAGGAAGAGCCCGGCCCCACTGAGAGAGTAGCGGAGACCGGGCTTGCTTGGGCAGCGGCCCAAGCGTGGGATTCCTAACGCGGGAGTCGGCTAGCGGATTTCGGAGAAGAAACCAGACACATCTTCGAACGTCTGCGGGTTCACCTCGTAGTAGCGATTCTTCCTATAACGGCCTGTGGTCGGATAGTGCGGAGGCGGACAGAATCGCGCATTCGCATCATAAGCGTAGCGTTTGATGTAGCCGTGACCATCGGTCAAGCCCACGGCGCCACGCACATTCTGAATCAGCCCTCCCGTCAGATAGATACAGCCACGACCATCGGCCTGGCCTTCACATTCTTCTGAAGCCGACGGGCCCGCCCAGTAGTTCTCGACAGTGAAACTGTTCTCGAGCGCCAGGATGACGCCATCGATGAACTCCGATTGCGTGTCGTCATACGTACGGCGCCCGCCACTCACGTTTGGGAACTGCTGAGGCGTGTTCAGGTTGTTGTCCGATATATAGAAATTCTTAGTCGCCAGGAAGCCAGCGATATCGTTGCACTTGGCCGTGTTGGCCGGAACCGAATAGGTAAAGTCATCCAGCAAGACGATGTTGCTCGTCGCGACGATCGTCACCCTGCCGTTCAGTACGCCGCTTACCCCTATCAGTCCATCGAAGTAGATGACGCCACGAAAATCCGGATTGTAGTCTCGATGTAATGGGAACAAATAGTCAGCATCGTCGCGGGCGAGCAGCGAAGCGGGGACCGTCGCCCCCGCCCCCGTCTGGTAATCGGCTCGGCGCAGGTAGCCGGAGTTGGCAACGTTGCCGTCCCATTCGGGGAAATCCCGATTGTCCATGGTGAGTCTGGGATCACCGCCCAGGTAGCAACGCGACGAGGGCCGCTTCACCGAGCGGCGGTAAACGCTACTCCAAGAGCTGCTGCCGGCCACGCCATGGCGCAGCGCCACCTGGTTCTCCCAGGCCGTCACTTCCACCGGGTAAGGGCCGTTATACCCGTTACCCTGGTACAGATCCTTGTGATTGCGCGCGGAGACGAACCAGAGGTCACCGGTGGCAGGATGCGGGTGCCAATCGCCGCAATTGAGGGTCCAAAAGTCGGCGTCCTTGGCGATCAGCCATTTGGGAGTCGGCGACCGGTAGATGCGGAAGAACCCTTCATCGGAGTCCACGTCATCGCCATCGCCGTTCACATCGATGGCGACGAATTCGACCCTCATCTCCACCGCGTCAGCACCGCCCGTGCTGGGGGTCGCGAAGTATGTGCCGCCTGCCTGGGCCAGCGCCTGCATCCGAGCTATGTCGGTGTTATCCGGCATCGGGATGCTGTCGACGAATTCCTCGTAGCCCTTCCTGAAGGTCCCGTTGCCCGGATAGAGGATATCGCTCGCGGTCGTGACATCGGAATGAAACGTCGCCCCCGTCGAGTGGATTTTGATCTGGTCGTTCGAGTGGACGGGGCCGAGCAGCTGGTCGCCGCCTGCGAACCAGATATTACCGCCTTCATTGTCGGTGAAGTAGGCGAACTTCGCAAAACTTTCCTCGGTTATCTCGAGACGCACCAGAGCGGTTGCGGTGCGGCCCGTCGCCTTCCCGACGATGCTTGCATAGTTACCTGTGATGCCCGTGGCCGATCCAGTGCGCGCAGTGTAGATCGAAAGCTCGATGCCATTGATCTCGTCGCCGAAGGCGTCCCTCGCGAGCAAACCGGACTCCAGCAGAGAGTAGCCCGTATCAGGCAGCGCCAGTTCGTCGCGGTTGACGCGGCTCAACCCCATCTCTGCCGCAAGCTCTGCCAGGTAACGTAGATCGACCTGCGCCTTCGAATACGTTCGCAGCTGCCTCTCCGTCCCGCTCATCACAATCGCGCCAGCGCTGATCGCGACGATCGCCACCAGCAGAACGAGCGTGAGAAACAATGCCGCTCCCCGCTGCTCCGACAGGGGGCGGGGGCGAACCGATCTCTTACTCGTTGCGTGTTGCGCAGACGGCATCTCGATCTCCAACACCTGACTAGACATTCGGAATCGTCACGGGGTCTGACTGCGTAAGCTTCGATTGAGTCGGAGTGCAATCAGTCGCGCCGAGGAAGTATATGTATGTTTTTCCTGCTTCCGCGCTCGTATCTACGTAAGCGTAGGTCGCAAGATTCGGATCTGGCGGCAGCGAGGCGAGTGGCTTGGGGAGCGGCTCAGTCGATTCTTGCCGGTACAACGTGTATTGCCGGACGTCCTGCTCACCACCCCGCTCGTCGGGCGCAGGTGGCCACGTGATCGTGATGCTGATCGGATCCAGATTCGTCAGGCTCACTGCGGGCGGCGCGCTCAGGCTGGGCAGATCGCCGCAAGCGGCGTTGCGAATCAAACCGGCGTTCTTGAGCCCGATCGCCATCGAGAGCGTTCGCTCCACCGTCTCCCCGGGCTGCCGGCCTTTGACGTTAACTTTGAACATCACTTGGACCAGCTTGACGCTGTCCGCCAGGGCGGAGGCGGCAGTATCGGCATCCGACTCGTGGACGGGAGCCTCGTGCCAGATCGGCCCTCCGCTATGATCGCGCACTCCGCCAGCTTCTTCCATGATCTTGTAGCTGAAGAAATCGGCTCCGCCGATCTTGCTCAGGCCGCGCAGCATGATCTCCTGGGGCAGGCCGTTGATGGCACGGACGAGTGCGTACATCCCATCCACATCGGGCACAAAGGAGTAGCGCACCGTCTCGGCGGGCCCCGGCGTTTGACTCGGACCGTACCATACCTGCGGGTGCGGCTGAGCGTTCGGCAAGGTGACCAATCCCGAATCTGCCCCCTCCGTCTCTGAGAGCGGCGCGTTGGGAAGCTGGTAGACGGCGATCCTGTCGCCAGGCGTGCTCGAGGCCAGATCGACGCTGAAGACGAGATCGTTGGGGCCTGCATAGACGACCATAGGCTGCGCTGCTGGGATCCCGGCGCCGGCCAGGCTGATCTCCCGTCTCAGCATCTCGGCAGCGAAACGGGTCCGCTGGATCGCCTCGATGCGAATGCTCGCCACCCGAGAGCCCTGCGCTTGACTCACGAAGAAAGCGACCATCGAGCTGATGGTGATCCCGCTGAGGACCAGCGTCACCAACAACTCGGCGAGCGTAAAGCCGCGGCGGCCAGAGCTCGCGCGGAGACGGATCACGGAAGGCACATCCTTTCTGCTCACGGCGAGACCGCAGTGCTCACTCGCACCGGATCGAGGTTGCCCGGTGGGCTTACGGTGACAGTGATCATGCGGTAGCTGTAAAGCGCGGTGGGATCATTTTCGCCTATTTCAGTGACGGCGACGCCGCGCGTATAGCTGGGATCTGCGGGTATCGGACCCGTGGCTATGGGCCCGATGTCTTCGTACGGCCTAAGCTTCACTCTCTCCAGTTCTTCCAGCGCAAACTCCGTCGCCAGCGCCCTCGCTTCGGATACGCTGACCTGGTGGATGAACTGCACGACGAAGCGGCCCCCGATCAACGATGCAACGGTGAAGATCATAACGGCCATCATCAGTTCGACGAGGCTGATCCCATCCCTCGCCGACAGGCCGCGCGGGCTACTCATTTACTTGCCACCCCGCGCCGTTGTTACGCTTGATCTCCGTATACCCGGTAGCTCGCGACACGACGACCGCTCGCGCCCTCTTGCCGTTCCTCCTGGCTATGTACAGAACGCCTTCCTCAGAGGCCGAGCCGTTGCGCAAGAAAGTCAGTACGCCGGAATCGAAGCTGTAGGCGTCTTCGGTGTAGCTTTCAAACGCGGGGGCAGTTCCGCGCGTGAAGTAGATGCCTTTATCGAGATGATAGCGAGTCACCCGCTCATCTCCGTTCACGATGCCATCGTTGTTCTCATCTTCATGGAGTACGACGGCAGTCTCACCCATATCGATGCTGAGGACCATATTGTGCTGCTTGAGGACGGCCAAGGCGCGAGCGGTGCGAGCACGTTGTGCCACATCGCGTGACGCGGCGTCGAGTTTCCACGAGGTGCTATCGATTCGTTGCATCCCCAAAGAGAGAGCCATACCCAACAAGGCGACGGTTACGCTCAGCTCCACCGTAGTGAAGCCGCTCCGAGAAACCAACCATCGCGCTCTCTCTCGCATCGCTACCTTCCGCGCTTGGGGAGACCATACTCCCGTGCTCAGGTATTTCCGAGTCTTCGGCCTTTTTGACTGGACGGGCAAGTGTTATTGAGGCAACTCACATGCCGCGGATGGTGCGATGCGGCCTAGCGTTTGAAATGACAATCAGTTTCGAGAACAGACTGACCGCTGAAGGGTCCCTGGTTCGGACATTGTGACAGGGGAGGGCCCGAAAAGTTTGCAAAAAAGTAGCAAAACTTGTCGGACATTATTTCCGGACCTCCGCCGCCATCGCCCTGAACAGCGCCACCTCTCGGGAATCGAGGTTCGCCCGTGCTCCGACCTCGCGCACGGTACGCATGATGGAGACGACCTTGTGCGACTTGAAGAAGTCGATCGCGTGCAGGCATTCCTCGATCTCCCAGTACAGGTCGTCCAACTCCTCGCAGCTGGCAGCCAGAGACTCGAGGCGGGGCTTCTTGAACGGAGTCTCTCCGGCACTGGTCGTGAAGAGCTCATAGGCGAGAATCATGACGGCCTGCGCTAGATTGATGCTGGAGTGATCGGGCTCCGTTGGAATGACCGCAATCCGGGCACACAGGTCGAGATCGGCATTGCTCAGCCCGCGATCTTCGCGCCCGAAGACCAGCGCCGCCTCTCCGCCCGCGCCGGTGGTGGCCAGGATCTCCTCGGCCGCCTGACGGGGTTTCAGATAGCTGCGCTGCACTCGGCGACCGCGTGCGGTGGTGCCGATCACCAGATTACAGTGAGCGATGGCTGAGCGCAGATCATCGAAGCAGGCGGTGGACTCGATGATGTCGAACCCGGTATGGGCGACCCCCTCGATTCTATAGGCATCGAAATCCGCCGGCCTCACCAGGTGGAGGCGGTTGAGCCCCATATTCTTCATGGCGCGTACGACGCTGCCGATGTTCACCGGGTCCTGAGGCTCGTTCAACACGATCGTCACCCGGGCTAGCCCTTGCGATGCTTGCATGGCTTCTGTAGGTCAGAGTAGGTGGTTCAACTGATGGCGCCAGTCGGCGCGAGTCTTTGAGAAACTAACCCACGCGACCATGGCTTTCATCTCCTACATACCAGAAGACAAAGCTGCGCCAGAACTGAAGGAACTCTACGACCAGTACAGAAACGCTGCCGGGTTCGTCGACAACATTCTGCGAATCCACGGTCATAACCCGGCCTCTATGGAGGGTCACTTCGATCTCTACCGAACGCTGATGCGCGGTTCATCGCCCCTGACGCGTACGCAACGCGAAATGATCGCGGTCACAGTGTCGGGCATCAATGACTGTTTTTATTGAATTAAGCATCACGGGGCGGGACTCCGTAGACTGACGCGCGATGCACAGCTGGCGGAAGCGCTCGCCACTGACTACCGGAGCGCCGATCTCTCTGACGTTGATCGAGCCATGCTTGACTACGTGGCCAAGGTCACCATCGAACCGGGGAAGATCGACGAATCTGACATCGATGCCCTGAGAGAAGCTGGATTCGACGACCACGCCATCCTCGACATCTGTCAGGTGGCGGCTTACTACGCTTTCGTGAATCGGCTCGCCGACGGACTTGGTGTCGAGCTGGAGGAAGGACAAAAGGGAGGTTGATTTGAACGAGGTAACCTGCGTGCGCTGCAAGCAGACCAGAGGCGGCCTGGCCACCCCTCCGTTTCCGGACGAACTAGGGCGCCGTATCGTCAAGAATGTCTGTCAAGTTTGCTGGGACGAATGGCTACAGCGCCAAATGCAATTGATCAATCACTTCGCCCTCGACGTTCGCAAGGTCGAATCCCGCGAGTTCTTGCTCCGCAACATCAAGGCGTTTCTGTTTGGTGAGGGCGAGGGCGATGAGATCGATACCGGTATGATAGGGAAGATCTAGGATCCGCCTCCAGCGACGGCGAGCTCTGCGTACGGTTTGAAGAGCGGAGCACCAAATTCCTTGCGTCCATACTCAGAGATCACCGATCTGGCGGGCTCGGATGTGACCCACGCGACGAATAACTCGGCGCCCACTCGCTCGCGTGGCTCGGTGACGATGATCACGCTGTAGACATTCCTCAGCCGTTCGTCCCCCTCGACCAGGATGTCGAGTTCGAGCGCCCTACGCATGAATAGATACGTACCGCGATCGGCCAGTGTGTACGATCGGGTCTCCGATGCCGCGTTGAGAACGGCGCCCATCCCTTGCCCGAGCTGGCTATAGCTCCAGCCGCCCGGCGCGATGCCTGCCGCCCGCCATAGCTCTTGTTCCTTGCGATGAGTGCCCGACTCATCACCACGTGACATGAAGGCGGCGCCCGAATGTGCAATCTTCGCCAGCGCAGCGACGACATCGTTCGTTCCGCGGATGCGGGCCGGGTCCGCCGGCGGCCCTACGATGACGAAGTCGTTCTCCATGATGGGCTCCCTTCTCACGCCGTGACCCGCTTCGATGAACCTGAGCTCGGCTGCCGGCGAGTGAGTGATGAGAACATCGAGGTCACCGCGTGCGCCCAAGCTCAGCAACTGCCCGCTCCCTGCAGCGATGACCCGTAAACTGTAGCCGGGGTTCGCCGCTTCGAAACTCTCCTTCATAGCCGTAAGCAGGCCGGAATCATGGACAGATGTCGAGACGCCAACGTTGATCGCCGCCTGCTCACCACCGCAACCAGTCAAGCAGAGCAGCAGCGCAGCAGCCAAACCGAAGCCACCGCCGTTCTTCCCAGGTTCGGGATCTCTCTCCAGATTCTTTCTCATATCGCCGTAGCAAAAAGTAGCGAAACCGAGGAAAGGATGAGGTCGATGCAGTTCAAGCGTACCTTCTCAGAAGCGCCGTGGGAGGACCAGGTAGGCTACTGCCGAGCGCTGCGGGCCGGTCCACACATCTATCTCACAGGAACAGCGCCGGTCGCGGAGGGCGGTGGCGTGTACGCCCCTGGCGACCCTTACGCACAAGCCGAACGCTGCTTCGAGATCATCGAGCGAGCGCTGCTCGAGTTCGGAGCCAACCTCACCGCTGTCGTGCGAACTCGCATGTTTGTGACCGACATCAGCCGCTGGGCCGAATTCGGCCGCGCGCACAAGAAGTTCTTCGGCAATCACCCTCCCGTAACGACGATGATAGAGGTCAATTCCCTGATCGATCCAGCGATGTTGATTGAAGTCGAGGCCGATGCCTACGTCTCCGGCGACGAGTAACGTGCTGGCTTTAAAAGGCCTCCCGCAGGAAACGTATCGTGGTCGGCCAGGCTTGCTGCGCTGCCTGCAAGTTAGCGCCGCTGCGGCCATCCAGCCGGCGCAGGAAGCCATGTCCCGCACCAGCATAGATGTTTGGTTCGTAGCTCGAGTCGAGGCGCCCCATCTCCTCGATCGCGGCGGGGATCGTGGCGTTGACCCGAGCGTCGTCTCCGCCGTAGAGGCCCAGGACCGGCGCTACGATTCCGGCCAGGACGTCGTCGGTCGGCGCCGAGCCATAATAGACCACCGCCGCGGCCAGGTCACCCTGGTGAGTGGCATAGGCGAAGCTTGTCGAGCCGCCCCAGCAGAACCCGATCACAGCGTATTGCGGCCGGGCGGCCGGAAGCGCCGTGCCATACTGGGCTGCGCCATCTAACCGCCGGTAGATCTCGCCGCGATCCAGGTCCCGTATGTATCGCCTCACCTCGCTCGCGCCGATCGATTCCGTACCGCCGCCGGCTGGTCCTTTGCCACTCAAGAGGTCGGGAGCGATGGCGATGAAACCCTCGGCGGCCAGCTGATCCACGACGCCGCGCACCCAGTCCGTGAGTCCGAAAATCTCATGTATCACCACGACCACCGGAGCGTTATCGCTGCGCTCGGGAAAAACTAGCCAGGCGGTAACCGAGTCACCTGCCCCAGCTTCGTACTTAACCCACTCGCCGTGTCGCGGCGATTCCAGCAGCCGCGATTCCACGGCGGCTTCGGAAGCCGGTAGATCTTGCGCGGCGGCCTCCGGGGCCAGACTCAGAGCGGTGGCCAGCGTGACCCCAGCTATCAGGCGCGGTGTTCTCATCGACCCGCCAGAACGAAGTATTGAACGCTGAAGAGGCAGTCTGGATCGGTCCAGACCCTCTCGACATCGTATCCAGCTCTCTTCGCCAGCAAGCCTATCTCTTCCGGCGTGTACTTGTAAGATGACTCGGTCCAGATGGTCTCACCTTCGCGAAATCGGATCGACTCGCCGTTCAGCGCCACGGCCTGATCGGACAGGCTCACAAGATGCATCTCGATACGGCCTCGATCATCGTTATAGAACGCACGGTGCTCGAACTTCTCTAGATCGAAGTCCGTGCCGAGCCGGTCGTTGATATGACGGAGCATGTTCAGGTTGAACCGTGCGGTCACACCCGGCGCGTCGTTGTATGCCGCCTCGAGCACCTTGCGGTTCTTTTTCAGATCGACACCCAGCAACAACGCGTCGCCGGGTTCGCAATAGGCGGCGATCCGCTCCAAGAATGCCACCGCATCCTGGTGCTCGAAGTTGCCGATCGTCGAGCCCGGGAAATAGACGACGCGCCGCGCAACCGGCTTCGAAATCGCCGGCAGATCGATATCGGTGGTGTAATCGGCGCAGACGGGGCGGATCTCGAGCCCGGGATACTCCGCCGCGAGGTCGGCCGCAGCGCGTCGAAGGTGGTCGCGCGAGATGTCCAGTGGTACATAGGCAGCGATACTCTCCAGGCTATCGAGTAGTATTCGCGTCTTCTCGCTGTTGCCACTTCCGTACTCGATGATCAGACAATTCGGACCCAAGAGTTCGACTAACTCCGTTATGGCGGCTTGCATGATGCTCAGTTCCGTACGCGTCGGATAGTACTCCTCCAATCGCGTGATCTCCTCGTACAGGGCAGATCCACGCTCGTCATAGAAGAGCTTGTACGGCAATTGCTTCTGCGCCGCGCTCAGCCCCTCGAGCACCTCTTGTCTCAAGTCACCCGGGTCGGGATGTAGATCGAGCAGAGCGGCCTCCACTTCAACCCACCTCTCGCGCGAGGCGGATTCCCGAGAAGAACCACTGGGAGTAAGCAGGAAGGAAGTTCCGGTATGTGGGCCGTACGTGATCCCGCGATGTAGTGCAGGCACCGCCTCTGAGTACGAACTGGTTGCACATGAACTTCCCGTTGTACTCCCCGATCGCGCCTAGCGCCGGACGATAGCCCGGGTATGGCGAGTAGTGGCTTTGCGTCCATTCCCACACGTCCCCGTACATCTGCTTCAACCCGTCCCCCGCAGTCGGCCGTAATGGTATCGTGTGAAAGTACTCGTCGTCGACGAGGTTCCCTTCGATGCCGAGTCCCGCGGATGCAGCCTCCCACTCCGCTTCCGTCGGTAGCCTCATCCTCTTCCACATCGCGAACGCATTCGCTTCGAAATAACTGACGTGGCAGACCGGTTCGTCCCTGACCACAGGCCGCAGCCCGGCGAGTGTGAAGTTCAACCATTCGCCATCCCGACTCTCCCAGTACAGCGGCGCCTCCCAACCCTGACCCTCTACCGTCGACCATCCTTCCGACAGCCAATGGCAGGACGTCTCGTAACCGCCGTCTTCGATGAACTCGATGAATTCCCCGTTCGTGATCAGCCGGTCACCAAGCTCGAACGGCTCCAAGAAAACACGATGGCGCGGACTCTCGTTGTCGTAGCCAAACCCCTCACCGTCGTGCCCGATCTGATACACGCCCTCATCGAACCCGACCCAGCCCAGCTTCTGAACCTGAGGAGTGTAGTCCCGAGCTTTGGCCTCCCTATAAACAGGGTGCAGCGGATTCTGCGCCAGCATATGTTTGATGTCCGTAAGAATCAACTCCTGATGCTGCTGCTCGTGGTTCAGCCCGATCTCGATTACAGGAGCCATCCGCTCGAAAGCATCTTCGCCACCGCCCCGAATGAATTCCGCCATCGCCCGATCGACGTGAGCCCGGTATGCATGGGCCTCCTCCACCGTAGGCCGTGAAATGAGTCCGCGCCGCGGTCGCAGATAACGCGGACCCGCCTGGATGTAGTAAGAGTTGAAGAGATAGGCGAAACGGGGATCCGGCGATTCATAAGTCTTTACAACTTCAGAGAGGACGAACTGCTCGAAGAACCAGCTCACGTGACAGATGTGCCACTTCGTCGGACTCGCATCCGTCATCGACTGGACCACGTAATCCTCGACGGTGAGCGGGCTACACAGGTGCTCGGTGAACGCCCGGACTCGGCGATACTTCGCCAGCAACTGCTCCGGCGTCGTATCCGTCGCCATCATTACGCTACTCATGGGGGATCTCCCTGGGTTAGCTCGAGCCCAACAGCCGCTCGAAGATCATGCGGTCGAAAATCCAGAGGGGTTCGCCGGTACCGCTCGCCTTGAGTCGCAAGAGCGCGCCCTGCCAGCTGTTCATGATGAACGATGCCAGTTCCGTCGCATCGCTCGCGGGCGCAATCTCCCCGGCGGCCCGAGCCTCTTCCAAGCAGAGCACGATATATCGTTGAAAGCGACCGAACACACGATCGAGTTCCAGGTGGAATTGGGGATCGGCATCCCCGAGCTCCTGGGCTAGATTGCCTGCGAAGCAACCACGCGAATAGCCGTGCTCGAGAACGTCCTCGATCGAACGGCGATACCACGATCGGAGACGCTCGAGCGGCGACTGTTCCGATTCGACCAGTGCGCCCTCGAGCTCCTGGATCCAGTACTCCTCGTACTCCCGCAAGCACTCGATCCCGAACTCCGCTTTGCTGTCAAAATAGTTGTAGAACGAGCCTTTGGGGACCCCTGCCGCGGCCGTGATATCCTTGACACCCGTTCCCGCAAACCCATGCTGATAAAGAAGATCAAGGCCGCGGGCGAGTATCGCCTCTCGCTTCTTGCCACGCACCATCCCTTTAAGACGACCGGTCATATCTGCAATATGAGCTTTCCCTACCCACCCCGCTACCCCCCCCTCGGGGTGGGATTCATGAGTGGAGTGATGAGTGGTGAAGGTTGAAGTAGCGCGGACGCGGGCGCGGACCGCTATGGCTCGACAGTTCACGACCCTGGCCTATTTCGTCCGGCCACAATTCGATTGACGCACAAGTGAGCGGGCGCGGGTGCGTCTACGCCGCTAGCGCTTCCGGCAGATCACCAGTAGAATCGGAGCGAACGCCTCAGTTCACAGTTCGGAGAAAGGGCACGCGAGCGGGTTCGCCGCCGGGCGTACCGTACCGTCAAACTGGAGCGACTCTGAGATGACCGATCGAGTACTGTTTCGCACGGCTACCGTTCTACTGCTCCTCATCGCCGGGATCAGCGAACCGGCCCGCAGCCAGGTGCCGAGCTTCGCCGAGATCGTCGGCCATGATTTCGGCGAGCGAATCACACAGCACCACGAGATGATGCGGTACCTCGCGCGGCTGAGCGAAGTTTCACCTCGAGTACGGATCGTTGACCAAGGCGAGAGCTGGGAAGGTCGGGCGTTCATGCTCGCCATCGTGACTGCGCCCGAAAACCACGCGCGCCTCGATCAGGTTCAGGCAGTAGCGCACCGACTCGCGGATCCCCGAACCACGTCTTCCGCCGAAGCGACGGCGATGATCGGTGACCAACCAGCGATCGTCTGGTTGGGTGGATCGATCCATGGCTTCGAGTTGTCGGGTAGCGAAGGAGTGATGAAGCTTCTCGAGCATCTCACGATGCGAGACGACGCAGCGACTCGAGAGGTGCTCGAGAATGTCGTCATCCTCATCGACCCGATGCTGAACCCCGACGGGCGCGACGCCTTCGCGCACGTCAATCATGAGAGTATCGGCCGCGAACCCAACCCGCAACGCGACGATTGGGCCAATGACTTCACGTTCTGGCAAGCTCTCAAGTTCCGCACCGGGCACTACTACTTCGACAACAATCGCGACTGGTTCGCCCACACCCAGCGAGCGACGCGGGCCCGCGCCGCTACGCTTCAGGGCTGGCATCCGCAGGTCATGATCGACCTGCACGAGATGGGCCCGGATGTGGAATTCTATTTCGACCCCGCGACGGACCCGAACGCTCTTTATTACCCGGACTTTTCGCTGCGCTGGCACGTGCGATTTGGAGAGGCCTACGCCGCGGCATTCGATTCCGCCGGCTTCGAGTATATGACCCGAGAGCGGTACAACTATTTCTATCCTGGCTATGCGACATCGTACGGTGCTTACCAGGGAGCCGTGGGGATGCTCTACGAGCAGGGATCGACCCGCGGGCTGACTTTGACCCGCGCCGATAATTCGGTGCGGAAGCTCGCCGCTGCCCTGGAGCAACACTATCTGGCCGCGTGGACCGCGCTGCGCAGCGCCAGTTCAGAACGGGAGGCTTTGCTGCGCGATTACTACGATGCGCACCGGGCGGCGATCGCCGACGGACGCCAGGGCGTGCGGCGATACCTGATCGCTCCCGAGGGTGACCCGTCGCTGACGGTCGAGCTGGCCAACCTGATGATGCGGAGCGGCATCGAGGTGGACATCCTTACGAACGGAGTGCGGCTGACGGACGTACGAGATAGCCGGGGCGAATCGATCGGCAGCCGTGAGTTCCCGGCCGGAACCTATGTGATCGAGGCCGCTCAGCCCCGCAACCGCTTGATCCGCACCCTGCTCCAGCCGGAGGTCCCTTTACCGACAGACTTTCTGCGCCTGGCGAGGGAACGAATCGATCGGGGAGAGAATCCACGCTTCTACGATATCACCGCCTGGTCGCTTCCGCTGTTGTTCAACCTGGGCGGCTACAGTTCGTCGGACGGACGGAAGCTCACCACGGATCGGCTGACGGCGCCGGCCACGTCCGCAGCGGTGCCGCCGGGCCCTGCCGGCTATGCTTATCTGCTCGATGGGAGGCAGGCGGCTTCATTGGCGGCTCTAACCGATCTGAAGCGGCAGGGGTACCGGGCGGCCGTGCTCGTACAGCCCTCGCGCATCGACGGCGTCGATATTCCAGGCGGTACGGTCATCGTGCGAGTGGGGCAGAACGATGAGAGCATTCACGATGCCGTGCGCGCCGTCGCCAAGCGTTTTGGCGTGCTGGTCAGGGCAGTGTCGAGCGGCTTCTCCGAGCCCGGCTTCCCGGCGCTCGGTTCGGGGGACCACACGTTCCCCGTCAAAACTCCTGAAATAGCGATTCTCGCCGAAGACCCTATTCAAGGCTACTCGTTCGGCTGGACCTGGTACACGCTCGATCGACAGTACGAAATTCCGGCGACGGTATTGCGAGTGCGGTCGCTCGCCGAGACGCCTATCGACCGCTTCAATGTCCTCATCATTCCGTCCGTCTCGGCGAGCGCTCTGGCCGGCAGACTCGGCGAGGATGGGAAGCAGCGCATCGAGCGCTGGGTGAAGGAAGGAGGGACACTCGTAACCATCGGCGGGGCGACCGATTTTGTTCGGGATGAGCTCGAGTTGATCGCTCTGCGATCGTGGTACGACGAGAACGGTGGAGCCGACGGTGACGGCGATGATGGTGATGACGGCGAAGTGGCGCCGCGACGCTTCACAGTACCCGGAGCGATCCTACAGGTTCAACTCGATCAGCATTACTGGCTCGCCGCCGGCTACGCGTCGGCTGAGCTTCCAGCGCTGGTGACGTCGAACCGCATCTACCTCGAGCCCGAGGGTCCTCCCTCGGCCGGGCGGCGGGTCGTAGGACGCTACGCTAGCGGTGGCTCGCTGAAGCTTTCTGGCCATGCTTGGGAGGAGAGCCTCGAGCGCCTATCTGGCGGTGTGTTCGTATACGAGGAACGAGTGGGGGACGGCCGCGTCATCGCGTTCGCCGAAGACCCCAACTTCCGAGGGTTCTGGCGCGGAGCCAACCGCCTCTTCCTCAACGCTGTGGTCTTGGGACCTAGCGCGCCCTGAGCGCTCGCGACAGTACCAGGGCTGTTGCGCACGGGCACATCGCGCTGCTCGGCGCCCAATTTGCCTTCGGCTTGTTTCCGATCTTCGGAACCCTCGCCTTCGCAGCCGGCGGCTTTTCACCGCTGGGCGTCGGCGCCTGGCGGATCGGTGCGGCGGCGCTGACTCTGGGCGTCATCAGCCTGGCCGTCTACGGGCGCGGATCGATGCCGCGGCGCTGCGACCTGCCCCGCCTCTTCCTTTGTGCGCTGCTGGGCGTCGTCATCAATCAGGGTCTGTTCCTTCTGGGACTGGCCCGCTCGACGCCCATGAACGCGGGGCTTGTGATGAGCCTGATACCCGTCTTCACCTTCGCCATCGCCGCAGGCGTCGGCCAGGAAGCGTTCAGCCTCGGTCGAGGGGCCGGCATCGGAGTCGCTTTCGTGGGCGCGGCGCTGTTGCTGTTGGGACAGGGCAGCGGCCTCGACTCCGGGCACGGTCTTGGGAACGCGTTGATGGTATTGAACGCGCTATCCTACTCTTCATACCTGGTGCTTTCCCGGCCACTTCTCGAGCGCTACCGATCGCTTTCGGTCATAGCCTGGATCTACATCCTATCACTGCCGGTCTTACCCCTCTTCATGATCGGCCAGAAACTGCTTCCCGATGCGGGCGCACATACCGCCTGGTGGTCTTTGGTTTACATACTCGTTTTTCCGACGGTCATCGCGTACCTGCTCAACATGTTCGCACTGGCGCGACTGCGGGCGTCCACGACCGCCGTTTATATCTATCTCCAGCCGTTGATCACCGGGGTCGCGGCGTGGATGGTCTTCGGCGAGCTGCCGACCCGCGGAATGGGCGGGGCCGCACTGTTGCTCTTCCTTGGCATCTGGCTAGTGGCGCGAAAACCGGCGTCCGCAATTGGGAACTATGCGTGAGTCAGCCCGTTTTCGGCTCCGACACCACAAGCACAGGGCAGGTCGCTTGGCGGGCGATAGTGCTCGCGCAGCTGCCGATGACCGCGCGCTCGAGCTCGCCCGGCCCGTGGCTACCCATCACGATGATGTCGGCGCCATGACGGTCCAGGGCCTCCAGTATTTCTTGGTCGGCGTGACCGCGACTCACGTCGACCGTCGTGCGAGCCATATCAAACCCCGATTCACGTAGCATGTCCTTAATGTATTCAATGGCAGCTTTGCTCGCGGAAGCTTCCACCTGCTGAGTCTTTTCTTTCGATGAGATGAGGCGCAGGTGACCATGTAACACTTGGCTCAGCGCATGAAAGGCGACGACCCTGGCTGCGTACGTGTCGGCTAGAAACTTCGCCCATCCGAGGACGCTTGGGATAAGGCTGCTATCGGCAATCGGCATCAAGATCGTCTCGATGGACCGAGGGAGGTCGTGGAGCAACAATACCGGCCGACCGGCGAAGTGGAACAATTCTTCCGCCGTGCTTCCCAACCCACCCCACGCGCCCGAATGGCGGCCATGCTTCCCGATCACGATGACGTCGGCGTCCGCCTCGTCGGCGACCTCAGCGATGCATTCGGCGGGTCGCCCGACTCGCGCCTCGGCCTTCGCCCGCTCATCGTCCAGCGCCGCGACGAACTCGGCCAATCTCTCCCTCGCCGGTTCGAGCGCCTCCTGGACCATCTTATCGCGGGTCGGGAGCACGCCGCGATAGAAGATGGACAGTGGCGGTGGCTCCACTACATAGATCAGGATCAGATCGCACGCGGCGGGCACTTGCCCGGCCGTCCAGCGCGCGATCTCCAGTGATCGCTCACTCAGATCGACTCCCAGAACTACTCGTTCGATCTTCGGCATCTCTCAAGTGCTCCTATCTTGTATCTGTTGCCGCGTGTGCAGTACACGGGCCAATAACCCAACGTAGGCAGTGATCACTTGCAAGCCAACCGTCGCAGCGATCGCGCCATGAACGCCAGATTAGTGATTAGTAAGGTCGGTCCGGAGACATAGGTAACATTTCTGTCTAAAGACATGGGTGACACTCCGTGGCAGACTAGGGGCACTATCCAGACGATTGGTCTGTCTTCCGACTCTTTTCGGCGAACCCTCGACCGATTATCATCCTTTACCCTCCGCGCCCCAAAGCGATTAGCAGTACGAGGAAGCGTCGCCAGGAACAGAACCCGCCACCCTGAAATGGAGACTGGACGACTATGACACGCCTCGGCAAAGGACCCGACCGCCCCGGCCGCCCCGGCCGGACGGCGGGGGCCGTATCCGCATCGCTGTTTCTTCTGATCTTTGTCACCGCTTGCCCATCGCCGCCGCCGCCGGAACCGGGTCCAGTTGAGATGGGCCGCGCGCTCTTCTTCAACGAGACCTTCAACGGGAACGGCCGAACCTGCGGTACCTGCCACCGTGCAGAAGACAATTTCGGCCTTACGCCGAACTTCATCGCGACGCTTCCAGACGATGACGCCCTCTTCGTGGCGGAGCGCAATCCAAACCTGGAGCAAAACTTCGAGAACCCGCGCCTGATGCGCGAGTTCGGGCTCATCCTGGAGAACCAGGATGGGTTCGACGACCTGGAAAACGACTTCAACATGCGTGGCGTCCCGCACACGCTTGCGCTACGAACTTCGGTGGTTAGCCGTGACGGTCCCCGCACGGGATGGTCGGGGGATGGGGCGCCGGGCGATGGCTCGCTGCGATCCTTTGCGACGGGCGCCGTGATTCAGCACTTCACGTTGACCACGAACCGTGTTGCCGGAGTTGATTTCCGCTTGCCGACCGACGCAGAGCTGGACGCGATAGAAGCGTTCATGCTGTCAACGGGCCGCCAGGAAGATCTGGAACTGCCGCTTCCTCTGAGAGGGGTGGTGGCGAAGCGAGGACAGGAGATCTTCCTGGATAACGCGTTGGGCAAGTGCAACGCCTGCCACTTCAACGCCGGAGCGAGCGCCAACCCGGCGATCTTCGGGCCCGGCGCCGGCAACCTGAACTTCAACACAGGCGTTGAAGATTTGCCCGACCAGCCGGCGGACCTCACAGAGGAGAAGAACCCGCCCGATGATGGGCTCGGCAACCCCGGCGATGGAACGTTCAACACGCCGCCGCTGGTGGAGGCGGCGGATACCGGACCGTTCTTCCACAACAATTCGGTGGAGACGATCGAGGGTTCAGTCGAGTTCTACAACGGAGATACCTTCAACAACTCGCCGGCAGGAGCACTGCTGCAGGCGGCGACGGGTAGCGGTATCAACCTGGACGCCACTCAGACCGTATCGGTTGCGGCGTTCTTGCGGGTACTCAACGCCCTCGAGAACATCAGAGCCAGCGTGCAGATACTCGAGAGAGCTCTAGAGACGGACCGGAGGGCCGACTTCGATGATTTCCGGCTTGCCATCGAAGAGACCGACGACGCGATCATGGTACTTGCGGGTGGAGGCCTGCATGCTGAAGCCGTGGTGATTCTTCGTGAAGCGAGAGCGCTGACTCAGCGCGCGGGCGATCGCTACTCGCTCGGTCTGACGCAAGAGGCGCTCGACGCCCTGGCGCGGGCGCGCGCGGAGCTCATCGAATCGGAATAAGGAAAGGTGATCAAGATGCGTGCACTATTGAGCGCACTCAGCATGCTGGTCCTCGTGGTCATCCTGGCAGAGGACGGCTTTGGCCAGCAGGCGACTGAGCAATTCATCCCCGTGGGAAAGTCCCCGGGCATCTCAGGAGAGTACTCTTACTTTGGATCGATTCAGCAAGTCGACGCGCAGAACCGAACCATCACCGTTCAGGGCGCAGCGGGCCAGCACACGGTGAAGGTAACGGATGCGACGCGGATCTGGCTGGACCGCTCACAGACGGGCAAATCCAATACGACGGGTAGCTTCGACGATCTGAAGCCAGGACGTCGTATCGAGATGAAGTATGTGAACTACGAGAAGAAAGAGGCGGCGGACTGGATCAAAGTGGTTGCCGGTAGTTTCTAGTCGGTAGGCGGATCTTTGATCCCCTTTCTCCAGACGGGGATCTCCTTGATCACCGCATCGATGATGTGGCGCAGCGAATCGCTGTGAGTCGGGAAGACATGGCCCGTCGATTCGATCTTGACTTCCACCTGCTCCGGGTCGAGCCGGATCACGTGGCGCTGGAACATCTTTTCTCCGCAGCGCCAGTCAACGCGGGTCCCTACTACGCTCTCGACCAGATCGTAGAGCGGACCGGACGGCTGCGGGATCAGCTTCTGCACCAGCTCCGCTTCCGCGAGTAAATCGCAGAGGAAAGCTTCGTGTTCCAAGACGTGCCTGGCTCGACGTACGCCACGGCTTCCGCATCCGGGCGCCTGAACGAGATCCTCCAGTCGTATGACTCGGGGTGAAGGCACAGCCCATTGAAAAAGGCGAGCCAGTCCACACCTTGCTTGTCGATCACCGAGTGCTGGGTCCGGGGCGGAAGCTGAGGTTCATACGTCAGTGGGCTCATACCGTCAACTTTCAGGCGTGGGCAAGGGTCGGCACGTTTTCACGAATCAGCCGTCCGATCGACTCGACCTCTTCTACCAGCAGCTCGAGGACGTCGTCGAGCGTCAGGATTCCAACCAGGTTGCCCTCCGCATCGGTGAGTACCAGTCTCCGTATCCCCGCGCCGGCCATCGCCGAAAGCGCGTCCTCGATCGGTGACGATGCCGGTGGGCTTGCTCTCTTCATCCAGCACCACCAGCGTTCCCACCCCTTGCTCGGCCATCCGGTGAGCCGCGTCCCGAATCGTCTCTCCAAGAGCTACGGTCACCACGGATCTGTTGCAAATCTTTCCTGCTGACATGCTACTACTCCGCGTTGCAGCGCCCTGGAAGACGGGTGCGCGGTTCTCCCGCCGCCCCGCCGCCCCGCCGCCCCTCCGGACGCTCTGGTACATGAC
>SDBV01003698.1_pt1 | contig 22338 bp, 21 predicted proteins | sample 2277081 | NCBI WGS metagenome assembly SDBV01 (sample SAMN10402039, study PRJNA504765) | marine sediment metagenome | isolation source: marine sediment core GS10_PC15, 223 cmbsf | place: Arctic Ocean: Southern Knipovich Ridge | collected 2010 | reverse complement strand
CGTCGAATTCCGGTAGCGTACGTGGGTAATCCGCGCCGCCCACGGGAGGTCTTCGTTCTTCGTGCAGCATCCCTCCATACTACATCTTGTGCCCACGAGAGGGAAGTGGATAGCCCACTTGGCCGATAGCCCTGCCTGGAAGGGCGGGGGTTCCTGGAACATCAAGGCGGCCAACCCCGCCCTCCCGGACGGGGCTATTCTTCAAGAGGATACGACGTTGGTTCTTGACTTCCCCTAAGCTACTCGAATACGATTCTCCTCGGTGTCCAACTCGGGGACGCTGTTGAAGCGGTCGATTCGGGCGGCGGCCAGAATGTCTTCTTCCAGCCCGATCTCCAGCAAGTTCTTCCCGCCGGGACTGTCGCGGAGCTGCTCGGCCAGCCGCTCCGGCTCCAGGGGCTCGGCGCCGATCGCCCGAGGCAGGGCGAAGGAATGCAGCCAGGTCTCGCGTGCCGTCAGCGCCTGGGCGTTTTGCTGGTAGATCTGCTCTCCCTGCCGCCCGATGCGATCGACCAGCATGCCGGCCAACAGCACGTCGTCCCGGCCGATCTGGTCCCGGGTGCCGGCACACAGCAAGTGGATCTGCTCCTGCCCGGCCAGTCGCTCAATCACGGCCCCGGCATTGACGAAGGCGCCGATCAGGACCCGGTCCGCCTGCCGGGTGTGCAGCATTGCCCGCGTGCCGTTGGTCGTGGTGAAAACTACAATCTTCCCATCCACCCGATCGGGGAGATACTCGCGGGGCGAGTTGCCCAGGTCGAACCCGTCGATCGGCAGCCCACCGCGTTCGCCGCCCAGCACCACTGCGCCGCCGGGAAGCCGGCCGGCCACGGCCCGGGCCTCTTCCACTTCCTGGCAGGGAATCACCTCGGTGGCCCCGGCCTCCAGGGCGTGGACGATCGTGGTCGACGCCCGCAACACGTCTATCACCACCACCGTGCCACCGGCCAGCTCTTCCGGGGCGACGTATTTCGGCAGCGCATAGACATTCAACACGTGCGGCATCATTCCACGCCTAACCTGCTTTTGTATAAGGACTAACGGCAAAGCACAAAGGCCGCCGTGCCGGCGGCCGCTAAACGGGCTTACTTTCTCAGTCCAACCCCTACCCCACAATGCCTACACCTCCAATCCCCGATCCTCGATCTGCCTTCCTCCTTCCGCGTTCACCCCTACCATTCTACAATAATCGCCATGGCGTATCGTTGTCTGGCCGATTTTCTGGAAGAACTTGGACATGCCGGGGAGCTGGTCCGGGTGGAGGCCGAGGTCGATCCGGTGCTCGAGGCGGCCGAAATCACCCACCGGACCGCCAAGGCAGAGGGGCCGGCCCTGCTGTTCGGGGCAGTCGGCGGACATGAGATTCCCGTGCTGACGAATCTGCTGGGCACCGAGGCCAGGGTCTGCCGGGCGCTGGGGGTGGGGTCGCTGGAGCACCTCCGCGAGCGGATCGCCACGATGACCGACCCGGCCGAGCCCCAGCGGTGGTTCGAGAAGCTCAAAACCGCCCCGCACGTGGCCGCACTCGGCAACCTGCCGCCTCGCCGGGTGAACTCGGGCGCATGCCAGCAGATCGTCCGGCTCAGCAGCGACGTCGACCTGGGCGAGCTGCCCTTGCTGAAATCCGCCCCGGACGAGGCAACTCGGGCGATCACCGCCGGCGCGGTGCTCAGCGTGGGTGCCGACTCCGGCCGACCGGTTGCCGGCCGCTTCGACCTCCAGCTATTGGGCCCCAATCGGCTGGCCGCATTCTGGGCCACCCACGACGAGCACGCCCGGCTGCTGGGCCAGTACGCTCGGCGCAATCAGAAGATGCCCCTGGCCGTGGTGCTCGGCGGCGATCCCGCGGTGCTGCTGGCGGCGGCCTCGCCCTTGCCGCCGGGGGGTGATCCGTGGGCCCTGGCCGGGCTGTTTCGAGACAAACCGATCGACGTGGTCCGCTGCCGCACGGTCGAGCTGGACGTGCCGGCCGAGGCGGAGATCGTGATCGAAGGTCAGATCGATCCTGCCGAGCCGGCCACGGAGGCCGGTCCGCTGTGTACCCCCTCGGGCCACTACGGGCCAGCCAGGCCGGTGCCGGTGATGCACGTGACGGCCGTCACCCATCGGGCCAACCCGGTATATCCGGCCATGGTCCCCGGCCCCCCACCGCACGAGGCGTGCGTGGTCGGCCGCGCGCTGGCCGGGATCTTCCTGCCGCTGCTGAAGCTGGCGATTCCGCAACTGGTCGACTATGACCTGCCGATGTTCGCAGCCGCCAGACACTGGGCCACGCTCTCGATCGAAAAGACCTTTGCCGGCCAGGCCCGCCGGGTGGCCCACGCTGCCTGGGGCCTGCCCCAATTGATGGCCGTCAAGCTCCTGGTGGTGGTCGACAAGGAGGTGGACGTCCACGACCACCGGCAGGTCCTCTCGGCGATTGCCTCCAACGTCAACCCCGGCCGGGACGTCTTCTTCCAGCAGGGCCCGCCCGACCCGATGGATATTGCCACCCCGCCCGGCCAACTCGGACACAGGATGGCCATCGACGCCACGGCCAAGCTGCCCGGCGAGCACGCCGGCCCATGGCCCCAGCGGGCAGTCATGAATGAAGAACTCCGCAAACTGGTCAGCGACCGTTGGGTGGAGTACGGATTGGGGCCGGAACCAGGGCGTGGTTGATGTTGCAGCCCAGGAGCCGCTTGCGGCTTAAGCAGTAAACAGGCCGTCGTGCCGACGGCCGCTGAACACTCAAATGCAAATGCCTCTGCTCGGGGCGCCCGATGACCGTCGACAAATCCTCCGCCCGGGTCCGCCGGATGTTCGGCGAAATCGCCTGGCGCTACGACTTTCTGAACCACCTGCTCTCCCTGGGGATCGATCTCCGCTGGCGGCGGCGGACCGTCAAGCTGGTGCCGCCGGCGGAGGAGGGACCGATCCTGGACGTCTGCACCGGCACGGCGGACCTGGCCTTGGCCTACCGGCATGCCAGCGGCCGGCAGGTACGGATCGTGGGGGCCGATTTCTGCCGTCCCATGCTGGTGATCGCTCAAAGGAAGTGCCGCCGCGCGGGGGCCACCGAGCAGATCGCGCTGGTGGAGGCCGATACCCGGCGGTTGCCCTTTCCAGACGGGCTGTTCCAGCTCGTCTGCGTGGCCTTCGGGCTGCGGAACGTCAGCGACACGGACCAGGGTCTGCGGGAAATGGTGCGTGTCTGCCGCCCTGGCGGGCGAGTGGCCGTGCTGGAATTCTCGATGCCCGGCAACCGGCTGCTCCGCGCCGTCTACCGCTGGTACTTCGGCCGCGTGCTGCCGCGGGTGGGAGAGGCCCTGGCCCGAAACGCCCAGGGGGCTTACAATTATCTCCCGGCCAGCGTGGGCCAGTTTCCAGAGGCCGAGGTCCTGCTGGAGCGGATGCGGACGGCGGGGTTAAGCAGCGTGCAGTCCCACCGCTTCACATTTGGCATCGCCACTCTGTACGTGGGTGAGAAATGAATCGCAAGATCGTTGTGGCCATCACGGGTGCCAGCGGGGTGACCTATTCGATCCGGCTGTTGGAAGTCCTCTCCGCCGCCGGATGCGACGTGCACCTGATGATCAGCGCGGCCGCGGGGTCGGTGTTGAAGCAGGAACTCGATCTGACGGTCGACCTGGAGCATTTCAGCCCGGCCATGTTGATGCTCGACACCGGAATCAACCCCAAGGACCGCAAGCTGCAAGAGGTTCGCTCGATGGCCGGCATCTCCAGCGATTCGAGCAACGTGCTGTCGGTCGGCTCCGGCCAGCCCGGAGAACTTCACTATTACCACTTCCGCGACCTGATGGCGCCGGTGGCCAGCGGCTCGTTTCTGACCGACGGCATGGTGATCTGTCCGTGCAGCGGCGGCACGCTCGGCGCGATCGTCCACGGCACCAGTGCGAACCTGATCCACCGGGCGGCCGACGTGCACCTGAAGGAGGGCCGCAAGCTGGTCCTGGTGCCCCGGGAGATGCCGCTTTCGCTGCCGCAGTTAGACAACCTCCGGCGCGCCGCCGAAGCGGGTGCGATCATCCTCCCGGCCATGCCTGGTTTCTATCACGGAGTGAAGTCGATCCGTGACCTGGTAGATTTCGTGGTGGCGCGAATCTGCGATCAGTTGGAGATCGCCAACTCCCTGATCAAGCGCTGGGGGAGCTGAGATTTATGGAAAGCCGCGACCAGTGGTCGCGGAACTCCGCCGCCACTGGCGGCGGCTTTACAGGTCCTGCCCGCCATGCTCACCCGCATCCGCCCACTGCTGGAGATGGTCCGTTTCAGCCACACGCTGTTCGCGCTACCGCCGGCGCTGCTGGCGACCGCGATGGCGTGGCATGCCGATCCGCCCGTCCCCTTTCGCTGGCGGGACCTGGCCGGTATCCTGCTCTGTATGGTCTTCGCCCGAAGTGCCGCCATGGCGTTGAACCGCCTGGCCGACCGCCGGCTCGACGCGGCCAACCCCCGCACCCGGTCGCGTCATCTTCCCGCCGGAACGCTCAGCGTGGGCCGGGTGGCGTTTTTCACGGTGGTCTGCTCGCTGGGGTTCGTGGGCAGCACGCTGTTGTTCTGGCCCAACCCGATCCCCCTGACCGCCTCGCTGCCCGTGCTGTTGTTTTTGCTGGCCTACAGTTACACCAAGCGCTTTACGCTGCTGACGCACTTCTGGCTGGGCGCCGCCTTGATGCTGGCGCCGCTGGGGGCCTGGGTCGCCATTCGGGGGAGCATCGAGGTCTTTGCCTGGCCGCCCGTGCTGCTGGGCGGGGGGATCATGCTCTGGGTGGCAGGGTTCGACATTATCTACGCTTGCCAGGACTTCGATTTCGACGTAAAAATGCGTCTTCGCAGCGTGCCGGCCCGGCTGGGAGTGGCCGGGGCCCTGCGCACGGCGGCCGTCTGTCACCTGGGGATGATTGCCCTTTTGCTGGCCTTGCCGTTGGTCTACAGCGAGTTCGGCTGGATATACCTCACCGGGGTGATGGCCATTGCGGTGTTGCTGGTCTATGAACACTGGTTGGTCCGACCGGATGATCTCAGCCGCGTAAACCGGGCCTTTTTCCAGGTCAATGCGGTGGTCAGCGTCGGGCTGCTGGTGATTGGGTTGGTGGATCTGTGGGTGTAGTAAGCTTTTGGTGGCCCGCTCTCATTCGAGCAAATGATGAACAGACAGACGCCCCAGTCCACCTTCGAGAGAATCCGCCACAAGGTCGAAACCGGCCAGCGGCTCTCGGCGGCCGACGGGGAGTTCTTGTTCAGCCCCGAGGTCGACCTGCACGAGGTGGGCGAACTGGCCGACCTTTTCCGGCAGCGGAAAAACGGCGAGGTGGTCTACTACAACATCAACTCGCACCTGAACCCCACCAATATCTGCATCTATCGGTGTTCCGTCTGCGCCTACAGCCGCGACGAGGACGATCCCCAGGCTTACACGCTGACCTACCAGCAGATACTCGCTCGCGCCCAGGAGGCGGCAGACGCCGGCTGTACCGAGTTGCACGTCGTGGGCGGCGTGAATCCCGAGAAGACGTACGATTGGTACCTGGGCATCGTCCGCCACTTGCACGAGGCATATCCCCGCCTGCACCTCAAGGCGTGGACGGCCACCGAGATCGCCTGGTTCGCGCAGACCACCAAGCGGCCCGTCCGCGCGATACTGCAAGACCTGGTCAGGGCGGGCGTGGGGAGCCTGCCGGGCGGCGGGGCCGAGATCTTCGCCCCGGAAGTCCGTACCGAAATCTGTCCCCGCAAAGCCGACGCGCGGACCTGGCTGGGAGTACACCGAGCCGCCCACCAACTCGGGCTGCGCAGCAACGCCACCATGCTCTACGGCCACCTGGAGAGTATCGAGCACCGCATCGACCACCTGGTACACCTGCGGCAACTTCAGGACGTCACCCGCGGGTTTCAGACCTTCGTGCCCTTGGCGTTCCATCCCGAGAACACCCGCCTGACCCATATTCAGCGGCCCTCCGGCCTGGAAGATCTCCGCGTGATGGCCGTCAGCCGCCTGATGCTCGACAACTTCGATCACCTCAAGGCCTACTGGATCTCGCTGGGCGTGGGCACCGCGCAGACCGCCCTGGCTTACGGCGCCGACGACCTCGACGGCACGGTCCGCCAGGAGGAGATCCATCACCAGGCCGGAGCCCGGTCGCCGGAGGTGCTTTCGGTCGACGAGCTGAGGGCGCTGATCACCGAGGCCGGCCGCGTGCCGGTGGAGCGCGACAGCCTCTATCGGCGAGTGCGCCGCGAAGGGGCGAAATGGGAGGTGGAGTGACGACTGTCGGCGGTCAGTTCTCAGCCGTCACTCTGTAGGAGGCGACTCCAGTCGCCGATGGTGCCGCGATTGGGCGCTTCCTGCCTGCCGCTGCGGTTGAGAATCTCGCCCAAGGTGCCTTGACACGGATTGGCGTAAGTATGTATACTAACGTACAGATTCGGGCGGGACTTTCGGTTCCCAACGGCTGAGCGAGTAGACTGAGCTCGATCAACACCGATCTTGTGCGGGAATGGACGGCCCGTTATCGTCCCCTCTGGAGTTGCCTCCGGAAAGGACAAGACCATGGCACAGACGTCTTCGATCGAATGGACCGAAGCCACCTGGAACCCGGTCACCGGCTGCACGAAGATCAGCCCAGGCTGCGCCCACTGCTACGCCGAGCGGATGGCCAAACGGCTTAAGGCGATGGGCCAGGTTCGTTATCGCAATGCGTTCAAGCTGACGTTGCAGCCCGACGTTCTGCGCGTGCCGCTTGGCTGGAAACGGCCGCGGATGATCTTCGTCAACTCGATGAGCGACCTGTTCCATAAGAAGGTTCCGGCTTCCTTCATTGCGCAGTGTTTTGCCGTGATGGAAGAGGCGTCGCAACACACGTTTCAAGTGTTGACAAAACGCCCGGAACGCGCGGCCGAAATGGCCGCCAAACTGCCTTGGCCCCGGAACGTTTGGATGGGTACGACCGTTGAGAGCGCGGACTATGTTTTTCGCGTTCAATCGCTCAACCGAATTCCAGCCGCGATTCGCTTCCTCTCACTCGAACCGCTGCTGGGGCCGATCCCGCGATTGCCGCTGCGCGGGATCGACTGGGTGATTGTGGGCGGAGAGTCGGGGCCGGGGGCTCGGCCCATGAGGCCAAAGTGGGTTTTTCAGATGCGTGACCGTTGTGCGAGACACAGGGTGCCTTTCTTCTTCAAGCAATGGGGCGGAGTGAACAAGTGCAGGGCTGGCCGTGAATTGGCTGGTCGAACCTGGGACGACATGCCACCGTTGGATGCTCCTTTCCATGGCGAGGGATCCCTGGCCCGAGCTTTGCCTTCCCTGTCAGGTCGCGAGGCTTCAAGTGAGGAGCCTTCCCGGGTGGGACTTTGACCAATCCTTCGCATCGTGATATCATATATACAGTCACGAGTTGGAGGCTGATGACATGAGCAGCGACCTTTCTCCTGAAAACGAACAGTTCATTCAACACGCGGTCGAGTGTGGCACCTTTCAGGATCGAGCCCAGGCCCTTGACCAGGCCGTGGAGTTGTTGAGAAGACGTGAAGAACTCCTCGAGCACATCGACGAAGGCACCCGGCAGCTTCGCGCCGGCGAGGGCATCGAGCTACATGGTGAAGACGAATTGCGGCAGTTCTTCGGTGACATTCAGGCCGAAGGAATGAAACGCTACGAGGCGAAGAAGAGCGCCCCATGAGTCGGTATACCATCGCTCCGGAGGCGCGGCGGGACCTTCAGTCGATTTGGGATTACATCGGTGTTGTAAACGACAATCCCACCGCGGCCAACAGACACTTCCAAATGCTCTGCGAGCAATTCGCCCTTCTCGCCACACAACCTCTTTTGGGCCAGCTACGCGAGGATCTGAGACCCGGCCTTCGTGCGTTCGCCGCCGGTAACTACGTGATCCTCTACTACCCGATGAAAGACGGCATCGAAGTCGTCGGCGTTGTGCACGGCGCCCAGAATATCGAGTCGATGTTTCGCACCGGCGACAGGTGAGGCACCTTTCCGTCTCAGCCCACGTCGGCCAGCTCCAGTGCCTTGCCGTGACGGTGCAGCATCTGGCGGGGGGGACGGTCGTATTGTGGGCGGCCCACGGCAAGGGCGTTGAGATGATTCTGCTCTCGGGTGTCTTTGACCGGGATTGCCCGCCGTGGTACTATGGAGGTGGGTTGCACGGGAGGAACTGGAACCATGAGTGAAGCTTTTCCACCGGACATTCAGCAGTTTGTGCGACAAGAACTGGCCAGCGGCAACTACCGCAGTGAAGAGGAATTGGTGGTCGAGGCGGTCCGTTTTTTTCGCGACAACAACCTGCGCCTGAAACGGCTGCGACAAGGGCTCAAGACCCGCCTCGAACGCCTCGGTCACGGCGACGGGGTCGAGCTCGAAAGCGATGAAGCCTTGGGGGCTTTTTTCGATCGAATCGACGACGAGGTCGACCGGGAGCTTGCCACCAGCAAGAACAAAGGTGAATGAGTCGCTACGCAATCGGCCCGTAGGGGAGGGAAGGCTTCAAGAGCGTCTACCCGCAGACGGCCGAGGTTGCGGACGGGCAGAAACGGGAGGGCTGATGACATGAGCAGCGATCTTTCTCCTGAAAACGAACAGTTCATTCAACACGTGGTCGAGTGCGGCACGTTTCAGGATCGAGCCCAGGCCCTTGACCGGGCCGTGGAGTTGTTGAGAAGACGTGAAGAACTCTTGAAGCACGTCGACGAAGGCACCCGGCAGCTTAGAAGTGGCCAATATACCGAATACGATGACGAAGGGCTGAAACAATTCTTCGAGGACGTCAAGGCCGAGGGACGGAAGCGGTACGAAGCGAGTAAGAAGGGCCAATGAGCCGCGTTCGACTTACCGACCAGGCCGAAACCGACATCTGCGGCATTTGGCATTATATCGCCGTCACCAACGCCAGTCCCACCGCAGCCGACGGCCAAGTGACAAGTCTCTACGACAAACTTGGCGTGCTGGCCACACAGCCGCTGATGGGCCAATTGCGCGAAGATCTGAGACCCGGCCTTCGTGCGTTTGCCGCCGGCAACTACGTGATCCTCTACTACCCGATAGGGGACGGCGTCGAAGTCGCCGGCGTTGTGCACGGCGCCCAGAATATCGAGTCGATGTTTCGCACCGGCGGCAGGTGAGGCACCTTCCCGCCTCACCCCACGTCGGCCAATTCCAACACCTTGCCGTAACGCAACAGCATCTGCTGGCGGAGCTTGGCGTGCTGGGGCTGCGAAAGTCCGGGGTCGGCGGTGATCATGGCCTGGGCGTCGCGGCGGGCCTCGTCCAACAGCTCGCCGTCGCGCAGCAGATCGGCGATCCGAAACGGCGGCAGCCCATGTTGCCTGGTGCCGAACAGCTCGCCGGGGCCGCGGAGCTTGAAGTCGGTCTCGGCCAGGGCGAATCCGTCGGTGGTCGACGCGAAGGCCTTCAGCCGCCGGCGGGCCTCGTCGGTCTGGGGATCGGCGAACACGCAGCAGAAGCCGGGAAAGCTGCCCCGGCTGATCCGGCCGCGTAACTGGTGGAGCTGCGCCAGGCCGAAACGCTGCCCGCCCTCGATGGTCATCAGCGTCGCCCCCGGCACGTCCACCCCCACCTCGACCACCGACGTGCAGAGGAGCACCTGGATCTCGCCGCTGCGGAAGTCGTCCATCACGGCGTCCTTCTCCGCCGGGCTCATCCGCCCGTGGATCAGGCCCAGACGAAACGCCTCCAACTCGCCGTTGGCCAGATCCTCGTAGGTCGCCTCCAGGCTGGCCACCGCCGAGATGTCCGACTCCTCGACCAGCGGCGTGACCACGTATCCCTGCCGGCCTTCGCGGAGCTTCTCGCGGAAGAACTTCCACCACTGCGGCCGCTTCTCCTCGGGGGTGGGGTAGGTGTGCACCTTCTGCCGGCCGGGCGGGCTTTCGGACAGCGTGGAGACGTCCAGATCGCCGAAGAGCGTCATGGTCACGGTCCGCGGGATCGGCGTGGCCGTCATCACCAGGTAATGGGGATCCGATCCGGCGTGTCTCAGCGTGGCCCGCTGCCGCACACCGAACTTGTGCTGCTCGTCGATCACCACCAGGGCCAGCCGGGCAAACTCGACGTCGTCCTGGATGATCGCCTGCGTGCCCACCACCACGTCCAGCTCCGCGGCGGCGATCTTGCGCAGCACCGCGCTGCGGTCCTTCGCCGAGAGCCCGCCGATCAACTCTGCCCGGCGGACCTGGCTGCGGGCGAGCAGCTTGTCGAGCGTCAGGGCGTGTTGCCGGGCCAGCACTTCGGTGGGAGCCATCAGCACCGCCTGGTATCCGTGGGCCACCGCCAGCAGCATCGCGTATACGGCCACCACGGTCTTGCCGCTGCCCACGTCGCCCTGCAACAGCCGGTTCATCGGCAGCGCCCGGGCCATGTCGGCAGCGATCTCGGCGATGGCCTGCTGCTGGCCGGCGGTCAGCTCGAAGGGGAACAGTCGCCGGATCCGGGCGTCGATCCTGGCCGTTGCCTCCAGCGGCGGGGCCTGCCGCTGGTCGTGCTGTTGCCATCGCTTCACCGCCAGTGCCAGTTGCAGGATGAACAGTTCCTGGTAGACAAACCTTCGCCGCGCCCGGGCAAGGTTCTCCCGGTTGCTGGGGAAATGGATCTCCGGCAGGGCCCGCCGCAGCGGCCAGAGGTCGCGGGCTTCGAGATACTCGGCCGGAAACACCTCGTCGAGCACCTCGGCGCAGGCATCCAAGGCGCCGCGAACGATCCGCCGGATTTCCCACTGCTTGAGGCCTTCGGTCAACGGATAGACGGGCAGGATCTTTCCGACCAGCTCGTCCTCGTCTTCGGCGAGCGTTTCGACCTGGGGGTGGTGCATCTGCCAGACGAGGCCCTCGAATTTTGGTTTGCCCGAGAACATCACCCGCTGGCCGTGGAAGAACTTCTCTTGCATGGTGGGCTGATTGAACCAGAGTGCCCTCAGGTGTCCGGTGTCGCAGCGGACCAGCACACCCAGCACACAGCCGCCGCTGCTGGTGCTGCGAAGCTCGATCTCCTCGACCACGCCGCAGACGGTCTGCAGCTTGCCCTCTTCCAGTTGGTCGATTTCCCGCTGTTCGGTCAGGTCCTGGTAATCGCGGGGGAAGAAGAAGAGCACGTCGCCGGCGGTGTGCAGGCCGAGCCGCACCAGCATATCGCAACGGCGCGGGCCGACGCCCTTGAGGAATTGCACCGGCGTGGCCAGCAGTTCGGCGGGGGATTTCTCGGCGGCTTCCATACCAAGTATTGTATCCCGGCGGGAAGAATTGTTTAGCGACCCGATGAAGAAGGGTGGCACTGCTGGCTTGTCCAGCAGTGGTGAGCTCGATCTCCCGGAAAAACACTGCTGGGCAAGCCAGCAGTGCCACCCAAATCCATGGAATCCAACCTTTTCAACGGGCTGCCAGCGCCCGGAGGTCACAAGTATTTCTGATACGCCGCCACCGCCATCGCGTCGCAGCGTTCGTTCTCGGGATGGCCGCTATGGCCGCGGACATGGGTGAATTGGATCTGGTGGCTACCGGCCAGTTGGTCCAACTGCCGCCAGAGGTCCTCGTTCTTGATGTCCGGCTGCTGTTTTCCCGCGCGGCGCCGCCAGCCGCTGGCCTTCCACCGGGGCAGCCATTGGGTCAGCCCCCGGCCAACGTAGACGCTGTCGGTGACCAATTCGACGCGGGTGGGCCGCTTCAGCGCCTCCAGACCCCGGATCACGGCCATCAGCTCCATGCGGTTGTTGGTCGTCTCCCGCTCGGCCCCGGCGCGCTGGAGTTCCTTGCCGGAGGCCGCATGACGCAGCAGGAACGCCCAGCCACCCGGCCCGGGATTGCCGCTACAGCCGCCGTCGGTAAACAGTTGCACCTCGGGCGTGTTTTTATGGGGCGATTTACCCATTCTTGGGGGATTGGTCTGAGGTGTTGCCCGATCTCTCTACGGCTCAGGATACTACATTCTCTGCCGATGCGGAATCCGGGGGGCCGGTCTGCCAAGATTGTATGGCGGCCCGTGGCAGCCGGTATCTTGGTTGACAAAGTCCGCTGCCCGTAGCAACAATGCCGCTCGACGGACCAGAGACTTCGTGGTACTATACACATGCACTTCAGTTAGGGGGGACGGTTCATGTTCTCGGGTAATGGTTTCGGGCGGGCGTGGTCTGCGGTGGGTGTAGTGTCGGCCCTGTTGCTTTGCGGAATCATCGGGTGCGGCCCTGGAGAGCCGTTCGAGATGCTCCCGGTAAGCGGCAAGGTCACCTACGAGGACGGCTCACCGATCTCTGCGACTCGGGTGGAGGTGGTGTTCGAATCCCAGGCCAGGCCGGTCGACCAAAAGACCTATCCCCGGCCCGGCAGGGCCGAGGTGAAGGTAGCCGATGGAACGTTTTCGGCGGCGACCAGCCACAAGTATGGCGATGGCCTGGTGATCGGCAAACACAAGGTCAGAGTGATCAGCTACGACGCCAGCGAGATGCCGACCGAGCTCGAGGTCACGCCGTCGGAGATCGAGGTCGGCCCCGACTCTACCGAGTTTGTCTTCAAGGTCAAGAGAGAGTAACGTCTCCCTTGCAGGCAGCAGACAAGAGAGCCTGCAACAGCGCGGTATCTGTTGGTTCCCTCAACACCAGGAGGCGTTTTCATGAACGGCCGTCCGACCACTCCAGACCAGCGGGGCGATTGGGCGGCGGCCTGCCGCAGTGAGCTTGCGCGGCGCCGCGTCCCAGCCAGGCTGGCCCGGGTTATCTCCCATGACCGGGCGTTCACGCTGATCGAATTGCTGGTGGTGATCGCCATTATCGGGATCCTGATCGCGCTGTTGCTGCCCGCGGTGCAGGAAGCGCGAAAGGAAGCCCGGCGGTTGCAGTGCCAGCACAATCTCAAGCAGATCGGCCTGGGGCTGCACAACTTTCACGAGGCCCAGGGCCAATTCCCGCCCAGCTCCACCTGGGATCTGTCCCGGGGCAAGGACATGATCGACGGAAAGAACCACAGTATGCTCAGTGAGAACTGGGTAATCCTGATCCTGCCCTTCATGGAGCAGCAGGGGCTTTACGACCGTTTCGATCTGACCAGGTACATCACCCATCCGGCAAACGCCGCGGCCCGGGGAACGGAACTCCCCATGATGAAATGCCCCGAGGACCAGTACAACCGACAGAAGTTCAATGGGACAAAATCGAGCGGAGTCAGCGCACTGGGTGACGGGTGGGCACGCGGTAATTACGGAGCCAACGGGGCGCTGGGCTACATGACAAACTCGATCCACAATTCGGGCTCCCAGTACGACGGATGCGCGGGCTGGGCCACCGACGGGGCGGGCAACTTGAACTGGCCCAAGAAGAGGCTCTGCGGTGTGATGGGAGCCGCGGCCAAGAAAAACCTGGGGGAGCCCTGGGAACGCAACGCTTCGCTCTCGTTGGGCCGCATCGAAGACGGCGCCAGCAACACCATCATCGTCGCCGAGATCCGCTCAGGCGTAGTCGAGTTCGATCTCCGCGGAACCTGGGCCTTAAGCGGCGGCTGCGCCAGCGCGCTGTGGGCCCACGGGTACATCGGCGACTGCAACGGGCCCAACACCAGCCAACTCGCCGGCGACGACGTCTGGGGGTGCTCAAACGTCCAGAGTGCAGTCGGCGGAGACGCGGCCTTGGCCGCCATGGGCATGGGCTGCTGGGGGGGAAACGGAAACAACCGCCAGGCCACCGCCCGCAGCATGCACGACGGCGGTATCCAGTGTCTGTTCGCCGACGGCAGCGTCCACTGGATCAGCGACTATATCAACATCTCGCCGCGTTTCTCCATCTGGGACCGCCTGATGCTCTCCCGCGACGGCAACACGATTCCGCCGAACTCGTGGTGAGCTTGCCCGGCCCCGTACACGGCGTTTCCTCACCGGACACCAGATGGCTATGGACGATATTGCCGAGATCGAGTTTGTCTCTTATCCCGAGTCCGTTCCAGAGGCGCTGGATGCAATCGGCGCGCGGGTCGTACTGAAGCAACAGACGGCGGTTCTGATTAAGCCCAACCTCATCAACGCCTCGCCTTTTCCGATTACGACCGCCCCGGAGTGCGTCGAGGCCGTGATCCGGTACGTGAGGTCCTGCTCGCAGGCGGAGATCGTGATCGGCGAAGGCTGCGGCGACTCGAAGCTCGAAACTTCCGCAGTGTTCGACAGCTTGGGCTACCGAGAATTGGCCCGGCGGCAAGCGGTCGAACTGGTCGACCTGAATAACGCCCCGCTGGTTAAGCTGCAGGACGGGAACTGCCCGGTATTCAAGGAAATGTACCTGCCCGAGATCGCGATCTCTCACTACCTGCTATCCGTCCCGGTGCTCAAGGCACATTCGTTCTCGGAGATCACCGGAACGCTGAAGAACATGATCGGGCTGGCCCCTCCCAAACACTATTCGGGCCGGTTCGGCACCTGGAAGAAGGCCGTCTTTCACGGCCAGATGCACCAGTCGATCATCGATCTGAACAGGTATCGTACGCCCGACCTCTCGCTGATGGACGCCACGGTCGGCATGGCCGACTTTCACCTCGGCGGGGCGCATTGCGACCCGCCGGTGAATCGGCTAATCGCCGGCTTTGACCCGGTCGAGGTCGACCGCAGAAGCGCGGAATTGCTGGGGATTGAGTGGCGGAGCGTTGCACACTTGAGGTGAATCAGTGAGCCTCGCCGCATCATGCCTCCTTTTCGCCTCCCGACCACACTTTTCCGCCGTGGGCTACGGCCGCAGTCGGCCGGAGATCACGTCGAGCACGAACAGCGATGCGCCTATCACCGCAACTAACATCCAGCGCGATACGCTGGAGCACAGTCCCGCTTCGGAATTGCGCGACACCGTCGCGTGGTATCCAGCCGTGATGTTCGTTGACCTTGCCGTAACGGCCTCGCCAGTCATAGAACTTGCTCTGCGTGAGGCCGATCCAGCCCACCAGCTTCTCTTCGAGCGCCACGATCTTACAGTCCTTGGCATCCTCGGCCCGCTTGTTGGTACGTCGAAACAGGGCCGGGGCGTTCTCGCACAACTGCTTCTGCCAGCGATAGATCTGGCTGGGCGGCAGCCCGTATTCATCACACAGGTCGGACATCGGCACCTTCTCGACCAAATACTTCTTGAGGACTAAAGCCCTCTCTTCCACGGTAGAGTACTTGCGTTTCTTGCTCATGGAAATCTCCTTTGCTAGGTTCGATGCTAATCCAAACCACGGAGAATTCCAGTTCGAAGGGACTCAAAACACATCAGCTTACCTTGGCACACTCATTTTGGTTCTCCCAGTACGCTGCGTTAGTTTAGCGATGCTTCGCCTTCGCAGGGTCGGCGTGTTGATCTACCGGTTCTTTGTCGGCCATTATGCGTCTGCGGCAGGCGTGGACACGCTGCGCGGCTGCCCGTGTGACGGATTGTACCACAGCCCCCTTAGTATCTGCAATCTGCGCAAAATGATTAGGCTAGGGGGGGCTGATTTGGCGTTGCTGAACTACTGTGAGTACATCATGCGGGCTGCCTGTAACCACCGGAAACGAGCCGGACCGTTGAAACCGGCGAGAAAGTTGTTAATCTGAGTGGCGTCGTCGGCGTGTACAGATAGCCCCTTACTCCGGAGGTCAAGGGAATATGAGGTATCAATACGCAGTTCTCAGCGGCATCTTGCTGCTCGTTTCGCCAAGTGTACCCGGCGCGTCCGGCAAGGCGGTTGGCGATGAACACGCGCTGGGCCGGCTCAAGCAGGTCAATGTGGAGGCGCTGGTGCGGGCCGTGGAGGATCTTTCGGCGACGTTTGGTGAGAAGTACGCGCGGGGGGAGGAATACCTGAAACGCGCCAGCGCATGGCAACAGCAGCGCACCGAGCTGGAGGCGGCGCGTGGCGGCGACCGCGAGAGCGCGGCGGCTCGTATGCTGGCAGACTTCCGCCGGTTGCAGCAAGAGGCGTTGCTGGGGAATCCCTTGCTGGACTTCGACGAGCTGCTGCTGGTCCGACGCAGCGCCACCGACCCGAAGCTGGGGCTACCACAGAACTGGCAGGGGAATTGTGCGCTGCCGAGAAACGGATACGACAACGAGATCGCCGTGCTGTCACCGGTGGCTCCGGACGGCAAGCTGCGGCGGCTATACAGGCCGGAGGCCGACCACTTCGTGGGCGACGTGGATTTGCACTTCGGGGCGGATCGGATGCTCTTCTCGATGCTGGGCAGCCACCGCCGGTGGCAGATCTGGGAAGTTGGCGCCGATGGTTCGGGGCTGCGACAGGTAACTCCGGGCGAACATTCGGACGTGGACAACTACGATGCCTGCTACCTGCCCGACGGCCGGATTATCTTCGCCTCGACACGTTGTTTCGCCGGCGTACCTTGCGTGGGGGGCGGCAACACGGTTGCCAACCTCTGCATCATGGACGCCCACGGAGGAAACATCCGCCAGTTGTGCTTCGACCAGGACCACAACTGGTGCCCCACCGTGCTGAACGACGGCCGCGTGTTGTACAGCCGCTGGGAATACTCGGATCTGCCGCACTATTTTTCGCGGATGCTATTCCGCATGAACCCCGACGGGACGGGCCAGACGGAATACTATGCGAGCAACTCTTTCTGGCCGAATTCGATCTTTTACGCCCGGCCGATCCCCCAGCATCCGACCAAGGTCGTGGCGGTGATCTCGGGCCACCACGGTGTGCCGCGGATGGGTGAGCTGGTAGTGCTGGATCCGGCCGCCGGACGCCACGAGGCCAGCGGTGCGGTGCAGCGGATTCCTGGATACGGGCAGGCGGTGGATCCGGTCATCCGTGACGGGCTGGTGCAGGGGTCGTGGCCGAAGTTCCTGCATCCGTATCCGCTGAGCGACAAGCACTTCCTGGTATCGTGTCAGCCGGAGGCCTCGTCGGCGTGGGGAATCTATCTGGTCGACGTGTTCGACAATATAGTGCTGATCAGCGAGGAGCCCGGCTGGGCGCTGCTGGAACCATTCCCATTGCGGAAGAGGCAGCGTGCGCGGGTACTGCCCGAGCGGGTGGACCTGCGGCGCGACGACGCGACCGTGTATCTGAGCGACGTCTACCGCGGCGACGGGCTGAAGGGTGTGCCGCGGGGTACGGTGAAGAGGCTGAGGGTTTACGCGCTACACTACGCCTATCCCGGGATGGGAGGGCACATCCACATCGGGATCGACGGTCCCTGGGACGCCCGACGGATCCTGGGCACCGTGCCGGTCAATTCGGACGGGTCGGCCGTCTTCAAGGTGCCGGCCAATACACCGATCGCGGTGCAGCCGCTGGACGAGAAAGGCAGGGCTCTGCAAATCATGCGGAGTTGGTTTACGGCGATGCCGGGCGAGGTTCTCTCCTGCGTGGGATGCCACGAGTCGCAAAACACGGGTCCGCCCTCGACTTTCCGCCTGGCCAGTCACACCCGGCCGGCCGAAATCACGCCCTGGTACGGCCCGGCACGCGGCTTCAGCTTCAAGCGCGAGGTGCAGCCGGTGCTGGATCGTTACTGTGTGGGTTGCCACGACGGGAAGCAGCACGACGGCCCGCCGCTTCCCGATTTGACTTTGAAGGACAAACCGGGCTGGCGGAACTTCACCTCGTCGTACATCGCCCTGCACCCCTATGTACGCCGGCCCGGCCCGGAAAGCGACTCTCACCTGCAAAAGCCGCTGGAGTATCACGCCTCGACCAGCGAACTGGTGCAGATGCTGGAAAAGGGACACCACAACGTGAAGCTGGACGCGGAGGCCTGGGATCGGCTGATCACCTGGATCGATCTGAACGTTCCCGACCACGGCACCTGGCACGAGCACCGTCGCCGGCATTCGCCCATGGAGGCTCGCCGGATGGAGATGAGCACCTTGTACGCGAACCGGCCGGAGGATCCCGAGGCCGTTCCCGAGGCGGCGGCCCAGCAGGTGGCTTACATCGCGCCCGTGCCGCTGCCGCAGCGTGCTTCGGCCGACGTTTCCTGCCCGGGCTGGCCGTTCGATGCCCAGGAGGCCAAACGCCGGCAGGAGGCGGCCGGCGAGACCGAGTTGGAGTTCGAGTTGGCCCCGGGAGTGAAGCTGGAAATGGCGCCGGTCCCCGCCGGTGAGTTCGTGATGGGATCCGCCCACGGCTGGCCGGATGAATACCCACCGACGCGAATCAAGATCGGCAAGCCTCTCTGGATGGGCAAGTTCGAGATCACGAATGCGCAGTACGCCTTGTTCGATCCGGATCACGACAGTGCGTACATCAGCGTGTTCAACAAGGACCAGAGCAACCGTGGGGAGATTGCCAGCAGAGAGCGTCAGCCGGTAATCCGCGTTTCCTGGCACCGGGCGATGGATTTCTGCCGGTGGTTGTCGGAGAAAACAGGGCGGCGATTCACGCTGCCCACGGAAGCCCAGTGGGAATACGCCTGCCGGGCCGGCACGGCCACGCCGTTATCCTACGGCCAGTGCGACACCGACTTCGGCAAGCTGGCCAACCTGGCGGACCAACGGGTGAACAACCTTTGTCGGCGCGATTCGCCCCGCTGGATTCCAAGCGTGGCTGAGGTCAACGACGGCTCGGTCGTCAGCGGCAACGTTGGCAAGTATGCCCCCAACGCATTCGGGCTTTTCGACATGCACGGCAACGTGGCGGAGTGGACGCTGAGCACCTACCGCCCCTATCCGCATCACCCGCAAGACGATCTGAAGGGCGCCGGCGGTTCGGGAAAGAGAACGGTCCGCGGCGGTTCGTGGTACGATCGGCCCCACCGCGCCCGCTCGTCTTTCCGCCTGGCCTACGAGCCGTGGCAACGCGTGTACAACGTGGGTTTCCGGGTTGTGATGGAAGCAAAATGACCCGGCCAGAAGCGAGCCGCGGTTTGGCGCGTGGCAATACCGTGTGCCGTTGCTTAGTTTTGTTGCGGAAATCCCAACGCGTGGGCATGGCACCCGACTTTCCGCAACAGAAACTGTTTGGCAGGGATTATTCATAAGGTGCCACGGCCGTGTCGGCCGTGCGGTGGGTAGCGACGCAGGGAGATCTGTCGCACGGCTGACACAGCCGTGGCACGCATAAACTCGCTCGTCGACGTCCTTATGAATAATCCGGGTTTTGAGGACCGACCGCGTGGCGCCAACTCAGAGCTTTGCCTTCGGGTTGGAGAACTGCAAGCCGTCCATATCGTGGAACGTGCCGTATTCGGTTACCAGGGCCCCTTCGGGACCGCCAACCATGAAGTGCAAGGCCTTCAGCCGGTTCAGATCGGCCAGTTCATCAATGCCCAGGGGCGTGCAGCGGCGCGACTTGACCAGGGCACGTTGGCTCTGAGGTATCTTGCCGAGGAACCCTGGCGTGGGTTCGCCCTCGCCGAAGGTGTAGATCATTCCGCGCCGCGGCTGCCAGGATTCCATCTTGGCCGGGCCTTTGGCGGTGGCCACGTGAGCGTGTTCGGGAATCATCTGACCGGGGAGCAGGTAGATCTCGTGGCCGAAGTAGCCGTAGTCCTGCCGGTTGAGCCAGAAGATGCCGGCCATGCCTACCCGGGCAAAATCGCCCAGGCCGAATTCGAGAATCCACATCTCCTGCTCGAGTTTTTCGGAGATCGGGTAGTGGAATCGTCGGAACATGTCGTAGTAGGCCCGGCGGGCTTTATCTTCCAGGAATTTCCCGTCCCGGTCGTAGAAGTGGGCGTTGGTGTACCGCTTGACGGTCGCCTTTTCGGCTTTGTTGTCGGCCGCCGGGAGACTGCCGGTTACTTGCCCGGCCAAGGCCACGCCTGCCGCAGCGCCGGTGGTCTTGGCGAGCATGGATCTCCTGGTCAGCCGCTGGTCGTTATTGGGGGTCATCGAACCTGCTCCTCGTGCTGAAGCGTATAGGAATGTGTGACGGTCCCTGCCATTCTACTGGAACTGCCGACCGGTTGCAGTGGGTCCCAGCCAGATGGCCTCCCCCAACCCGGCGGGCACCCGGGGACATTCACACCGTCAAATTGCGGCGTTTGGCGACATGGCCGTTGATCGCGACCCCTACTTTTCACGGGGGAGAGCCCGGAAGGGGTGGTGTGGAGCTAAAGCGGCTCGCCAAGAATAAGTTACCGATTTGGGTCATTGTAGGAGGCGACTCCAGTCGCCGATTGAGACTTGGTTTTCCGGTAAATCGGCGACTGGAGTCGCCTCCTACAGGGACTGAGTTCCGGCAAGTTATTCGTGGGCGGGTCCTAAAGCGGCTCGCGGCGCTTCTCGGCATTCAGTTCGGGTCCCACCTTGCGGCGTTTGTATGTGACGCGGGTGGTAACGGTGCGTTTTTCGCCGGGATTGAGATCCAGGAAGTACTTCACGTGGTTCTGGTCGACCCGTTCCACCCGACCGTCGATCTCGTGCAGGTCGACGTAGGCACCGGGCCGGCCGCCGTCCCAATCCTTCGGTTTGCCGTCGCTTCCCCAGAGCACCACGTTGGCATCGAAGCGGCGCTCGATCTCGGTGCTGACGTCCACCGGCTTGCCGGAGACGATCTCCTCCTTGTAGACAAACGTCTGATCGTAGTCCAGCAGGTCGTAGTAGAGGACGAAGGTGTCGTCCAGCCGCCGCTTGTACTGCCGGGCAACGACGCCGGTGATCTGCTGGTCTTTTAGCCGGCGGGCGATCGTAATGTCCTGGTCGCGGCCGACGTTCACCTCCACGCGGTCGCCGATCGGCACGTACTTGGTGGTGGTGCCGCCGACGTAGGCCAGGTCCTTGTTCTTGTATTGGGAAAAGAGCCTGACCTTGCCGTCGGGCAGCGGCGACACGCCCAGGTTCTCCATGGCCGGCAGGTCCTTCTGGCGGCCGTCGTCCTCCAACAGTTTCTTGTTCTCGAAGCGATAATACTTCGTGAAGGCTTTCCCGCCGTCGCGGTCGGTCAACTTATAGATGCACTCCAGGGGTACCCGGGCGGCCTTCATGGAGATCATCCGCTTGGGCTGATTGTTTTGGATGTCCTCGCGGCCTTCGATGGTGAATAGGAAGTACTCGGAGAGGCCCTCCTTCTTGACGTCCTTTGACCTCTCGACCAGGACTCCGCCGGCGGTGTCGAGCTTCCCAGATCTGGCATAATCGTCGAAGGCGTGGACCTTCTCGTCCAGTGCGTCGCGGATGTTCTTTCGCAGCTCGGCGGCATGTTTGATGTAGGGCGTTCCCGGCGGGGGCCGGGTGGCCAGATCGGCGATCTTCTCGACCAGGTTGATCGTGCCCACGACCAGCCGGGTCTGGGCGTTGTCGTAGAGTTCGCCAGACTTATTGAACACCCGAACGTAGCCGGTCAGATCGAGCCTCGTCTCGTCCCGGTTGGCAATGCCCACGTAGTCGGCCTGCCAGGTGATCCCGCTGGTGAAGTAGCGGATTTCTACCGGGATCTTTCCGGCCACGCGGCTGTTGATGTTCCACTGCAGGGCGTCGTTGCGGCCGGAGGGGAAGGTGGTGTCGACCAGGTCGACCTTGTCCTGCTGGTCGAGAATGCGGAAGTCGATGCTGGTGGGATCGATCAGCGTGTTGACCCAGGAGAACTGGATGCGGTTGATCCCCGGCTTGACGGTCAGCAGGCGGTGCTCGCGGACCATGGTGATATCTTCGGAGTTGTAGATCGTAAGCTGCGTCCCCTCCCGACGGGGGATCGTGACCAGATCGACGTCGGCTACGGTCCGTCCGGCGGGACCCAGCAGCAGAATCAGCAAAAGCCAAAGGATTTGTGCTCTCATGGGTGGCGCTCCACGTGTGGATCGGGCAAGACTGTGTGGATCGGGAAAGCCGGTAGATCAACACACTGTGCCCAATTAGACGATCGACGGGCAACAATGGTTCCGCCCCCCCGCTACTTGGTAGAGAACACCGAGCCTGCCGGTCACTTTTTCAAGGGATGCAACTGAAGCTTGCGGTAGAAGATCTCGTTTCCTTCGTTTTGCAGGAGAATCCTGCCGGCCGAAGGCCGGGTGTCGAAACAGACGTTGACCGCGACCCCGTTGATCTTGACTGTGATGCGATCTCCACTGCAAATGCACTCGACCCGGGTCCACTGGCCCAAGGGGCTGGCCACGTCGTCCCGGCCGCGGGTGTCCAACAGTTCCTTGAAGCCGGGCTGGTGTTTCGACCACCAGAACTGCCTGCCGGAATAGACGGTCTTCTTACCGCCCCGCTCCCAGCGGGTCTTGCCGTCGGAGGCGACGATGGTTTCGCAGGTGATCGTGGCCGGGATGGTCTTGCCGTTTTCATCCTTGCCCCGGATCACGATCAAATCGCCTTCGCATCCCTGGGCGAGCTGGCATTCGATCGAGGTCATCCATACTCCCCGGGCGCCGCCGTGAGGACCGGCCCCGTGCAGCAACACGCCGGCGTTGCG
>SDBV01003697.1_pt1 | contig 22339 bp, 16 predicted proteins | sample 2277081 | NCBI WGS metagenome assembly SDBV01 (sample SAMN10402039, study PRJNA504765) | marine sediment metagenome | isolation source: marine sediment core GS10_PC15, 223 cmbsf | place: Arctic Ocean: Southern Knipovich Ridge | collected 2010 | reverse complement strand
GCTTTTGCTCAACAATTTCTTGTCTCGCAAGCCCAATCTGTTCCTGAAGCGACTCTCTTTTCTCCTTCGCAAACTCTGCTTGCACCTGTGCCTGTTCACTTCCAACATCCCTCGTTCGCAACTGCTGACCCAGCTGTTTAAGATGTTCCATATGAATCCCAATCTGCTCGGTGATCTGCTTTCGTGCGTCCATTTCCGTTTCTTATCTTTCTACTGCTTTTTATCGAGCATCGTTATATTCCTGCGCCTTGTCCTGTGCCTGTGCTATTGCTCGTTCTGCCGCTTCGACTTGGGCCTGGAGTCGATTAGTCGTCAGGCCGGCTTGCTCATGGTTCTGCTGGAACTGCTGCTGGGCCTGCTGTTTAGCTTCATTCAATTCACTAATCTCATGTCGCAGGCTGGTTTCCAACTGTTCATACTCGCGAAATTTTTCCTGGGCCTGTCGCGCATCTTCCCGGGCCGCCTTGATTTTGTCACTTTGGTCTTTGAACCGTTTCTGGGCCAATTCCCTGGCTCGCTTACGAGCGTTAATTCTCTTTTCGGCTGCCAGCTTCAGCTTCTCCTTAGTATCAGCCTGGACCTTGTCAGCCTGGTCACGAGCTTCCTGCGCCTGCCGGGTTGCTTCGTCAGCCAGTTGTTTCTGTTGTTGGAACTGCTGCTCAATTTGCAGGTGTTCCTGTTCAAATGCGGCCAGATGTTCCTGTAACTCCTGGGCTCTGGTCTGATACAGGCTGACTTGTTCGGCGTATTTGGAACGAGTCGCCTCAATCGCTTCGTCGGCTTCGGTCTCTCTTTGTTCCATTGCCGCCTTAAGACTCTCTATAATCTCGTTATAATCGCGGTTTTTCTCGTTCAGTTCGGCTTCGACGTTGCGAAGGTTTTCTTCGGCTTCGGTCCTGAGTTGTTCGAAGCGTCTCTCATACTCAATCTCTATTCTCTCAGCCTTGTTTTCGTATTCGGTCTGAGCAATTTTCAGTTGTTCCTGAAGCTGTTTTTCCTGTTCAGCGGTTGTGGTGTCGAGCTGTGCTGCTCTTTCATCTGCCTGTTCCTGTGCCAGTTCGATTTGTGCCTGTTTGTCGGCTTCGAGCTGCTCTATTTTTTGCTGGTTCTTGGCTTCTACACTCCCGAGCCTGTCCTGAAGTTGCGCTACCAGTTCGCTGTGTTCGGCATTGAGTTGTTCTGTCTGTTCATTGTATTGGCGCTGTGCATTTTCTATTTTCTGCTGTGCATCCTGCCTTGCCTGGGTAATTTCTTCTTCGGCCTTGGCCTGTACTGCCGCTATTGTATCTTTGGATTCGGTCTTGATTCGGCTTGCTGTTTGCTCGTTTTCGGTCTTGGCTTGTTCCAGTGCCCGTTCAAAATCCTCAGCTTTTCTGACCGCATCTGTTGCCACTTCAATCTGCTCAGTTAACCTTTGCTCGACCTCGGCGCGGGCCTCTTCTTCGGCTTGGAGTTTCTCTTCAGCTGCCTTGCTGTTTTGGTGAGCTTGTGCCGTATCATCAAGGGCTCTTTGTCTTTCGACATCAAGCTCCTTGAATCTGCTCCATAAGTCCTCGTGCGAATCGACGAGTTTCCCAATCCGCTCCTGTGCCTCGATTCGCTGCTGCCTGACAACCTCAATTTCCTGTTCTCTGAGCTCGGCGAGTTCCTGCATTTGGGCCGCGTGTTCCTGAGCCTCGGCTATTTCCCCTTGTTGCTCGCTCCGCAATTCGGCTATCTGCTGCTCGAAAGACTCTACAGCTTCATCAGCCTGAGTTGTTAATTCGGTAATCGTATCCTGGAGCTGGAGTTCTCGCTGCTGAGTTTCTGAGCGTAACTGGCTTATTTCTTCGTCGTTCTTCTGCTGCCAATACTCATTCTGCTGCTGCAACTGTTCATCGGCTTCGTTGCGAAGATGTTCGATTTGCTGCTTGGCTTCGCTTTGTGCTGTTTCGACCGCATCTTCGCTGTCAGTCTTGATTGCTTCAATTCTTTCTTCGGCTGCTGCGGTTATCTCGGCAATTTTTTGCTGGGCCTGGGCTGTCAGTTCACTGGCCAGTTCCGCTTTTTCTTCCTGAAGGCTGGCCACACGTTCATCTGCTTCTGCACTTATCCGCTCGATTTGTTCGCGTGACTGCCGGGCGGCGGCTTCTGAAAGCTCACGCAAATCGTGCAATTGCTCTTCGTATTGGGCCAGTTGTTCCTGTGCTTTGACTTTGGCCTGTATCTCATTCTGAAGTTTTTCTTCTGTAGCTTCCCTTGCCTCAGCTTGTGCCCGAGCCCTCTGCTCGGCCTGGTTTTTCGCTGACTCATACGCATCCAGCCGGCTTTGGTTGTTGTGCTGGAGTCGTATTAGTGTCTCTTCATTGTCAGCCTTGAACTTGGCTATAGTTTCTGCTGAATCTCTCTTGACCTTTCCAATAATGTGTGCCGCCTCTGCCCTTGTCTTTTCCTTTTGTTTGGCGATTGCCTCGGCGGTTTCTGCCCGGACCCTCGCAAGCTCATCGGCATGCTGGGCAGCCCTTTGATGTGACTGTACATCCAGTCGCTCGGCTCGCTCAGCCAGCTCCCTTGCGTGTTCCTCGGCTTTTTTTCTTCCGATAGATTGTGTTTCGGCAAACTCTTCTGCTTCTCTTCGGGATGATGCTTCATCTTCCATCCGTTGGGCCAGGTCGGCTCTGGCTCGTTCGGTTGCTTCCAGTCGTCCCTGGATTTTTGCTATCTGTTCACTAAGTCTTTCCTGTTCTCCCTGAAGTTGAGAGCTGACAGCGTTTATAGCTTCCTCATATGCCTGGCGCTCCTGCTGTATCTGTTGGCGGAGCTCTTTTATCTGCTGGGCCGATTCGGACTCAATCTGGTCTTTCTCCTGGCGAGACTGGGATTTGAGCTGTGCTATGTGTTGTTCGTGCTCATTGTTTAGCTGTTCAATCGCCTGGGCATATTGCTTCTGGTTGCTCTGTGCCTGCGACTGGAGCTCGGAAATCTCCTCCTTCAATTCTGTTATCCGTTCTTCTGCATTTTCTCTTGCCTTGGCAAGTTGTTCGGCGGCATCTTCTTTTGCCTGCGCTATCTCTGTCTCGCTGGTTTCGCGAGCAGCCGATACTGCCTGTTCAGACTCTTGCCTTACCCTGGTCAGTTCGTCATTCGAATCGGCACGAATCCTGCTTATCTGCTGCTCGTAATCGGTCTTCAGCCTTTGTATAAGTTCGGTATGCTCACTAATTACTTGTTCAACCCTTGCCTGTTTGTCGCTGTTTAGCTGAGAAATCTCTGCAAGATGTTCTTTTCTTTCTTGCTCAAGCTGTTTCTGCGCTGCCCCTACTCTATTTTCGTATTCTTCCTTCAGCGTTTCTATCTGCTCGAGTCTGTTAGTGTCAAGTTCATCCAGTTCGTTTGTGTACTTCTGTTCGAGTTGGGCCGTATGTTCCTGATAAGTTTTTTCCTGTTGCTCGGTCTTGCTTAGGAGTGCTGCAATTTGTTGCTCATAATCTGCCCGCAGTGTACTTAGTTGTCCTTTACTCTGCTGCGAAAGCTCCGCAATTTTTGTTTCATAACTGTTTTTCAAATTCTCAACTGTCTGGATGTTTTCTTTGTCTGCCTGGTCAGCTTCTGCTTTGAGGGTTTGAATAGTCTGCTCATATTGTTCCTTCTTCGCAGCAACCGACGCATTAGCCTGTTCGATTCTCTGGCGGTAATTGGAGTTCAATGACTCCATTTCATGTGTATGTTCAGCATTGAGTGTTTCTATTCTCTCGGTGTACTCAGCCTTTGTTTGCTCGGTCCTCTCGCGGTACAGCTTTTCGTTCTGGTGAGATTTGTTCTCGAGATGGCTGATCTTTTCCTGGGCCTTGAGTTCTACCTGCTCAAGCTGCTCATCACTTTTTTGCTTCAATGCGGCAACTTCTTCGGCATGTTCTTTTTGCGAAGCTTCTAACTGTTGTCGCATCTGCGTCAATTGTTGTTCGCTTTGAGCTTCAGTAGCGGCGAGGGCTTCTTCGGCTTCGTTCTTTAACTGCTCGATTACCGCGTTGTGCTCTGTTTGTGTTTGGGCCAGTCGTTCGGCAGCATCTTCGGCCTGTGCCTGAGCCTGTCTTGCAACGTCTTCTATCTGTGCTGTTAAATCCTCGACTTGTCCCTCGGCTTGAAGTTTTTCCTGTTCCTCGCTCGCAGCCTGGCGTTGTGCCTGTCGCTTGGCTTCGATCTCAACACCAAGACCGTCGCGAAGTTCTTCTATCTGCCTGGCGTAATTACTTTCCGCTGTTTGGGTTTCGGCCTGTTGCCGCTCAATCTCGTCTTTGAGAGATGCTTGCTTTTGGGCAGCTTCAGTCGAAATCTGTTCAATCTGCGCCTTAAGTGAAGTTTCTATCCGGGCCGCGTTCTGCTGGGCTTCTTCCACCCGGTCAGACCATTGGTTTTCTATTTCCTCTATCCGCCGGGCCGTCTGAGCTTTGAAGGTGCTAACTGCTTCGTTGTATTCAGCCGCGCGCTGCCGTGACTGTCGCTGGAGCTCTTCGATGTTCTGTTGCGATTCTTCTCGGAGCGCCGATACCTCCTTGGCGTGTTTGGCTCGCAGCTTCTCTATCTCATTGTGGAAGAGCTGGTCCTGGGCTTTTAGTTGTCCCTGGAGCAGGTGAGCGTTTTCCTGAGCCGCTTCTTTTGTCTGGCTTAGTTGTTGCTCATAATCGGCCCTGAGCGAACTTACCTGCAGTTGATTTTGCTGTGTGAGCTCTGCAATCCTGCTCTGGTTGCTGCTTGTCAGTTCTGAAATCTCTTCGGTATGTTCGGTCGCGGTCTGCTGGGCGCTAGCTTCTAATTGTGAAACTGCTTCTGCCCGCTCGCTCTTGAGTCGCTGAGTTTGTTCTTTGAGTTTCTGCTCAAGACGCTGAGTCTGGATTTTGGCCTGAGCTAATTCCTCGCTCGCTGTTTTGTTAGCTTCAGTGAGTTCCTGCCGTGCCGATTCTCTAAGGGATTCAATCTGCTCTTTGTATTCGGCTTCGAGTTTTGCCTGTGTCGATTTCGCTTCAGCAGTTAACTTGCTCAAACGTTGTTCGTAATTTTTTTGCGCCGCAGTCAGCCGCTGGCTGGCTTGTGCTATCCCTTTTTCAAGTCGCTGCTCATACTCATGCTGAGTTGTCGCCAGTTCTTCACCATGTCTGGCCGTTTGGTGTTGAATTTGCTGTTCAAGCTCGGCTATCCGCTCGGAACTTTCCTCTTCGATTGCTGATATTCGGGATTCCGCATCGTCCTGTGTCTGCTCAAGCTGTATTGCCGCATCGGCCTGGATTTGGGCAATCTGCAGTTCACTATCGGCCTTGAGTTTCTCAAATGCTCTGCTGTGCTCAGCCTCGATTTGGTTGGCGTCGAGTTGCAGTTGAGTAATCTGCTCATCTCGCAGCTTAACTTCTCTCTGGGCATCTTCGGTTTGTTCAAGCTGCTCGGCAAGAGCAGCCTGGAATGTTTCCTTGGCTTGGCGCTCAGATTCGGCTTTTTCTTCAGCTTGGCTTTGGAGCTGCAGGGCTTTTTCTTTGTCCTGTTCTGCCTGCTGTTGTTTCAGTCTGGATTGCTCAACCTGCTTTTCGGCCTTTGCCTGAATTGCAGCTATCTGCTTATCGGATCGCTGTTTTGCAGTTGAGTGTGCATCTTCGATTCTTGCTGTCGCTTCTTTCTGGATCTTCAGCAGCAATTCGTTATTGGCCTTGATTTTTTCTTCGGCCTCAACCACTACTCCGTGTGCCTTTTCTTCCGCGATTCGATGGGCTTTATCCGCCGCCGCACGAGCACGCTGCTCAGATGTCAGTTCCTGCTGTGTAGTTTGAAGCTTAGCCTCCAATTCTGAGATTCTCTGCTCGGCTGTTTTTCTCGCTTCGGCCTCGGCTGCCGCAGCTCGTTCTGCCTCGGCTTTGCCTATACGCTCAAGCTCCAGTTGCGCCTTTCGCTCTGCCCGCTGTAGCGCCCTTTCTTCGGCATCTATAAGGGCCTGCTCTTTGCGCTGCTGCCTTGCTTGTGCTCGGGCTTCGGCTTTTTCTTTCTTCTCGCGCTCTTTTGTTTTTTTATAATTGATGCAGGGCACGTCGGGGTGGAAAGGCCAGTGTTTCTCGCCGCAGATTGGGCAGGTGGGTACAAACTTGTCGCTCTTGCTTTTGGACGAACCGCCTCCGCTGCCTTGGGGTCGGTCCTTCTCATTTGCCCGCAAAGCTGTAAGACGTAAAACAAGCGACTTGCGATCGCTTTTCGGCTCGGCTGAGCTCGCCGAAGTCGAATCAACTTTTTTGGCCTCTTCCTCGACACTCATAGCGGAAACAAAAGTACCTTAATTTCTCCCGGTGATAGCGGGCCCGTCAACCTGCTCCGTAAATAACCCAATATACCAGAGCTCTCCCGTTTTTCAAGCATAATCGCTGCCTAAATCACCCGCTTCGGGCACATTAACCAGCCTGTAGTTGTCCCGGAAAAGCCCCTTTCCATACGACAAACTGCCAGATAGTTCCGGCAGGAGAATTTTACCGCGCAGAAGATTACCACCAGAAATACTTCGAAAAGCACGGTGTTGTCTGTTCCCCCGCGAAATGAAACTTACACAGCACTGAGCCGTTCTTCGCCCGACGACTTATTCTATAGCCTGTGCCCTTTACGCTGAATGCTCGTGATTTACTTTGGAATTACAATCATCGTCATTCGTCGATGAGCCATCCTTGCGGGTCTTTCGACTTTCGCGATTTCTTCGAGCATGGCCGTTATCGATTTGAGCATCTCATAGCCGCGTTCCTGGTGCAGCATCTGCCTGCCGCGGAAGAATACGGTAAACTGAACCTTGTGCCCCTTCCCGAGGAATTCGCGGGCGTGATTGACCTTTATTTTAAGGTCATGCAGGTCGGTCTCCGGGCGCAGACGAATTTCTTTTAGTGAAGTTGCGTGAATACTGTGTTTTTTGTGAGATTCACGAAGCTTGCGCTTCTGTTGATAGAGATGCTTGCCGTAATCCATGATACGGCATACGGGCGGCTGGCTTGTCGGCGCTACCTCGACCAAATCAAGGCCGGCTTCGCGGGCCAAGCTCATCGCCTCGTACTTCTCGACCACTCCCACCTGATTGTTGTCCTGGTCAATTAATCGGACCTGTTGTGCCCGAATCCTTTCGTTGATTTTCAAACCCTTGCTTTCTTGTGCCAAGCAGCTTCCCTTTCAATTAATTAAAACCAAAAACTAAAAATTCAACACTGTGTCTTTATCGGCTATTTTCTTTTGAGCGATTGTTACGAATTCGTCCACTGGTACCATTTTACTGTCTTTTTCGCCCCTTGTTCGGACGTTTATGCTATTTTCCTGTGCTTCTTTGGGGCCTACTACAAGCATATACGGGACCTTATCGGCGTGGGCTTTTGCGATTTTGGCTCCGATTTTTTCGCCCGATAAGTCAATATCGCATCGCAAGGCGGCCTTGGTCATTTTTGCCAGCACCTGTTCGGCGTAGTCGGCTGTCTTTTCGCTGATGGGCAGCACCCGTACCTGCTCCGGGGCCAGCCACATCGGCATCGCGCCGCCGTAATGCTCAATCAGTATCCCTAAAAATCTTTCGAATGAACCTAACACCGCGCGATGTATCATTACCGGGGTTTTTTCGGTGTTGTCGGAGTCAGTATAAACCAGTCCGAACCTCTGGGGCATTGAAAAATCAAGTTGTATCGTCGCAAGCTGCCATGAGCGTTTTAGACAATCGCGAACATGGAAATCAATCTTTGGTCCATAGAATGCGCCGTCGCCCGGATTTACCTGGTAATCAACACCCTTAGCTTTTAGCGCATTTTCGAGCGCACTTGTTGCGATTTCCCATATTTCGTCGGAGCCGATATGCTTTTGGGGCTTTGTCGAAAGCTCCATTCGGAAATCTTCGAATCCGAACGTCCTGTACATCTCGAAGGCGAGATTTATTACTTCGATTACCTCAGCTTCAATCTGTTCGGGCCTGCAGAATATATGAGCGTCGTCCTGAGTAAACTGCCGTACCCGGAACAATCCATGCATCACACCGCTGGCTTCGTGGCGGTGCACTAAACCTAATTCGGCCACCTTAAGCGGGAATTCTTTATACGAATGCTTGCGGCTGTTATATACTAAGCAGCCGCCGGGGCAGTTCATCGGTTTTATCGCAAAGCCGGTCCCGTCGATTTCGGAAAAGTACATATTCTCTTTATAGTTGTCCCAGTGTCCGCTTTTGTGCCACAGTTGCTGGTTCAGAATAATCGGCGTTTTGATTTCGCTGTACCCGTACCGGTTATGAACGTCCCGCCAGTAATCCACTACCGCATTCCATATAATCATTCCCTTGGCGTGCATAAACGCAAAGCCGGGTCCTTCCTCATGGAAGCTGAACAAGTCAAGCTGCTTGCCAAGGACGCGGTGGTCTCGTTTTTTTGCCTCCTCGATGCGGTTGAGGTACTCGTCTAATTCTTTCTGCGTCGGCCAGCATGTTCCATATACCCGCTGCAGCATTTTCTGCGTCGGGTCGCCGTGCCAATACGCTCCGGCGACGCTCATTACCTTAAACGCGCCGCATTTTCCGGTGCTGGGTAAATGAGGGCCGCGGCATAAATCTTCAAAACCGTCACCGTGCGAATAAAAGCTTATCACATCTGCTTCGGCCCGGTTGATATTGTCGGTTTTGTATTTATCGTTGGCTAATTTTTCCAGGGCTTCGGCCCGTGACATCTCAGTGCGGATAAAAGTCTCGTCGGCCTTGACAATTTCGCTCATCTTTTCTTCAATTCGCTCGAAATCGTCAGGCCGAATAGTCTCATCCAAATCGATATCGTAATAAAAAACGTCCTCCAGGACAGGCCCATAGACTAATTTGGCGTCGGGCCAGATGTCGCAGATTGCCTCAGCCATTATGTGAGCGCAGCTATGCCGCATCACATCGAGACCTTCGGGGTCCTTGGCTGTAATAATGGAAACCTCCGCATCGTGTGTTATCGGTGTGGATAAATCTACAATCTGTGAGTCTATTTTCGCTGCAACCGCAGCTTTTGCCAGCCGCGGCCCGATTTTTTCAGCTAATTGTGCGGCAGTTGCGCCCTGGGCCAGGTCCATCGTTGACCCGTCGGGCAGTTTGACTTCAGCCATACGTCCTTTCCGGCAAAAACTCTGTTATCCAAATTCACCGTATCTGCATTGAATACACAACTTTACCCAAATCCATCACTTCTGTCAACCTTCAAACCCACGCGATTACCCGTTTTGAGAGGTCTCTATGAAAAAGCTCCCCTGTGTAGTTAAAATTGGGTTTCCAGTATTATTAACCCTACCCGCACAAGAAGGTCTAAAAATGGTACGAAAAGATTTTATTTTGCACGCATCAGGTGTATTCCATATAATTTGCGCTATGCGAAAAACAATTACATTAGTTATTATCGGTTGCCTGTTTTGGACCGGCTGCGAGAGCAAACAGAGCAAAGAACAGCAGGGCCAATTTGAGAGAGTTTCCCAAGAGATTGAGCAGGTTCGAGCACAGGAACAGGTTGCCGTTCAAGAAGCCGAACTGACCGGTAACATTAAAGTCACCCTCAGGATGTTGACTGTTGATGAGCGAGATTTTGAAGCGTTGGACAGCTTGTGGAAATATACTACACCGCATTATGTGGTGATAAGGCGGTCAGATATTTTCCCACAATCGGGTTTTAAAGTGCAAATGGCCGGGGGTGACCTTACCGCGAAACTGACAGCGGTGAAAGAGCAGGCGAAGCACTCTGAAGATACCGAAATGTTCCTGGTTCTTGCCGATGGAGCGACCGGTTATATAGATATAGGTACTGAAATTGCTGTACCACAGTTCCACTATTTGACGCGATGGTACAAACCGACGGATTATAAATTCAGGCGTGCGGGTCGCAGGTTCAAAGTCACGGCCAGGAAGGTGCCGGGGCGGGACCTTGTAAATCTAAGATTAACACCGGTATTTTTGCGGTTTCTCAATGACGGTGGCGATAAGGTATTTACTGAGCTTCTTACTGTTGTTACGATCAAGCCAGGCCAATCCGCGTTGATAGGGGGTTCAAGGACATCGCGAGAAAATCTTTCGTCAGCGTTTCTTGGCCTTCGAAAAGAGGAAGTTCAAAAAGACACTAAATACTTGTTAATGTATCATTGTTGTGAGGCCTCAGCCGCTTGAAAGCCTGTCTATATTATCGTCGTAGTCCGAGGCTAATTCGGCCCAGTTAAACCTTTTCATCGAGTCACGAACGTACTCTGTGGTTTCGGGCCCGATAGAATTACTCTCAAACCTTTGTATAACTTCCTGAAGTTTTTCAGACAGCCCGTTAACGGTTCCGGCGTAGAAAAATACTTCTGCTTCGGGATTATTGTGTAAATCGAGAATCTCCGGATAAGCCAAACGCTTCGGCAACAGAGGATAGGCGCCTGCCGAGATAGCTTCGACAACACTTATTCCAAAGAACTCGTGATTAGCCGTTGAAACAACAATATCAGCTTCGGATAATGCCTGTTCATAGTCGCTTTGTTTTGGTTGATACCCCCAGCGGTTTATATGTGCTGAAAAATATTTTCTGGCATCGTCAAAGACTTGAGGTGCGTCGCGAAAATTCTCGCCGAGCACATCAACCTGGAAGTCTATACTTTTTTGCTTTAGAACTTTCAATGCCTCAAAAAAATCTTCAGGATTCTTGTCGTGCTCCCAACGGGCGGTCCAGAGAATTCTCACAGGGCCGGTTTTTCGTTTTGCACGTTTTGGTAAGGGGGTAATTCCGGGATAACGAATTTGAGATTTTTCTTTTATAGTTTCGACAGCACTGTGAGGCTGATGGTCGGGCATCTTTTTTAGAAATAACTCTATAGCCTCAAGAAATGAATCCCTGTGAAACCGGGAATTGAACCATACCTCAGAGGCTGCAAGAGCGGTAGTGAGATTTGTCATTGCGAACTGGTAATCTCGCTGGTCTTCGCATTGCACGGGATAAGTGAGCTGATTTTCATGAAAGTAGGCGATTGTTAGTAGTTCTTTAATGGACTTTGGCGCCAGGCCGAGGAATTCAGCGAGGTTGAGCATGTCGGAGCAGAATATCATGTCCCAGTTTTCGCCCCGGTTTGCAAGTTCGCGTACCTGCTGTGCGAACGTAATAGCGGAATGTCTCATTCGCCATTTCCACTTATAGGCCGGCAATGTCAAAAGTGTCCATTCATGACGACTCAATCGGGAGAATGAATCGAGAAATGCCTTATGGCTGCCTCCGTAATAGGGCTCAAGAGCTAATACCTTCATTGCGGACTCTTAGCCTATGATTATCTCATCGAGCGAGCGTTTGGGAACGTGATGCACACCATCCTTGTCGCGCCAGTATTTAATGTCCCCGTCGGAGCCTGTTGATTCGATGACGACCTGCTCAGCGGGTTTGCCCAGTGCAATTACAAGTAGAATCTCAAAGTGCTCCGGGTTATTAATTGTTGTCGCAAGTTCTTTTTTCTTTATAGTCCCGATCATACAACCGCCAAGACCCTGCTCCGCTGCCCCGAGCAAAATACTCTGTGCCGCGATACCATAATCACAACCAAAAGATTTGCTGATTCGTGCATCACCGAGAATAATTATATAAGCTGAAGGCCTTTCACCCTCAGCGGGTCCCGGCCAGTCCTCGAGATAACCTGCCCAGCCAAGAAGAGGAAATATTAAATCGTTCTTTTGTTTGTCACAGGAGATAATATATTTGAGCGGCTGGAGGTTGGCTCCGCTGGGGCTCATCCTGGCTAAATCAATAAGTTGGCCAAGCGTATCGGATGTAATTTCAAAATCCTGCTGGAATCTGCGGTAGCTTCGATTTTGCCTTATTAGGTCTTTCATCATACTATTCACCTGCATGTCTGATTAAACCATATTGTCTGGGGACAACCATATCAGCCTTTCTGGGCTGGGCTTTATCGTCTGTTTTATAGTCGACGTCCATTATCTCTATAAAATCCGCTGTATAGTCTTTGAGCACTCCGCAGAATTCCATGAGAGCATCACCTTTTACCATCTCGAGTACGACTTTTGGCCGATGTACCGCTCAAGGAGCGGCTCATAACTGGTACCCACTGAGCCCATGAGCTGCTGTTTCATTTGTGCTACGTATTTGTCCTGCCCGGAAATAGTCGCTCCGACTCCCGCAGTTTTTTTTACCCTGCTGATGAAAAGATTCACTACTTCAGCAATTGAATCCCTGACAGTCCGAAAGACATTAGCAGTCTTTCTTTTAACCCTTGAAAAAAACCTTGGGTGATACGTCTTGGCAAGTTGTTTTTGTCTAAGGTCTCTGTTCTTGTCGGACAACTCGTCAAGGAATCGAAGGATTGCCTGTATTTTAGGATATTCGCACTTATAGAGGATATAACTTGTCTCTTCATGACCGTCACTATCCTTATGTGTGACATTATAGATAAACTCAAGCCCGGTATTTTCGACTCTGAGGCTGCCCCATATGGCCTTGTTGTCTGTGTGCAGGAGGGTAACGAAGTTACCATGAAAATTCCAAAGGCATTTATCTCTTGTAATACGCCGTACAAAAGCAGCGACAAAAGTTACCAGGACAATAAAGGCAACTGTAATGGCAAATGAGTTATCCATAAAAAACTCCTAAATGACTCGTCGACAAAAGATACTTCAGAAAGAATAACTAAAACTGCAGATACCGTCAAAGAAAAATGATATGGCGATTGATTGTTGCTGGAAGATTGAAGTAGCGGTCCACAATCCGCTAAAGACAAGTCGTCATGCCTGCTGACCCGCGAAATTCACATTCTTGAGATTGATGACAGTTTGTTCGAGGAGATTGATGCGGGTATTTGCTTTTCTCAGAGCCACGGCATGGTCTTTGAGCCGACTTATGGCCTGTTCGGCCTGAGCTTTTAGCCTGGCATTCTGGTCGACAAGGGTCTTAAGCTTTGCTGTGGCTTGGCCCTTGAAGCACGCTATGTCTTCGGCAAACTTCTTGGTTTTCAGTTCAATCTCAACGTCTGCTCCGGCCTTGGCCATCGAACACTGCGCTGTCAGCCGTTGGTTTAGTTGTTCTGCCCTTGCCTTGGCACGGGCACTGGTGGCAACCTGCTCGCTAACCTGTGTCAGTTGCGTTTTAATAGCAGCCGATTTAGCGTCTTTATCTGCGAGGGTTTTGCAAACCTGACTGCTTATCGCAGCTATCTTTTTTTCATACTGGTCTTTAAGCTGGGCTGTGGATTTTTCCCAGGCCTGTGATTTTTGTCTCAGTTCAGTTGCTGCCTGGCCGAGGCGCTTTTGGAATTCCTGTTTCAACTGAAGGTTTTGCTGTTCGAGCTGCTTTACTTTTTTAGCTTGGCCTGCATACTCTTGTCTGGCCTCGGTTCGGGCGATTTCAACTGCCTCAGACAAATCGGTTTTTAACTTGTTGATTATTTTCTCGTACCGGGCCACATCATGGCGAGCATTTTCGGTAACCTTTGCAATCTTGCTCTGATAATCTGTCTTTTGAACAGAAAGTTGATGCCGCAAGGCATTGACCTGACGAAGCAGTTCATTATTTTTCTTAATGGCCAGTGCCTTGAATTGCTCCAATTGCGCAGCCGACTGCTTCGACTTATTGTTTAGTTCGATTTCAGCTTCAGCCTTTGCCCGGACGCATTGTTCGATAAACCGTTCATCGAGCTGTTGTACTCGCGACTTTGCTCGCTGGTTCGAGGTTAGCTGCGCGATGGCCTCAGAGAATTGTAGTGACTTTAGCTGAAGGTGTGACTCAAGGTCCTGGACCTTCGATTGTAAAATGCGACAATTCGCGCAGCCCTGTGTCCCAGGAGTGTTTCGTGAAGAGATAGCTTGCTCAGCTCCGCCACGACCCTGTACTTGCTGTGTCTTTATCACATCCATGCTGACAACAAAGTCCGAACAACGTTAAGTATAGAACAATTACACGCTCTACGTCTTATATTTTCGGTTATACTTCGCAGAAAACTGCAAGATTTGCTTACTTAAAGCATTAGTTTTCCGTGTAATACAGTAGAAATTGAAGAATACAGGCAGTCAGTGACATTTAGTCCTATAAAATCACCTGTTTGACTAAAATTAGTGTTGACAATATAGCGAAATTCCCGTATTAATTTTACTACTAACGATTATTTCACTCCCGAGCTGGGTTTGACCACGGGCAAGGGTGCGTCAGAACTCAGCGGAGGAAAGATTGGCACTGTGCTTCAGAGTGCCAGGGAGTGTTTTCAAATAAAGGTGGAGGTTGACGGTTAGTGTGCGCGCGGAGGGGCATACTAACCGCATTTTTCATTATATCGCTGAGTGTATAATCATCTCAGAATTGTCAGAGTACTTTCTTTTATAAACAGGCCGTTTTGGCTATTTGTCTGCGCGGTCACTGCCTTTTATGCCGTCAACAGTGAGGTTCGGATTCGGATAGCCATCCTGGGCCGGCGCTATATCCGTAGCCTCTATAAAGTCTACACTGCCGTCCGCGAAAAGATAATTCCTGCTTCCGTCCCAGCACCACCAGCCGTCATATCCATACCAGCCTTGTTCAACTACTCGTAAATGATTGCTGTTCCACTCGCCTATAATAATCTTTTCAGACGGCTTAGCTACATTCACGCTTTGTTGTGGTACGGACTCTACGAAAGGACCATTGCCGCAAGTATAGCTTGGACTGTTCATATTATTTATTTGTCCGGGGCTGTGATAGAAGGCCATCGAGTAGGAGTAGCTGGTGGACTCATATTTTTCCGGTTCGGCCTGGTCCTCCGGACAAAACAAAACTGAGGGATTTTCCACTTTGATATTTCCACCCAAATGCGGCTCGACAAACGACCGCCAGCCGCGACCCATCCAAAGCCAGATAATAGCGCCAGTGTCCGGGTTTGTATAGACCGGGTCCTGGGTGCCTGGATACGTATCATTGTTGGCCTCTATGTACAGGCGCATAGCTAAATCGATTTGCCTGAGGTTGCTTTTACATACTATGCGCTTTGTTAGAGACCTGGCCTTTCCAAGTGCCGGTATAAGTATGGAAAGTAAAAGGGCAATTATTGTTATGACAACAAGCAACTCGACAAGCGTAAAAGCGCGTTTGTGATTGGTCTTCCCTGACATTATTCAAGAGCCTTAAAGGAATGAGGTTTCCAGGTCTGATTATTCAACTGTAACGCTTTTGGCCAGATTGCGAGGCTTATCGACGTCATGGCCTCGCAGCACAGCCGCATGATACGCCAGAAGCTGCAGCGGAATCACTGTAAGCATTGGCTGCAGCAGCTCAGGTGCATCGGGAACGGTTATCAGATGGTCGGCATGAGCCTTGATGTCTTCGTCACCTTCGGTCGCTACGATAATCGTTTTGCCTCCACGGGCCCTGACCTCCTCGATATTGCCCATGATTTTATTGTATTGCGGGCCTTTTGTTGCAATAAATACCGCGGGCATCTGTTCTGCAATCAGCGCGATTGGGCCGTGCTTCATCTCAGCCGCCGGCAGACCTTCGGCATGAATATAACTGATTTCTTTGAGCTTAAGCGCGCCTTCAAGTGCTACAGGGTAATTCACTCCGCGCCCAAGGAACAGCCAGTTGTTCTTTTCTACATTCGCTTCTGCGATTTTCTTTATATAATCCGATTGTTCAAGAATAGTGCCAATCTTTTCCGGAATCATGGACAATTGATCGATGAACTCGCCGGCCTCATCGGCACTGATGTGTTTTCTTCGCCCAAGCTCCACGGCGAGCATCGTCAGCACCGCTACCTGTGCCGAGAACGCCTTGGTACTGGCTACACCTATTTCAGGCCCGACATGCAGATATATACCTGCGTCGGTTGACCTGGCGATAGACGAACCAACGACGTTAACGATACCGAGAACTGTTGCCCCACGTTCCTTGGCCTGCTCGACCGCTGCCAGGGTATCTGCGGTTTCGCCTGACTGGCTGATGCAGATGACAACGGTGCCGTCTTCGATAACAGGATTTCGATATCTGAACTCACTTGCGTATTCGGTTTCAGTTGGAATACGAACGAGATTCTCAAATAGAAATTCGCCGACCAGCCCGGCATGCCATGCCGTACCGCAGGCGGTAAGAACCAGCCGTTTTGTCTTTGTCAGCTCTCGAAGATAATTGCTTATCCCGCCCATGACGATTTTATGGTTACGTTTATCAAGTCTGCCGCCCATGCATATTTCGAGCGCCTGGGGCTGCTCGAAAATCTCTTTGAGCATGTGGTGCTCGAAGCCGCCAAGCTCTATCTGTTCGAGTGAAAACTCTATCTCGCCGAGGGATTTCGTTACCGTGACATTATCAATCGTCTTGGTGTTGAAACCACCTGGGCTGATAGTCACCATTTCATTATCGGAAAGATAAACAGCCTGAGTGGTGTGCTCAACAATAGCTGAGGCATCCGAAGCCAGTATATACTCGCTGTCGCCGACACCGAGAAGAAGCGGGCTGCCTTTTTTCGCGCCAATGAGCATATTTGGACAATCGCTGCAAAGGATAGCCAGACCGTATGTTCCGTGGACTTCATGAAGAGCCCGTTGAACGGACCATTCGAATTTGCTCTGGCCGGCTGGGGGTTTCTGCTCCAATCCATTCTGGTCGCAGTTGTAGAAATAACCTATCAAGTTAGAAATAACCTCGGTGTCAGTGTCGCTTACGAATTCCACACCTTCGCTTTGCAGCCATTTCTTGAGCGTGGCATAGTTTTCTATGATTCCATTGTGAACTACGGCGACCTTACCGCTATAGTCCAGATGTGGATGCGCATTTGTAGTATTGGGCTCGCCGTGTGTGGCCCAGCGGGTATGACCGATGCCGAGGGTATCGTTTGCTGCCGGTTTGTCGAGTATCTCTTCGAGGGCACTTATTCTGCCGCTGGTTTTTTTTAGATTGATGCTGCCGTCCCGCAGTAAGGCAACACCGGCAGAATCATAGCCCCTGTACTCAAGACGTTTAAGGCCTTCAATCAGAATCGGCTGCGCTGTTTTCTTACCGAGATACGCCACTATTCCACACACGTTTATCTCCGTTGAATCTGCAAAGTAATTTATGTAAATCGGTCAAATTCGACCAGTGAGTCTACCAGAATAGCTTTCACCGGACAAGCCTTGTTAAAGTTTTGTATTCTTTCAAGCTCCTCCATGTTGTTGGTATTTGACTTGACAGGGCATATACGCTCTAATTAGAAGCCGGGTTCGGTAAAACTGATGTTTTTTGCCAGGTCATAACCTTTTGGAGTCCAAGCAGTTATGGTTGTTGTTATCGATTACGAGGTCGGCAACGTAAAAAGCGTTTGTAACGCCTTCGAGCGTATCGGCTGTACTTCAAAGCTCAGCAGAGACCCGCAGGACGTCGAATACGCCTCCGGTCTGGTCCTGCCCGGTGTGGCGGCGTTCGGCTATGCGATGAACGCACTGGGTGACCTAGCACCGCTTCTCAAAGCCGTAGTTGCAAAAGGCAAGCCGCTTCTCGGAATCTGCGTTGGATACCAGTTGCTCTTTGAAAAAAGCTGTGAGCATGGAAACCACGAAGGCCTTGGGCTTATCAAAGGAGATGTCGTGAATATCCCTGCCGGCAGGACAATTCCGCACATGGGATGGAACGTGGTAAACCTGCCGACTGATATGCACCTGTTCGACGGCTTGGGTCCTGCGAAACATTTTTATTTCGCGCATTCATATTATTCGGAGGTGGCCGACTCGCAGGCTACCTTTGCATATACCGACTATGGATTCGAACTGCCCGCCGCCGTTCAGAAGGGCAATGTTTACGGAACACAATTTCACCCTGAAAAGAGCGGTCCGAATGGTCTGCATGTATTGAAGAACTTCTACAAGATTTGTGAACAAGGTTGAGTTTATGCTGGCAAAGAGAATTATACCTTGTCTTGATGTTAAAGACGGCCGAGTCGTCAAGGGCGTCAACTTTATAAACCTGCGCGACGCAGGTGACCCGGTTGAACTCGGCGCACGATACAGTGACGAGGACGCCGATGAATTGGTCTTTCTCGATATCACAGCGACAATCCGTTCCCGCAAAACCATTATCGATATGGTCGAAAAAGTTGCTGAGAACGTCTTCATACCGTTTACGGTAGGGGGCGGTATAAGAAAAATGGAGGATTTTGATATCCTGTTGCGAAGCGGCGCAGAAAAAATCTCTGTCAATACCGCTGCCGTGGATAATCCGAATCTTCTAAGCGAAGCAGCCGGCAAATTCGGTAATCAGTGCGTAGTTTTAGCAATTGATGCCCGCCGCTCAAAGGATAGGCCCGGCCATTGGCAGGTCTGCGTTAAAGCCGGGACCGAGCCGACCGACATCGACGTAGTTGAATGGGCTGCCAAAGGCGAGCAGCTTGGCGCCGGTGAAATACTACTGACCAGCATGGACGCCGACGGAACCAAAGCAGGTTATGATAACCAATTAAATCGTGCCGTTGCCGACGCTGTCAATATTCCTGTGATTGCATCCGGCGGAGCGGGTACACTGGAACATTTATACGACGCTATTATTGACGGCCACGCCGAAGCCGTACTTATGGCATCGATTACACACTTCGGCGAATGCTCGATACATGACATGAAAGAATACCTCGCCAGCCGCGACATACCTATGAACCTATGATTTGTCTTGAACTAACGACCGTCGACAGATACAATATGGTTGCTTAGATATAATGGAATAAACATGAAAACGTTAGAGAACTCAAAAATATCAGAAAATGAAAAAGCAGCAATATTACAGGCAAAAAACACCATAACAGTCGATTTTCCTGTATCAAGAATTGTTTTATTCGGTTCTAAGGCTCGCGGAGAAGGCGATATGTATTCTGATATTGACCTGCTTGTTCTCACCTCATGTCCGGTAAATGGTAAACTTCGAGGAGACATTTCCGACAGGCTTGCGGAAATAAATCTTCAGAATGATGTTATGATCAGTTCAGTGGTTGTCTCTGAAAAAGACTGGTCGGATGGACTGATTCATCACATGCTTATTCACAGCGAAGTTGAAAAAGACGGATATCAAATATGACCGACGCTGAAGCACGCAGAGAAATTATTAAGCTTTGGCTCGAAAAAGCCGCCGATGCACTGGACTCTGCCAAGCTCGAACTAAATCAGGGACACACAACTTTTGCGGTCAACCGTTTATATTATTCATGCTTCTATGCTGTTACAGCGATTCTTTTGCAGGATGGCAAACAATTTGCCAGGCACTCCGCCGTCAGGTCCGAGTTTACTCGCTCATATATCAAGTCAGGAAAGATTGATGTAAAATGGAGTAAATTCTATCAAAGGCTTTTTGATGACAGACAGGAAGCTGATTATATACCAACAATAGTTTTTGAAGAATCCGAAATTTCAGAGCAAATCAAACAGGCCGAGGAATTTATTGCCCTAATCCATCTTATGCTTTTTTCTCAAAAGTGAATTGGTGGGCGTTTGCGCCAATTTTTATAGTATCACCTTCGTCGAATTTGCCTGCGAGAATCTCAGCGGCGAGTGGATTCTCCAATCTCTGCTGAATCGTGCGTTTTAAAGGTCTGGCGCCGAAGACAGGGTCGTAACCTTCGTCGATAATCAGGTCTCGCGCTTCGTCGGTATACTCCATTATGATATTGCGGTCTTTCAGGCGTTGGGCAAGATAGCCCAGTTGAATCTCGACGATTTTAGAAAGATTCTCTTTTGTAAGGGTGTGAAAAACGATGACTTCGTCTATCCGGTTTAAGAACTCCGGCCGGAAGTAGTTTTTCAGCACGTCTTTGACATGTGCCTCAATCTCCCAATCGGCTCCCTGTTCTTCCGTGAGCTTTTGAATTTCATGACCGGCGATATTGCTGGTCATGATTACTACTGTATTTTTGAAATCGACGGTTCGGCCCTGTCCGTCAGTCAATCGGCCGTCATCGAAAACTTGCAGCAAGACGTTAAAGACATCGAGATGCGCTTTTTCAACCTCATCCAGCAGTATCACAGAATATGGTTTTCTTCGAACCGCTTCTGTCAGCCTGCCGCCTTCATCGTAACCGATATATCCCGGAGGTGCGCCAATGAGTCTTGCTACCGAATGCTGCTCCATGAATTCGCTCATATCAATGCGAATCATCGCATTGGGGTCATTGAAGAGAAAATTGGCAAGAGCCTTGGATAATTCAGTCTTTCCAACACCGGTCGGGCCGAGAAACAGAAATGTGCCAATAGGCCGGTTGGGGTCGCCAAGGCCTGCCCTGTTTCGCCTAACGGCATTACTGAGAGCTTCGACAGCTTCATCCTGACCTACGACTCGCTGTTTAATTAGTTCGTCCATCTTCATCAGTCGTTCGCGTTCACCGCTAAGCAGCCGCGACACAGGAATGCTAGTCCACTTGGAGACTACTTCAGCTATATGCTCTTCGGTTACCTCATTACGAATCATCTGGTGATTGTTGGTCTTGACAAGGGCTGCTTCTTTTTCCTCCAGTTCTTTTTTCAGCTTTGCGATTGTGTCGTACTTCAGACGTGCCGCCGTTTCCAGATCACCGCCTCGCTGGGCCTGCTCGAACTGCAACTGTGCATCGTCTATCCGGGATTTTAGGCCTTTGATTGCGTCGATGTCACCTCTTTCGGCTTCCCATTGAGCTGTCAGCCGTTCATCCTGTTCTTTGAGATTTGCAAGCTGCTTTTCTATTTTCTTGAGACGTTCCTTGCTTGCGTCATCCGTTTCTTTTTTCAGGGCTTGCTGTTCAATCTGAAGCTGCATCATCCTGCGGCGAACATCATCCAGTTCAGCCGGCAGCGAGTCGTTTTCAATTCGCAGCTTCGACGCCGCCTCGTCCATAAGGTCAATAGCCTTATCAGGCAGCCACCTGTCACTGATATACCGGTTTGAAAGAGTAGCCGCGGCAACCAGCGCAGCGTCGGTGATACGAACTCCGTGATGGACATCGTAACGGTCCTTTAGACCTCGAAGAATCGCAATCGTATCCTCGACGCTGGGCGGGTCGATGACTATAGGCTGGAATCTGCGCTCAAGCGCTGCGTCTTTCTCTACGTATTTACGGTACTCATCGATGGTTGTTGCGCCGATGCACCTTAGTTCACCTCTGGCCAATGAGGGCTTGAGCAGATTTCCGGCATCAACGGCGCCTTCAGCGTTGCCGGCGCCGACGACTGTATGCAACTCATCTATGAACAGTATGATTTGCCCTTCAGCACTTACGACTTCTTTGAGTACTGCTTTGAGCCTGTCCTCGAATTCACCTCTGAATTTCGCACCCGCAATCAGAGACCCCATATCCAGGGCGATGATTTTCTTGTTACGCAAGCCGGTCGGTACATCACCTGCCATAATCCTCTGTGCCAGGCCTTCAACAATGGCCGTCTTGCCTACGCCGGGTTCACCTATGAGGACCGGGTTATTTTTCGTTCGTCGATTGAGCACCTGCATACAGCGACGGATTTCTTCGTCTCTGCCGATTACCGGGTCGAGCTTGCCTTTGCGCGCCATCTCTAAAAGATCTATGCCATAACGCTCAAGTGCGTTGTATTTATCTTCCGGATTCTGGTCAGTTATTTTCTGCCCACCTCGGACCTGGGACAGTGCTTTTTCAATCTGCTTGGTATCAACCGAGTTCAAACGCAATACTTCTCTCGCGTCGCTCTGCACTACTGATAACGATAGGAACAAATGTTCCACACTCAGATACTCATCTTTCATGGCATCTGCGCGGTTTTGAGCGTCGAGTACAACCTGGCTGAAGGTGGGGTCGGGCATGATCTGGGTCGTATTTCCCTGGGCGAGCCTGTTAAGCTCGCTTTCGGTCATCGACCTTATCTGGTCAAGATTCGCGCCTATTTTCTTGAGGACCAGCACTGCAATACTATTATCATCGCTGCAAATCGCACTTAACAGGTGAAGTGGGGTAAATACCGTATGCGATTTGGCCATAGCGATTTGTTGAGTGGTCGCCAGGGCCTCTTGTGCTTTCATCGTGAACTTATCGAATTTCATTTTCTGTTCCTGTTGTCCGAGAAAAGTCTATACTTCTATCGCCTTATTATAAGCAAACGCTGTGCCCAAAGAGTGTTCGCACTTAAGGCCTTTTCCAATATAGACTTAAGGAAATTCTGATGTATGGCAGGAGTGCCAAATTGGCAGGTTTGCAATAGGTGAGTGTAGTTGGAGCATAAGGGAACCTGTATTTATGGCACTAAACGCCCTCAAGCACGTCCAGTCCTGCCCGGGCTACAATCCAGGCCTGAGACAGTTACTGCACGTCGGTTACAAAATTGCCGCGAAAATGGGTGATACTTATCTTGACGCCCTGCGGGAAAATGAAGAGATTATAGCCGAACACGTAACACAGAACATCTACGACCGACACA
>SDBV01003696.1_pt1 | contig 22341 bp, 19 predicted proteins | sample 2277081 | NCBI WGS metagenome assembly SDBV01 (sample SAMN10402039, study PRJNA504765) | marine sediment metagenome | isolation source: marine sediment core GS10_PC15, 223 cmbsf | place: Arctic Ocean: Southern Knipovich Ridge | collected 2010 | reverse complement strand
AGGTATGAGGTGTGAGGTGGTTGTATTGGTTCAGTCGAAAATGGAAGGGTTAAGATCGGCTCTTGTCTCAAAAAGACGGGAAGTACGGGTTCCTCTTCTCTATTCCAAGATGTCACAACATCTGTTCTCGTAAGCATTTGCGCGAACAGAGAAGAGGAACCCGTACTTCCCCGCATATCCGTTTACCGCCGAGGTGCTCCTTTCCAATTCACGCTGAACCAATACAGTGTCAGGTTTCAGATATGAGTACGAGACTTAAAAGCCTCAAAGAGAAATGCATCCCGTCGACCACACCCTCCCTGCCCGAAATCTGAAGTCTGAAACCTGAAATCTGAAATCTCATACCTCATACCTCACAACTAGTTTAATATTTCAAAAACCGCATCATCAACATCGCGGTCGAACGGACCGCTTCGTATCCAGGTATTCCAACCGAGGCAGGATGGGTCCGGCCCTTCGCCACCCAATTCGCACCAGGGGACTTCATCCGCTTTAAGAACCGGCTGCACATCGAAGTCGAGGTGCGGGCCGACGTATGTTCGTACCAATTGGCACAACGGCTCCAAGGCGTCGCCCGAGGGCGTGAAACGGCGGAAGCGGTCATAGTCCAAGGGGCCCAGCCGCACGCGGAAGCGGGCCTCGACGTTCCAAACCCGCTCGCCGGCCACCGCCGTGGCGCCCAGTTCGCAGTTAAGTCCTTGCCGGTTTTGCGGGCTCGGCAGAGACGATTGGTCGGCTTCGTCCAATTGCAGCCATTGCCCTTGAAACTGGCGGATCGTGGCCGCCAACTGGAAATAGTCGCACAAGATTTGCGCAAGCGACACGGCCGAGCGGGTTCGCTGGGCGAAATGCCCGGCATAGAACAGAAAGGCCTCGTCGTCGAAGCACATCCGCCCCCGCAGACCATCGGTGCCCAGGCCCAAGAGCGAATAGAGGCATCCGCTGAAGAGATCCTCGGCCTTCGATTTGCCGCCGGAGCGTTTATGTTCGGCCCGTTCATGTTCGGCCCGTTCATAGCCGATCGCAAAGCGGTACTTCTCCCAGGCCCGATAAAAGAGCGAGATGCTGCGGTGGTTGAACATGTCGAGAAAATCGCGGAGGGCATAATCCTTGTCGCGGATTCGTTCGATAAGCAGCGAGGTGTAGTGCTGCGGCATGACGCCGTTGGGACCGGTGAGGCCCATGAAAGAGACTATCATTTGCGGCGGGCCGGCCGTTACACTGTAACAGTCTTTTTGATGGGTGCGAGTGCCACTGCTGGCTTGTCCAGCAGTGTTGTCGGCACTGCTAGGCAAGGCAGCACTGCTAGGCAAGGCAGCAGTGCTAGGCAAGGCAGCAGTGTTGTCGGCACTGCTGGACAAGGCAGCAGTGTTGTCGGCACTGCTGGACAAGCCAGCAGTGGCACCCGCATCGACGATCCGGCTGATCGCCGCCGCCGGGAATCCTTGCGAGGCCAGGCCGCGGAAACGAACGACCTCGCGGGCCGGATGGTGGTCCTCGCCCACGGCGAAGCGCCGCGCGTGGGCGTTGTGCTCGTCGCGCGTCCGCGCAGCCCCTTCCAGCAGGCGAACCGCCTGGAAAAAGTCGAACTGCGGGGCTTCTTTGAACAACTGTTCCAGCGGCGAGTCACCGTCCGTACCGTTCAAAGCAGCACCGTTTCGCCCGCTCTGGGGGACCATCGGCAGAGAACTCCTTCGCGTTTATTGGTGGTGGCCACAAGTTTTGAAAATGAATTGATCGAACAGTAGAGCCCCAAAAACCGTTCCAGCACCGAGGCGAACAGATAGACGCCGCAGCCGCTGAAACGTTTCTCGTCGAAATTAATCGTGATCTCCACGCCGCGGCAGAATCCCACCTCGCCGCCGCCGGGCACGCGGCCTACGCTGCGCCGCGAGCTGATGCCGGTCACGCCGTCGATCATGCCGCGGGTTTCTTCCGAGTCGGCGAAATCGTAGAGCTTGAGGATCTCCCGCAGGGCGTCGGCTCCTTCCTCGAAATCGACCAGCGAAAGGTGGTTCAGCGAAAGGTGTGAAATCAACCGCCAGAGGGCGCCTTTTTTCAGCGCCGGCCGTAGCGTGGGCGTGGGCCGCGTCAGACATTCGACACGAGACACCGGCCCCCCCTTGCTCAGACGCAACACCGGCTGGCCGTCGCCGAAGGGCAGCCGATGCGGCAGGTCGCGGTCCAGACAGGTCGTCTCCACGTCCAAGGTCCAATCGTCGGCGACTGACGGATCGAACCCCATGTCCACCGGCGAAATATAAACTTCGGTCCCCTCGTCCGTGGGCACGCGGCGCCGCGTGGCGCTCCAATAAGCCTTCTGCCGGCTGCGATCCGAGGAGTGCTTAAAAGAGTAGAACGGCTCGTAGCCGACCTCTTCGTTGTCTGCCGAGGTGGCGGTTACACGATCGATGGAATAAATCTCGGCGGCCTGCGGGCGTCGCGCGTCGGGCACGACGCGATATTCCGTTTGGCGATGGGTGAGGCGGATGGGATCGGCGCGATGCTTATAAAGATTGACCACCGGCGCGCAGCCCGTGCGAAAGGTTTCCGCCGAAACGTTTTGTTCCAGATCGACGGACGTTCGTTTCAGGTAGATGTAAATCTCCAGCCGGTTGCCGGCCTTCTCCAAGACACCCGCCCCCAGGCCCGTAAGATCGACGAAGAGGAATTTTTGCGGGAAGGTGAAGAACTCGCTCAGCAGCCGGTATCCCAAAAACGAACGTGCCGCGTAGGGGAACATTCCCTCGTGGCGTTCGAAGCCCACCGGCCGAAGGCAATTGGCGTCCAGGAGCACGGGCTGCTCGTCTTTGGGCGAATGGGCCAGGGCCACGCCCAAGGCGTCGTTCAGTAGCATCTCGTAAAGGGCGTAGACGTGTTGATCCTGGCCGTGCAAAAAGAATCGCAACGAATCCAGGGACAACTGCGAGAAGGTCATTTTCTTGGCATAGCAGGCCAACTGCAGGCGAACGACGGCCACGGCGTCGGGCGTCCAGGCCGTCGAGGGGGCGGCGAAGGGCCGGCTTACCATCTCGGCCGAAAGCAGCTCGAAGGGCCATAGAGTGGTGGGGTAACACGTTTGAAAGCGGCAAGGTACGCCGCCCACGGGGTCGGTTTCCAGGGCCGAGCCGGAGTCGATTCGGTAGCCGCCGCTCAAGTCGCCCTGGCCGCGGTCGAGAACGAATTGCGTGATCGCCATCGAGGGGACGGGGTTCTGATAGTGCGGGTAGAGCACGCTCAGCATGGCGTCGGTGATTTCGGGGAAATCGTCGTCGAGTTTGTGCCGCGTCCGCGCGCCCAGATAGGCGAAGGCCTCGATCAGACGCTCCACGTGCGGGTCTTCGCAAGTCTCGCCCCGCAAACGCAAGCGGCCGGCGATCTTGGGATTGGCCTCGGCGAATTCGGCGCCCATGCGGCGGATGAAGGCCAACTCGCGATTGTAATAGGGAAGTAGTTCGTCGCTCATCGGCCCTTCTCCAATTCACCCCCGCCGCGGACCTCGATGCTGCCCGTGGACGGTTCCAAGGCCGAATCGAAGACCACCGGCTGGGGCACGGGGTCGGCGTATAGCAAGGCGTCGATGCGGAACCGCAGCGTGCGGTCGAGCGATTCCGGTTCGTCGAGCATTATCACGGAAACCTCCTTGAAACGCGGTTCGAAGTGGCGAATAACCCGCTCCACGATGCGGCGAAACCGCTCGCGATCGGCGGGCAAGGCCAGGCTGGCGCCGGAAATGTCGGGGATGCCGTAGTTGGCCAGCGAAAATTCCAGTTCGTCGAGATCTTGGCTCAGGAGCGTGGCCCGCCAACGCGTGTTCAAGAGATTCTCCAGGTCGCGACGTACGCTCTGCTTCAATTCGGCCAGCACCTGCGTGCTCGATTTGGGAACCTCGCGCGTGTTGCCCGGCTCTCGATCGATCAGACGGTCGAGCAGCGAAGGCGTCAGCGGCTGGTCGGTTTGAATTCGTGTCATTGCTTTTTATGGTTCTTCAACGGGGCCGATGTCGCGTGGATTATCGAAGGTGATTTCTTCCAACTCCAAGATGGCTTGGGCCTGTTCGCCGACCATGAACATCCGCTGGCCCCGGCCGCACACGGGCCGTCCTTCGTCGCCGCTCCAGGCGGTGCAGCGGCCCAGGCGGATGTCGTCTTCGTCGCTTTGGCAGGAACCGTGGTAAAGCACCGGCAGGAAAACCTCGCCGTCGGGCCCGCCACAGACAACCATGCGGGCTTCCCGCCAGAGCAGGTCGCGGATCTGCTGGGGTTTCTTGAACTCCAGCGTCTCGATGCAAACGGTTGCGATCCAAAAATATTTGCCCGTCGAGGTGAGAACCTCGAAAAACCCGGACGTGGCGTCGTCGAGGTCGCGAAGATCGGCAAACGGTTCGTCGCCCGCGCGCCCGGCCAGGGGCTGGCGCTGTTCCTCCGCGCGGGCGAGAATCTCGGCCGCCTCGTCGAAGTTGGCTTCGCGGGTGGCGATCGAGGCGTCCAAATGCAACCGCAGGCAGTCGCACGGTTGGCCCAGAAATTCCGGCAGCCGTCCTTGCTGGAAGAACTCGCGGCGCGAGGTTTCGGCGCGGATCAACTGGCGGAAGAGGGCCAGGGTTACGGCGATTTGCGGGTCTTGGTGACCCAGGGCGTCCAGCAGCTTGTCGGCCCGCTGCAGTTCGCCGGTGAAACACAGCAACTCGGCCAGCAGCCCGCGGGCGGCGGCGTCGGTGGGCCGGCTCTTGACGTCGGCCGTGGCGGCCTCGACGGCTTCGCCCAGCTTGCCTTCCTTGTAAAGTTCTATCGCGCTCATGATCGCACCTTATTTGCACATTAAAAGCCGCCGCAAGCGGCTGGGCTAACTATACAGCGCGGGGGCAAGCCCCGCCGCTAACATTTGTCCTCTATCCTACCCCGGGGTCCCCGGTGTCAGTTCGGTTGTAATTCGCACCGACGCGGTGAGTTCGTCCAGTTCGAAATGGGGCCAGAGATGAGCCACGCACTGGAAGGAGCCGGGCCGCTGGGGATGCTCGACGATGCGGACCTTGGCCTCGCGCAGGGGCGATTTGGCCTTGACCGAGTCGCCGGCGGTGGCGTCGGGGGTGACGTAGTTTTGCAACCAACGATGCAGCAAGTCCTCGCAATCGCCGGGGTCGCTGAAGCCGCCGATCTTGTCGCGGGCGATTACCTTCAAATAATGGGCGAAACGGGACACGCTGAGCATGTATTGCAGCATGGCCGACATGCGGGCGTTTACCGTGGCCGCCGGGTTGTCGTAGGTCTTGGGCTTTTGCGTGGAATGATTGGCGTAAAACGCCGAGAGTTCGGTGTCCGCGCAACGGCACAAGGGGATGAAGCCCAACTCGCTTAATTCCTGCTCTTGAAAATCGGTCAAAACCACGTCGGTCTGCGATTTGCAGGCCACGCCGTGGGCGTCGGTTCCAAATTCATGCACTGGCAGGGCTTGCACGATACCGCCGCCGTCGATGCCGCGTCGAACGCCGCGGATGTCGGCCAGCCAGCCCGACTCGGCGAAGGAGCGGAGGAGCACGCCGCCGAAGGCATAGGCGGCGTTGCCCCACAGATAGCGGTCGGTATCGACGTCGGCAACGTCTTCCTGAAAACGGAAACCGTCCGCCCGCAGGGAGCCGTCGCCGCGGGCGCCGTCTTCTTTGTAAGGCAGTCGCATCAGCACGCGCGGCAGGGTGAGGCCCACGAAGCGTGCGTCTTCGGTATCGCGAAAGGCCCGCCAGCGGAGAAATTCCAGTTGCTCGAAGCCCTTGGATAGATTCAGGGGCTGTCCCAGGCCGGCGAATCGATTCAGCCCGAACATGGAGGGAGCGGCCGCGGCGATAAACGGCGCGAAGGCGGCGGCCGCAACGTGCGAAATTCCGGCCAGAACGCCCATGTCGTCCACCGGGTGTTCGCTGCTGGGGCCCGGGTGGATTTCGTAGTCGCCCAAGAGCACGCCGAACGGCTCGCCGCCGGCGATGCCGAACTCTTCGCCGTATATCTTGCGGAAAAGGTGGCTCTGGTCGAACTCCGAGGCGTTTTCCAGGTCGCGGGCCAATTCCCGCCAAGTGACGCTGAGCATGCGGATCTTGATGTTGGCGTCGCCCGAACCGTAGGCGGCTGCCCGCTCGACTAGATATTGCAACCCCCGCCACGATGCCTCCAGGCGTTGGAAGCGAGTTTTGTGCAAGACGGCGTTGACCTGATCGGACAAGAGCCGGTCGAGACGGGCCATGTCGCGGCCCAGACGCTGCGCCAGGCGGCGACGGCCCCAGGCGGCAATTCGCGACGGCGGCATGTCCAGCCAAAGCGCCAGGGCCTTGCCCGGCGTACGCGCATCGAGAAACGCCGCCAGCCGCGGGGGCTCTTGGCGGCGCTGGGCGTCGGCGGCCTGGATATTGCCGGCAACAATGGAATCGATCAGATCGACCGACCGCGCAGCCGCCGCCGTTTGGGGCGACGCTTGGTCCGGCCGATCGGTTTGATCGAAATCCGCGTTCATCGGTTCAGCTTCCCAACTTAGGAATCCGCGCCACCATGCGTAGCGACGTGGTGAGTTCTTCCATTTGCAGCCAGGGCCGCAGATGGGCCACGGCGTGGTAGTTGCCCGGCGCTTCCGGGTCCTCGCGGACCTGGATCTTGGCCTCGCGCAAGGGATATCGGGCCTTGGAGGCGGCGCTGGGCTTCTCGTCGGCGCTAACGTAGTTGGCGATCCAACGTTCCAAAAAGTCCTGGCAGTCTTCCACTTCCATGAACGATCCGATTTTGTCTCGGGCGATCACTTTGAGGAAGTGTGCGAAACGTGAGGAGGCCATAATGTACGGCAAGCGGGCCGATATGGCGGCGTTTGCCGTGGCGTTGGCGCGGTCGTACTTTTTCGGCTTCTGGCAGGTTTGCGCCCCGAAGAACACCGAATAGTCCGTGTTCTTGTAGTGGCACAAGGGCAGGAAGCCCAGCTTGGAGAGTTCGGCCTCGCGGCGGTCGGTGATGCCGATTTCGGTGGGGCACTTCAGATCGGGGTCGCCGTCGTCGCTGGTGAAGACGTGTGCCGGCAGTCCTTCCACCTTGCCGCCGCCTTCGGCGCCGCGGATGGCCGTGCAGAACTCGGTCTTGGAAAAGGCATCGGTCAGACGCGCGCCTTGCACATAGGCCGCATTCATCCAGGCGTATTGGTCGTGAGAGATGGCCTTGGGTTTACCCTTTTTATCCAGGGCAACCTCTTCGAAGTCGAACTCCTCGACGGGTTTGGTATTGGCCCCGTAAGGCAGCCGCGAGAGCACCCGCGGCATGACCAGGGCCGTGAAGCGCGCGTCTTCCGATTCGCGGAACGATTTCCACTTGGTATATTCGACCGTATCGAAGATTTTCTCCAGGTCGCGCGGTTTGGAAAGTTCCGTAAAGCTTTCGAACCCCAGCAACGACGGCGCGGCCGCCGAGATAAAGGGACAGAAAGCCGCGGCCGCCACGTTGGACATCTTGCCCAGCAGGTCGATGTCTTCCGGATGGTTGGTGAACTCGTAGTCGCCGATCATGGCCGCATAGGGCTCGCCGCCGGGCGTACCGAATTCGTTCTCGTAGAGCTTCTTGAAAATCTGGCTCTGGTCGAATTCCACCGCCTTGTCCAGGTCCTTGAACAAGGCCCGCTTGGATATGTTGAAAACCTTGATCTTCAACTGCGCGCTGGTTTCGGAGTTCTGAATCAGATAGTGCAGCCCCCGCCAGGTGCCTTCCAGCTTTTGGAAGGAGGGCATGTGCATGACGGCGGCCAACTGCTTGGAGATGGCGGCGTCGATGGCCTTCATGCCCGCGGTGAGCGTGCGGGTGACGTCTTTGTCCCAGGTGACGGTGCCCTTGAGGGCTTCTTCGGTTAGCGTCCGCAGCAGTTCCTGGGCCCGCGACTCTTCGGTTTGCTTGGTGGCCTTAATGGCCTGATCGAGGATACTGCCTTCTTGGACCTCGACCTGCGCGGCTGGCGCTTGTGCTTGGGTATCTTTGCCGGTACTCATTATTCATCCTCCTTGGGCGGGGACTGCTCGCCGGACCCGGAGATTCCCAGGTCGGCCGATAGTTTTTTGAGTTGGTCGGTGTTTTCCAGAACCTCTTCCAAAACGCCTTCCAGGTCCTCGGAGAGGTCGACCTTGGTCAACAGATCGCGGAGCTTGTCTCGCGTTTCCAATAGCTGCCGCAACGGTTCGATCTGTTTGGCCACGGCGGCCGGCTCGAAGTCGTCCATGGAGTTGAACTTCAGCTGCACGGCCATTTCGCTGCCGTCGCCCTTGAGCGTGTTTTCCACCTTGAGGTTCAAGCCCGGCGACATGCGGGCCATAACGTCGTTGATGTTGTCGCGATCTATTTGAATGAACTTGCGCTTGGAGAGGGGATCGAGCTTTTTCGTGGGGTCACCCGAAAAATCGCCCAAAACACCCATCACAAAGGGCAAGTCCTTCTTCACCACGGCTCCCTCGGTCTCTACATCGTAGGTGATGTGGACGCGGGGCTTACGCACCCGGTCGAGCTTGTGTTGTGTACTTTCCGACATCAGCTATTACCTCCGAACTTGATAAGTTAAGAGACGGACCCTCCGTCCCATGTGTTGAAAATGACTTGACGATATTGACGCAACTGTAACCTAAACGGTTTAAGTTTCTAGTATTCCTATTGCTCCTCCTCCGGCGGCGGTTGAATGCCCACGAGTTTAAACATCTGATCCCGCGTGGTTTCGTCGGGAATGAGTTCTTTCCAGAGTTCCGGCAAGGGCATTCGCCCCCAGCGGACGGCTTGTTCCAGGGTGTAGGAGACGGGCGAATGGGGCTCCGTGCGTTTGAAGAACTCGGCCACTTGCAGCAGAGCCCCGAAGGCGTCCTCCCGCGTGGCGACCGGTCCGGACCGCACGTTGGCCACCGCCACGCCGTTGCCCGACACCTCCAAGGTGTCGCCCTCCCCGGCGGCGGCCACGGCTTGTTCGTCGAGGCCCAAGATATCCTTGGTGATGGCGCGAACGGTTTCCTCGGCTTCTTGCAGGGCGTTGCGGACGGCCGAAGACGGCGGCGTGAGGTCGTAGCCGTCCTCGTCCTTGCCGCAACGTTTTTCCAGGGCCTCGCCCAGCAGCGAAAACTCTTCGGCGGCCGCGGAAATATCATCCAGCAAAGCGCGGAAGAAATCCGGCGGCGTTTCGGCCACCGCCCGCATGAAAACCTGCATCGTGGCCCAGCCCTGTTCGATTCGCTGTGCGCGTTTGTCGGGATCCTCGATGCGATCGATGTCCAACGCCCGCTGGTAATTCACCAGGCTAAGGCGGCCCTCGCTGCTGTCGGCGGTGATCGCTATGTTCGATATGGGCGTGAGCAAAACGCCGTGCGCGTCGACGCCGTTGAGACCGGCCAAGGGGGCCACGCGGGTTATCACGCCCTCTTCGTCCGGCGTGGGGTAAAGGTCTTCCCAGAACCGCTCCACCATCTCTCGCGCCAGGCGAAAACCGTCGCGCAGCCCGGCGAAACCGTCGCGGCGAGTGAGCGCTTCGATAAGCCAGGCGGCGATTTCCAGATCCTTCGACTTCTCGGCGATGATTTGCGGCCCCAACTTGATAACCGGCTTCCAGTCCGGCAATTCTCCACCCGGCGAATCTTCGTCCTCGAAAAGGCTCTTCCGCTCGGCGTCCCGGGCCGCGTTGCGGGCGTCTTTGATCTGGTAGTAGACCGACGTGGGCGAGCCGTCCCCGCGCAAATCGCCGCCGGCCGGGTTGTCGCCGGGGATCGGCTGCAGCAGTCGCTCCATATCCAGGATCTGTGGTGAACCCATTTTTTATCCTCGCGGTTTATTAGGAAATTGTCTATTAGGAAATGGTCTATTAGGAAATAAGGTCCATTGATTTTAGCGAAGCGGCCAGCCGCAGCAAAGTCCGTTTGTGCAGACGGCTGGCCCAGGACTTGCTGATGCCCAGACGTTGGCCGGCTTCCTTGAGGGTCAGCCCTTCGTAATATGTGGCGCGAATCAGCGTGGCCGCTTCCTGGGGCAAGGCGTCGACCAGCGCGCGGATCTTGACTTGCATTTCCCGGCAGATGGCTTGGGATTGCGGTTCCGGCAGCGATTTGTCCTCCAGGCGAATGCCGCTGTTTTCGTCGTCGTCACCGGCGGTTGCCAGATAGACGACGGCCAAGGCGCGGCTGACGTCGACGAACCAACGCATGTCGGTCTGCAACGACCCTTTGCCGCTGGCGGCATTTTCCTCGCTCTCCAACCGCAGAACCTCGCCGGCCATTTGCTCCTTGCGGAGCTTGCCGTACTGGGCGCGGCTGACCCAACTCATCTTGGAAAGGCCGTCGTATATCGACCCCCGAATGCGATAGTAGGCGTATGTGGAAAAACGGCTGCCGCGGCTGGGGTCGAACTCCGCGGCCGCCTCGACCAGACCGAGTTGGCCGTAGGCGGCCAGATCCTCGAGGCTGACGTGCGGCGGCAGCTTGCGGTGTATCTGCCTTGCCAACGAATGCACCAGGTTCTGGCATTCATCGATGAGTTGTTCTTTGTTTTGACATGGGGCGCTCATTGCTCGTCCCCCATGGCGCAAGGGGAACTCGTCAAACGCGCCCAAAATCTCTGCAAACGTTGCGACGAAACCGGGTCCTGGATAAGTGTTTCGGCGATGTCGACGGCGACTTCCCGCCAGGCGTCGCTGCAATCGGCACTGGCCGGGAGCCGCGAACGCAAAACGGCGTAGACCAGTTCAATAAGCACCGGATCCAGCGCGAAGTCTTGGCCGTGGAATTTTCGGGCTACGGCCAAGATCGCCTCCTTCTCCTGGGGATCCATGGCCCTGGACTGAATATCCACACCCTCGTCACAGATCTCCTGGGTCTCGCGCATTACCTCTTCGAAAAGGTCGTGCGGGGGGCCCTGTCGCCCTCGATGTTGCGATTGGGATTCCGCCGGCGCTGGGGTATTCGGCTGCTTTTCACCCGGCGCACGATTATCGAGCGGTGATTCTTGTGAATCAAATGCGGAAGAAGACATGGACAATTTCTCCAAGCCGAGTCGCAACGTTGTGATGTTTAATGAATCGCGATGTTAAACTGCGCCCACATTCTCCCTAATCAGCGGGGCATGGCCATTCGGCTCCAGCCACTCTTATTCTAGACGGGAATTTCTCTCTGTCCAGTTCGGCTGTTCGAGTTCCGTTTGTAGTACCGCCTTTAGGCGGCAACCGACTTGCCAGGACACGCCGAGATACCCCATATTCCGGCTGAAGCCGGTATTACGAACGGCAAATCAGCAGAACTCAAACAGTCGAACTAGGGAAATTAGACAATTGGAGCATGTCGAAATTGGTAACGCTTGATGTTTATTTCATAAAAAGGAAGTAATAAACCGTCAGACCCACCAGTGTGGCGAAAAGCAGGGTGTCTATGGCCAGACCGATTTGGGCAAGCCGTTGCAGTCGCTCGTCGCCGGCCATGGCCTCGCGGTTCCATTGTAGTTCTTCCTGTTGCTCGGGCAATTTGTCGAGAACGCCGCGGGCGAAGGCCTGGCGGTCGGCCGTCTGGCCGGTGGCCGCGAAATAGCACCCCCCGAAAAGCAAGGGCTCGTTTTCCAGCCCCTGTTCGGGCTCGCCGGCGAAACCGACCGTCAACAGCGTGCCCAAGCGCGCTTGCACGTTTCGGCGGATCTTGCACAGAAGCGCGTAGAGCCGCGTGTTGCCCGGCTTGCTCAAGGCCCCGGGCTCGCGGAAGAGGGCGTAGGTCCAGTCTTCGAAGGCGCCGCAAAGGTGCGCGCTCAGTGCGCCCAGTCGCTGGGGAGTGGGGGGGCAGTGTATGGGGAAGCCTCGCCCGAAACGCTGCCCCGAAGCCCGCGAGCGACCGACGCGGCGAACCAGTTCGCGGAACCCGCTCTCGCTCTCCATTCCCACCACCAGGGCCGTGACGGGACAGCGGATCTGCAAAACGCGGCGCACGACGGCCAGGTCGGCCTGCACCGCCCGTTGCAGCTCGCGGCTATCGCGGGGGCTGCGTTGAATCAGGCCGAAGGGCATCAGCGCAACGAGACCGTTAATTGGGCAAAGGTTTTGTCGCGAGCGTCGGATCAGGCGGCAAATGTAGGCAAAACGTTCGGTTTGTTCGACTTTGTCGCTTTGTCCCAGGGCCACGGCCATGCGCTGGTCGGACGCTCCGCCGTCGCCGGCCGGGGCCGCATCGTTGCCGCCGGGGCCGCTGGAGAAGATTTCCATGGTGCCGCGAATGTTGGGCGCCGGGGGGCCATCGGGCGTTTCGGCCGCGGCATTTTGGCCGGGGGGAAAGTCGCTTTCATCCGCAGCCTCGTTTTCCTGCCCGGCGACAATAGTGCCGCGAATTCCTCCGGGCGACGGCCGATCGGCCGACTGCGGGGCCGGTCGGCTGGGTCGGCCGGCGGCGTCTTGGGCCAGGCCGGCCAGTTTTCCCAGGCAGCTTGCGTCGTTCACGACCAGATAGACTCCGTCGGCGTTGGCATACCAGTGCAGCGGGGCGGGCCCCTGGGGCGTTCCTTTCATGCCCAGGTCCAACTTGGCGGCCTCGAAGAGCGATTTTCCCTGTTTCTCATCGGCCGAACCGAGCACCAGAAACAAGGGGATATCCGTCAGATCCAGGCCGTTGGCCGCCAATTCCCCCAAGCCGGCCTTCCAAGCGCGGTCGATGTCGGGAAACCGCGAGACGTCGCCTTCGAGCCAAAGCTGGATCGCTTTGTAGACCACCAGGGGGATGGCCACGATGAGGATGGATACGACCAGATAGAACTTGAAATTGAGCTTGACGTCGATCGGCGAACGCTCCGGCGTCATGCACAAAAAGGCAATAACACTCAACGTGGCGCAAACGATCAGCAAAAGCCAGACCAGTATGGCCACCCTCGCGGCCATGGAAATGCCGAACACCCGCCGCGACCCGGCCATGATCCGGCTGGGTGTGTCCAGCAACATCCGCAAGGGATAGGTGAGGCAGTAAATGAAACGCTGTACGTAGTACATCATGGTTTTTTCCCGTCCAATCTTTTTGCGCCCGGTTCTTCGATCAGAAGCTTCATCTGCCCGATGGCAATTTGGTTGAGCTTTTTGAGCCGTTCGGACTGCTGTAAGCTTTCATTGATAAACAATGCATTCAGGTTTTCCAAGTTCGACAGGCAGATGAGCTGCGCCACATTGGCTTCATCGCGGATATTGCCCTTTGTTCCAGGCCGCGCCGCCCGCCACTGTTTCGCGGTCATTCCGAACAGTGCCATATTGAGCACATCCGCCTCGCTGGCATAGACCAGGCGGATTTGCTTGCCCGTCAATTTCGGAGGGAGCAGGTTTTCCTTAATGGCGTCGGTATGGATGCGGTAGTTGATCTTGGCCAAATTTCGCTTGATATCCCAGCCGAGTTGCCTCTGTTCTTCATCTTTGAGCCGCTGGAACTCCTTAATCAGGTAGAGCTTGAATTCCGAAGAGATCCACGAGGCAAATTCAAAGGCTATGTCCTTGTGGGCATAGGTGCCGCCGTATCGTCCTGATTTTGATACAATGCCAATCGCGAGGGTGACTTCGATCCACCTTTGGGGCGATAGCACAAAGTAATTACTTCCGGCCTCGTTTCTAAACCTCTCGAATTCGAGAGGTTTAAAATCCGGGTTGCTTAATCTTTCCCACAAACCAAGAAACTCAATCGTGCTACGGCTCCGCATCCAGTTGTTGATTATCGCAAATGGCTCGCCCTTGTCCCGATATTTGGCAATATCGGTCAATGAAATGTAATCCTCTTGTTCCCTCGTGATGATGCGCACCGTATTGCCCTGCACATCCATTACTTTCTTTGCCATCAGATCTCCTGCACTTAATACATCATTGGTCCATCTCGTCCGAGAAAATATGCATAATGTGGTTGGTGAAATCAACAAGCGACTCAAGATGATTATCAATCACATCAAGCATGATATTAATGTCAAGCTTCTGATATTCATGCACCAGCACATTGCAAAACCCCACCATTTTTCCCAGTCCCGCGGACAGTGTGCATGGAATGATCTTGTTTTCAGCCAGCAGATTAAAGCTATCTTTGCTTTGCTTGGGTAGCCCCAACTTTTTCTTCTTGATGGCGTAGTTGGCTAGATCGATGGCCTGTTCGCAGGCCCGTTGCAAATTCAGGGCGATGGCATCCTGCTTGAGATGATCTTCTTCGAAAGGAACATCGCTGGGCAAATCGCGATAGACGCGAATCTGCCTTATGCAACGTTCGATACTCTCTTTTTTGTTTAATACGACATCATTCATGTATTTCATGCCATTTTGCTTTCCATCCCTAATCTACTTATGCCTCAAAAATCCTTCCGCTTGCCGAGATTTCTTGCAGAATATCCGCTCGTTCCGCGTTTAACTTTTGATAATACGACATCGTCAGCATCTCGAACTCATCGCTCCCGTACTCATCGGCGTCGAAGATGCGGCGGCCCTCCAGGATAATTTCTTTTTGGAAAACCGTGTCGACTTGCCGCAGGTTGATTAAATCAACATCGCTCTTCAGCAACGACTCCAACTCCAATCGCAAATCACTCATCAGCAGCGATCCCCCCTGGCGGGATTTCCCCGGCGGCAGAAGAACGGCGACATCAACATCGCTATCCACCCCCGCGCCGCCCGCAGCGTGGCTACCGAATAAGTAAATCGCCTGAAACTGGGGATAGTGTTTTTGCACCGCGGCGATTATTTTATCGATTTCGTTCATGTCATCAATCTCTCGATTCCTCATCGACGTTGAGTTTCTCTATTCGACTGCGGATTGCGCTCGGTTGTCTTTGAAGGGTTGTGGCAATAGTTTTGATGGTCGCTTCCGCTCGGACGAGCTTGGCCAAAAGCTCGTTCTCATCTTGTTCATCTTGTCAATCCTGTCCTTTTTCTTCCACCCTCGTTCCTTCCCGATATGTTTTGAACTTGCGTTTGACTTTGACCGAAGGCCCGAAGTTGATCAGTAGTCCGTCTTCAATTCCCGTTGCTTGCAGATAATTGACCAATTGGACTTCATGCTGCTTCGCCAATTCACGCACTGCCTTCAATTCAATAATTACCCTCTTTTCGACTAGCAAATCGGTATAGAAATCGCCGACGACGTGATCGCGATAGTAAACCGGTATCGGGGACTGCTGTTCGACACGCAACCGGGCTTCTTCCAGTTCGATGCGAAGCGAATTTTCATAGACCTTCTCCAAAAAACCCGGGCCCAGGGCGTTATGTACGCGATATGCGCAGCCGATGATCTTTTCCGTTAAGGCGTTGATGTCCATTTTTGCTTTAGACATGATTTACATGATTTACATGATCTCAATATATACGGTTCATGTTGAAATGTTTCTATTTCCTTTACCGGCTAAAGCCGGTACTACAAACGGCAAACAGTCGAAATAATGCACATTACAATTCAAAAACAGTTCCTGACGCGGTCTCGATCATTGTTTCGCACTCAAATCTCAAATAAACCATATATATCTTGTACATCTTGTTAATCATGTCTATTCACCCTCCCCCCGGCATCAAGAAAAACCAAACGAACAGCACAATAAACACGCTCAGCCCCATACCGGCCAGCACCGACCAGATCAGGAGGAAGGGGCCTTCCAGGGGCGGGGCGCCTTCGATGGCGATGCTCTCCTCGCTCATCGGCGGGCGGCCTTGGCCCAGTTGAATGGACAGCGCCGTCTGCTTGGCCCAGCTTTCCAAGTCGGGCGGCAACTGGAAGAGGTCGCTGAGCGTTGAGGCATCGTCCGGGTTGCGATAAACGCCGCGGAAACCCAGCACCACGGCAACGTAAAAAACCTCCAGGGCGTCCTTGCTGCTCAAGGCCGACGCTTCCTTGGCCTTGAGGTAGAATTCATTGGCCCGCTCGTGAGTGGTGAAAAGTTCGAACTCCAGGGTGTTGTTCTCCCACCACCCGCGGTTGCTCCAGGGGGCGTCTATGAGCACCTCGTCGATCCAGGCCACCAGAGCGTATTTGGCCAACCGCCAATCTTCCCGTTGACCCAGGCGGGCCTCGGCCTGGTCGAGGAATCCGCGGACGTGCAGCCGCTCGTCTTCGGCCGAGGGGTTCTCGCCGCGGTCGATTCTTTCCAGCAGGCCCAAAACCCGCATGAAAAACGGATCTACTGCTTCGGCGAATTCTGGTGTCATTGCTGGGGTACTGCAAATAGGGAGAATTGCATGGGAATCTTCTTCCTGCCCACCGAAATCACGAGTTTTCGCTCCCCTTGCAGATTGTCGCGGTTGTCGATCTGTTCGTTTGTTAAACGCATGGCCAACGTTTCGGTTTTCAGTACATCCTGCCAGGCCGCGTTGCCACGGGTGACTTCGAAATACACCCAATCGCTGCTAGGCGGCAGCGCCCGGGGCGCTTGCGGAAGAGGCGTGAGCCGTACGCCTTCGGCCCCGTGGCGGAATATGGCGTCGACCTGCATGGCGCTGCCCAGCTTCCAGTCCAGCCGGCCCGGCGAAAGCACCGCCAGGATCTCTTTCTGCCCCAAACCGACGGCCTGGGCGCCCACGAACCACTGCCAATTGTCGCCCAGCCACTGCGACTCGAAATTAACGCGCATGCCGTCGCCTTCGCCCACGAAGAATCGCTGTTCGTATTGATAATCGCGAATACCCCCCAGCAGGCGTTCGATCTGCTCCTTGATGTAATGGAAAATCCGGCCCAACTCGTCGTGGTCGTATTGCGGTATTTCGGGGGGACAACGGGTTTCACCGAAAATCGACAACTGGCCGACAATGCGGCACAACTTGCCGTAGGCCGCATACGGATGTACGCCCTGGGCGAAGGCCAAAACCCCCAAAAGTGAGTAGGCCTCGTTGAGCTTGGTGAGCATCAAAAGCCGCTCGAGATCGCCCGGCTCCTGGCTCACAAGTGTGATGCCGCGGCTGATTACCTGGCGGCTGACGACTTCCATCTTCTTGCCGATAATGTCATAAATCGCCCGCACTATGTCGCGGCCCAGCGGCTCCCAGGCGTCGATTGCCAAAACCGGAGGGATGTACGAGGTGTCGATCTCGGGGGCGGCCTCTTTTTGGCCGGCGCGGTTGAGTTGCACGATCGGCAGCAGTTCGTGGCCCTCCGTGTCGTCGGTCGAGAGCAGCAGCTTGACGTTCAACGCCCGCAGGGGGATCTCCTGGTCGTTGCCGCCACGGCTTTCGTCCTGTATGGGCTCCTTGACCTCGACGAAGCGGCAGTTTCGGGCCTGATCCGCGGGCGTGCCGGGGGTGGCCACGTTTTCGCGGCCCACCTTGAGCTTGGGCACGGCCAGAAAAACCCGCACACTCTGCTCGCTTTCGAAGGCCCCCTTGAGGTCCACGCGGTCGGGGGTCTGGCCGGCGTCGAGAGTGACGATCGTGCCGTCCTTCATTCGTGCGTGGCAGACGGTAACCTCCAACTGGGAATTGGCAATTGCCTGGGTGCTGAGCTCCAGGGCTCGGATGCCGTAGTGGTAGTGCGTACCCCACTGGTGGGCCGTTTTGGCTGACTCCTCCCAGTGGCGATCCGAGGCCTGAAAATGATGGGGCCTAAGAAAGAGCCCTTCTGACCAATGCACTGGTAAATTGCGCATCTTATCGTTATCCCTTGCGGTCGGGTTGAAACGTTCCACAGCATATTACCGCATATTACCGCATTTGCAGCATTGTCAGTAGGGTGAATCCCTACAAAAAAAACCAATAAAAGCCGCTAGGGTGGGTCGAGCGTAGCGAACCCCACCCTACATCTACATCCTGGACCACAAAAAGACCCGTCTTCCTAGCCATTTAGGGCACGGCTGGTTAGAATTTCTTTTATCGGTTGAACTATCAGGGAGGGACCAAGCATGGCTGCCGCCGCATCTCATTCTTCCTCGGGTCGGGGCTGGCGCCGCTCGCAACGGCCCGACGAAGACGCCCGCAAAAAAACCAAAGTGATCGGTCGCGTGATTTTCACGCTTTTAGCGCTGGGCCTGTTGGCGCTGCTGGTCGGCTGGCTTTGGTGGCTGTTCTTCGCCCGTCAAACCCGTCTGGCCTGTGTCAGCGTCGAACAATATCACCCCGCCTCGATCGCTCCCATTCCGTTCGGCGACGAGGATGTTCGCGCCATATCGTTCCCCTCGCCGTTGGGCAACGAAGAGGTCCGCTCGCTGCACTCGCTGCAAACCGCCACCAGCTTACAGACGCTGGCCACGCAGATCGACGCCCGCGGCGGCGACGCGGTCGTGCTTTACCTCAGTGTCCAGGGCGTTTCCAGCGACGGCTCGGCCTATCTCCTGGGCACGGATTTCCTCACCCGGCCGGCATCCGGTCGAATTAAACTAGACGACCTGCTGGAGGAAACGTCTCGTCTGCCCGGCAAGTTGAAACTGTTGATTCTCAATGTCTCCCACGTTTCCTCCGACCCGCGGCTGGGGATGATCGTCAACCAGTTCCCACGGCTGCTTGCCGCCGCGGTCGAAAAAAACCAAGACCCCAACCTTTGGGTACTGGCCGCCAATGGACCGCTGCAAACCTCGCGGGTGTCCTACTCGGAGGGGCTCTCGGCGTTCGGTTTTTTCGTTTCCCAGGGGCTACGCGGCGCCGCCGACCGTAACCGGGATCGTGAGGTCTATTTGGACGAGTTGGTCGACTATGTGGGCAACGGCGTGCTCGATTGGGTGGACCAGACCAGCGGCGGACGAACGGCCCAGGCGCCGACGCTGCTGCACGGAAAAGAAGGCGTCGTGCCTTCGTCCCGGGGCCAGGGTGTCCTCGTGCTCGTGCCGGCGGTTGTGCCGGAAGAAGATCCCCAAGATGCAGAGGTCGAAAATGAAGATAAGATCGAAGAGCAGGAGCAGCACGAACTGGCCCAGCGGAAAAAGATCGAAGAACTCTTGCTGCGGGCCTGGCAACGTCGCGACCAAATGCTGCGGCGGGTAAACGCGGCGGCTGGAAATTCAACCGAAGGATCGAAAGGGAATTGGGCGGCCGTCGACTACGCGCCCCATTTGTGCCGCGAGTTCCAGGCACGGCTTTTGGCCTACGACCGACGGTATCGATGCGGGCGGGCATTTCGCGATAAGCTGCCCGGCGAACTCGAAGACCTCTTGCTCGACCGGGATCCGTCCTCGATCTTGGTGCGACTGGCCGATGCGCGGCGGCGGTTCGAGAGCCGCGTGCTGCCCGGTTACCAGCGGGGCGGCGGAAAATATTCGGCCTATATCAGGGCCTTGCAACTGAAAAATGACCTCGTTTTTCAGGCGCCGTCATACGTTCGCTGGCACGCCGCGGGGGTGATGAATTCAAAGGCCCGCCAGCGGCACGCGTCATTTCGGCCGATTGTTAATCTCCTCGGCAATCTGTCGAAGCTGATCGACCGGCTCCAGGCGTTTCGCCGCGACTTTCTCGCGGACAAGCCCGGCGACGCCGATCTCGCGGAGGCGCTGGCGGGCCTCGACGACCGCTCGCGTCGTCTGGCGGGCGTTTGGGAAAATCTGCAACAAGACGGCGTCATGCAAAGTGCCCGCGAGTTGGCCGCCCGGCCCAACACCAAGGGCAACGCCGAAAAAATCATCGACCTGCTGTCCACCGCGGTCTTGCCCGCCCAGAGCCGCCTGGAGCTGATCCGCGCCGTCGGCGAGTTGCAGCAACCGCTCGATGCCGAAGTTTCGCAAGGCGAATACAAACGGCCTCACGCCGTCGTTCCTTGGAACTTGCTGCGGGATCAGGCACGGCTCGAGGTCATGCTCGTGGGTCTGGCCGATGCGCAAGCGGCAAGCCGGCTCGACGAGATTCTCGCCGGCCTGCCCGTCGATACGCCCCAAAGTGGCGAAGAACCGTGGGCCCAGTATCGTCAAATGGGCAATCGGCTGGGCGCGTTTTACGCCGGTTTGACGGACCGCATCGAGCGGCCGTGGAGCAAGTTGGAGGCCGGCATGCCGTCGGCCGAACCGACCGATTCAGATTCCAACCGTGTCCAAGCCCTGGGACGGTTGTTGCGCGCGGTCGACGGGCGGGACGTGGCCGGGCTGGAAGACTCGCTGGCCGCCGTGGCGATTATCCCCATGCCCGCCACGCTTGAGCCCGAAGAGTTGACGGTCGGCGGGCCGAGTGCTATTGTGCTCGACCGCGACGAACCTCAGCGTCTGGACATTTCGCTGGAACTGTCCCCGGGGTCCACGGAGGCGGTTTCCGTTCGTCTGGGATTCAACGCCGATGAAATGCAAATTCAAACGCTCGGCCGGCGGCAATCATTGCCCAGCGGCCGTTGGATGCAAACCGCGGCGGACAGCCGGGGACGTCTGGGTTTTTCGATTCGACCGGCCGCAGGCGCCAAGTTCGAAACCGCTTCGCTGGCCGTCGAAGTCAAGGCGGGCGGCCAAAGCGGCCGGCACTCGATCCGCCTGAGACTGCCGCCGCCGGACAAAATCGATCTGATTGTCGAACAGGTAACCGATCAAGGCCGTCGTGTCCAGGTCGACCACCATCTGCGACCGCTGCCAAACCGCCGGACCGGTTTTAGGCTGGGCTTGAAAAACTCTTCGCCGCGGGCGAAAACCGTAACCGTGCAGTTGCTGGCCGTGCCCAAAACGGCCGCCGGCGGGCGTGGCTGGCGGGGTTGGCCCTTGGACGATTCGGGCAAACCGCGTCGTGGTTTCACGGCTTTGACCGAGCCGGTGGAAGTAGAATTGCCGGCCGACGTTCCGCCGCATCCGATCCCCTTTGGGCAAGACGCCGCCAAGGATAAGGAAAAGCCGAAGGATTCCGAGCCGCACGCCGCCGCAAAACGGCCCGCAAAAAAACCCGCGGAGGTGGACGTAACCGCGGGCATCGTGGTTGTCGTCGTGGACACGGCCAAGCCGTCTCGGCGTTGGAGCCACCGGCTTCGCTTCACGCCTCGCGCGCCCGGCGACTACGTGCGGGCGTCGGTCGGCTACGACCGCACCCGTCGTCGATTGGAAATCGACCTGAACGTGCGCCATACCAAGCTGCTGCCGCAGTTGCCGCCCGACGGGAAACCGATCAGCATCGTCTGGCCCACACGAATCGAGACGGAAATGCGCGACAAGGGCCAGCTCAGAGATCCGTCCGACTCGGCGCGACTTTATGCCACCGTCGAACCCGGCCCGCAAACGGTGGTGCCGGTGCGGCTCGACGTCGACGGCTATCCCCGCGCCTTCATCTACGATGTCAAGTGCGACCAAAGCAGCACGGCCGACCGCATCACGAACCTGTCCGAAATTCGAATCACCAGTCCCCGGCCGGACGCCGTTTTCCCGGCTTCGCTAGCAACGATCCCCATCAAATTCCGCGTCGACGCGCCCACCGACGCCTTCAAAATCATCGCCGGCTCAGATTCCGGTGAAAAAGTTCAAGCCTGGATCGACGCCGACGGCAACGGCCGCTTCGACTCCCACGAAAGCGGACAAACCTTCAGAGCCGACCGGCAGGTGAGCGTGCGTTTACAGGAACTGCGGCTGGGCGGACTGATGAACGTCTGGGCCGAGGTGGCCGATTTTGCCGTAGAACTCTCCAGCGGCGGCCTCAAGAATAAGCGGGTGGATGTCGTGGCGCAACTGCTGCTGCCCGGCCGCGGCCCCGCCCGCGATCGCGCCACCTCCATCGTCTCCATCGTGCTCGACGGACTGCCGCCCACCTTCCGCGACATACGCATCGCCGAGCGGATCGCATCGGGCGAAAAGCTTTCGGTGGCCGTCGAGGCCGCCGATCTGGGCGGCGTCGACGGCGTCGAGGCGGCTTTCGATCTAAACGAGTCGCAAAGCATGGAGAAAGAAGATAAGCCCAAGAAGCTGCGGCTGCGAAGCGACGGCATCTGGAGCGGTTCTCTGGATACCAAAGACATCGAGCCGGGGCTCTACATGGTTGTCGTGCGGGCAACCGACCGGGTGGGAAACATCAATATCGCCACCACCCGCGTGGAAGTCGTAAAAGAGCCGCACAAGACGGATAAAGATGCGGAAGAGACGCCGGCCACCGGCACCATCGCCGGCCGCGTTTTCCTGCAAGACCAGAACTGCGTGGGCATGACGGTACGGCTGCTGGAAACCGGTCGAACCGCCGTCACCGACGCCGCCGGACGCTTTGTGTTCGACGATATTCCGGCCGGAACATACCACTTGCAGGTAAACGGCCCCTGGAAAAACATGATCCGCAAGGGCAAGGCCCAAGTCGCGCTCGAGGGCGGCAAAACGGCCACGGTCGAGATATCGCTGCAATGATGAGAGGACGGATGTTAGCGGCTGGGCTATACCTCACGCGGCCATATTCTGAGGTTTTTGTAGTGTTTGAAAACGCAGTGTGAGCAGCGAATCGAGCGTCGCCTTGTGGTCGGTATGGGTTCGAGCC
>SDBV01003695.1_pt1 | contig 22353 bp, 16 predicted proteins | sample 2277081 | NCBI WGS metagenome assembly SDBV01 (sample SAMN10402039, study PRJNA504765) | marine sediment metagenome | isolation source: marine sediment core GS10_PC15, 223 cmbsf | place: Arctic Ocean: Southern Knipovich Ridge | collected 2010 | reverse complement strand
CTCAGCTCAAATTCGTGCCGGAGAGGTTCCGCAACGACACTGATCAAGGCCCGGTCTGCCCAATCCAGTATCGAAACAAAAGTCAACACGCCGAGCGTCCACCACGCAGCCCACGCCCGTTTGGTGGTGGATTGATGTTCTGCTGCCGGAGTCTGCAACTCGGTCATACTCGCCTAAAAGCCCGCATTGCCGCATGGGTATGCCGCGACATCGTGGCCTGCCCGCATCAACTGGTCCAGGTTGGTAGTTAGTTTACGCAGCTTTGAACCGCTAGCGGCATGCCGAGTTGCGAGCGGAATTCGCCGCCGATCCCACCGTCCGTCCCATGGGATTCGGGCGGGAGCTGTTCGCCTGGAGCAGCGACGGCATGGCCGTGTCACCCTATGGCACTTCCTGGCACCTCATGGCACTACCGGACCGAACCAAGTTTTCCGAATAGCGGAGCAACACCGGTAGGTTACAGGATTCCCGGAACAGCCTCCGAAGCTGGGGGTCGCGCGTTCGAATCGCGCCCGGGTCACCATTTGTTTTCGCGAACTTAGCGGGCTTGGTCTTGCGAGCGTTGCGCATCGAATCACCGAACCAGACCGAACCATTTCCCTCTGCCGTTTCTTCGGCATGGTTCAGATCTCGTTGGTTGACGTCTTACCACTTTCGATCTGGACCAGGAATTCCAGGCTAGGTCACTCCCTTGAACTTCCTATCCCCGGTGTATCATCCCCTGTCTCGTCTATGGAGCCACCGATGGAGGTCGACGCGGTGTACACTCTTTACAGATTCAGCTGTTTCGCTCTGTGGGCAGCTCTCGCTGCCAGTGGATCACCTGCTGGCTTGCGAGCCGAGGAGGCGGCCGAGGCCGGATCGCCGTCCGACGGCTCCCTGGCCGTGCAGCTCGAATCCGCGTACGTCACGGATCCCAGTCGCTGGGGCAAGTTGCTCTTCGATCCGGCGCAGATTCAGGCAGAGGGGGGTCCACCCGGGGAGGCGCGTGCACTCGCGACGCTCATCGAGACGTATCATCGCTCCTGGCTCTCCCGGGATTCCGAGGGCGCTGAAGCACTGCTCGACCCGGAGATTGCACGCTTCCGAAATGGCTTGGCCGGATTCGGGCTGGCAGACGTCGGTCGTCGGATGGCCAATGAATCGCGCGGAGAACGGCCCGAGGGATACCCCGGTTCTACAGAGCTGGCACTGCGTGACGTGCAGATCCGAATTGACGGAGGCACGGCCACTGCGTTCTATCGCATCGACACACACTCGGGTGCGCGCTGGGAATACGCGGATCTCGCAACCGTATTCCAGGCATTCCGGGAGACCAATGGGCGCTGGCTTCTATTGCATCATGTCGAGAGTGCGAGGCTCGGCGACCCGAGTGCACCTCCCCTGTCCGACCGTGTCCCCAACCGCCGCGCGCCTTTCGTGCTCGATTTCGTCTACCCGGTGAAGGATCTGCAGCGAGCCGTGGCCTTCTACAAACAATTTCTCGGAGAACCCGAGCTGGTCACGCCGGACCGGGCCTCCTTCCGACTCAGGGATTCTCGTTTCGAACTCGAGGCGAAGCCCTTCGATGAGAGGATCAGCATCAAGAAAGGCGCCGGAAACGGCTATGGGATCATCAATGTTGACGATCTCGATGCGTCGCGAAAAGCGTTGAACAGGGCGGGGGTGCAAGCGATCGACGGGCCGAAGCCCTGCGGGACCGACCTCTGCATGATCGCCGAAGACCCGTCTGGGAATATCGTTGTCTGGCGCGAGAGGCGGATCTCCGTCGACTCTGCGCCCGTGCGACCGAAGCTCTCCCTCGAAGCAAGCGAAGCCCCCGCTTTGCCGGCCGAACTGAAACAGGTCCTCAGGGCGTGGCTGGAGACAGATCGCGACGCTGTATTACGCCACCTCACAAGCGATGCGCGCTGGGTCGACGACGCCATGACCGGGCATCCTCTGGGTGTCGCGGTCGGCCGCAAAGAGATCGGACAAGCGCTCGATGCGCGTTGGGCGATGCTCGACCGGGGCTCCGATGGACTCGCGGCGGACATGGATATCCGGAAACTTCAGCAAAGAGAGTTTGGAAACAGGAGGATCGTGACCTTCGACATGGAGCTGAGGCATCGAGGCGCTCATCCCTTTGTCGAGCACGTGTTCGTCAGCCAGGTCTGGGCGGAGCGCAACGGCAAGAACGAGATCAAGGATTCCTTCATGGCCGTCAGAAACCAACCCTCCGACCGGCTCGTCGGGAGCATGGACTACACCGCCTACCCCATGCACGACCTCGGCAGAGCCGGTCGGTTCTACAAGACCGTGCTGGGCTCCGAACCGTACCGCGATGAGAATTGGTTTGGGTTCTGGGCGACGTCCAGCGTCTTCGGCATGTTCGAGAAGGCATCGGAAACCACACCCTTTCGTCCCTACCCGCACCGAAACAACGGCTACGCGGATTTGAGCGTCCGCTCTGTGGACGAAGTACTCCGCTTGCTGAAGGAGAGCGGCGCGGAGCTGCCCCATGTCCCGGGGATCAACAATCAGGCCGGCATCGATCCCCAACCCGGTTACAACCAGGTCCTCACCATCGACACCGAGGGGAATCTGATCAAGTTCAACGAATACCTCGAATACTGACGCTCGCCGAGCAGATAAGCATCACAGGGGGATGTCATCATATGGCACGGTATGGCGTTAGTTGATGGGGACGGCATTTCGGGAATCCGTTTCCACCACGCGCACTTGGGTTGATTTGGTCGCCAGCCTCCGAAGCTGGGGGTCGCGCGTTCGAATCGCGCCCGGGTCACCATTTTTTTCCTCGCATTGCAGTGCGATCGCCGAAGGCTAGTGCATCCGACCTAAGAGGGGCGCGATTCAGCCTTCGAGCGAAGTTCCGCGAATCGCGCATGCGTTCATCCTGGTATGACCCCGCTATTGGATATATCCCAGCGACTGCAGGGTCTCTAGCTGTTCGGAAGTCAGCGGCGACTCCTGCTGGCGTGAGAACTGTTGGGAAAGCAGGATGTGTGCGTCCAATTGCCGTTCGAGCAGATCAGTGTATTCGGGTACAAGGTCGGGAAGATGTTCGTTCATGGGGCGAATGGCCATTGGGTCCTCGATGACATCATGAAGGAGAAGGGGTGTGAGCCTTCGAGTATCCGGGGGCTGTTCTCCCCAATGAGACCTCACTGTGTCTGCGTTGATTTCGAGAGAGGCGCCCCATCGCCCGTCGATGATCTCTATGCGGCCTCCCAACTCTCCTGTTTCCGGATTCGTATTGAATTCATCGAGAATGACCGGTCGCGGTTGCCAGCCTTCAGTGCCCAGCAGCAGCGGAGCGAGTGACTGTCCTTGCATGATTTCCGGCATGGGCAGGCTGGCTAGATCGAGAATCGTGGGGAGCACGTCGATCATTGAAACGGGCTGGCTGAGTACCTGACCCGGTTCAATGCGGCCCGGCCAAACGACGATCAGGGGTATCCTGCTGACGCCGGACCGGAACATGGGCGTCCCCCGGTGGCTAAAATCGAATGCGGACGGCACGTCCTCGCGCATTAGTAGCTGCCAATCCTGGGAACCGGCCGCGGGACCGTGATCCGAGGCGACGATCAGGAGCGTCCGCTTCCATTCCCCCCGCTTCTTGAGTCGCGCCACCAACTTGCCAATCTGGTGGTCCACGTGGGCCATGTCCTCGTCGTACAGGTCGCGGAAAGCCGCGGCATAGGTCATCCGATCAACACCGGTCTCTTCAAAGGCCGCCAACCACTCACCGGCACTCTCCAGTCTCTCGTCCCACGCTTCTGCAAGCTGCCGGCGTTCTAAGTCGATAAATAGTCCAGAGAACGGAGCGACTGGCTCATGCGGCCAGTGTACGTCCGTGGGTTGAAATCGGACGAAATAGGGCTCTCCCGGATAGGCCTCCCGCCATTGCCAGTAGTTCTCGTGCAGCTCAACTGACGACGTCGAGTCGCTGTCCACACCCGCGTCGCGGAAAAAATCAACACCGCGGTTCAGGTTGCTCATGCGTCCTGCATTGGGGTTGGAGGTGATCTCGGCAGTCTGGAAGCCTGCGCCGTGCAAATGCTCTGACAGGGTTTTCACTTCAGACGGAACGAGGTTGAAGCCGTTTCTGAACCCTCCCATGGCGCTGTGCTGCAGCGAACTCATGAATGACGCCGTGGATGGCCGTGTCCAGCTCGAATTGCTGTAGGCATTCAGGAAGATTGCGCCCTCGGCGGCGATCCGTTCGAGGTTAGGCGTCGTTCGGCGGTTGTAGCCATAGACGCTCATGTGATCCGCGCCGGCGCCGTCGATCACGTAGAGGATGACGTTGGGCATGCCCGTTTTGCGTGACCCGCTGATCGTGGGCGTAGCCCAAAATGCGACTTCGTTTTCGCCCCTGGTTTCCAGGTTCAAGCGGATCGTCTGTCCGGCGAACTCAGACAGATCGACAACTTGCTGGCTCCAGTGTTTTGGGTCGCCATAGGTTTCTTCGAACCAGATTCTGGTGAACCCCTCATCTGTCGTCGTCGATACGGCAAACGAAACCGGTGAGCCATGACGCAGAACCCCGAGGCCCACATCCAGGCGGCCACCATCGGGAACGGTTAACCGATATGAAATGCGGCTGGGAACATGGCTGAAGATGCTCAGCCGATCAGGCACCAGCTGTCCTGACTCCTTCAGGGTGCGTCGGCCCTCGGATTTCACTCCGAAGCGGTGCGTAGCATATTCTGCTTCACGTGGAATCGCGCGAACTGAGAGGATATCGAGCGCCACTGATTCCTCGTTCGGGTCGCTGTTGAACCAGATGGCCAGATGTGTCCACGGGCCTTCGAAGTTCGTCATGTAGGGCGACTCGACAGCCAGCCGGTAGGTCTGAATCGTACCGTCGGAAATGACAAAGGCCCGGTCGCTCGGGGTTTGAAAGGGAAGGGGTGGCATTCTTTCGCCCTCAATTAGATGGTTGAAAGCCAGCCCAACGTACCGAACCGGGTCATGAGACCGGGCACGGACCTCCACATATCCCCAGTCCTGGAGGGACCAACCGGGCACTTCGACATAGATGGCACCCACCAGGCGATTACCATCTGCGCCGTTTTCTCCCGTCAAGGGCAATCGCCATGCATCTTCGACGGGCACGGGTTCAACGGCCTTGAATCGCGTATCGACCGGTTTCGCGGCAAGCCAGCCTGGCTGCGGCTCGTCAAAGCGCCATTCAACGGATTCCGGAATATCCAAAGGCGTTTCTGAACCCTCAACGCGGGCTGCATCCATGTGCTCTTCCAAGTGGAGAGGCGTTTCCGCCGTGAGGGAAAGTGAGTCGGTCTTCGAGTCTTCACAGCCAACAACACAGACGGCGATCAGCACAAGGAATCTCGGCGTCCATCTGGACACGACCAAGTGACCCAAGGCAGCTCCTATCATCTGCACCTTCACGATTTGAGGCGGAACGTGGATACGAAGTGACCAGCCCCAGTGTTGGACTCAGATCCTATGCAATTTTTCGCAAATTCGGGGCAATCGTTCGAGCCTCCCGTGCAGGGCGCACCGCTCCGGGGCCTTCGGCCGTAACCGTCTCCACCCTATTCAGCGGCATTCAGCCCATTTTCCGGCGGGACACGATGTCTGTATCTAATAGATAATGCTCATGAATTTCGATAGGCCGCCCAGCCTCCGAAGCTGGGGGTCGCGCGTTCGAATCGCGCCCGGGTCACCACCACCCCTCCTTGCATACCCGTCCGGTCGCCGAAGGCTAGTGCGGCCGATCTAAGTGGGCGCGATTCGCCCTTGAGCGAAGCTCCGCGGATCGCGTCCTGGTCACCACAGTTTCCTTCGCATCGCAAGGTGATTAGGGTTCCGGAACCGTGCAGGGCCCCTTGCGTTTCCTGAGGTGGTCGTTGGATCCGTCGAGAAGAGATCGGGTGTCGATGCCTTCGCTTGCGTCGATCCTGCGGCGGTGATATTTCGCCTTCGTGTGGCCATCGAGAACATAGGGCATGCGACGGAACTTCTCTTTGTACTCGGTTCCAGAAATGGCGGTGACGACGGTCTCTGGGGCCCAGAGCAGGACCGAATGGACGCTTCCCCTATCGCTCTTGTCGGCCGTGGTGGCACCGATGATTTTGATCTTGAAATCCTTGACGATCGGATCTTCGGTGCTGCTGTCGCGATGCAGCTTCACCTTGAGCTGCTTGAGCAAGCCGGTGATGGTGTTCTCATCGAAGTCGACACGTACCTTGTCGAGATTTCGAATTCTGACCTCATGCCAGCCGCCGTCGGCGACATTGGGGTTGACTCCACCTGACGCCGACACGAACTCCGTGATTTCGTGTTGCTCACTCCCTCTGCTGCTCGCCTTTCGAATGGTCACCTTCGCAATGCCGGGAGTGTGCTTGCTTGGCTTGACGTCAAGGCGCATGCGGCCACCCATCTTCAGGTGACCGACCGGCCAGGTGACTTCCCGGTCGGGATGCTGCAGCACCAGGATGTTGCCAGGGCTGGTATTCGGATCTACGCCGAAAAGCGAGTTCCAGATATCTCCGAGGTTCGAATCGAGGTTGTGGGTTCCAAACTTGAGTGACTTTCCAACTCGGGTGCTGCCATTCGCACGATATTTCCCCACCCGATTGACTTTGATTTCGCAGATGAGGTCGGAGAGAACGGGCGGAACGCTCAAGTTGAGGAAAACCGTGACTCCGTCATCGTCGGTAGTGACGAGGTCGAGTGCTCGATCGCGGTTGAAATCGGCCGTGGCGATGGGAAAAGGACCAAAACTTTCCGAATAAGGATGATAACCCACCGTAAAAGAGTCGGCGGGCTGGAAGCTGCCGTCGCCGTTGCCCCGTAACACGCTGAGGTAATGCACGCCGAGGTAATTACCGCTGGAATCAGATGAAACGAGATCTAGCTTGGAATCGCCGTCGACATCGGACACGATGAAGGCGGTCGGACGTGCAGCCGTTGCAAAGGAAGAGGCGGGCTGGAAGCTGCCGTTCCCGTTTCCCAGCATCACCCACAGCTTGGCTTGGGACCAGCTTCCGACCACGAGATCGACAATGGTGTCGTTGTTCAAGTCAGCTGCCGCAATCGTTCGGGGCGTCTCTTCCGCAGCGAAAGAGACAGGGGTTTGAAAACTGCCGTCGCCGTTCCCAATCAGCAGGCTCAGATCTTGGCCGAGGTTATTGGCGGTAGCGACGTCGAGAATGGTGTCGCCATCGAAGTCGGCCACTGCGATCGAGAAGGGGCCATTCCCTGTTGCGAAAGGAACCCTGGGCTGGAAGCTGCCGTCTCCGTTACCCAGCAGCACGTTTATGACGTCTCTATAGAGACCGGGAACGACGAGATCCAAGACAGTGTCACCGTCGAGGTCAGCCACGACCACGACGGTCGGGAGATAACCCGTCGCAAAGAAGGCCGGGGCTTGAAAGCTGCCGTTGCCGTTACCGATCAGTACGCTCACATCTTGGCTGGACCGGTTCGCGACTACGAGATCGGGAATGGTATCGCCATTGAAATCACCCACCGCGAGAGATCGGGGGTCCCTCCCCGCAGCAAAGGAACCTGCGTCCCGGAAACCGCCATCGCCATCGCCTAGCAGCACACTCACGTTGTCACTGCGGGAATTGGCGATGACGATGTCGGTAAAGGTGTCGCCGTCCAGGTCTGCCGCTGCAATGGAAATGGGGTCTCCACGCGCTCCATATGCGACGGCTGCCTGGAAGCTGCCATCACCGTTGCCCAGCATCACGATCACCTCGTCTCCGATGTATGTGCAAGCGACGAGATCGGGAATGGCATCGCCGTCGAGATCGGCCACAGTGACGGAAGCGGCATAGCTACCCGTCTCGAAGAACGCGGCGGGCTGGAGACTGCCGTCACCGTTACCGAGCAGCACGCTCACGTTGCCGGAAGCAATAACGACATCGAGGATGGTGTCACCATCGAAGTCGGCCACCGCTACGGAGACACCGCCGGAACGCAGTGCGTAAGAAGCGGGAGCCTGAAAACTTCCGCCCCCGCTGCCGAGTATCACGCTCACGCCACCAGCATTTCCGCTGACGATGTCCGGGATGTGATCTGTGTTGAGATCAGCCACTGTGACAGAGCCCGGGCGATAACCCGCCGCAACCGGAACAGGGGCTTGGAAGCTGCCATCCCCGTTGCCCAGCATCAGGCTCACAAAGTCGACGCGGGAATTGGCGGTCACGAGGTCTGGGATAGTGTCACCATCGAGGTCAGCCACGGCGACGGCCACCGGGTCTAGGCCGAAGTAGTATTCGGGCTTATTGCCCACATCGACGGAGGCGGCGGCTTGAAAGCTGCCATCACCATTGCCCAGCAGAACACTCGCGTCGTCGCTATGAATATTGGCGGTAACCAGGTCAGGAATCGTGTCACCGTTGAGGTCTGCGATGGTGATGAAATAGGGATAATCGCCGACCGCAAAACCGACAGCGGCTTGGTAGCTGCCGTCTCCATTACCCAAAAGCACGCTCACGTCGTCGCTGCCGCCATTGGCGGTCACGAGGTCTGGGATGGTGTCGGCGTTGAGATCAGCCACGGCGACGGAAAAGGGATTGACACCCGCCTCAAAGAAGACCGACGCCTGGTAGCTGCCATCACCATGGCCCAGCAATACGCTCACGTCGTTGCTGATCCAATTGGCGGTAACGAGGTCAAGGATGTGATCGGCGTTGAGGTCTGCTGCTACAACAGAGTGAGGATGTTCTCCCACTGCGAAATTTCTGACGTACAGCGGCTTCGCATGGGCCTCGCTGACCAACACGAGCGCGAAAAGAAAAGCGACCAGGCGGAGGTGCAGTCCGAACGCGAAGGATTGTAGCGTCATTCCCACACGTATCGGATCTGCGCGACACTAGATTGAGAAAAATCATACAATTACGCGAAAATTCGCATGCAGATATAAAATTAAGTGAGATGAGGTTTTGCGGCCGATTGGAGCCAGAGGAAGCGGGACGACTTTCTAAAATTTCGATTGCTTTCCGGCGGTCACGAAAACGCAGCTTGTCTTGCGTATGATCCAAACGTCGTTCAAATCGTGTCGTTACATGGCGCGATATGGCGTTAGTTGATGGGGGCGGCAATTCGGGAAATCATATCCATGTCGGGTACTTGGGCCAATTTGGTCGTGAGCCTCCGAAGCTGGGGGTCGCGCGTTCGAATCGCGCCCGGGTCACCACTATTTTTTAACCACTTACAAAATCGTAACTTGGTGCAGTGTAGTGCTGGCGCCGATCCAGCGCGGGTCAGCGCCGGCGCCAGCGACAGGTAGGAATGATAGGTCGGTTTTTTCGTCAGGCAGAGCATGGGCATAGGTGTTGAGGGTCAGACTTGCATCGCGATGTCCAAGCTGTTGCGACACCCACTTGACCGACCTCCCCGCCTCTAGGCTGCGCGTCGCGAACGTATGCCGTAGCGAATGCATCGTCAGTGTGCGGATTCCCCTCTCTGCCATGTGTCCGCAGATCCGAATCCAGGTGCGGTAAGTAGTAGTCTCTTCCACTGGTGTCCCATTTCGGGACGCGAAGACCTAGCCTCCACTGCGCCGATTGTTTGCCGTCAGCTGAGTTTGGACCAAATCGAGGGGTGAGCTAAGCGAGGGTTCCGGGGTTCGGGATGGTCCAATTATCCGAGATGAGCTGACGACGTACACTGTGAAGTAGCGATTCAGGCCGAGGGGGGCGGGCCAATCGCACTGATCGACTTACGGACAGATCAGACGGACCTGCCGACCGGACAGAGGCGAATACACACGCCGCAGATCTGCTCGCCATCTTCGAGCTGCAGCTTGCGTCCCGCCTCGACGTGGTAGCCATCACACAATTGCTTGTCGATTCGGTGGGGTCCGTAGAGCGCCTTGGAAGGGCACCCGCGGATGCACTCCTCGCAGTCCTTGCAGAGGTCGATCTCGAGCGGTTCGTCGGTCTCGAGGAGTGCATCGGTCACGACCGAGACCAATCGCATGCGCGGGCCGAACCGCTCGGAAAGCAGCAGGTTGCTCTTGCCGAAGACGCCGATGGCCGCCAGCTGCCCGGCGTGCCGATGGGAGAGGTCTCCCATGTTGCGTTCGTAGTCGTAGGGCGGCGAGGCCGGCACCTGTAGCGCGCGATGACCTTCGCTCTCCAGGAACCTGGCCATGCGGAAGGCCACCCGGTTCAATTCCGAATTCGCCACGAGGTACGCAGCCGAGTACTCCCGGCTCGGCGCCAATTCGAAACTCGCGTTGGGCACGTGAATCGCCATCACGAAGACGCTGCGCGCCCGCCGCAGCAGGTTCTCCGGGCGGTGCCCACGCGGCGCGTCCTGGAAGGCGGATGCGTGGGCCACCCCCACGAGATCTGCACCCTGTTCGAGGGCCAACGCCTTCAATCGGCCGGTCAGTGTGTCGCCCATCTCGATGAGGATAGCTTCAATCGCCTATTCTCTCACTAATGCGCGAAACGATGCCGGGGTTGTAGAATTGATTGGATGTGTCGATAGGAGCTCTTTTCATGCCTTATCAACGAGGCGGCTTCAATTCAACGACTGCCGTTGCGCATATCCACGTGATTCAATCCAGAAATGACAGATGCTAACGATTTGAAAGTAACACCCCGTACACGCTGGTCTTTCGCAAGCGGTGGCGTAACTCGCGGCGTAATCGAGAACGCACACTATTTCGTTCTCGTGTACTACAGTCAGGTCCTCGGTCTCAGCCCGCATCTGGCGGGCCTCGCATTCGGTATTGGGCTGGTATTCGATGCAATCACCGATCCCCTGGTCGGCTATCTTTCAGATAATACGCGTTCTCGGTTAGGCCGGCGCCACCCTTATCTCTACGCATCCGTTGCCCCCCTTGCACTGACGTATTTTCTGCTATGGCATCCACCGCCGTTTATTCAGGGAGAGATGAGTTTGTTTTACTACTTACTTATCTGCAACAGTGCCCTGAATCTGAGTACGACTTTGTTCATGGTGCCCGCATACGCAATCGTTGCGGAGATTACCAGCGACTATGAGGAACGTACGAGGCTGCTGTCCCGGCTCCATTCGATGATGTCCGTCGTGGGGAACGGTATGTCTTTCGCGATGTACGCGATCTGGCTCACACCAACACCCGATATTGCCGACGGCATTCTCAACGTTGAAGGGTACAAGCAGGCTGGGGTTTTCGGCACGTTGCTGATAGCTTCTTCAATCCTGGTGTTTGCAATTGGCCTTCATCGGCACATTCCGCACATCAAGACGCACTCCGCTCCAGCATCGCCAAGCCCAAGGCAATTCTATCGTCAGATATGCGACGTTTTCCGTATTCGAGCGTTGCGAGCGATCCTCACGTCAGGCGTGCTGTACTGGGCGGGTTCAGGAACGTACGCAGCGTTGTGGGTTTATATGTACAGCTACTTCTGGGAGTTTTCTAGTCAGCAGATATCGCTGATCGTTGTTCCGATGATCCTGGGTGGTTTGATACTGCCACCGATAATGTCAGGGTTGGCAACCGGTAGAGAGAAAAAACGGGTTGCTATTTTCGGAATGCTGGGCGCAAGTCTCGTAAACGTTACCCCAATTGCGCTTCGTCTGATTGGCGTCTTCCCAGAAAATGGGACACAGGCGCTGTTCTGGATAATGCTGGGCGTTGGTTTTTTCGAAACCTGGCTGTTTCTGGTATTCGACGTATGTTGGCGATCGATGACTTCGGACATTACTGAGCAGACAGAGATCGCAACGGGTCGCCGGAATGAAGGCGTCATCGTGTCGACTGTCACTTTCACCAGCAAGTGTTCGTACGCGCTCGGGACGCTGGTCGCGGGGACGCTGCTTTCCCTGATAGCATTTCCAACGGAGACAGCCGTGGGCGATGTAGGGCCCGACATCATTTTTGACCTGGGTCTGCTGTACGGCCCCGTGGTCATGGTCTTCTATCTGCTTGCTTGTTATGCGATCAGCCAGTATGACATCAGCCGGGCCAAATTTGTCGATACTGTCTCGAAACTGGATGAGTCTTGATCTAGATCAGTTTTCCATCCAGGTGCCATCAGCGTACTGGTAGGCACCGAGCGTCCGGTGCATGCTGTAGCCCACGAGGCCGCGAATCTTCTTGGAGTGCTTTTCCGCTATTTCACGCCTATCCGCACCCGGTTGTGCGGGAATGCGCGCGGACACAATCGGGTTAACATTGCGGGGGCTTCGATCGAATCCGCCGCGGCCGATATTGGAGCTGTCGATTCGACGGAAGCCGACGCCGAGCCGTCGACGAGCCGTCGGCCAGCCCTGGAGTTTGCGCCAGGCGGAACACTGGAGGGTGTAATGATGCGCGACCCGCGCTACGACGTCCTGTTCGAACCTGTAAAGATCGGCCCACTCATCGCCCCGAATCGTTTCTTTCAGGTGCCGCACGCCGACGGCATGGGATACGCGATGCCGCGAGGCATGGCGAAGATGCGCGAGGTGAAGGCCGAGGGCGGCTGGGGCGTGGTGTGCACCGGCTACTGCTCGATCCACCCCTCTTCGGACGAAACGCCGCACTTGACCGCCACGCTCTGGGATGCCGAAGACGTGAGAGCTCAGGCCTTGATGGTCGAAGGCGTTCACCGTCACGGCGCGCTGGCGGGCGTCGAGCTCTGGTACGGCGGCGCGGGCGGCACCAGCTACAGCACACGCATTCCGCCGCTCGGTGTCACGAGCGTACCGGTGGCGGGCCACCAGCCACTGCAGACCCGCGCCATGGACGCGCGCGACATCCGGGACTTCAGGCGTTGGCACCGTGACGCCGCGAAGCGCGCCGTGGAGGCCGGGTTCGACATCGTCTACGTGTATGCCACCCACGGCTATCTGCTGGACGATTTCCTTTCTCGCCACACCAATTCGCGCAGCGACAGCTATGGCGGGCGCCTGGAGAACCGCGTGCGACTGGTGCGCGAGTTGATCGAGGAGACCCGGGAGGCGACCGAGGGGGCCTGCGCCGTCGCCGTTCGCTTCAGGGCCGACGAAGGCGGTGGCGAGGACGCAAAGGTCGAGCACGAGGACCGATGCGAGATGTTCTCCTTGCTCGCCGAGCTTCCAGATCTCTGGGACATCAACATCACCGACTGGTCGCTCGAGTTGGGATCTTCGCGCTTCGTCAAGGAAGCGGCGCTGGAAGACTACGTCGCCTTCGCCAAGCAGATGACTTCGAAGCCCGTGGTCGGTGTCGGGCGCTTCACCTCGCCAGACACGATGGTGCGTCAGATCGAAGGCGGCCTGCTCGACATGATCGGCGCGGCGCGCCCCTCGATCGCGGATCCGTTCCTGCCCAGGAAGATCGAGGAGGGGCGAATCGACGAGATCCGCGAGTGCATCGGCTGCAACATCTGCAATTCGCAATCGATGCTGGGCGCGCCAATTCGCTGCACGCAGAATCCCACGATGGGTGAGGAGTGGCGCAGGGGCTGGCATCCGGAGCGTGTGGCACACAAAGGCTCAGAGGCCGGCGTGCTGGTCGTCGGTGCCGGCCCTGCGGGCCTCGAGGCCGCGCAAACCCTGGGCCAGCGAGGCTACCCCGTGACGCTCGCCGAAGCGTCGACGCAGCTCGGCGGCCGGGTCCGCGCCGAATCCCGGCTTCCCGGCCATGCGGAGTGGCTGCGCGTGCACGATTGGCGTGCGCATCGGCTCGATGGGATGCCGAATGTCCAGATCTACCGCAGTAACCTGCTGACCGCTCCCGACGTGCTCGAGTACGGCTTCGAGCACGTGGCGATCGCGACCGGCGCACATTGGCGGAAAGACGGCGTCGGCCGCTGGCATCGGGAAGCCATCATTCATCGCGATCTCCCCCAGATCTTCACCCCGGATGACGTGATTTCCGGCGCGAAGCTCTCCGGCCCCGTCGTCGTCTTCGATGACGATCGCTACTACATGGGCGGATTGATCGCCGAGGCACTCCGCGGCGACGGTCTCGATGTCGCGCTGGTCACACCGGCCCCTCGGGCTTCGGCGTGGAGCGAGTACACGACTGAACAGGAGCGAACCCAGGGCCGACTTCTCGAGCTGGGCATCGATGTGTTGACCGGTACGACGCTCGAGGACTTCGACGGCGAGGGCGTCGACCTCGCTTGCGTCCATACCGGCCGAAAGTCGCGCCGTGCGGCGCTATCGCTCGTACTGGTCACCGCGCGCACTCCCAATGACGAGCTCTACCGGGCGCTCACCGCCGACGCCGATGCGCTCGCGTCCGCCGGGATCGCATCTGTGACACGCATTGGTGACTGCCTGGCGCCGAGCACGATCGATGCTGCGGTCTTCTCAGGGCACGGTTTCGCCCGCGAGCTCGACGCGCCCGACCCGGGATCGGTTCCCTTCGAGCGCGAACGCCCCACCGTCTGACGGCGGGGCAACGCCGTTCCCTACTCGATCGCGAGGACCTTGACGTCGAAGTCCAGCGCCTGGCCGGCGAGCGAGTGGGTTCCGATACCCACGGCGAACCCGATCACGGTGTCACCTCTTGGCATCTCCTGGCACCTCATGGCATGACGCGATCGAACCAAGATCCTGAAATACCTCAATGAAAACAGTATGTTGTGAGATTTCTCGAACAGCCTCCGAAGCTGGGGGTCGCGCGTTCGAATCGCGCCCGGGTCACCATATTTTCAACAACTTGCAAGCACTACCCTGCGCTCTTGTCCCGGACCGTCCCGGATCTGTTCCGGATACTCGCGTCGGACTCCAAGAAACCCATGTCGTCGTTCTCACGGCACCGTAGGGATCGCGTCGCAGCCCTCGAAGGGGGTGCCGTCGAGCAGCTCACCCGTAACGCACGCCTCAGCGTCCCCGAACGCGATCCCGGTCTCCTGCGTCCGGTAGTGGGAGAGCAGGTCGGTAAGTCCATCGCCGTTCACGTCCGTGGGGTGACCGCCCTTCTTGTGGGCGGGCGCCGCTCCCTCGGACTCCATCGGACCGAACGCGAGGGTGGTTACGTCTACCTCCGCCACGTCGAAGATGTCAGAGCCCAGGATGGCAACCGGGATGACACCGTGGCTCATGGGGTTGATGGGATTGAGGTCGCTGCCGGGCTTGATGTCGAGATCCACCGCGAGGCTTTCTGGGATGACGGCCACGTAGATTCCCTCCGAGCCATCCGTGAAGCGCGCTTCGAACGCAATCCGGTTGCCTCTCAAGCTGCCCGAATTCGAGAGCGACAGGATTGCCGGGCTCTTTCCATCGAGTGTGTCGCTGGGATCGATCACGTCAAGCAGCACACCTCCAATCGCGACGTAGATTCCCCAGGTGTTCGATGCGTCTGCACCAAGGAAGGCAATGTTGCCTGCGTTGAGATCGGGCGACCAAAACGCCGCGAAGTTGCCCGAGCCGCCCGGGATCTCCGTCGTGGTGTCCACCACTACGGATAGCGAGCCACCCACGTCCACGTAGATGCCTTCCTTTCCCGACGAGTCGATGCCCCGGAAGGCGACGCTACCTTCATCAATGTCGGGAGCGCCTTCGCCGAATCCCGCGAAGGTGTCCGTCTCGCCGGGAATTACTGTGCTCTCGTTCGCTACGATCGTCAGATCGCCGCTTCCCCGCCCCTTGTAGATACCATCGCCGAAAAAGCCGTAGCCGAGGAAGGCGACTTCGCCGTCGCTGAGGGAGGGACCGCGGAAGCTGTTAAAGGTGCTGAATCCATCCGGGACATCCGTGTTGAGATCGGCCACCGTTTCGAGCGGTCCACTCGAATCGGTGTAGATGCCGCCAGAGGAAATTCCCTGCGAGATACCCTGGAACGCGAGGCTTCCGCCATCTACGCTCACAAAGCGGAAGCTGCTGAAGGTACTCGAACCCTCTGGCGTTGGCGTCGTGGTGTCATACAACACGTCCAGCGACGGCCCGTTGGCGTTGGTGTAGATGCCGCGCTGCGACCCCCCGCTCCCCCCCCCGAAGGTGACGATCCCGTTCTCGATGCTGACACCGCTGAAGAATTCGAAGCTACCGGTGCCGCCGGGGATTGGCGTCGTGTCGTCGGCCACCCGGGTGATGGGCCCACCCGCGTTGGTGTAGATGCCCATGTTCCCGGAGAAGTCGAATCCGCGGACGGCCACGGCCTGGCCGTCGAAAGCGAACCCTGCGAAAAAACTGAATGTCCCGGCACCGTCGGGGATGCTGTCGTCCGTATCTACGATCCGGGTGAACGTGACAGCTGACGAGGGCGGGGCGAGCAGCAGGAGAGCGGCTAGGAAGAGCAATTGCGAGGAAGGCATCAGGCGACCTATCGGGTGGGCAATTTCGCTTCGATGACCGGCCCATCTTATTCGCTGGTTTCCGGATGTGTCAAGCGATCCCTCGCGTAAACGACCCGCGCTCGCGACCCTCACGCTCGCGATTCCTCCTCAACTGCTATCCGAGGGTCCCACCACCGAGCCCAGCCAACCTAGTACACGTCGTGACGGACTGCCTGTGTCGTGCAGCGCTGTCACCCTATGGCACTTCCTGGCACCTCATGGCACTACCGGACCGAACCAAGTTTTCCGAATAGCGTATATAAATCAGTAGGTTACGGGATTCCGGGAACAGCCTCCGAAGCTGGGGGTCGCGCGTTCGAATCGCGCCCGGGTCACCACTGTTTCCTTTGCAAAGCAGGGCGATCGTCAAGGTCACCGTCATCTAACTGAGGGGGGCGCGATTCAGCTTAGGTCCGCGAAGTTGACCGCACGAATCGCGCGTCGGCCCCTCCTCTTTATTGGTAGACGTAGACCGCGCCCGGATCGATCGGCGTCTCGCCGCCTCTTTCGCCCCGATCGCCCCGGTTGTCGCCCACGATCAGGGTGCCGTCGTGAAGCGCGAGGCTCGTGCCGAACGAGTCTCGGTCTTCGGGCTCGGGTACCTTGATGATTCGCTGTTCCGCCCAGCGATCGCGCTCTCGCGAAAAGAGATACGCGGCTCCCGAATATTTCACCCCGGTACTCTCGCCCGGTGCGGTGACCGCGAGCACGTTGCCCGATAGCGCCACGCGCTTCCCGAAGCTGGCGTTCTCGGCTGCGTTGGAGGCCTTGATCATCTCCTCTTGCGACCAGAGATCGTCCACTCTCCGAAATACGTAGACGGCACCCGACCAGTGTGCGTCCGCGTTGTCGGGCTGGGTCGGATTCACGCCCGCGCGTGCGCTGCTCTCGCCGAGCGCTCCCACCGCGAGCGTATCGCCGGACAGTGAGACGCTGGTGCCGAACCAATCGTCCGCTCCCGGGTTCGAGGCTTTGAGGTAGGCCTGCTGGCGCCAGCTGTCCTCGGCTCGGACGTAGACGTAGACCGCACCCGCGCGGCTCGCGTCGTCGTCTTCCGGCCCTGGCGGATTGACGCCAGACCGCGCACTGCGTTCGTAGCGCGCGCCGACCGCCAACGTGTCGTCGGTTAGCGCAAGGCTCCAGCCAAAGAAGTCCTGAAGGCCGGGGTTTGAGGCTTTGAGGTAGGTCGTTTCGGTCCACTCGCCGTCCGAGCGCTCGAAAATGTAGACCGCGCCCGAATCGCGGGCGAAGCCGCGCTCGAACGCGAATCTGCGCGACTTGTTATCGACGCCGGCAACGGTGCTCTTTTCTCCGATGGCCGCGACGGCGAGGGTGTCTCCGTAGAGCGCCAGCGTATGGCCGAAGCTGTCGAGTTCTGCCGCGTTGGAGGCGTACAGGATCGCGCTCTCTCGCCAAATCCCGTCGACCCGCTCGAACACGTAAACGGCTCCGGGGCTCCGGTCGACGTTGTCATCTTCCTTGGTTGGATACTCGTGATTTTTCCCACGTATGGCGAGCACGTCTCCGTGGATCGCGACCGCAAAGCCGAAGTAATCGAGTTCGCCTGGATTGGAAGCTTTGATGTATGCCTCGCGGCTCCACGATTCACCGCTGCGTCGGTAGACGAAGACAGCGCCAGAGTCCTTGATGACGCCCGAATTTTTTGCGTTGACGCCCGCGGCATTTCCGTCTTCCCAGGGAGCGCCCACGATCAGGGTATCGCGGTGAAAGGCGACGCTGTTGCCCCAGCTCCGGCCGCCGAAGAAATCTCCCTTCTTGGTTTCGGATTCCTGAATGTAGGCGGTCTGGGCGACCTCGGCGGCGCCTCTTCGGTCGACGGTTAGCGTGTAGGTGCGCGTCGTCTTGCCATCTTCGGCCCTGATGTGGATCGGAATCCGTTTTTCGCCTTCGGTGAGCGGAATGGGCAGGGTGGGTATCTCTGAATCTACGGAGAGTCCCATTATCGTGAGCGTCGCATTCTCATCCTCGGTAAATGCGGTCAGTTGGACGCTCGGAATCAGGAAGCTCACAGAGGCGCTGTAATTCAGCGCTTCGGCGTCCCAGCTGCGATCCAGATCGCCGGCGCTGAACTGAAGTCCGGCGAGTCTGGCGTTTTTGGATGGAACGTTGAATTTGGCGTGATAATGCAGCTCGGTCGCGCACGAGAGCACGGTCGCTGCAAAGAGGACTAACCACGCGAACCGCGCTCGGGTCACCATTTCTTTCGTCTGTATCGTCAAGCCGTTGAGGTTCGCGACATTGTCCGTGCTGATTTCTTCGGTCATGGGGTCAGGAGCCCTTGAACGATCTCACGGGCCAGGTTTCCGTCGAGATCGGCCTTGTGGACCTTCATCAGTACGCCCATGACCTTGCCGATATCCTTGGGTCCCGTGGCCCCGGACTCGGCGATCGCCGCCGCCACCCATTCGCGGGTCTGCGCCTCGTCGGCCAGACTCGGCAAGAACTCCTGAAGAATCTCGAGCTCCGCTTGCTCGTTCGCCGCGAGCTCGTCGCGTCCGGCGTTGGTGAAGGCCTCGATGCTCTCCTTGCGTTGCTTCTCGAGCTTTCGAAGGAGCGTCTCGCACACGGCGTCGTCGAGCAACTCGGATCCATCCTTCTTCATCTCATTGAGAAAAGCGGTTCGCATCGAACGAAGCGTGGCCAGGCGAGTTCCATCCTTCGCCTTCATGGCATCCTTGATTTGACTGGTCACATCATCCGCGATCGACATCGTTTCTCCCCCGGCGGACCAGCATAGCCCGCAGGAACGAGAATTCAGCCGTGCAGACTGGAAACCGAGACGACTTCGCCGGTCAAATACGAGGCGTAGTCACTCGCGAGGAAGACCCAGCACGGGGGTCAATCTCCGCTTTTCAGCGCTACTCGACCGAACGCTTACTATCAGACATTGCCGATAACCTATTAATGCGGGATAGCCTTGTATTCATCAACAGCACGTCGATGGCTTTCGTCCAGGTCGGCAGTTTCCCAATATGGACGATCAAAATACTTATCGTCGCTCTCATCTAAAAAGTTGTGCCCCATATCCAGGTATCGCTCGAATTCGGCAAAGACATCCTCATATTCCGGCTTCACTATCTTCAGGTCACCCTTCTCTCGAATGTCTTTTAGTTGCGCGCGGTAGGCATCGATCGGCTCGATTCCTGCCTGCTGAAAAATAACCCGACCACCATAGTTTTCATACAACGCCTTATTCATTTTCCAGCTAGCTACCCACTGCTCACTGATTTCGCGACGGCCTTTCTTTAATCGCGTATAAAGTTCCTTCACAGATTCTTTACCGAACCGTTTACGCATATCCTCATCGCGCAATCTGATGTCCTCCTCAACACGCTTCGATTGCTCCTCACTTCTGCGGTGAATGGCGAGAGAATCTTCAAGCCGTTTGCGATTAACCTCGGTGTACTGATAGGTTTTTAGCAATTGCTCTATGGTCGCAATTATTTCCTTAGTTTGCTTGACGCGACTCGCATCAGCCTTTTCCTGAAAAGCCATGTAGCGATCGATCTCATCTTCAGTCGGGGTATATCTATCTTTCGATAACAGGTGTTCCGCTGCAATGGCACGGATCCTGATGGAGAGGCGACGAATTTCTATTACTTTTTGGCGTTCAGGTGGGATGGGGTTTGTGCCAGGCCTGCTATCTTGCGACGAAAGCTCGGTCTGGCAAATTGCAGTGTCGAAAACCGTCGCAACGACATCGCACTGAGCATGAGTCAATGCAGGCATTGACAACATCACAACCAGTAAATAGCGAAATGCACGGCAATTCATTTGTCTGGTCCTCTTATTTCCTGGCTTCCTAATACCCACAATGTGAGCCATGGTGCCGTGATGTGGTTATTCGGTCGTTTCTTGTGAAGTCGCATCGCCTCGAATCTATCGGGCCATCGTGGGCCGAGGCTTACTAAGACTCGCTCGCCGCACCGTAACCTGCCGATGCACGCGAGTTGGGGGTGTCATCCTATGGCATCTCCTGGCACTTCATGGCACTAGGGGACCGAACCAAGAAAATGGAATAGCTGAGCGATAACAGCCGGTTGCGCGGTTTTCCGAACAGCCCCCGAAGCTGGGGGTCGCGCGTTCGAATCGCGCCCGGGTCACCATTTGATTTCGCGCACTTAGCGGACTCGCCCCTGTGAGCGTTGCGTATCAAATCACCGAACCAAAGGAGTCGATTCAGGAAGGACTCGGATTTCTGCTGAGGGAAGATCTTCGAGTTTCAGCCCAAAGCGTCCGATCCTGGGCAGGCCGATCAGGCACTGTGGAGCGACCTCGTTCTCGTTGGGATTCGGCATATCGCGGCAACACGAGAATGGGCGGGGATCGAGGTGTGCCAGAAAGGTTTTTCCGTTGAAGAATTCATTGCAACTCGCCGGAGTTGTGCCCAGCATCATATACGTCTTCATCCGGTTTGATCGGATGGGAGTTACCGCCCCCTTGTACATGCGATAAGCACCCCTCGCTTGCGAAGTGATAAATTCAACATCTGCAATCAATTCAACGTCCACAATCGCAATGCTATTGGTATTGCTGTCCAGATCCCTTTTTTCGCTCTCTGAGTACGACTTTCCCGCAATCTTTTCATTCACGAGATTCTCCGCGCTTGAGCACGCGAGAACCTTCACCTGAACGTAGTCGGGTGGGGGCGGTGCGATGCATTCCGCTCGTGCTGCGGAGGCAAAGGTTACAAGTAAAGCGGCTACAACAAGCAATTTCATGATCGCTCTCCTTGAAGATCATCGGTGCATCTGATACCAGGCCCGTTCTTCCTCGCATGGCCCAGCGCGGGGGTCATTCTCCATTTTACAGCGTTACTTAACCGAATTGGCCCTATCGGTCCTTGCGAAAACGGGGCTTATCTTCCCTACTCGCGGATCGATTGGGCTCGGCTGTTTGGCGGCTGCGATCGCGCCTTGTTAGGTAGCCGAGACTACTCTGAGTTTTTCTCATCTCGACGGGAGAATACGGAGGATCGACTGGGTCCGTATTTTTGGAAAGAGTCGTCGTTTGAATCTGGAAAGAGGAAGAGGGTCTCGCCCTGGTATCCCACGACCAAGTTTGGGAGGTGTCTCTTCATCTCGGTGGATTCTTCAGTGGGCCGGAAGGAAATTCGCCCCTCATCGAGAGACCAAGAACCGGAAGAGCGCCCATACTCACCCAGACAACCGCTCAAAACAGCCGAATACGTTTGGTCTTGCTCGAGATCGAGAGAAATATTGTATCCCAATCCATCGCCACGGTAATAGGTTCCGGGAAGCTCAGACACATCTTTGGGGGGCTTTAAGATATAGGGCATCTGACGTACGAATTTCTTCTTGAGCTGAAGGATCTTAATCGCGCGTCCTTCAAAATAGAGCTCGGAGAGCGTCGCCAGGCATTCGAGTTCGCGGATCCTAAAAGCTTCGCTAAAGGCTTCGCTGTTCGCTTCCTCAGCACACTGGAGATCTCGATCCAAGTGCCACGCGTCATGCTCGGTCTTTAGCTTCGCTACCTCGCGCGGCGGAGTAATGCTGGCGAGATCTTCGGCCTGTTTTTCAAGCAAGGCCTCTAACTGCTCGACGTATACTTCTAACGCGTGCCGCCGATCGGGAGCTGATTGCTCCGCTGATGTATCCGGTTGTACGTTGCTGGCCGCGGAGGCAGCCGTGCCACCGGAGATTGTAAGTAATTGGGCAAGCAGCCCGGTGAAGACCCAACGCATCATTTCCTATCTAATATCGGAAAATGCGCGATCGGTCTTGAGTGGCTGTCGGACGGATTGGCGATCAGTGGCGCCGCATATGGGTACCGAGTACGCAGAACCCGACCCTTTAAGCCCAGGGAGAGGGCGGGCGATGCCGATACAGAGCGAGTTTACGCGATACTGTCTGAACTTATTAAGACCGGTCACGCGATTCAATTCTCCTTGGACAACCCAAGCCGGTCCTTCTCTAATGTTGGCCAGTTGGTGCGGGTAACTGGGACATTTATCTATCTAAAGCGCCCCCGGTTTTCTTGGACACGAATTTGAGGAGAATGGGATGTCCAAGGAGGTCGTGATGAGTACAAAGCGGAGGGGGAAGGTCAGGCGGTCGGCGCGCACGGAGGGAGCCCGAAG
>SDBV01003694.1_pt1 | contig 22354 bp, 11 predicted proteins | sample 2277081 | NCBI WGS metagenome assembly SDBV01 (sample SAMN10402039, study PRJNA504765) | marine sediment metagenome | isolation source: marine sediment core GS10_PC15, 223 cmbsf | place: Arctic Ocean: Southern Knipovich Ridge | collected 2010 | reverse complement strand
AAACAAGAGTGGAATCTAAGAGCGGGAACGGAAGATCTGGCCGGACTATCCGCAGCGCTTGCCGCGCTGGATAAAAGCCTGGAATCCATGAAAGAAGAAATTATTCGCTTGAGCATTCTAAAAAAATCAATGATCGGGCGGCTAAAACAATTGCCTCATGTGATCATCAATAGCCCGGAAAATAGCTTGCCCGGAATTCTATCCCTCAGTATTTCCGGATTGACAGGTAGTGAGTTGGTGACTCTGTTATCTCATTCAGGTTTTGCGATATCCACAGGATCGGCCTGTCACGCCAATGAAATAGAGCCGTCAAGAATTATATTGGCAATGGGGAGAAGCAAAAAGGAAGCTATTGGCGCCATTCGCATAAGCATGGGTGTTGGCACTACCCGTGAGGCGGTAAAAGATTTGATGGAAGCCCTACTGGAAATAATAAATTAGCAAAGACATTGGAACCTGTTTATTTACATAATCCGACTTTTATTGAACTTGACGATGTGTATCGAAGCCTTCCTAAGTTAGGCGAGATACAGCTTAAGTCATCAAATTGCGAATTGGCGATTCATGAGTTAGAGAAAATTGGATTTGTTGGGATTGAAATTTTATCAAATGCTTCCGAAGATATGCTTGAAAGCATTCGGGCTTTCAAAGGGAAACATGGTCCATGTCTTTTCACCGGCTGGAAAGCAAAGTATATTGGAGCGGCATTGGCTGCGCTGGATGATGATAATCACTTACTTTTCTCCGACAGGTATAAAATCGTATGTGAAAAAACATCTGACATCTTTTCGTTGCCTCCATATAATAATCGGATTGATCTTAAAAATGATTCCCCGGAACCAGACCAAAATAGCTCCAAATCTGAAGAAGAATCCAGTGATTTTGAGTCGGATCAATCCTTTTTATTTAATCAGCTAAAAAATCAGAGCCGAAGTTCGGAGGACCGAAATGTATATTTTTATCCCGGTCCTTTCAAGTTGCTTATTCTTCGGGACGGGATCATTATTCGTCGTGGGAGATGGAATAGTATCCCACTAAAAATGGCTGATGAGCTGATTCAGCTTGATGGCCTACGGAAATTGAAAGGTGAACAAAAAGAAAGAGTGTCCTATTTTCAGGATGAATATGCAACATATGGGTCAGCCTGTTTATTGGGCGATTTCAAGTTTGAAGCAATTGATCAGCCAGGCTATGAAACTGATTTCTCAAAATTGAGTTTGCTCAGTGATAAATTCATAGCCAGGTTACTCAAGGTAATAAATGAAGGTAAAAAATATTTCGTGTTAATTGGGAACGATGCCAGGGATCAGTTTGCTTGTTGTCCTTCAGAGGAGGTAACCGAGGCGAATCGTCTTGTTAAACAAGGTATATTAAGCGCCTTGGCAGAGCCGATGCAGGGAGATTCTTGTCCGGTCACAATATATGCCTTTAAGGATGAAATTTCCTTTCATGAAAATATATTGACCGGTAAAATCAATCCCGATTTCAGGAAGCAGGTTTATAAACATTTACATATATCCACACCTTCAAAATGGAAACTAGTGTTAAAATGGGCGCTACTGGCTTTCATAACAGCCAGCCTGATTATTGCCACCAGGAGGTGCGACAATTTGCAGCATACATCAGCAGAGAAATCAATGTACGAAAAGCTCAATCCACTAAATAAAAAGCAAACCCAGTTGATCCTTTTCCATAATAAAAAAAGGTGTTTTCAATGCCTTCAAATAGAAGAACACACACTCGAAGTCCTCAATGAGGTGTTCCATAATGAGTTATCAGATGAAGTTTTACAGTTTAAAACATTGACAATTGATGATCCTGAAAATATTTCTATTGTCGATCATTTTGGGATTTTTGCTGCTACCTTAGTATTGATGGATTTTAATGATAGAGAACTGGTAAAATCAAAAGTACTGATGAATGCCACCGCAATGTATAGAGAAGAAGAGGCATTTAAAGCACAGCTAAAAAGTGATGTGGAACAATTCCTGATTGCAGCGCATGAATGAGTTCGTATTATCAGCTATAGGGTGTTTGTCGATGGGTATCATGACGACCTTGCATCCGTGCCCCCTAACCACCAATATTGCTGCAATCTCATTTATATCAGGAGTTTCCTCAAATAAGAAGCGACAGGCTTTAGCGCTAATCAATTTTAGCCTTGGGTATATGTTTGCTCTTGTAGGAGTAGCCCTGATTTTAAACTTTGGTATGATTGCAGTACCAAAGCTGAGTATATTTTTACAAAGTATAATTTCATCTTTTCTAGGTCCGGTATTGATTCTGGCAGGGATGGTGTTGTCAGGTATAATTCAAATTAAAAGCTTTTATAGAGGTGTTCTATTCGGAAAGAAGTACCTGAAAAACAGTTCGGTTTTATATTCTTTTCCTATAGGAGCGATCCTGGCAATGACTTTTTGCCCTGCAACGGCATCGCTTTATTTTGGGATAATGATCCCTCTGTCTATCAAGAGTGATCAGATCATTTTATTCCCCTTATTGTATGCTGCGGGAGCTTTTCTACCCATTGCCGCAACGAGTATGTTTATTAATCAAGGATTGGTAAATGTGTTGAAAGATCGTTGGATCGGAAAAATACCCGTCATTGCAGGTTGGGTATTGATTGTTATTGGGATTTATATCACCTTGGAACAGCTTTATTTATAACTTCGAGGTATGAACTAAAAGGTGAAAGCTAAATGCTAAAGGCTAAAAGGTGAAAGCTAAAAGGTAAAAGCGAAAAGATTGTTTCTTATACAAATACAGTTAAAAACGTACTTATTCTAATCAATCTCTCATCAATCTCTCTTCAATCTCTCATGGAGTTGATTTATCCATTCATGAAATAAAAGAAAGAGATTTTATGAACACAGAAAATTTATTAACTTGTTAGCAGCTATAGCCTCTTTTTATAATTTATTCCGTAAGTAAAATAATCTGCTATGTACAAATCCATATTTTTTGTTTTGTTATCGGTATTGTTTTTTGCGTTTAGTTCTCTCGTTGATATCGACCCAAAACGTCAGTGGTCACAATATCGCGGGCATATGTCTTCCGGTGTCCTTGATGGAGCCGATCTTCCTGAAAACTGGGATGTGAAAAAAAATGAACATATACTATGGAATATTGAAATCCCCGGACTGGGGCTTTCGAGTCCGGTAATCTGGGGGGAGAAACTATTTATTACCACAGCGATAAGCGCTGTTGATGTGGAAGGATTAAAAGCCGGTATTTATGGAGATATTGGTTCAGTTGAGGATAATTCTGAACATGACTGGAAACTCTATTGCATCAACACAAAATCCAGTGAAATCCTGTGGGAGAAAGTTTCGTTTCATGGAATTCCCGAACAAAAACGACATCCCAAATCATCGCACGCCAATTGTTCGGCTGCAACAGACGGGAATTATGTTGTGGCCTTTTATGGATCCGAAGGATTGTATTGTTATAATATGGAAGGGGATTTGATGTGGGAGAAAAATTTTGGCGTACTTCGATCTGTGTTTTTTCGTGCTGAATCAGCTGAATGGGAATTTGCCAGCTCTCCCATCATTTACGATGGAAAAGTTATCATTCAGTGCGATGTCATGGAAAATTCCTTCCTTGCCGCGTATGATGTGAAATCCGGGGAAGAATTATGGAAAAAAGAACGGGACGAATATCCGGGTTGGTGCACACCAAATATTTATACAGAACAGGGCAAAACTCGAGTTGCCGTGAACGGATTTAAACACCGTGGTGGATATGATTTTGAAACAGGTGAAGAGATATGGAGGATGTCGGGTGGCGGAGATATTCAGATCCCTACGCCAATTGTTGGAAACGATCTGGTCTATTTCAACAGCGCCCATGGACCAAAATCCCCTATATTGGCCATCCAAACTAATGCGGAAGGAGACATCACCCTGGAAGAGGGGCAGAGCTCCAGCGCTTTTGTAAAGTGGAGCATTCCGAGAGGAGGATCTTATATGCAGACCATGCTATTATACAAAAATCATATTTATAATCTGGGATGGAACGGCCGCTTAACATGTTATAATGCTGAAAATGGGAATAAGGTATATGAAGAAAAGTTGGGTAAATCGAACAGTTTTACTGCTTCACCCGTGGTTGCTGACGATCGTATATTTGCAGTGAGTGATAAAGGGAATGTATATGTGGTCAAGGCTGGAAAAGAGTTTGAAATTGTTTCTGAAAATAAACTTGATGATTTGTGTATGGTGACTCCTGCTATAACTGAAGGCATTATTTTCTTTCGCACTGAATCGCGATTAATTGCTGTTTCAAAAAGATAGAAAGCTAGCAAGATGATTGCTGTTATTTGGTAGGTTTTAATCAAGCACATAGCTTGTCATAATGACTTGTGATTTTGGGAATTGGCAAATCAGGGAGACAAATTGCTAAGCTTAAATCCAGGTGAATCTGAAAAGCTCCTTTACAGAACCTTTCAATTGGTTTTTTCAAATATCAGTTGATACCATCTGCGGGGATATTTAGTTCATTTTGAATTTATCATTTACATTTGTACCGAATATTAGAAGGAAGTTGTGATCCGGGGAAGAATCAGTATATATATTTTATTTTTTTTATTAATTCAAAATGTTGGCTTTGGAGCCGATAAATTCAGGGTTTTTAAGAAGCAGGATGGATTAAGCAGCAATCGGCTTTATAGCTCAATTGAGGGCAAGGATGGATTTATTTGGATCGCCTCAGAAAATGGAGTGGATCGGTTTGACGGTCAATTCTTCAAGCATTATTCCTTAAATTATCATGAAGAAAGCAGCAGTTACGGGTATCTTTTTTACTATATATTAACGGACTCTGACAAGAATATTTTTGTGCTGGCAAACAGAGGGCATTTATATAAATATAATTCCAATACAGATGATTTTATTCCGGTTGCCGGTTTTGAGAAGAACCACGGAATGTTTATGACAAGTGCCTCCATAGACTCTGACAACAATCTTTTGTTTGGAACGGCCAACTCTTTTTTTGTACACTATCTGGAAACTGGTGTAAGGGAAAATTTAAATAAGATAGAAGGCAGGGTACATGCTATACTGCCGTATGGCGATCATCAATTTTTATTAGGAACTACAAACGGATTGCTGACCATTGATTCACTCCATGACGCTCCACATTATTTAGGTGCAGAAGACTCAACTTTTACCCAGTCAGGAAATAATTATAAAGTAAAAAAAATCTTTTTGGATTCAATCGATCAAAAAATCTGGGTAGGAACGATTTCAAATGGCTTATATTATTATGACATGGAACGTAGGGAAATTGTTAAACCTGAATTCCCTAGGTTTCAGATTCATGAATATCCAATTTATGACATTGCAAAACTTGAAAATGGAAATCTTTTGATTGCTACGGATGGCTCAGGTATTTATAAAATCAACCCATATTCAATGGAAATTGTGCATCATTTTTTAAATAATGAGGATAACCTGGAATCGATAAGTTCGAATGTGGTTTACAATTTCAGTAGAACCAAGAACGGGATGATATTTATATCTACGGATTATGGAGGATTGAATTTATACAATCCAAACCTGCCCGATTTTCATACCATTAAGCATCAATTAGGAAACGAAAATTCACTAAATAATAATGTTGTTCATGCCGTGGTCGAAATCACTCCGGGAGTGGTATGTTTCGGGACAGACCTTGGGCTTTCAACCTGGAACCTTAACAAAAACAAATGGTCATTTTATAACCGGTCGAAAAAGAAGGGGACATGGCAAAATGAAGTGATCACTTCATTACACAAGGCTTCGGACCATTCAATATGGGTGGGCTCATTTATTAATCCATTAGCCCTGTTCGACCATACAACACATTGGGAAAATATTTCTGGCTTACCCCGGGAATTGCGCAAAGGGAAGCATGTAAAGACGATGTTTATGGATCATAAGCGTAGCACGCTTTGGGTAGGTCATTCTAGTAATGAGCTTTATTCATATGATTTCAGGCGAAGGTCTTTAAAGGCTTACCCCATAAATTTTATCACTACGATTGCAAATTATTCGTCATCAAAGCTTTTAGTGGGCAATCGTCAGGGAATATTTATTATCAATAAAAATTCTGGTGAAATAAAGGATTATTTAAAGAATAAGCCAAAATTAAAACCAGCGAGCATTAAAATATCCTGTCTGTTCGTAGACCTCACTCATAAGGTATGGATAGGAACGTATAATTCCGGAATTTATAGCATTGATACGGATTCAAATAAACTCACTTCCTACAATTCAACTACAGGATTAACTTCTAATGTGATTCACGCCATTCTTCAGGATAATGAGGGCAAAATCTGGTTGAGTACCGATAACAGTATTTCTTCGATAGACGTAGCGCAAAATGAAGTTCAAAATTATTTCATTTCTGATGGCCTGCCTTCAACGGATTTCATGGATAATTCTGCATGCAAAGCTTCAGATGGGAATTTGTTTTTTGGAAGCGCTAATGGTGCAGTTTATTTTAACCCTGCTCAAATTAACATGCAGGAATCTTCTTCCAAACTTGTATTGACAGAGTTTTACGTCAATCAGAAAAAGATTTCCGTGGAAGAGGGTTCTATACTTAATGCCAGGTTAAATGAGACTAAAACAATTGATTTGAACCATGATGAAAATTCATTTTCAATTGTCTTTAATAGTATAGATTTTATTCACCCGGAACAGAATCTGTATTCATGGAAACTGGATGGTTTTGACCGGCAATGGACGCAGCCTGCTTTAGCAAACCGGGTTGATTATTCAAATCTTTCTCCCGGTAAATATACGCTCAGAATAAAAAAAATCTCAAAATCAAGCGCTGTCAACCTTGAAAATTATCGTGCAATAAATGTGATCATACGAAAGCCTGCCTGGAAATCGCCACTGGCGTTTATTGCCTATTTGCTGATCATACTTTTAATGGGGACAATTATACTTTACTATAATTCGCTCATGCATAAAGTAAAAAGTTCCAGGGCACATTTGAGATTTCTTATGGACATTGCCCATCAGATAAAAACCCCTTTGTCGTTGATAAGAGCGCCTATTGGAGATTTGCTTCAGGAACAAACGGATGGGGACTCAAAAGAGCGACTTTCGCTGGCCATGAAAAATGTTGAGAAACTGCAATCTAAAATAAACCAGTTCTTGGATTTTAAAAAAGTGAGCAGGGCAGAAGCCTTATTGCATATTGAAGAGTTTGACCTTGTCCAGTTTCTGAAAGATAAAATATACGCTTATAAGGTGTTGGCTGAAAAAAATGAGATTCAGCTCAATTTTGAACCCGGAAAGGACAAAATAAATGTGTATAGCGACCAGGAGCTATTGGATAAAATAGTAGATAATTTATTGTCAAACGCTATTAAATTTAACAAGCGCAACGGGTATGTGAACCTCAGAATTCATACAGATTCGAAAAATTGGGGCATCACAATCACTGATTCGGGCATAGGTATTCCAAAGCGGGACCAGAAAAAGGTATTTGACTTGTTTCATAGAGCAAAAAATGCTGTCAGCCAAAATATACGAGGAAGTGGTGTTGGCTTAGTACTCGCTTATGACCTGACAAAGCATTTGAAGGGCAAGCTTAGCTTTATAAGTAAGGAAGAAAAAGGAAGTTCTTTCACATTGATGTTTCCCGCCGGTAAGTCTTCATTCAAACCGGGCGATTTTGATGACGTTTTTCAGCATGAAAATGAAGATTCAGCACAGCATGATGATGCCGGATCATGTCCGGAGATCAGCCCAAATCGAATATCGGATTTTAAAATTCTGCTTGTGGAAGACGATGACGAACTCAGGTCATACATGAAAAAACGGCTCAGCGAAAAATATAATATACTTGATGCTTCCAATGGAAAGGAAGCGCTCGATGTCGTCAGAAATTATATGCCTGATCTTATCGTTTCCGATATCGTGATGCCAAAAATGAACGGAAGGCAACTGTGCATGAATATTAAATCCAATATTGAAACTTGTCACATTCCGGTTATTTTATTGACGGGCATGGATTCAAAAGAGAATATGCTACGAGGAATCGAGGCAGGCGCCGATGACTATATCCCCAAGCCATTTGACTCATTGATATTGATAGCTAAAATAGATAATTTACTAAATAGCAGAAAAGTATTAAAAGCTAAATTTTTGATCGGTGGCCATAAAGAATATGATCATGGTATTCAGAATGATTATGACAAGGAATTGATCAAATCGATTACAAAACTAATCGAAAAGAATATCAGCGATCCTGACCTTTCGGTGAAAACACTATGCATGGAGACCGGTATGAGCCGTACCGCTTTATATCATAAGTTAAAAATTCTTATCGACCTTTCGCCTGCCGAGTTTATTCGGACTGTAAGATTAAAAAAGGCTCAGGATTTACTTTTATCCAACAAGCATAATATAAATGAAGTAGCTTATCTCGTAGGTTTTTCAGATTCCAAGTATTTCAGCACCTGTTTTAAGCGTCAATTTGGTGAAAGTCCGTCAATATTTGTATCAAAAGCCAAGATCCAAAATTAATTTCCGAATTACCGTTTTGGAACGTATTCAAACCTATTCTGAACAAAATCCAACCATTAAATCGTACTGTGATTATTGTAATGATCACAAATTCAGATAGTTACATAAAGTATATTAGGTGAAGAGATGTAAGGTATTATTTTATTTTCAAACACATTAATATCTACAAATTCAAACCTTTTTTGATAAAATGAAGACTCCTGATAAAGTAACATGGTTTACATTTGAAACTGAAATTATATGAAAATATTTTTTACCTAAAACAAAAGTATGTATGAAAAAACTACTCTTTATAATGGTTATGTGTGTCGTAACACATATAACCTTAGCCCAGAAAATTACCGGAAAGGTAATTGATGGTTCAGATGACAGTACACTGCCGGGAGTCAATGTGATTGTTAAAGGAACATTGAATGGAACTGTGACTGATGTGGAAGGAAATTATGCGCTTGAGGTAGAGGGAACCGATGTCATTCTGGTTTTTTCTTCTGTAGGATATTTATCCGAAGAGGTAGCAGTAGGAACTAAAACAGTTATTGATGTTGTCCTAAGCGGAGATGTAAAACAGCTTGAGGAGATCGTTGTGGTAGGTTATGGTACTATGCGAAAAAGTGATGTTACAGGTTCACTAGTATCTGTAAAAGCTGAGGAAAATGTAGCCAGACAGTATGCTACCGTAGATCAAATGTTACAAGGACGAGCTGCTGGTGTGCAGGTAACCAGTAATAGTGGCAATCCCGGTATGGGCATCAGTGTTAGAATTCGAGGCACAAATAGCCTGCGAGGGAATAATGAACCGCTGTATGTGGTCGATGGTGTAATAATAAATTCTGCCGGTGAGGATGCCAGAAATGCTGATACAGATGGTAATTCGCTTCAGGAAAATCAAAATGGTTTGAACGGAATAAATCCTCGTGACATTGAGAGTATGGAAGTATTGAAAGATGCTTCAGCAACAGCAATTTATGGATCGCGTGGTTCTAATGGTGTAATATTAATCACCACTAAGCAAGGTTTAAAAGGCAAGATGAATATAGATGCCTATGTGAATGTTAGTGTTTCGGAGATCAATAAAAAAATACCTGTATTAAACTCCGTCGATTTTGCCATGTATAGAAACGAGTCGAATTTAATGAGCGGAAATGATGCCGTTTACCATATCGATGGAAACGATATTTATTCAATTTCTTATCCCAATGGCAATGCTGAAATCTCTGATGAACCTCTCCAGCAAATTAACTGGCAGGATGAGATTTATCAAATGGCTCAATCCTATAATGCAGGAGTTGCTTTTAGCGGAGGAACAGATAATGGATCCTATTATATTTCGGCCGGATACAATGACCAGGGTGGGATAGTAGAAAATTCACGTATTCAGAGTGGAGATTTCAGAATTAACCTAATCCAAAACCTTGGACAAAACCTGAAAATAGATGCGAGGATGTCAACTTTCTATAGCTTAGGAAATTTTGCTCAGGCAGGCAGCCGGGCCGGAGGTCAGCGTGGATTTATTACCAATGTTGTCAAATATAATCCGATTATAGGAAATGATGAAGATGATTTGGCAAATGAACTTGGGCTTTCTAATCCATACTCGTGGATTGAGGATTTTGAAGATCAAGCAAAAGAATTCAAAGTCACCGGCTCTTTTGCATTGACTTATACATTACCCGTTAAGGGATTGAAATATCAACTGCGAGCAGGAGCAAATCTTAGGAACAAAGAACGTAGACGTTGGTATGGCTTAGGCACTTTTCAAGGTGATCTTAATAATGGAAAACTGTCAATTTCCGATCATCAGAAAATGGCATATACCATTGACAATCTACTGTTATACAATCGTACATTCTCAAAGATCCATAGAATAAATGCCACTGCCGGAATTACATTCGATGGAATCCATTCTGAAGATAAAGTATATGAGGTAGCTGATTTTGCAGCGACTGATTTTACTGTCGATGGACCGGAATACGGAGCTCTGGTCTCTCAGGCATTAAAGACTTTTCCAAAAAGCGAATCCATTTTATCCTATCTGGGCCGTGTCAATTATACCCTAAGCGAAAAGTATATAGCTACAGTTACGTTCAGAGCAGATGGATCTTCAAAGTTTGCTGAAGGAAATAAATATAGCTATTTTCCCTCACTTTCCCTGGCATGGAGAGCGTCTGAAGAAAATTTCATTCGATCTCTGGGAATTTTTGATGATCTGAAAATAAGAGCAGGCTGGGGGATGACAGGCAATCAGGCGATCTTTCCGTATCAGACCTTTCAAAATTATGGAGTTGCCTATTATGCCGCAGCAAACAATGCCACAAATATTGCTTTTGTAGGCGCCAATATTGCAAACCCTGATTTGGTATGGGAGACTACGGAACAAATAAATATTGGACTTGATTTAGGATTTTTAGAAGGCCGTTTAGTTTCTTCTATTGATGTATATTCAAAAGAGACACAGGATTTATTACAGCAAATTGCTCTGCCAACATCTACCGGATTTAAAAATATGCTCATCAATAGAGGGACTATTTCAAATCAAGGAATCGATTTTAGTCTTGAAGGAAACGTGTTGCAGAAAGGTGAAATGAGTCTTTCCATCGGAGGTAATATATCATTCAACCGAAATAAGATACTTGAATTAGGGATTCCTGATGCACCATTATTTATTGACGGAGAAGAGCAACAGAAATCCTATTATTTAGGAGACAATGTCTCTACCGGAAATCGTTTTAAAGCGCCGGCAAACATATTTATAGAGGGTGAAGCCATGGGAATGTTTTTCGGATATGAAACGGATGGAATTTACCAATCGGGTGATGAAATAACGATGAGTGGATTCCAGCCCGGAGATATCAGATTTATCGATCAAAATGGCGACGGCGAAATAACTTCTTCAGATCGTACAATAATTGGTGATCCGAATGCTGATTTCATTTATGGTATTAGCGCTTCATTTTCATGGAAAAGGTTAACCGCCAGCATGTTGATGAATGGAACTTATGGAAATGAAATTGCAAATGGTAACCTGCTTCAATTAAATACAGCCGAAGGTACGTCTACAAATATTTTTCCTGTTGCTTATCATGATGCATGGAGACCGGATGCGGAATCTACTACACATCCAAGAATGTTGTATGCAAAAGAAAATGGTGCTGATGGAATCCATGATCGGATAATCGAAGATGGAAGTTATTTGCGATTGGGAAATATTACCGTTGGTTATGATTTGCCTTTGGAAAAAGTGTTCAGCAGATGTCAATTATATGTATCAGGACAAAACCTGCTTACCCTTACAGGATACAGTGGATACGAACCGGAAATCACCAATTTCATGAGCAATGGAAACATTCAGGGTGTTGACTGGAATGGATTTCCTAATGCCAGAACCTTGTTGGTGGGTATCAATCTGAACTTTTAGACATTAAATATTCAAAGAAATGAAAAGTAAATTATTTATATTAATTGCGACTGTGGAATTGCTTATTGCTTCCTGTAGTCTGGTGGAGGAGCCACCGTTTTTATCTAACGAAAGTGCTTATGCATCTTTAGCAAATGCTCAGTCTACCCTGGACGGAGTTTATAATGCATTATCTGAGTATAATAATTTCGGGATGTTTTATCATTATATGATTGATGGAAGTTCTGGTTTTTTTGTGTCAGGAAAAGGGAACAGAAATACCCATGCTGATAACCTGAATTTGTGCTCATTAAAACCTTTGCCAGGCACGGTGCATAATGAAGGCCTTTGGGGGGCTATTTATAAAACAATTGGCCGAGCTAATGACATGATTGCATCTATGAGTGTAGTAGAACCCGCTGTGGCAACAGCCGATGAATTAGGCATGAATGATGTAATAGGGAATGCATATTTTATTAGGGCTTACAGCTATTTAAATTTGGTAAGGTTGTGGGGAGATGTTCCTATGAGACTCACACCTACGACAACAGAAAATGTACACCTCGGTAAAACTTCATCGAAGGAAGTATATAATCAGGTGATCAAAGATGCGGAGATGGCGGTAAGCCTGATGTACGACAAGACTTCACAACGTCCTGGTTATCCCGCAAATTTAGCCGCCAACATGTTATTGGCCAAAGTCTATATGACCTTAGCCACAGCGCCTGTAGAACTTCAGGATACCGGTTCCGATTATTGGACTTTGGCATATGATGAGGCTAAAAAAGTTTATGGTCAATACGCCCTTGTAAATGACTATGAATCTATGTGGATCGAGGAGACATCTGAAAATACCTCGGAATCGATATTTGAAGTACAATTTAATGAAATTCAGGCATCAAATTTTGTAAGGTTATGGACAGGTTCAAATGGAACAACAGGGCCAACCTGGGGCCGGTTAAAGATCAATCCTGAATGTATTGATTTGCATATTGCCAAATATCCTACAGATTCACGGATAGCCGGCACATTCATTAGTACATATACAAAATATAACAAAAATACAGGTAATTCCAATGGCTTGCAGAAAAGTTATCCTGATGTAGCGCGTAAAAATTTTAAAGCAGGATATCCATATTTATATAAATATTGGCAGAAAATTCCTATTTCTACCACCTTCAACAATCAGAATTTTGTGGTGTACCGTTATGCTGATTTGTTGTTGATGTTGGCTGAGATCTCCAATGAGCTTAATAACGGAGAACAATTGGATTATGTGACAGAGGTATTAGACAGAGTAGGGTTGACGCCTCATACTGATTACAATGGCGGACAGGATAATTTCCGTAATGCGATTATGAGGGAATATCAGTTTGAATTACTGGGAGAAGGACAGGACTGGTTTACTAACAGAAGGAGAGGATATACCTATTTCAGAGATAATGTGATTGTGCCTCATAACACTGCTCCAACCTTTGATTCGAAGGTTGATGTCATGTTGTTGGATAATGATGAAAGTGTGATGCATCTCCCATTTCCTTCTAGTGAAATAAATACAAACCAGAAAATCAATAATTAAGCGATATGAAAAAGACGAATTTTTTGAAATTGATTGTAGCGCTTGTTATTGGCGCGGCATGCTTTTCGGCGTGTGAAGAGCGCGTACCATCACTTTACACCGAGTATAATCCGAAGCCAATTACGGCAGACCCGGGAAACTTGATTTATGAAGGTTTAATCTCTTACCCGGAATTGACTACGATTAGTACCGATACGCCACAAGTGCTTGTGGAAGGAGTTTATAAATTTAGACTGGATACCATAATTGCTTCTGAAGGCGCTTCCTTTAATCAAAGCATGTTTGCTATCGACAGTGAGACAGGAGTGGTTACGTACGATAACAAAAACGGGGATATAACCATGGGCTTATATCATGTTAGTGTGAATCTTTCAAATACAGCAGGAATTGCAATATTTGATGATGTGTCACAAATTGAAATATTGGATGTGCCGGTCAGTGCCACAGTCGATAATGCTGCTGTGGATGCAGGGGCTCTTCAGTTGGGCGTACTGTCAACCGTATCTTATACCGATGATTCACCAGAGGGTTCCATCGTATCGGTTACCTATGCTTTGGCAAATGCCGTAGATGGATTTGAAATAAACGCTGAGACCGGTGAAATAAGTAAAACAGGAAGTGCGGCAGAAGGAGAGAATGTAATTTCAGTTACATTGATTACCAACTTGGGTAGTAAAAGTTTTGAAAATCTGGTAACGGTTACCGTAGGGACTCCTCCGACAATCGAATATGTACAGGCTGATGGAACCAGCGCTTTAACAAACGTGACACTTTCTCCATGGACGGCGTACACCTCTTATGTACCTGTATTATCAGGAATGGAAGCTAGTGGCGGATGGGAAGCAATACTTCCTGAAGGACTTGATCCAGCTGCTGTCATTGCTAATGCCGATGGTAGTATTTCTGTTCTCGCAGATCAGAATATTGCAGTAGGTGAGTATAAAATTGGTGTGAAGGCAACAAATGGAGGACAGGTATCTTTTGAATTCCCGGAACAATTCACATTGACTGTTGAGACCAGGTGGTCAGATTTATTTGTGGATGATTTTAATGATGGTCAGGTAGGAGACTTAGTTACGCTATATCCCGATTATACTAACTATACGCTTAGTGGAACAAATGAGTGGACTAAAGTCAAACTTACAAAAGCAGGTCTTCCGGACATTGAGGGACTGAGAAGATTTAACCCTGCTACAAGCGATGCTTGTGTGGTCAGAAAGATAGATAATATTGCCGGCATAAAAGCGATCAAAGTATCTTTTGATGAAGTATTTGGATATAATGATGCCTTCATTACGAAATTCGATCGCGGGTTCTATTTTGGGGAAAATGTCAGTGGCCTGGAAAGCGGAACTTTTGTAGATGGAGATTGGAATGTAATCATGGATGCCAGCGATTTAGGATGGACTGGATCTTCGACATGGTCTACAAGAACTCCGACAACAGTACAAAGTGTTGATGTGAATTTAGAAAATGTAATCGGCACAACAATTTACCTGGCATGGCGACTGTCTCCAAAAGCAGGAGAAACTCAAGGCAATGGTCAATATGTACTTGATAAAGTAAGCGTTACTGCATCAACAGCTTTTACTGCTGAAGAGGAATAATATTAAATGTTGTTTAAGGAATGTCCCGGTACGCAAATCGGGACATTTTCTTGAGTTTTTTATTTAAAAAATTCTTGTATTAATCAGATGAGCTTACAAAAGAAATCTTTAAAATATAAATTCATTCAAGCAGGGGTAATCTTTTGCATGTTGCTTTTTATCATGGCGCTTATGCTATTTTTATTATAAGAAGAGCATCTTCAAGTTGGTTTTAACCTTAAAAATATCAATGAAAAATTACATCAAAACAGTTCAGTTTTTTTCAATTGTAATTATATCCATTTTGTCATCGTGTCAAAAAGATCATAGTCAGGAAGAAACGACCAGGCCTAACATTCTTTTTATCATGAGTGATGATCATGCCTCACATGCTATTTCTGCTTATGGAGGTATTTACGATGATTATTTTACTACGCCAAATATTGACCGGCTTGCAGATGAGGGAATGAGATTTGACAATGTATTCTGTACCAACGCCATTTGCGGGCCGAGTCGCGCAGCCATACTCACAGGGAAATACAGCCACATAAATGGATATTATAAAAATGAACGTGGAGGAAAATTCAATTCAGATCAATGGACTTTCCCCTCAGCACTGAAAGAAGCTGGATATCAGACCGCACTAGTCGGTAAATGGCATCTGGGAACCGAACCCGTTGGATTTGACTATTTTAAATATCATGACAATCCCGGCCAGCAAGGCTTTTATTGGAATCCTGTGTATAATGACAATGGGACAAAGGTTAAGGAAGAAGGTTATGCGACCAACCTGACGGCAGATTTTGCCCTTTCATGGTTAGATGATAAGCGGGATGCTAAAAAACCATTTTGTATGATGCTTCAGTTTAAAGCCCCACACAGGGAATGGGCGCCGGATAAAAAATATGAAGATCTTTGGGAAGATATTGAGTTGCCCTATCCGGCAACTTTCGATGATGATTATTCCACTCGCGAATTGACAGCGGGAGATACAGATATGACCATTGACTTCTTTTCCAGAAAAGACATGAAGCTGACTCCTCCTGAAAATTTGAATGGGGCTGAAAAAAGGAAATGGATGCTTTACGGGCAAAAGAGAGGAGAATCATGGGCGCCGGAAGAAAATATGACCAAAGAGGAAGTGAAGAAGTGGAAGTATCAGACCTACATCAAAGACTATTTGGCGTGTGTCAAATCTGTCGATGACAATATTGGTCGAGTACTCGACTACCTCGATCAAAATGGATTGGCAGAAAATACGGTCGTGGTGTATACCTCGGATCAGGGATTTTATTTGGGAGATCATGGATGGTTCGATAAGCGATTTATTTATGAAGAATCATTGAGGATGCCTTTTATCATGAGACATCCGGCGAGCATTGCAAAAAATCAGGTCAATGAAGACATCATCACCAACATTGATTTTGCACCTACGCTATTGGAATATGCAGGAGTTACCATTCCTGAGGCGGTACAAGGTAGAAGTTTTATGCAAAATATTTCAGGGAACAAGCCTGGGGATTGGCCAAAATCTATGTATTATCATTATTATGAGTTCCCTTTTTGGCACCATGCACAGCCACATTATGGCATTAGAAACAATCGATACAAACTGGCTCACTTTTATTATAGTGTGGATATTTGGGAATTTTATGATCTGGAAAAAGATCCTGATGAACTTCATAATTCCATTGACAATCCTGAATATGCCTCAATCATAGCAGATATGAAAATTGAATTGAAGCAAAAAATGAAAGCATATAAAAATGATGTGTCCATTGATGACCTAAAAGCCATCACAGATAAAGATTTTGGAAAATTAAATTGATGTAATCTATTTTCCTGTAGTCAGCTTCTTTCTTAGGGGAAAGTTAAGCTATGGAAAAATTATTTTTTTTAGGTTTTAAATCAGCTCCCAGCTTCTGGTATAAACATAAAAGATAACCCATGAAAAAAATCATACTTGTTATTTTAATTGGTCTGCTCGCCATTTCTGGCATGGCACAAAAAAAGAATGTGCTTTTTATTGCTGTGGATGACCTGAAACCTATGCTCGGATGCTATGGCAATACGCAAATCAAATCACCTAATATCGACCAACTTGCCTCGCAAGGAACCGCCTTTTTAAACAATCATTGTCAACAAGCTGTGTGTGCGCCTTCACGAGTCAGCTTGCTTACGGGGCTACGGCCCGATGTGACAAAGGTTTGGGATTTAAAAACACAAATGAGGGATAAAAATCCCAATATCCTCACCTTGCCACAATATTTCAAAGAGCAGGGATACACTACTGCAGGTATTGGTAAAATATTTGATCCGAGAAGTGTGGATAAAAAATTGGACGAAGTATCCTGGAGTATTCCATTTGTATCCAGGTTTGAGGTGGATCATCCAGTATATGGTATGCCTGCGGCCCGTGGTTTTCAGTCGCCTGAGATCAAGGCACAAGCGGAGGAAATACGGAAAGAGGGGGAAGCCAAGGGGCTTAAAGGAGGCAAGTTAAATAATTATATCACTGAGAATCTTAAACCATCTGTCGAAAAATTTGCCTGTTCCGACGATGCCTACGTTGATGGCTACATAGCCAAAAAAGCGGTAGAGATGATGGATCAATTGGCCGGGCAAAAGGAGCCCTTTATGCTGTGTGTTGGATTTAAAAAGCCTCACCTGCCCTTTGTTGCCCCGGCAAAATACTGGGATATGTACGATGAAAAAGACATTCAGCTTGCATCCTGGCAAAATCATTCAGAAAACGGGCCTGACATCGCCTACCATAAATTCGGGGAATTGCAAAGCTACACAGACATGCCACAGCACATAAAAAATGGAAAAGTCGATGAAGCGAAGCAGCGCGAACTGATCAACGGCTATTATGCTTGCGTATCATACATCGATGCACAAATTGGCTTGTTGATGGATAACCTTAAAAAAAACGGGCTAAGCGAAAACACGATCGTTGTGTTGTGGGGTGATCATGGCTGGCATCTCGGGGATCATGGCTTGTGGTGCAAACACTCCAATTTTGAGCAAGCCACGAGGTCGCCATTGATTATTTCAGCGCCCGGAATGGCATCTGAAAACAAAATTAGTTCACCGACGGAATTTATAGATATTTTCCCCACCCTTTGCGAATTGAATGACTTGAAAACACCTTCAATTCTTCAGGGGACAAGCCTGGTTCCGGTATTGAGTAAGGAGAAAAAGAGCGTTAAAAAGTATGCGATTAGCCAATACCCAAGAGGTAAAGCAATGGGATATGCCTTGCGCACTGACCGATACAGGTATGTGGAATGGCACAACAACTACAAAAGTACAGACGTATACAAGACATCAAACCTGATTGCTGCTGAGTTATACGATTATGAAAATGATCCTCAGGAAACCAGAAATCTGGTTAATGAGAAGTCATTGGAACCTATAAAAGATGAGCTGCAATCAGAGCTTCAAAATTTTCTGAAAAGCAAAAAAGTAAAAGTTAAAGCAAAGGTTAATAGTCTGAAATCGAGCGACAACTTAATAAATTCTCCCAGCTTTGAAGGTAGCGTAAAAGGTTGGAAAACTTTCGGTAAAAATCCTCCTCAGATTTCTAAAACAGGTCAAAAGAGCGGAGAAGCCTGCATAAAGCTTGTTGCCGACATCAGTGGCATAAGTCAAAATATTGATGGCTTAAAGCCAAATACTTCCTACCGGCTTTCTGCCTGGGTAAAATCATCAAAGTCACAAAGAGCTAGTCTTTCTGTTTCTGAATATGGAGGCAAAGAAGTGAAGCGACAATCCAGAAATAATAATTATACAAAATTAGTAATAAACTTTAAAACTGGATCTAAACATACCGGCGCTGTGGTAAGCTTTCAAAAGTGGCAATCAGGAGGAAATTCCCCGGCATGGGCAGATGATTTTCTCTTAAAGGAAATTGTAACACACCCAAAAAAATCAACATTTACTACAGACCTCAGCATTAAGGAAATACTGCAGCACAAATATGAAAAAGATGCTGTTTTTATAGGGGCAACTTTAGGACACAAACAATTAGGGACAGAAGTGGAAAGCCTCTTCTTAAAAGATTTCACATACCTGACACCTGAAAATGCTGCAAAACAATCAAATGTTCATCCCAATCCGGGTACATGGAATTGGAACCGGATCGATCAATTTGTCAATTTCGGTGAGCAAAATAAGCTAACTATGCGACTCCATGGCCCGATAAGCCCACAATGTTCCAAATGGGCTAAAAATGACGGGCGTACTGCTGAGGAGTTGGAAAAAAACATGACTGAGTACATGATCGCCTTGTGCAAAAAATTCAATGGCAAGCCAGTAATCAGGTGGATGGATGTGGTGAATGAAACCGTGCAGCGGGATGGCTCCTGGTTTGGCCCGGCGCCGGGGGATGAAAAGTGGGAAAACCCATGGACACAAATAGGTACGCATGATGATAAAAACCATACGCCGGCGTACATCACCAAAGCATTTGAGTTGGCACAAGCACATGCCCCGGATATCAAATTGGTATACAACCAACATGGCGGCATGGAGCCGGCGATGTGGGAAAAAGTAAAAGAAACCATTCTTTTTTTGCGATCCAGAGGATTGAGAGTCGATGGCCTCGGTTGGCAGGCCCATCTGAAATCAGGGGATGATCTGGCCTTTGACAAGGAGCGACTGGAATATTTTTCAAAACTAATTGACTGGGCACATTCCAATGAGCTGGAATTTCATGTGACAGAAATTGATTACAAGATTGAGGATGGGATTAAATCAAAAGCCAATTACGAAAAGCAGGGAAAGGCTTATGGAAATATTCTGAATGTGTTGCTGTCAAAAAGAAATTCAGGTGTGGTGACCTACAATACCTGGGGCATCACCGATAACGTCGGGAGGGTAAAAGACATTCATCCATTCATTTATGATGATAAACTGCAAGCAAAACTAGCCTATTATACCATAATCAAAACCTTGGAAAATCCCGATTTGCCACTCGAACTTGACATACAAGCGACGGGCAGCAAGCACGTATTCATATCTGATGGATTTGAAAATTCTAAAATGAGCCCCTGGGTGGCTTTTGGAAAAAACAAGCCAACACTTTCATCGAATGATCAGCGATCAGGAAAGCAATGCATTAAAATTAATGGTGACCGAAGCGGCATTAATCAGTTAGTCAAAGGCTTGAAATCCAATACAAGCTATCAACTTTCGGCCTGGATAAAAGCTTTGAATAATGAACGCGTGACACTAAAGGTGAGCGGGCATGGCCATGAAGATGTGAAAAAAGGAACTAATAAATCTGAATAGACGAAGGTATCACTCGAATTTACGACCGATGCGAGCAATAAGCAGGCAAAAATTATTTGTCAAAAATGGACTTCAGGAAATTCAACGGCCTGGATAGATGATGTTGAATTGATTGAAAAATAAGTTCGGGGGATCGCATATGTTACAAGCACGTTTTTTCTGTAAATCAGGAAATTATTTCCTTTCGATTGGTATAATAGCAGCGCTCTTATCCATGTCTTGTATAAAGGAATACGTGCCGCCTGTAAAACGGGATATCAAACAAGATACGCTTTCGATTGATACTCCTGCGACGGATACCATAAAATTGGTATGCAATGATTGGCAATGCAGGGCGGAAGAAAGAATTGATTTGTATCGAAAAGCTGATTTATCCATCAAAGTACTTAATCCTACCGGAGAACCATTGAAAGGAATTCCTGTAACGGTAAAATTAAAGCGCCATAAGTTTTATTTTGGCGCCGTTGTGGTCGAGGATCTTTTTATTGGCGATAAGGCGGATTTATTCAAACCTATTTTTCTTAAGTACTTCAATGCTGCAGGATTTCCAAATGGCTTGAAGCCAAAGCAGTGGGGGCAAACGCTAGAGTCCAATGCCGAAGAGGCTATTCTTTGGTTCCTCGAAAATGATATTAAAATGCGCGGCCATACCCTGGTGTGGGAAAGTGAAAGTCATTACAAACCAGAACAGCAAGTAGCTATTTTTCAGGATGACACGAAATCTCCGCAAGAAAAATTTGAGGCTTTCAAAAGTTACACGGAATCCTTTATGGATCACGCTTTTAGCAAATGGGATGTGTTTTGCTGGGATGCCATCAATGAACCGCTGGGTAATCATGAGGTCAATGATTGGGTACCTGAGAATACTTTTGAATTGTGGTTTAACCTGGCAGATAGCTACCGCAAAAAACATGGGAGGGAGGATGTCAAGTTATTTTTGAATGAGAACAGGGTAATTTCCCGAATGGCACATAGCGAGCCCTGGGTAGTAAGCAGGCAAGCTGATTTTATTTCTATTATAGAAGATTTGGTAGAAGTAAATACTCCAATTGATGGAATTGGCCTGCAGTCAAGGATCAAAAATGGTTACCTGCCACCGGATACCTTATTTGAGCGCTTAAATGCCTTCAACAAATTCAACCTTCCATTGCATGCCACGGAGCATGAGGTCAGGGATGGCACGTACAAGTATACCGATCAGGAAAAGAAAAAAATTGTCGAGGAGTTATTGACAATATATTTTAGTCATCCGCTGGTGGAGGGCATTTGGGCATGGACCTTTGTGGACAATAATGGTGAACGGCCTTATGCCTTGTTCGGGATAGACGGCAATCCATATCCTGCCGGAGAGAAATGGATCGAATTGCTGACAGGAAAATTTACAACGCACGAAACCTTGCAAACAGATAGTTTGGGGAAAGTAGCGTTGAGAGGTTTTATGGGAGATTATGAAATCTCAACAGAAATCAATGGTAGTATCATTGTTCAGGATATGGTGTTGGAAAAAGATGGTCTGGAAGTGGTGTTACAACCTTAGCTAGTGCCTGAACGGAAACTGTCGAATTTTATGAAATGAATTGTTTTGGATGAGATTTTTCTTTTTTGAAATTCGGTGATGCCTTAGCATCAGCGAGTTGAGAAAAATTAAAATATCGCCAAAAGAAACATTTCTAATTTTGCAGAGTTTCCGTTCAGACACTAGCCATGATTTTTGATAGGCAATGCTTTTGATATTAACGAGACGATCTTTAAATGTGATAAGTTTATTTGTTTATAGGATCATATTCCCCTCCTTGGAGGGGTTAGGGGTGGGTTTTGGATGGGAATACAAATGTTTATAATCACAAATAATGAGTCCACTCCGAAAAGTCAGAATTCATTGATTTTCAACTCTTTTACCCCTGACCCCTAAAGGGGAAGTCGTTGAGAACCAATGAATTCTAAAAAGTCCCCTTTAGGGGATTTAGGGGTGTTT
>SDBV01003693.1_pt1 | contig 22355 bp, 23 predicted proteins | sample 2277081 | NCBI WGS metagenome assembly SDBV01 (sample SAMN10402039, study PRJNA504765) | marine sediment metagenome | isolation source: marine sediment core GS10_PC15, 223 cmbsf | place: Arctic Ocean: Southern Knipovich Ridge | collected 2010 | reverse complement strand
CCGTGGAGCGCTGGCACCGCGACGCCAAGATCTACACGATCTTCGAAGGCACGTCGGAGATCCAGCGCCTGGTGATCGCCCGCGCGATCTCCGGCATCCACATCAAGTAGCAATCACGCGGCCAGAAGGAGGCCCGAAGGGGCGCGGCGAAAGTCGTGCCCCTTCTCTTTAGCTGCTGCGAAGTGGAGTCGTCGGGCTAGCCTACGCCAGCCAGCGCGCGGCTTCTTTGGCGTGGTAGGTGAGGATGATATCGGCGCCGGCGCGCTTGATGCCCGTCAAAAGCTCGAGCGTGGCGCGCTCCTCATCGAGATAGCCGGCGGCGGCCGCGGCCTTGAGCATCGCGTACTCGCCGCTCACGTTGTAGGCGGCCAGCGGCAGGTCGAAGCGCTCGCGGGCGCGGGCGATCAGGTCGAGGTTCGTCAGCGCCGGCTTCACCATCACGATGTCGGCACCCTCCTCAATGTCCGACTCGATCTCGCGCATCGCCTCGCGGCTGTTCGCCGGGTCCATCTGGTAGCCCCGGCGGTCGCCGAACTGCGGCGCCGACTCCGCAGCGACGCGGAACGGACCGTAGAAGGCGGACGCCTGCTTGGCGGCGTAGGACATGATCGGCGTGGACTCGAAGCCGGAACGATCGAGAGCGGAGCGGATGGCGGCGACCCGGCCGTCCATCATGTCGGACGGAGCGACAAGGTCAGCCCCGGCCTCGGCATGCGAGACGGCGGTCCGCGCGAGAAGGTCGATCGTGCGGTCGTTGTCGACGCTGCCGTCGTCGAGGACGATCCCGCAGTGGCCGTGTGAGGTGTACTCGCACAAGCAGACGTCGGTGATCACAAGGAGATCCGGCTGCGCGGCCTTGAGCGCGCGAACGGCCCGCTGGGCGATGCCTTCGGTGTCGTAGGCCTCGGAGCCGGCCTCGTCCTTGGCCGACGGTAGCCCAAAGATGAGGACGCCGCCAATGCCGAGCGAAACGACCTCTTCAGCCTCGCGCACGGCCTGGTCGATCGAGAGCTGGTACTGGCCGGGCATCGAAGCGATCTCCGTGCGCACGCCTTCGCCGGGCGTGACGAACAGCGGGTAGACAAACTCGGCCGGCGACAACCGCGTCTCCCGCACGAGCGAGCGCATCGCCTCGCTGGAGCGCAGCCGCCGGAAGCGCCGGAACGTCTCGGTCGTGCGCGTGGTAGTCATTTGATTAGTGGATAACTTTCGTGGCCTTGGCCACACCGGACACTAGTTCCTCAACCTCCTCCTTCGTCGGCTCGCGCGTCTTCTTATGATCGCAGAGATTCCTGATGTCAGCGAGGTGTTGTAGCCCTCGCCATTGAGGGACGTCCAACACTCCAGCAGACTTGAGATACTCGGCATAGTCGCCAATCGTCGGGTTCTTCTTCCGCACAGCGACGGAATGTCGCCCACAGACCTCCGACAAGTGTTCTTCGAGCACCACCCCACAGACAGCGCCGGCAGCGCGAATGTGACCATTCGCCACCAAGTGCTTGGCCTCTTCGATTTCGGAATCGAATAGAGACGCCTGAAGCGCGCCACGGATGTCGGCGAGAATGCTGTCCAACCTCGTTAGGGCCGACTCCAGGATGTCCACTTGAGCACTGAGTTTGGTGTAGGCAATACTCACGATGTCGAGTTGCGGGTACGTTCTTGGTGCCACGCCTTGAGTGAAATCCTGGAGGGTATATGAAACAACGTCGAAGTCTTTCCTCTTCCTATCCCGCTCGTAGCAGTCCCTGAATTCCGCGAGGCGTTCGGGTACCAATGCCTTCATCACAGCAAGTGCCTCGGTGTACCATCCCTGATACTCTCCAGCGAACTCCAGAGCCTCCGAGGGCGCAGTCTTCCGCAGTAACTCCTTCAGCTGATGGCCCCGCGAAACCAAGGTGCCTAGTTCCTTCTTGATTTCTGCCTTGGTCGACATTTCGTTCTAGCGATCCTCATGCTGGTCACGTTGTCGTTCGTCCTGTGCTGTGACTATGGCCGGCCTAACAAGAGCCTCAACGAGGCCTTCCACAGTGTACTCCGACGCCGTCACATCCACGGTCAGGCCATTTTCGCGCGCCGTCTCGGCCGTGATCGGGCCGATGCAGGCGATCAGCGGGCGCGACTCGCCACGAAGAAGTGCGGCGTCGGGGCCGAGGATGGCGAGCAGGTTGCGCACGGTGGATGACGACGTGAACGTCACGATATCGATGTGGCCCGCGCGGATGGCGGCGAGCACCTCGGGGTCGGGCTCGGACGGAACGGCGGCGCGATAGACGGGGATCTCGTCGACGGTCGCGCCCAGCGCCTCCAGGCCGGTAACGAGTTCGGCGCGGGCGGACTCGGCCCGCGGGAGGAGCACCGCGTCACCCTCGTTCACGTGCGCGCGCATCGCTTCGACGACGGCCTCGGCGACGTACTCGTCCGGGACAACGTCTGCGCTTATTCCGTGCAACCGCAGAGCGTCGCCAGTTGCTGGCCCGATCGCAAAGACACGCGTGCTGCCAAACGAGCGGGCGTCTAGGCCACGCTCGGCAAGGTGCTCGAACGTCAGTTCGACGGCGTTGGCGCTGGTGAAGCCGCACCAGGCGTAGCCGCCGTCGCGGAGGCGATCGATGGCAGCGGACAGCGGCGCCGTGTCGGCGACCGGCTCGATCTCGATCGCCGGCAGCTCGACCGGGATCGCGCCCCGAGCGGCGAGGAGGCGCGCCAGGTTGCTCGCCTGCCGCCTCGTGCGCGTGATAAGAACGCGCTTGCCGAACAGCGGGCGGTTCTCAAACCACGATAGCGTCTCGCGGAGGCGCACGACCTCGCCGACTATAGTGATCGCCGGCGGCGTCAGGCCTGCTTTGGCCACGCGCTCGGCGATGTCGGCAAGCGTGCCGGTGACGGTGCTCTGATCGAGCGTCGTGCCCCAACGGATGACGGCGACAGGCGTCGTGTCGTGCCGACCGTTGGCAACGAGGTTGGCGACGATGTCCGGCAAGTTCTTGACGCCCATCAGAAAGACGAGCGTGTCGACCGCGGTGGAGAGATTCGGCCAGTCGATAGCGGATTCGGGCTTGTCGGGGCCCTCGTGACCAGTGATGACGGCGAAGCTGGCGGCGACGCCACGGTGCGTGACGGGGATTCCGGCGTAGGCTGGCACCGCAACGGCGGAAGTGACGCCGGGTACGATCTCAAACGGGACACCGGCGGCACGTAGCGCTTCGGCCTCCTCGCCGCCACGGCCGAAGACGAACGGATCGCCGCCCTTCAGCCGCACGACGCGCCTGCCTTCTAGCCCCTTGTCAACGAGCGTCCGGTTGATGGCGTCCTGATCGTGTGGCGCGCCGGTTGCGTCACCGGCGTCGGCCGGGATCTTGCCGACGTAAATCAGCTCGGCGTCCCCTCTCGCGTGGTCGAGGAGGCGATCGCTGATCAGCCGGTCGTAGACGATCACGTCCGCCTCGCGGATGCGATCGAGGCCGGCGACCGTGATCAGGCCGGGATCGCCCGGCCCGGCGCCGACGAGGTAAACGACGCCCGTGCTCACGCCGTTGCCTCCAGCAGTGCTTCGGCGCCCTGTGCGATCAGGTACTCGGCGAGGCGAACGCCCAGCGCATCGGCTTCGCCCGCCAGGCCTTTCATCTCACCGCGCAGAAGACGTCCATTGCCGCCAACGAGGCCGCGCAGGCGAAGCGGCGCGCGCTCGGGTGACGGCCCGTAGCCGACCGTGGCGTAGGCAGCAATCGCAGCGTGGCAGCCGCCGCCGAGGCGGCGCTCAAAGCCTCGCTCGGCCGTCACGGCAACGCGCGTCTCACGGTCGTCCAGGGCGTGCACGAGATCGAGAGCCTCGTGGTCGTCCGATCGTACCTGCACGGCGAGCGCGCCCTGGGCGACGGCCGGGAGCATCTCTTCCGGCTCGAATATCTGCGACGCGCGTCCCAGCCAGCCGAGGCGCGCGAGGCCAGCAGCGGCGAGCACCACGGCGTCGTACTCGCCTTCCTCGGCCTTACGGATTCGCGTGTCAACGTTGCCCCTGATATCGCGCACTTCGATGTCAGTGCGAAGAGCAATGAGCTGTGCAGCGCGGCGCGGGCTGCCGGTGCCAACCCCAGCGCCGGACGGCAGCGCGGCGAGCGGCGAGCCGTCGCGCGAGATTAGGACGTCCCTCGGATCGTCCCGAGGGAGGACGGCGGCGATCGTCAGGCCATCAGTCTCAGCGCTGGGCAGGTCCTTGAGGCTGTGCACGGCGAGGTCGATCTCGCCGTCGAGCAGCGCGCGTTCGATCTCGATCACGAAGACGCCCCGGCCACCGATTTCGGCAAGCGACTGCTGAGAGCGGTCGCCGGACGTGGAGATCGTGCGCGTGTGGAACGTAGAGCCAGGGTGAACCGTGGAAAGAGCTTCGAGCGTGATCTCTGTCTGACGGGTAGCGAGGCGGGAGCCGCGGGTGCCTATCGTGAAGGTCCGGGCGGACACAACCAGGATCGCCTTCTAGTGGCCGCCAGCCGGGTTGCGCGGCCGCGAGCCCGAGGGGTGGACGTCGAAGAGGTCCTCCAGCGCTTCCATGTACAGCCCCTTGTCCGAGCCGTTCTTGAGCCGGGCGATCGGCCGGTCGAGCATCTTCTTGACGATCGCTGTGGTCATCGCCTCGATCCGCTCGCGGTCATTGGCGTCGAGATCCATCTTGCCGAGAGTGCGCTTTATCTCGCGCTGGCGGATCTCCTCGGCGCGTTCCCGGAGCGCCGAGATCACAGGCACGACGTCGAGCGAACGCCACCACTCCTCGAAGGAAGCGACTTCTTCGCTCACGATCGCCTCGACCTTCTCGACCTCGGCGCGGCGGCCGCTCCAACCCTCGTTCGTGACGGCCTCGATGTCGTCGATGTCGCAGAGGTGGACGCCGGAGATGCTACGGACGGAAGGGTCGACGTCGCGGGGTACGGCGATGTCTATGAAGAGGAGACTGCGGCCAGCGCGGCACTCCATCACCGGCCGCACATCGTCGGAACCGATGACGAAGCCCTCGGCGCTCGTACCGCTGATCACGATGTCGGAGGCCACGAGAGCGTCGCGCAGATGATCAAAGTCGACGGCCTCGGTCCCAGGGCCGAGCTGGTCGGCGAGATCCGCGGCGCGTTCCTTCGTGCGATTGGCAACGAGGATGTGCGTCTGGGTCTGCTGTGCCAGCGCGCGGGCCGATAACTTGCCCATGCTGCCAGCGCTGATGACGAGGACTGTCTTGCCGGTCAGGTCACCGAGGGACTTCTTCGCGAGCAACACGGCCGCCGAGCCAACGGACACGGCGTGACTACCGATATTCGTCTCGGAGCGGGCCCGCTTGCCGGCGTGAATCGCCGAGTGGAATAGGTACGAGAGAGTGCCGTTCAGGGTTGCAGCGTCGGTGGCGATGGACATCGCCTCTCGCACCTGGCCGAGGATCTGTGACTCGCCCAGCACCATTGAGTCGACCCCGCTGGCTACGCGCAAGAGGTGGTTCACGGCGGCGGCGTGCTGGAGCACGTAGAAGTGCTCGTCGCTCACAGCTGCCCTCTTCGCGTCGTTTAGCAGACGAATCAGCTCGCCTCCCTCGCCTTCCGGCACCGTAGCGTAAAGCTCAGTGCGGTTGCAGGTCGAGAGTAGGGCCGCGCCGCCCAGGTTGGCGGCGATCTGCGGGAGCTGATCGCGCAACTCGTCACCCGTGAAGGCCAGCGTTTCGCGCTCCTCGATGGGCGAGGTGACGTGGTTCAAGCCAACGCAGGTGACCAGTAAGTTCTTGCTCATGACAGCTCAGGGACGGCCTGGCCCGACGGCGAAAAGAGGAGGTCAAGAATGCGCGCCTTCGCCTCGTCGCGCTTACCCTCGCGGATAAGCTTCTTGACGATGCCGTCGAGGGCGGCGTTCCAGACGTCGAGGTTGTCGCGCTGGCAACGCGGGCAGCCTTCGACCTCGATCCCGCGCCTGCGAGTCTCGCTACGGATCTCGGCTGCCAGGTCGAGAAGTGCCGAGTCATCGTCGCTCAGGAACGTCTCCAGGTCTTCGCGCACCTTGCGCGCCATCGCCGGGCTCTTTCCGGCGGTCGAGATGGCGAGCGTCAGGTCGCCCTTGCGGACGACGCCGGGCATGACGAAGTCGCAGTTGGGCACGTCATCGACGGCGTTGACCCAGATGTGGCGCTCGCGGCCCTCTGCCCAGACCTTCTCGTTCTCGGCGCGGTTGTCGGTAGCGACGAATACAAGCTCGTAACCCTCTATGTCGCCGGGCTCGTACTCACGCTCGATGTGCGTGAGCCGATCGGCGTCCCGGAACTCCGTCAGAGTCTCGTTCAGTTCCGGGCTGACAATCGTGACCTTCGCGCCGGCATCCAGCAGGCCGCCGATCTTCTGTTCGGCGATGGTTCCACCGCCGATGACGACGACTGGCTTATCGGCGATGTCCAGAAAGACAGGGTAGTAGCGCATTGATCAGGCGAGGCGACCCTTGACGGCGGGTCCCGCCATCTCAGCTTCCTCGTAGGACTCAGCGATCGAGAGGAGGACCTGGTCGCCCAGGTTCGTCAGCAACTCCCAGAGCTCGATCGCCTTGTCGCTGGTGAGATCGCTCTTTTGCGCCTCTTCCATCGCTGTTTCGTCCAGCGTCCTGCGGAAGAAGGTGAACGCCTCGATGGCGTCGCGCAGGCTGAGACCATCGTGCACGAGGAGCGCGCCGTACTCGTGGGCGATGCCACGCGCCTCGTTGATCAGCTGCGGGCGATTGGCGCCGCCGGAGAGGTAATCCGACACGAGCGTGACGAGGCGCCGGCCCAGCGGCCGCAGGTTCTCGCGCTCCTCCTCGTTGAGTTCTTCGTACCAGTGCGCGCCCTGGCCACGCCCGCGCTGCAGGCGGCGACGGATGCGCGTCAGCGCGACGTTGCCGATCGAGTCGTAGGGCTCGCGGGAGGCGGGCACCTGCCCGGACATCAGGACACGCAGGTCTTCCTCGGAGAATCGACGGTGGCCACCGGGCGTGCGGAAAGAGCGTACGTGGCCGGCGTCAGCCCAGCGGCGGAGCGTCGATTCGTTGACGCCGAGCAGCTTGCAGGCTTGACCGAGGGTTATCCAGCGGGTGGACAGGGGTTCATTTTCGTCACGAAAACGAACATTCATGGGCGAACCTCACTAAATTTTACGAATCGGCGGGGCGGGGCGCTGTTCTGAGCAAGATTTTAGACATCCCGCTGCAAGGTGTCAACGCAGGTTTGCACAGGTCGCCTATACGAATCCGGCAATCGTACGAAAAACGCCTCATACAGGCCGATTGCGTCTCGCCTGTGCTACGCTGACTCCACCTTGAGCAGGGACATTCCGGAGCCGGATCTGGACGGCTCGGCGCTCCGCATCGCCGTGATCGTAGCGCGCTTCAACGAACACATCACGTCGCGCCTACTGAAGGGCGCATTGAAGGCCGCCGAGCGCTACGGAGTGAAAGAGCACACCGTCAACTGGGTGCCGGGCGCGTTCGAGCTGCCTGTCGTCGCCCAAAAGCTCGCCAAATCGGGCCATTTCGACGCCGTCGTCTGCCTCGGCTGCGTCGTGCGCCATGAGACGGACCACTACCGCTACGTCGCCGGCGAGGCGGCGGCCGGGATCCAGCGGGCATCCCTGGATACGGGCGTGCCGTGCATCTTCGGCGTCCTCACCTGCGACACGGACGAACAGGCGCTTGAGCGCTCCGGCGGCGAGCAGGGGGACAAGGGCGCGGACGCCATGCAAACAGCCGTCGAGACGGCGAACCTCCTCCGTTCGCTGTAGGACGCCTCCCCCACTACAATCGTCTCCGTGAGTGAACTTGCTGTCGAAGTGCGGGGCCTGCGCAAAGCCTACGGGCCCGTCATGGCCGTGGGCGGGATCGATCTCTCGGTGCGGCGAGGCGAGATCTTTGCGCTGATCGGCCCCAACGGCGCCGGCAAGACGACGACGCTCGAGATCCTGGAGGGGCACCGCCGCGCCGACTCCGGCCACGTCCGCGTGCTGGACAAGGACCCGGCGCGGAACGAGATCATCTTCAAGCAACGCATCGGCATCGTCCTGCAGAGCACAAGCATCCAGCCGTACCTGACAGTGGAGGAGACGATCCAGCAGTTCCGCGGCTACTATCCGGCCCCGCGCCCGCTCGATGAGCTGATTGAGATCGTCGGACTGCAGGCGTCGCGCAAGAAGCTCGTGCGACGCCTCTCCGGCGGCCAGCAGCGGCGGCTGGACGTGGCGATGGGCCTGGCCGGCGACCCCGAGTTGCTCTTCCTCGACGAACCAACAACCGGCTTCGACCCGGCCGCCCGGCGCAGTGCCTGGAAAATGCTCCGCGATCTGAAATCGCTGGGCAAGACCGTGCTCCTGACCACGCACTACATGGACGAGGCTCAGGCGCTGGCCGATACTGTATCGATCATCCGCAACGGGCTGATCGTCGCCGAGGGCACGCCAGACGAGCTGCGCTCCGGCCAGGCCGAGACGGTGATCTCGTTCCGCTTCGCCGGATCGTCCGCCGACCTGCCACCAGCCGCCGCGGCAGCCACGTTCGAGAACGACCGCGCCGTGCTGCGCACGGCGGACCCAACGACTGCCCTGCACGAGTTGACTGGCTGGGCAAAAGGGAGAGGCGAGACGCTGGAAGGCCTCAGCGTGACGCCGGTTTCGCTCGAAGACGTGTATCTGGGTCTGGCGGGAGACGAAGCGGAATGAGCGCGAGAATGGCGCTGCGTCAGGTGGGGTACGAAAACCGCTCCTTCTGGCGGAACCCGGCGGCGGCGTTCTTCACGTTCCTCCTGCCGCTGATCTTCCTCGTCCTCTTCAATTCGATCTTCGGCGACAGCGAGCTAACGATTGACGGGCGCAACCTGGACGGCTCGACGTTCTACGTGCCGGGAATAGTTGCGCTGGCCGTCGTCAGCGCCTGCTACACGAACATGGGCATGATGGTGACGATCTCACGCGACCTCGGCATCTTGAAGCGAGTGCGCGGGACGCCGTTGCCACCGTGGGCCTACATCTTCGGACGGCTGGCGCACGCCATGCTTGTCAGTCTGCTGCTCGTTGTGATCGTGACCGGAGTCGGAGCTGCCGCTTACGGGACTGACGTGCCCGGCAACACACTCCCGGCCTTCGTGGTGACGCTAATGCTGGGTGCGGTGACGTTCTGCGCGCTGGGACTGGCGCTGACTGCCGTGATCCCGAACGCCGACGCCGCGCCCGCGATCACAAACGCGACGATCCTGCCGCTGCTCTTCATCTCGAACGTGTTCATACCGTTGCAGGACCCGCCGGCCTGGCTCGCATTCGTCGGCGACCTCTTCCCACTGAAGCACTTCGCAGCGGCTCTGCAAACTGCATTCCACCCGGACACGACCGGCGCTGGCTTCGAGTGGGGCGACCTGGCGGTGATCGCCGCCTGGGGCGTCGCCGGCACGGCGCTCGCCGTGCGCTTCTTCAGCTGGGAACCGCGCCGCTAGCCTTCCGCGCTCGCCCGTCGCTACGGGTGACGCTCGTACTCCCAGTACAAGAAATCGATGTCACCGGGGGAGTGGCCAAGATCCGTGAGCATCGCGGCGACCTCACCGCGATGATAGGTGCCGTGGTTTGCCACGTGAGTCATCAGCTGCCAGAGCGGTGAGGCCCGCCGATTGCCAGCGCTGTCACGGAATTCCAGCGGCGCTTCGAGCCGCTCGTCCGTCAGCTCGCCGACGAACTCTCGTAGCCCCTCATACGAAGCGACGAACGACGCTCTGACTGTGCCCATGTCGGGCATCTTCTGCAGCTCCAGCGTCGGGGTGCGGTTGAGGCCCGAGACCCAGCGCTCCAGCCAGTTGATCTCGGCGGCGACGACGTGAGCGAATGAAGACAGGACACTGCCGAAGCTCGCGCCTCTTTGCGCCGTCAGTTCGGCCTCAGGCAAAGCAGCCGCGGCCTCAAGCAGGCGGGCCGTCGCCCACTCGTTGTACTCGTAGAGGTGGGTGATCAGCTCAAGCTTGCTCATCGGCGCGCAACAGCCGCCTTACTTGAGGCCCTCGACGCTCATCCAGGAGCTTATCGCCACACCGATCTCGTGCGGGCAGTCTTCCTGGATGAAGTGAACGCCGGGGCCGGCCTCCACGTGCGTCAGGTTCGGCAGGTTGTCGACGCACCACTGGCCGGTGACGCGCATGATCGCGCCCGGTTCTGCCGTAATGAGGAGCTTCGGCAGGTCGGTCTCCGTCAGCCACTTTGCGTACTCATCCACGGCCTTCGTGACGTCTGCCGGTTCGCCGTCGATCGGGATCTCGCGCGGCCAGCGTAGCGTTGGGCGGCGGCTCTGCGGCGTCTGGTACGGAGCGCGGTAGTACGCCATCTCCTCGTCAGTGAGCGTGCGTAGAACTGCGCCGGGCAGGACCTGTTCCACGAAAGCGTTGTTCTCCAGGATCATCTGCTCACCGACATCGGGCGTGCGGAATCCCTGAAACGGCGCCTTCGCCTGCTCGGGCCATTCGTCCCACGAAATCGGCCTCACGATCGTCTCCATGAGGACGAGACCGCGCACGTTATCCTGGTGCGTGTGAGCGTAGCGCAGTCCGAGGCCGCCGCCCCAGTCGTGCATCACAAGCAGGATGTCCTTCAGGCCCAGCGTCTCGATGAAGCTCTCGAGGTGCCGGTAGTGATCGAAGTACGAGTAGTCGATATCCGGCTGATCGCTCTTGCCCATGCCGATGAGGTCCGGCGCCACGCAGCGTGCGAGGGGCTGGACGTGCGGGATGACGTTGCGCCACAGGTAGGACGATGTCGGGTTGCCGTGCAGAAACAATACGTCCTTGCCCTCGCCGACGTCGATGTAGTGCATCTTCGAGCCGTGCACCTCGGCGAACTTCGACTCGAAGGGGAATGCGGCGGAGATCTCGTCTGACATTGGGCGCTCCTTATCCGTATAGCCGCTTCCGCACGTCTTCGACGACGTTCGTGCCGTCGAGGCGGAGGTGGCGCGCGTTGAACTTCTCGTGATGGATTCCGATGACGAGGTGCTCCGGGTCTTCGTCCACCGGAAGGGGCACCCCGCAAACGCCGAAGTTATCGGTCGTCGCCTGCGAGACCACCTTCCCCTTGTGGCCGATCACCTCGACCTTCACTCCGGGCACCGGGGGCCTCTCCTCGAAGCCGGACTCCGTCGGGTCGTTCTCGACGACCGTGATGGTCGCGGTACGACCGTCCTTCGCATGCTCGATCGTTACATCCAGATCGAGCAGGTAGACGAGCGGAGCGTGGACAACCGCGCTAAGGCCGGCGTCGAGCACTGCCTGCACCTGGTTGGCGGAGAGGTCGGTGTCGATCGGCGCCATGCCGTGGTCAGTCGTGACCACGAAGAGAGTGGACTCGAACAGGCCGCGCGCATCAATGACATCGAGAACCTTGCCGATACGCTTATCCGTCTCGATCAGCGCGTCGCGGATCGCCCCGGAGTGCGGCCCGTAGTCGTGGCCAACGGCATCGGTGAGCGCGTATTCGTGGAACGTGAACATCGGCGGCGGCTGGCCGTCGGCGCCGAAGAGCAGCATCGACTGCACTGTGCCCTGGATGTCCGCATAGGAGTATCGGTGGACGCTCTCCTGCCCCTCTTCCTTCCAGCGCGGGTTGGTGTCCTCACGATTGACGCGCGCCATCTCGCGCAACTTCTCCTCCTCGATCAGCAACCGCCGTTCGAGCGTGGCGTGGGTGGCGCCCTTCACGCACGGCTCGTTCAGCGACGCGGTGATCACTCCTTCGCGCCCATCCCACTTGCCAAAGACACGATGAACAGCTTCGAAAAGCGTCTCGACGTCGCCGGTCACGAACTTCGCGGTGTTCCAGACCTGTCCCTGCGGGGTCACCGTCTCGCGCGTCTCGCGCAAGTAGTACGCCGGATTGATGACATCGTGGTGGCCGCACCAGGCGCCAGAGCCAAGCGTGTTGTGGCTGGGCCAGGTGATGCTCGGGAAGTTGACCGTCGTACCGTAGTTGAACATGAGGCCGCGCTCGATCAGGCGCGCGAGGTTAGGGATCGACTCGCGGTCGCTCTCCAGGCGCTCCTTTAGCTCGGTGTTGGAGAGGCCATCCAGGAGGAAGATGTACACGCGCTCCGGCCGCTCGCGCTCATCGATGATCTCGTCGATCGTGCGGCCGTCCTGGCGGCGCAGGTAGACATCAGGCTCGACGCCGCGCTCTGACGACGTGCGGCCCGTGGAGTCCATGCCGTCGATCAGCGGCAGGCCGAGCAGCCGCGCCAGCGTCGGCGCGACATCCACCTGCGCGCAGAGAGCGTCCGTCGTGCCTGTGTGCTTGATGCTCGGGCCGGAGAAGACGAGCGGCGCGCGCGACTGCACGACATCGGCCGAGCCGTGCTGGCCAGGTTGGCGTCCGTACGCGTAGGAACGCGGGTTGATGACGATGTCGGGGGCGTTCGGGCTATCGAAGAGTTGGGCGATGCGCTCGAAGGCGAGCGGGTAGCTCAGCGTCTCGGGCGACATGAAGGCGCGGTTCGGATCGCCGGCGTCGAACCCCGATTTCTTAGACGCCTCGACTTCCTCGGCGATCGTGGCGACGGCGGTTGGATCCTGGTTCGCGAGCGGGTTTTCGCCGCTCTGATCGATGACCTCGTAACCATAGCCGCCGTCTTGGTCAAGATGGCGGTGGAAGCGGATCATCCCGCGCAGCGACCACACCTCATACGCGCCACCACCGTTTGAGTCGTGACGATACGTGGCCAGCCAGTCCGTCGGACCGTGCGTGTCGTCCGTCAGGAGCGCGATTATGGCACGGTTGCCGGACTCCTCCTGGTTGGGGTCGAGCCCCTGTCCACCGGCGCGTTCAGGCGGGGCAAGATGTCGTTCTGTCGTAGTCATGGGCGGGCTCCATCTGGTTGAGAGTGGGGCCTATTCTAGCGCAGGCGCGCGCCTGGGTTCACCACGCGATCGGCGAAGACGTCGATTCTCCCTCGTGTTTCTCGCGTTTCCTGCGGGTCGTCAGGTGTCCCCAGACTGCATCTTTCGGTATGGGCCATCCGTCACAGTCAGATAGTGACCATCGGCCCGGAAGGGGCCTGCCGATTGGTGGTTGCCACGAAGTATAGACATTGTTAATGTCAAAGTGCCTCATCGATAGAGGTGCGCTATAACCAAGGAGGTTAGACATGAAGTTCGGAAGCTGGGCGAAAGTGGTCAGGCACTGGATCTGGATCGCTCCCCTCGTGATCGGAGTCGTCTTCGTGGCTGCCGGCATCTACATGGCAGTCGAGGGCCGCGCCGCGCACAACGATGTCCGCGACTCGATTGTCCAGGAGAACATCACGGTTTCTGGGGACGCTGCGGCGTTCGCCGGTGAGCCGGTCGACTCGGCGGCCAAGGCACAGGCCGAGGCCGATGTGATCCTCAAGCACACGCTGGCTGGCAATGGAGGTTATCTCTACGCTGAGATGGGCCGGTTCCTGCTCCCCGAGGGCAACTACATCCTGCCCAACGGCACGTACATGACCGCTGACGGCGGCACGACCCAGAACCTGACCCTGGCCGCTACGGACGACAACGGCAACCCGATCAACGTGACCACCGACGAGACGTTGGCAGCGTTGAACAGCAGTGACCAGCCTATCCGGGGCTGGACAAGTGACGGGGCCCTGGCTGCGACCGACGCAGACGGTAATCCCATTCCGAACTCACTGCGCAACACCGCTCAGACATCTGCCTTCCTGCGGACTAGCCTCGGTGTGGCCGTGATGGGCTTCAGGGTGTCCGACCTGGTAGTTGGCGTGGGCGCATTCTTGATCCTGATCGGTGCGGCGTTCGTGGTCTTCATTGCTCCGGCGATCTACTACTCAGCCGAGGTGGCTAACCACTACAACGAGCTGATCAAGAAAGAGGAGAGAGAGAAGCCCGTCGGCGCCCCCGCGCCGCAGGTCACCTAGAATCTAACCTCCTCAATAGCGCAAAGAGGCCGGCCCCTCCCCCGAGAATCCGGCCTCTTTGTTTTGTGCGCGTCTCCTCGGCGGCGTAGCCAACCGTTCCTTGCCTGCGGCAACGTCGCCACACCTCCTGCCCTCTACGGAGACGACTGGCCAAAGCGCTCCCAGCTCACGTACTCCTCGAACGGCTTGCGCGCACGGTCGTGCGACATCGCCGTGCCCGGCTCTGGATGGCCGAGCGCAACGACGATGGCGATGCGCCAGCCTTCCGGCAGGCCCAGCACCTCACGGCCGCAGTCGGCGTGGTGGATGCGCAGCGGGCACGAGGCGAGGCCCTCGTCCCAGGCCACTATCATCATGTTCTGAGCGGCGCGGCCGGCGTCGAAGTCCATGCCGTCGGGATCCAGACAGACGGCGACAGCGGCTGTGGCCGGACCGAGCGGCTGGGCGAAGTCGCCGCACTCCGCCAGCTTCGCCATGTGCTCCTTGTCCCGGATGACGACGAAGCGGAACGGCTCGCGGTTCTTGCTCGAACCCGCCATCCGCCCGGCCTGCAGCACACGCCGCAGCACTTCGTCGGCAATCGGCTCGCTGGAGTAGAGACGCGTGTCGCGCTTGGTCGTGACGGCCTTGTATACGTCCATGTGTCCCTCCGGGGCCTAGGGTGTGCGGTGGAACGCCCGGCGGTCAAGTGCTGCGTCGCTACTGGAACTGGCTGAAGAACACCCACAGCTCAGCCGTCGCGTTGAGCTTGTCCGATGGATTGGCGCCGAAGATGACGCCGGCTACGCCGCCGGGCCAGTTGTGGGATGCGCCAGCGACCACCTGAAGCTCAACGACAACGCCGGGCGGGCAGCCCAGCCAGATCGTCGTCGTGATTGCGCCGCCCACGTTATCCTGCGACCCGCCCGAGCAACCCATCGCGGGCGCCAGAACCGCCATCGAGTTACCAACCGAAGTGAAGTCGACGTTGGATACCGAGTCCGGCCCTTGTCCGCCCTCCAGAGGGTGGCTCTCGTCGGCGTCGCCGTGGATCAGGAGCGTCGAGACGGAGCGCGACGGATTGCACTGCGGGACCTCGAGCGATCCGGCCACGGCGCCGACAGCACGGAAGCGGCCGGACTCGCAGGCGAGGCGCAGCGCCATAATCCCGCCGTTGGAGTGGCCGGCGGCATAGATCCGCGCCGGGTTGACGCTGTACTCCGCCGAGATCGCATCGACCATCGCCTCGATGAAGGCAACGTCATCCACGTTCTCACGTACCGCGTAGCCACAACAGCGACCGCCGTTCCACGTGCTAAAGACGCCCGTGCCGTCAGGGTATGCGGCCAGGAACCGACCCTCCTCTGCCTGTTCGTTGAAGCGCGCCGTCCGCTCGAACTGCTCACCCGAACCGAAGCCACCGTGCAGGCCGATGACGAGCGGCGCCGGCCCCGAAGGCAGCGTCGACGGTACATAGAGACGCCAGGTCCGCTCGCGCCCGCCGATCGCGAGCGTGGCGGTTTCCGTGCGCGGCCCGGGTGGCTGCTGCGCCACGGTTGGGTCGGGTGCATCCGTTTCGGAAGGAGCAACCGGGGCGGCTGTCGGTCCCGTCGCACCCACTGTGACGGTTGCTTCGGGTGGGGACAGCTCGCCCGCCAGAGGTGTCGGCGTCCCGGACGGCGCTGAGCCAGTCGCTGCCGCACCACCATCGTCGTCCTTCCGACAGCCGGCGAGAACGATGAGCACCACCAGCACGGCAGCGGCCAGCACCCAGGGCGACCGGCGACCGCCCCTGCACAGTTCGGAGTTCCTCTTAGCACGCATTGTGATCGTGAACGGCATTCGCGCCGGTCATACTGTATGAATTGACGGCGAGACCGGCGATTTTGTTTCTTCGGCCTCGAACCGCTGCCAGAGGGACGAAACGGAGCGTCGCGACGTGAGATTGTCGCATTGCCCGCAGCGCCTGATAGAATGCGCACTGAGTTGCGTCAGGTTCACTACAACTACTGGGACTACAGCGAGCCCCCCTGGGACCGCGGCGAAGTGCCATGGATCGTCCGCGTCTTCGTCCGCTGGGGCATCACCATCGTCGGCTTCCTGGCCGCCGAGTGGTTCGTCAACGAGGTCTTCTACGACTCCGACCGCTTTGTAATCGACGGCACGGAGGCGCTGCTGCTGGCAGCCGCGATCTACGTCGTAGTGCGGGCGGTGGTGCGGCCGATGCTCCTGCTGCTGACTTGCCCGCTGCAGCTCATCACGCTGGGCTTCTTCGTACTCGTCGTCAACGCCCTGATCGTGCTCCTCGTTGAGCAGGTGTCCGACTGGTGGAGCATCAAGTTCGTGATCGATGGCTTCTGGCCAGCGTTCATCGGCGCGCTGGTGATCTCGCTGGTTTCGTTCGTGATATCGCGGTTCCTGCGCCGCAACCCGCTCCTGCCGCGTCTGCGCTAGACCTGCACGTGAACCTTGAGCGAGCCCTGCTTCTTGTCCGCTGCCGTGGCGAACGCTGAATCGGCATCGTTAAGCGAGAAGCGGTGCGTGATGACGCGCCGCGCGCGCTCCGGGTCGGCAGCGATGATGCCCAGAGCAACGTCGAAGTCGGACTGCTGGCCCGGCCGGCAGTAGGTCATACCACCGGTGACAGTGATCTCGTTTCGCATGAGCGAGAGCGCGTCCACTTGCACCGGTTGCGTGAAAAGCCCGAGCACCGAAACGCGGCCGCCGAAGCGCACGAGCCCGAGCCCCTGGCCGAGCGTCGGCGCGCTGCCGCCCACCGTCTCAACGACAACGTCGACGCTTCCTCGCTTCAGGCTCCCGATCTCGCTGTCCTTCAGGATGCGCGTCGCGCCCATCGCCTCCGCCGCCTCGCCCTGGTGGTCGTGGCGGTACGTCGCGATCACTTCACTCGCGCCGGACTGACGCGCCGCGAGCACAGAGAAAAGCCCGATCGTCCCGCTGCCCAGCACCAGCACACGCTCACCGGCACCGAGGCCGACGATGTGCAGGCCGTGCACGCTGACGGCAAGTGGCTCGGCGAGCGCGCCGGTCTCGAAGTCTACGTTGTCGGGGAGCCTGTAGAGGCCGTACGCGGGAACCGTGACGTGCTCCGCGAGGCCACCAGGATGGTAGGCGCCAAGAAGGATGCGGCTCCGGCAGAGGTTGTAGTGACCGCTGCGACAGTAGCTGCACGTCTGGCAGGCGAGGATCGGCTCGACGGCGACGCGGTCGCCCTCGGCGAACCCTTCGACACCCTCTCCCAGCGCTGCTATCTCGCCCGCGAACTCGTGGCCCAGCGAGGCCGGCGACGGTGGCAGGTTTCCCTGGTAGAAGTGCAGGTCAGTGCCGCAGATGCCGCACTGCCGCACGCGGACGAGAACCTCGCCCGGGCCCGGCTGCGGGTCGTCCGTCTCGCGGACTTCGATCGTGTTCTTGGCGGTACAGAAAGCGGCGCGCACGGGCGGCATTGTAGCAAAGGACAGGGGACAAGGGACACGCCACGGCAGGGCTCATGCGTAACGCCAGCCGGAAGGGCGCATCTTATCTGCAGGGAGGAGAACTATGGCATCCAACCCTCACAATCCTGCTCGCTCTGTTGGCGCAACCCTCCATTCGCGCGCTTACTTCTTGCTGGGCGGTCTGCTGTTGGCTGCCTGCACATCGGCAGCGACCCCGCTGTCCAGGACCGATGACGCCACGCCCACTGACTCGCCTGAAGACAGCGAGCCTTGCATCCCATCCGGGGATCAAGACAGCATACAAAACGCGCTCACCGGCCCCGGATCGAAGGCTGTCCTGTGCCCGAACGCAGTGTTTGAGCTGGGTGACACGGTCTTCTTCACAGCCGGCAACCAGCAGATCTACACGCAGGACCTTCCCACCGATGATTCCAGAGCTCTTCTGCGGGTCGTTGGCGATGGCGTAGCGACGGCTGTTTCCGGCGAAGGAAACGACGATGTATCGCTCAGCAACGTAATCATTGATGGCAACCGCCCCCAGCTTGGTCTCGCAGAGGGCGCGCTGATCAACTTCGGCCGTGGTGTGTTAGACCACAATGTAGAAGGCCAGGTGGTTGAGTGGGTCAAAGCCTACGAGCCGCGAGGTTGGACTATCATATACTTCGGCGGTCCGTGCAGAGGGGCCGTGGCGAGGAACAACGAGATCGGCCCGGCGGGGCGAGCAGAATACATCATTGCGGACGGCATCTCGTTGGAATGCCCGAACAGCGTCGTGGAGTACAACACGATCGTTGATGCCACCGACGGCGGCATCGTCATCTTTCAGTCACCGGGATCCCTTGTCGCAAACAACACCATCCGGGCCGAGAACCGGATCATGTTCTACGGCATCTCCATGGAGGATTACTTTCCCCTCGAGGGTGATTTCACGGGCACGCGGGTCACCGGCAACGTCATCGATGCAGCGGGGGCGATGATCCGCCGCGGGATCGGCATGGGTCCCTATGTAGGCTGCGCCCCCGAAGACGAGAATGCCCCACGGAGCCGGGGAGCGATCGTCACAGGTAACACCCTGATGGGCGATTACATGGCCTATGGGTTCGTGGCTGGCGGCGTCGAGGACTGGACCATGACCGGCAACATTGATCTCTCTACTCACCTCACTCCCGAAAGGGAAGGGGACTGTTTCGGAAGCGTCGCCGATCCTCCCGCCGGATTTCAGTACGACCCCGTAACGTCGAGCGGCACCTTTCAGCCAGAGTTTGAGGCGGCCGTCCTGGGAGGTTCGACGGATATGTTTCCCTTGCAAGCGGTGGCCTCGGAAGCGTGCATGAGAGACCTTATCGGAACTGAAGTGTTCGAGGACATGAAAGCGGACAACGGGGGAGAGCTGTGGCCGGCCCTGGAAGCTGCCCCGAACGGCGAACACATCGAAGAGTGCATCAGCATATACCAGCCACCTGATATCTCAGACCTGTCCGGAAATGTTGCAGTCGAGGTTCTCCCCTGTGCACCTCTCTGTCTTGAATTGAGGCTGATCAACACGACCGACACAGACACAGCTGACATCAGCAGGGCAGAATTCCTGCTTGACGACTTTCTCGTTCCTTGTGTCGGTCTCACGGCGTCTCTCGGTCCATGGGAAGAGGCCCACTGCACCATTGAGGATTTCGTGTTTCCAGGCTTCCACGTTCTCCGGTGGTATGGATTCCCGCCTGGCGGGGACATGTGGGTCTCCAATTATCCTCTTGAGGACGAAGGTTAGCACGTCGCCGGACGCCGCTCAGGAAGTCCCCCCACGCCTGACCTCCGCCAACGCGTAATCCGGGACGGCAGCGAATGTCGAACGCCCGCCTGCCTCAGGCAGGGATAAGCGCATGCTCGGCGATCGGTCATCCGCTTATCCGGTCTCTCCATCCGTTGACAGGCGACAGGCAGCGGTAGGGACGCCGCCTCCTTCGCCCGGCACCGAAGGGGAGTGACACCTGGAGTATCATCGAGAAATGCGAGCGCTGAACCAGCCGACGAGCTGGTGGGGGTGGCACTGGGAGCCGCCGACGCCAATGTCGATCGCCGAGCTGATCATGGCCGGCAACCTGTCGGCGGAGGTGGCGGCAATGTTCTGGGTGGCAATGGAGCACGGCGCTTCGATGATTATCGCCGCCGACCCACCATCGAGCGGCAAGACGACGACGCTGAGCGCGCTAATGTCGTTCACCCTCCCCGACACGCTCGTCTACTTCACGCGCGGTGTGAGCGAGACGTTCGCGCTGCCGCCGGTATCGCCCGAGTACGACACGTACATCCTGGTCAACGAGATGAGCGACCACATCCCCGTCTACACCTGGGACGACCACGCCCGTAAGACGTTCGAACTGCTGTCGGAGGGCTACCGGCTGGGCACGACGATGCACGCCGACACCGTCGACGGCGTCATCGCGCAACTGGAACAGGACCTGGCGATACCAAAGAGCCACGTCGCGCACCTGACGTTCATCGTGCCGATGTTCATCGGGCGCCAGCAGGGAATCATCCGCCGCATCACCGAAGTGGCGATGCTGGAGGCAGACGGCGACGGCCATCGCGTCTCGCGCGCCGCCGAGTGGAACCCGGACGATGACACATTCCGGCTCTTCCCGCAGCGCGGCGTGCGCAAAGCGTTCGCACAGTGGGCAGGTCTGACACCGGAGGAGCTGGACGACGCGATCGCGGACCGGCAGCGGGTCCTCGAGGGGCTCATCAAGGCAGGCGCCACGTCGATCCCGGCGGTCAACGAGGCGGTGCTGGCGTATCAGGCGGAGGCGCTCGGCATCTCGGTGCCGGCGGCTCAGGGGGACGACGCCTCGGGCTAAGCGCCCGGCTCGAACGTCAGCAGCTGCTCCGCCGCCGACTCGTGGTCCGAGAAGTCCTCGAACGTGATGTGCGCGCCGGACTCTCGCAGCTCCTCGACGCTGTAGTTGCCGGTGGCGACGCCGACGCCGATCGCGCCGTTGGCGAGCGCGGCCGTGATGTCATGCGGCGTGTCTCCCACGACCATCACGTTCTCCGGCTGGGTTCCATCGGCCACCGCGCGGATCGCCGCTGCGACGACCGCCGACCGTTCGAGGCTAACTTCGCCGAAGCCGCCCCCGGCAAAGTGACCGGCCAGTTCGTAGAACTCAAGCTTGAGGCGCGCGCCCTCGCTGAAGTTGCCCGTCGCCAGGCCGATCTGCGCGCCGGCCTCTCGCAGCAAATCCAGCAGCTCAGGAAAGCCCGGCATAATATGGCCCTTGCGCTCGGCGAGCGACTCCGGCAGAAGGCGCGTGTAGGCGCTGACGAAGGCGCTCATGTGCTCCTGCGGGCTACCGTCGATCTCGCCGTCCTCGAGTGCGCTCTGCAGGATGAAGAGGTCCGTGCGCCCGCTGAACTCGATCTTGCGGAAGCCGTCGTCGACGCCGAAGAGCTCGGCGAAGGCGCGGTTCATGGCGTGGCCTCCGGCGCCGCCCGTGTAGAGCAGCGTGTTATCGATATCGAAGAGGATAGTGCGTGGCCGCGTCACTTTTCGACGGTCTGGCCCGACTTGATCCAGGCCTCGGTGCCGCCCTCGAGGTTGAAGAGACGCGTGAGGCCGGAGGCGGCGGCCATCTCCGCTCCGAGGGCGCTGCGCTGACCGACCGCGCAGACGAAGATCACGTCCTGGTCTTTCGGCAGCTCTTCGCGACGCTTGTAGACGCTGTTCACCGGGATCAGGGCCGCCCCGGGCACGTGCCCTTCGGTGTATTCGTGCGGCTCACGGACGTCGATCACGGCAGCGCCGTCGTCCATCATCTCTTTCGCTTCGTCGACGCTGATGCGAGTGAACGGCTCGCGCGGGTCTTTGGTCGCCATGTCTGGGGCTCCTTTTTCCAACTGGTCGCTGCTTCTATTGTAGCGGTTGACAGGCCCCTCCGCGGAAGGCGATGCTTCGCCGCGAAAGGAGCAGCGGATGGCGGCCGCCAAGCAGGTACAAGAACTGAAGGAGAAGATGCGGGCCGAGCGCGGCAAGCTCCTCGACGCGCTTGATGCGCTGGGCGAGGACGAGGCCGAACGCTCGACCAGCGGCGAAGGTGAATGGAGCGCGAAGCAGCAGATGGCCCACCTCTGCGAAATGGAGACGGCCTACCGCGCCTGGGTGGAGAAAGCACTGACCGAGGACAACCCGAACGTCGATAACGTCTTCGGCGGGCCGCCGGCCATCACCCTGACGAAGGCGCACGACCACACCGCGGCGGAACACGTGGCGGAGATGCGCCGCCAGCGCGCGCTGACCGAGGCCGTGATCGACGGCATCAAGGCGGAGCAGTTCGAGCGGACGGCGACGCAGCAGATGTTCGGCACGCTCACGGTGATGCAGTGGCTGCGCTCCTACTACCGGCACGACCGCATGCACAGCGATCAGGTGCGCGGCCGGGACCCAGCGTACAAACCGCGTTTCACGAACGGCGAGCCGGATCAGCGCCGCTAGAGCAGCAGGGCGCGGTGTTGACAGCGTTGCTCGCGCGATGCTATCGTCGCGCTGTCTTTTCACGGCCCCAGAATGCTCCCGAAGGACGACCCGTGCGGCAGGGGCCTATTATTTTGCCTTCCAATGACAGCTCAAGACGTAGGTAATCAGTGGCTCGCCCAGGCGTTGCACGAAGTGGATGCCGTACAGTTCGGCGACTTCACCATGGGCCGGACGACGATCAACTCTCCGGTCTACGTCAACCTGCGCAAGCTCGTTAGCAACCCCCGGGCGCTGGCGCGCGCAGCGCGCGTGATGCAAGAGAAGGTGCAGACCCTGCAATCCATGCGCCACCCGCAGGTGCAGCCGTTCCAGCGCGTCTGCGGCATCCCGTTTGGCGGCTTGCACCTGGCGACGGCCTTCTCGCTGCGCACCACAACGCCGATGATCTACGTCCACCCGGCGAAGGAGCGCAACGGCAGCCGCGTCTTCGTCGAAGGCGTCTACGAGAAAGGCGAGCACGTGCTGCTCATCGACGA
>SDBV01003692.1_pt1 | contig 22355 bp, 21 predicted proteins | sample 2277081 | NCBI WGS metagenome assembly SDBV01 (sample SAMN10402039, study PRJNA504765) | marine sediment metagenome | isolation source: marine sediment core GS10_PC15, 223 cmbsf | place: Arctic Ocean: Southern Knipovich Ridge | collected 2010 | reverse complement strand
GTCGACAACGGCGATCCCATCGATCACGATTATCTCAAGGCGGACAACAGAAAAGCCTTCCACGGAATGTGCCTCGCCATTATTCAGACAGGTTCCGAACCAGGAAGAGTGAGAATAGTAGCCAAAGCAGACGGACTCAAGCAGGCATCAGCAACCTTTACCGCCAGAACCGTCGAAACCCCCAAACCAGTCCATACTGCCTATGTCGAAGCTGCCATAACCTATGAAATCCCCGAGCACGAGAAACTCTTGGGCATTCCCGCCAAACAACAGAGTGGGGGAGACGCTCCTAACCAAAGCAGCGCCGCCAAACTCTCCAAAGAAGAAAAGATTAAAGCAAGAGAAGCCAGAAAAGCCGCACGAGCAAAGTAAACACGAATGCCGCCCCAACGTTCCAAATTCACAAAACGACACCAAGAACCGTAGGGTGGGCCTTGGCCCGCCAACCCTTCACCCCAAAACTCCATTCCCCCTGTCATCTCGAACCGAAGGGAGAGATCTCTTCAACCAACAGAGGCTATGGGTAAAGAGATCTCTCCCTTCGGTTCGAGATGACAAGTGGGGAATTGATTCGTTCTGGAGCATGTAAACGAGGAAGAAAAGACAACCCCCCTTCCCCCCTTGTCAGGGGGGAAGATATAGAATGCCCCCCGTCCATCTTTCTTCTTTGTGTCTTCGCGTCTTTGTGTGAGAAAACTCTTAGTTCTTTTCAACACGATTCATTTCTCATCCTGAATATCATGTCCATCCATGTTCAATTATTTCTTCAGCATAAGGATTCATGTTTCTCACACAAAGCCACAAAGCCACAAAGAATTCTGTTTGCGCTTACACCGCGCTGTGCCTCTGTGGCAAAAATCTTCATGCTCTTCATGTCCTTCATGGTGAAACAACAATTCTTTGGTTGCGGTTATCCGCGCTGTGATATACTCTGTTCTTTATGTCTCATTCTTTGGAATCATCGCGAAATTAAGGGCAGTTATGGCTACTCGTAGAGAGTTCTTGAAATCAATCGGTATGGGAACGGCATTTATCGCCTCGGGGGGCTTGGCGAGGGCAAGCTCGGATAAGCGGCCGAACATTGTATTGATGATGGCGGATGATATGGGCTATGAATGCCTGAGTTGCAACGGCGGCCTTTCGTACAAGACCCCGATATTTGATGCGCTGGCGGATAAGGGCCTCCGTTTTCAGCATTGTTATTCGCAGCCTGTGTGTACGCCTTCACGTGTAAAGATCATGACTGGTCAATATAACGCGCGCAATTACGTCGCTTTCGGCACCCTCAAGCACGGCGAGAGGACTTTCGGGCACTTGATGCAGGAAGCCGGGTACGCGACGTGCATCGCCGGTAAATGGCAGTTGTCGGGAGCTTACGGTTTCAAGGGCACCTTGCCTGAAGAAGCGGGTTTTGACGAATACTGCCTGTGGCAGATCGATTCGGACGACAAGGGTTCGCGCTACTGGAATCCGAAGCTCATTGAGAACGGCAAAGTTGTTGAAGGGGCAGAGGGCAAGTATGGCCCGGACATACTCAGCGGCTTTGTCAATGGTTTCAGCGAGAAGAACAAGGACAAACCGTTTTTTGCCTATTACCCGATGGTGCTGACGCACGGGCCTCATGTTCCTACGCCGGACAGTGCCGAAGGCGATAAAAGCAGCAAGCGTGATCCTACTAAATACTTCCCGGACATGATCGCGTATGCCGAAAAGATTGTCGCCAGTGTTGTGGATAATCTTGAGAGACTGGGTCTGCTCGAAAATACGCTCGTCATTTTCATCGCGGACAACGGAACCGACAAGAAAATCACATCGAAGTTTGGCGACCGACTAATTCGCGGCGGCAAAGGTACCACACCTGACGCAGGAACCCACGTGCCGATGATCGCATACTGGAAAGGCGTCACCCCCACCGGGAAAGTATGCAATTCTCTCGTAGACTTCGCTGATTTCCTACCAACCTTCCTCGAAATTGCAGGCGCGTCAGTTCCGGGATACGTGGACGGTAAGAGCTTCCTGTATCTCCTGCGAGGCGACCTTGATAAGACGAAGGACTGGGTGTTTTGCCATTATGAAAAGGGTAAACATGCGGCTGAAGAAGCGGGCAAGAAAGAAGTCTCGACCGAGAAACAGGAAAGAATAAAGAACAAGCCGCCATATACGCGTTTCGCACGCAACCAGCGGTACAAACTTTACGACAACGGCAATTTCTTCGATATACCCGCTGACCCCGAAGAAAAGAGTCCGATTAAGGCCGCGCCGGAAGTCTGTGACCGGCTCCAGGCAGTTCTTGATTCGGTGAAATGATGTTTACAGGAACCCTAACGATAATCTTGAACAAGGCAAGGGGCAGCAGCCCCTTGTCTGCAATGAGGTGATTAATAATGAAACGTCGTGAATTTATAAAGAGTGCTTGTGCCGGCGCCGCTTTGGCGTCAATGCCGGGATTTGTCTGTGCTTCTGAAGCAATAAACGAAAAACTCAATATACTGTTTTTTACGGCGGACGATTTGGGACGCGACTCCTTGGGATGTTTTGGTGGGCGGGTGGCCGATCTGACGCCTAATCTGGACAAGTTCGCTTCGGAGGGCATCCGATTTGAGCGCGGGCACGTCACCGTTGCTATCTGCCAGCCAAGCAGGGGAGTTCTGGCCACTGGCCTCTACGGCCACAACAGCGGCGTCATGGGTTTCATGCATACCGAAAAGGACATACCAACGGTCATGCAGACCCTGGGAGATGCCGGATACTTGACGGGCATACTGGGCAAGGTGGGCCACTCGACACCGAAGGTGGGCTACGAATGGGATTTTGCCCACGACCAAAAGGAACTGGGAAATGGCAGGAGTCCACAGATTTACCATGATTATTGTGAGGAGTTTTTCAAGCGGTGCAGTGACGAAAACAGGCCCTTCTACTTCATGGTCAACTCGCATGATCCACACAGACCATTTCATGTTCCGGGTGAAACTAAGGGAGGCTCCGTCGAACCTTCCCGCGTCTATACACCCGAGGAAGTCGAAGTGCCAGGTTTTTTGCCTGACTTGCCCGAAGTGCGCAGGGAACTGAGCTACTACCAAAACTCCGTGCGCAGACTCGACGACACCTTCGGTAAAGTGATGCAGGCGCTCAAAGATTCCGGATTCGAGGACAACACGCTGGTGATGTTTTTGTCGGACAACGGAATGGCCGTCCCTTTCGCGAAGTGCAACGCGTATCTTGCAAGCACTAATACTCCGTGGATTGTCAGGTGGCCGGGAGTGGCTAAGCCTGGACAGGTAGACAAGCGGCATTTTATTTCAGGCATAGACTTTTTCCCGACGGTTTTGGACGCGATAGGGTTAAAGAATCCTGGGACTTTGGACGGGACATCATTCGTGCCGCTACTGAAGGGAAAGAGGCAGCCGGGCCGGGGCCAGGTGTTTACACAGATCGACTCGAAAGCGGGCGGCGACGCCACGCCGATGCGTTGCGTGCAGGACGACAAGTTTGGCTACATTTTCAACGGATGGAGCGACGGCGAGCGCTGGTACCGGAACAATAACGAGGGCATCTGTATGGCCGCGATGAACGAGGCGGCAGAGACAGACCCGGAAATCGCGGCGCGTGTCGAGGTCTTCCGCCATCGTTCGCAGGAAGAGTTGTATGACCTGCAAAACGATCCGGATTGCCTGAATAATCTAGCCGGCAATCCGGAATACAAAACCCTGCTAAGCAAGATGCAAGCCAGGCTGGTCAAGTGCATGAAGGACAGCAACGATCCAGTGCTCGATGCCTTCGAGAAAAGAGAATCGCCAGACGAACTGACCAAAGCGCTCACAAAAGTCTACGGCGATCCTCTGATGAAACCCAAGAAGACAAAAGAAGAAAAGAAGAAAAATGCAGCGAAGAAGAAATAGAGAGCAGGGCCGTTGATTCTATTTGCGATACCTATCTAGTTTCTGTTACGGAAAGGGTGCTTTGTCCCAGAGGGACATCTGATAATAGCCCAGCAATTTATTGCTGGGAACCCGAAATAGAAAATGGAAGTCCCGGAGGGACGGCTGAAAAGGAAGCATTCATCGATTCCATGGCCGTTTCAGCCGTCCCTCCGGGACTGAAAAAAGGGATAGGTTCTTTTCCCACCGTTGAAACGGTGGGCTATTTTCGACCGTCCCTCCGGGACTTCCGCAACGGGGACTATTTAGTCTGCGCCTTCTCGAATTCTTTGTCGAGTAAAGATTGATAGCCTAGACTCAAAGGTCTGATATCATAATCCAAAGTTCTCAGGAGCTCTGTGGCGGCTAGTGCGCGGCCGCCTGAACGGCAGTGCAGGTAGATAATCTTGTCTTTTGGCAGCCGCTTTTTCATTTCCTGAGAGAGCTTCCCGTCTGCTTCGGCCTTTCGCATTTCGCTCAGCGGAAGCAAGCTTGCCGCTTTCAGATGTCCTGCGTCCCACTCACTTTTTTCGCGTACGTCAAAGAGCACGGCGTTTCCATTTGCGAGTCTCGCCTTGACTTGCTCCACGGTATCCGTTGTGTGTTTGACGGGAGCGTCGGGATTAGTATTCAGGCGGCCACGACCACGGTCTTGTCTCTTTCTTTCCGGTTCGGGAGGGAAAATCTCGGCCTGGGCAAAAATCGCAAGATAGTGGTATGTCTTAGGCATCAGCTCATATCTGACCAATGCCCAGCCCGCTTCCTCAGCTTGTGTTATTAAACCGCTGAGTTGCGAGCCGTGGCCAGCCTTCTTGGTAATAACCTCGACGTATCGCTCGATAATCATCAAGCGTCCTGTCGGCTTTACAACCGAAGTCAAATGCCGCAAATAATCAACTTTAGTATCCTCTTCGATGTGGTGGAAGACCTGTGAGAAAAAGGCGAGTTCGCAACTGTTTTCAGGCAAATCAGTTCCGTCGTAAGGAGACAAGTAAGGCTTCAACTGTGGAACTCCGGCATATTTCTCCTTCATTTTCTTCACGAGTTCCTCTTTCACTTCCGAGGCGTGTACGGTTCCGTTTTCGCCCACTATGGCAGCGATTCGCTCAGACCACCAGCCGTCGCCGGCGCCGATATCGACGACCGCATCGCCGGGCCTAATGTCCATCTCTTTTAGTATGAACGCGGAATTGTCTCGGAAAGGATATCTGTCGGTGGTATCTCGCGCTTGGCCCTTTGCATCGTTTATACGCGTTCCCCGCCACTCGGCGGTCACGTCCGCGGCCCAAGCAGCGCCCACTGAAAATAGGCCGATTGTGAATGTCAGCGAAATACAAATTACAGGACGTAGAAGACGAAACATATTATTTCTCCCAGGATTTCATTAATTGTGCAAGATCGGACTAATTACTTATTCTCTCAATTGAAGGAGCGAAACTCAAGCTTGAGCCGTCCTGTTTTGACTGAGCCATTAGCTCACTTGCGCCAGCAGGAGAACGCTCTGTCCTGCGAAACGTTGCTGTTTGGCCGAGGGGAGTAAATGGCGAAACTGCGGGAATTTTAGAGTCTTTTTTGGTGTTTTAAGTAGGGGATGTATCGGGAAGGGGAGAAAAGACGATTTCTCGCCATAGAGGCTCGGAGAACTTGGTGCGGCATAGCCGCAGACAAGAGTGACTTATTCACACGGATGACGTTGGGAGGGACGAGGTTATCATGGTGAAGAAGATAGGTTTTACGCTTATCGAACTGTTGGTGGTCATTGCGATCATCGGAATCCTTGCGGCGATTTTGCTGCCGGCGCTGGCCCGGGCCCGGGAGGCGGCACGAAGAGCTTCTTGCGCCAACAATCTCAAGCAGTGGGGCATTATCTTCAAGTTGTACTCCGCGGAATCGCAGGGGAACAAGTATCCGACTGGCCAAGTGGCCTATACCGGAGATATGGCCGATGCAGCCCAGGCGCCGTACATCCTGTCCGTCTATCCTGAATACTTGACGGACCCGGCCATTATCCTGTGCCCTTCGGATGTGGACAGCATCGGCCTATTGCAGAATGAAGCCGGGGAGTTTACGCTCCACATCCCGACCGCCGAGGGCGGTAGTATGGGCAAGATGGCGATCAGCTACCATTACACGACCGGCCATATCTTCGACCAGGTAGGGGATTCCGATCCTCTGGCAAAAGTATCTGAGTATCCGATCCTGGCTCAGTTTACCGCGCCGGAGTTTCTGTCCACCGAGGGGCCGCGACAGCTTATCGAAGCGAGCGCCGTGTTCAACGAGAAATTGCTCCCGGCCCTGGGGACGCCCAAGTTCGCGCAGATTGCGGACAGCGATATGGTCATGCAGACGCCGGGCATGGGCAATGGCGGGGGCACCCGGCTCTATCGTTTCCGAGAAGGCATTGTCCGTTTTCTTATTACAGACATCAACAATCCCGCAGCCTCGGCCAAGGCGGAGAGCGGCATCTTCGTGATGTACGATTCCATCTCGGCCAACGGCACCGACTTTAACCACTTGCCCGGGGGCAGCAACGTCTTGTTTATGGACGGCCACGTGGAATTCGTCCGCTATCCGGGAAGAGCGCCCATATCCAAAGCCATGGCCACGATTCAAGAACTGTTCGCGTTCTAAGATGGCGTCAATACATCGAATAATGGCGAAATCAACTCGTTTGGCCGTGAACAAGGTTTTCAAACTCACAATATTTTGTCGATAGCGCAGCCCATAGGGCGGAAGGAAAGACCGTAAACACGATGACTGAAGTACCGAACACCACCAGCTCAGAAAACCCTGTTTTGCCCGTTTCGAAAGACCCCGCCAAAGGGCTCTTATGCTATAGCTTGGTCATGTTTCTCAAGGAAGCCGAGCGGCGGGGTATGCCGCGTGCGGCCGCCTTGGAAGGTATCCCCTACCCCGAGTCTCACCTGTTCAATAACCTGGAATGGATGGACTGGGATAGCTGCCGCCGGTTCTGGAAAAACCTGGGCCACCACTTCGACGAAAAGGAACTCATCGACATCGGCTTCCGCGCGGACATGAGCGCAACAAAGTCAACGCGGATTATAATGGCGGCAAACGCCCTTTTCTCCTCGATCCGCGATTTCTATTGGTGGTCGGCGGGACCGGACGGAATGGTCCACAAGGCGTGCCATTGTTTTAAGACGCTCTTGCTCGACCTGGGTGAGGGTCATCTGGTTCTGGAATGGACGATGAAAGAGGGCTATCCCCTATGCCGGGAAGCCATGGTGGTGCATCTTGGCTTTCTACGGCGATACCCCTTGATTATGGGATGTGAAGATCCCGCCGATATTTCTATGGAGGAGATTCCCGGGGGGATGCGTTACGATATCCGTTTCCAGGAAAGGCGGGGAGCCCTGTATTGGGTGAAGCGGGCAATTCTCTGGCCGGTGCGTAGACATCGAGTGGACAGCATACTCCAACAGGCCTATGAGGATATCCAGACCCGGTATGTGGAACTTAAGGCGGAAGTGGAAAACCGCAAGGCTGCGGAGAAACAGCGCGCAGCGTTGCAGGAGCAACTGGCCCAGTCACAGCGCTTGGAGACGGTGGGCACCCTCGCCAGGGGTATCGCCCACGACTACAATAACCTGCTCCAGTCCACATTGGCGCACGCCAGCGTGCTGCGAAAAGGGGTGGACGGCAATGAGACGAACCGATTTCATGTGGACCGCATTCTCAGGTCAGTGGACAAGGCCGCAGCCCTGTCGAAACAACTGAGTACCTTTGCCCGCCAGGACGGGACGGCGCGGGAACCAGTGAACCTGGCCAACGTGATCAGTGACGCTTTGCCCTTGCTGCGCTCGGCGGCCCCCTCGCCCATCAAAATACAGAGCGGCGCGGAAAATGGGCCGGGCCTGATCCTGGCCGACCCCACGCAGATGGACCAGATCGTGATGAACCTCGGCCTTAACGCGCTGCAGGCGATGGAAGAGGACGGGGGAACGCTAAAGCTCGATGTCGCGCAGGTGGAATTACCTGCGGGGGAAGCCGAGGCAATCGCCGATCTTGCACCAGGGGCGTATTGCCGATTGACCGTGTCCGATACGGGGCACGGCATGGACGAGGCCACCCGTACGCGCATCTTCGAACCTTTTTTTACGACCAAGGAACCGGGCAAAGGCACCGGCCTGGGCCTGTCCGTGGTACATGGCATTGTCCAAAGCCACGGCGGCGCGATCATCGTGGAGAGCGCCCCCGGACAAGGCTGCGTGTGTCACGTCTATTTTCCTGTGGCGGAGGTGGAGGCCGTTCAGCGTGCGGCCACCCCGGCGGAGGTTCCCAACGGTAGCGAGCGCGTGTTGTACGTGGACGACGACCAAGAGGTGGCCCTCGCCATGGAGTGCATGCTCGCATCCATCGGCTATGAGGTTACGGCGATAAACGACAGCTACCAGGCCCTGGAACGCGTAAAAGACGATCCAGCCTCCTTCGACATTCTGATCACCGACCAGGTTATGGCCGGCCTTGACGGAAAGGGGCTAATTGAGGGCTTGCGCGAGGTCCACCATGAAATGCCCGTTCTCGTTGTAACCGCCTACAACGACTCGATTACTATCGCCGACCGGGAAAAGCTCGACATCGGTGCTGTCCTCTCCAAGCCTATCACCCTACACGCCCTAGCCACCGCCATCCGCAATGCCCTGGATAGACGGATAAAGGCGCACTAAAGGCAGATTGCTTTTAGGGGCAATTCATTTGATTTGTGTGGATCGGTCGGTTTGCAGACGAAGGGGCATTGTTCAGCATCGAGTCCGTTGACTTCCTAGTGCGAAAACCCGTCTTTGACGGAGTTGGTCCCCGTCAAAGATGGATTATCGATAATCGCAATCCGGCAGTTCAGCAAAACCAGCAAGCGCTGAAAGGTCTCAAACGATGTGTTCTTTTTCTTGTTCAACACGCTGGAAAGATATCCCTGATCCATGCCCGTTTCTTTGCAGAATTGGTATCGGGATGTATATCGCATGTCAATCGCATCAGCAAGGAGGTCGCGGTAATCAGGCTCCTTGGCGTACCCTTGCCTTATCGCGAGCCGGGATTCAAGATCCTGACAGATTTTGTAAAGCGGCAAAGCGACAATTTCCGCCCGCTCAATGCTCTCATACTGCTTCCGGATGAGTCCCATCCAGAAATTCGTAAACTCAACGGCGTCCATATCCGTGTCAAACCGGCGCTTAACTTCCTGATAAAGACGCTGTTCTTCAGCATCCAATGCATCAAGAGAATATTCGTCATTATCCAAAGTTAGATACATCATAATAATTTCCATTCATATGCACAGTGACGTAAATACATAACAAGACACACATTCAATATTGTTCCGAATTCTTAAGAAACTCCACAGTCTTTCCGTTGTAAAAGTAAATAATCTTCTGAACAAAGAGCGGAGCAACCACCTCCGACAGCCACGTACGGAGCGCTGGGATCCTCTCTTCTTCAAGCGCGAGGCGATACTCTATGCTGTTGTCCGTTACCACGGCCCCTGTATCGGGATCGGTGTAGCAGCCCTCCACCTCACCAGGGCCTCGTGTATAAGATTCAAATTTCACAAAAAGTTCATCGTGGAAGCGTTCCCACTTCTTGTGACTGTGCATTTCACCGTCGCCGAGTTCACTATCCGCCGTAACGGGGACAAAGAACCGGCACTCCAGAATTGCCATTGGCTACTTTTCCTTTCTGATAATCTATTTCCTCCTCTGCTTATTTAAGCGTGTCATTTTCTAGTTCTCCTTTCTGGGAATCCGTTTCATCCTTAGCTTATTGGAATTTTAACATATACTTGACTGTGTGTCAAGTATCTGGTGCGGGGCTGCTAAGGACATGGGGTTTTGGGTTTATGGCAGCCTTTGGCTTGTTCGGGAGGGTGCGCGGTGAGGTGTGCCGAGGCGTGTCGATTAATGCGGCGAACGGGGACCTTCGCCCTCCCGTGCAGCGGCCACGGGTTTAGTGGATGAGCTTTGTGTCGTTTTGTGAATCTGCGTCGAAGGAGGTGTGGTGTTCGTAATGACGAGGGGGCTAGGAAATTTAAGCTTGAGTCGTCTTGATGTGATACGCTTTTTGCGCCAGTTTTTTCAACTCGGATACTTTCCACGTATTGCGGTCGTTTAGGTGAGACAGCAGCTCTTGGGGGACTTTGTCGATGCCGTTTTTGGCTCCGCTTATTGCGCCGGCCATGGCGGCCGTTGTGTCTACGTCACCACCAACGGCTATTGAGGTTGCGATTGTTTCCCAATAGTCGTCGGGTGTTCGCAGAAAGGAATAGAGGCTCCACAGGACACTGGGCACCACATAGGGCGAGATGCCTGGCCATTCCTCGTCCAATCCTTCCTGCATTCCGGCTTTGCTAATCTCGATGACCGCCTCATCGGGTTCCAGCTCAATCCAATTTGCCATCTCGAACAGTACGTCAGTGAAAACAGTATCGAAGGGTTTTACCAGATCTGAAAGTCCTTCCAGGAAAGGGCCGGGCTCAGAAGACGGCTCGGTTAAAACGTGGGCAACGGCGCCCGCTATTACGGTTGCTCCGGCGGAACAACGCGGGTCTTGGTGCGTAATGCGGCCTTGGTCGTGGGCTGCCGAAACAAGGGCTTCCTGGTCGTCGAAAAAGATTAGACCGATTGGTCCGGCCCGCATGGCGCTTCCATTGCCTGCTGACGGCGGGGGAGTGCCCGCCGCCTGCCATGGGATTCCATGTGCCAGCCTGAACGCGGCCATTTCGGTTGCCCTGCCGCGGCCAACGATTCTGTTTTCGGTGAAGATGGCGGCAATCCGTTTGGCATAATCTTCCGGATCGAAGCTGCCACGGGCGACGTAGCTCTGCAACAGCTCGCGTGCGAGCTGCGAGTCGTCCGAATACTGTCCAAATGCAAAGGGTCCGCGCCGCATCGTGTGCGCGAGGTTGGCGCGCATAACTTCTTCCACATATTTCTGGCAGTGGCCGGGTGGATGGCCTTCAACGATGAAACCCAGGGCGTCACCGAGGCATTCTCCTACAAGACACCCGCTGAATTTGTCGACTGATACCTTCCCTTCACCATTTGGCATCGCTCTGTTACCTGGTCGTTCTTCGACGGCGTCCCGGTGCTATGTCCACAGGCGCAAAATCGTCGGTGTATACTGGGGCAGTGGGGCGTTTGCCGTGGATGCTTGAAAATTGAGTGACGCGTTTATGAAGTGAGGGGAGCTTGATAAGGCCTGTTGCCTTTAGATAAGAGGCAAGATTTGCCAGGTACTTTTGACTAAGCGGATGTTTAATCCATGGGGTGTCTGGCCATTTCTTTTCAGTCTCAGTTTCAGTCTCAGTACCAGTTTCAGTACCAGTCTCAGTACCAGTCTCAGTTTCAGTACTAGTTTTCGGGGCGGGGATTGGCCACACAATTTTCTGTGCGACAAATACTGTGTTGGCGCTCGACTTGGCTCCGAAGGCGTACACCGCCTGGAATGTTGATGCAAGTGTTGAATATACGCCGCGCAACTGCCGGTCTTCTCTGCTCGGATATGCGCCGATTACGTTGTAGACGAGACAACCGCCGTTATCGAGTTTGTCCCAGGCAATCTTGAAGAATTCACGCGTCACGAGATGAAATGGCAGATAAGCGCCGTATGGTCCCGATGCGTATGCATCCATGATGATTGCACCGTACTTCTGATTCGAACGCTGAAGGTAGACGCGGCCGTCCGATATGGATACGCGTAATCTGGGGTGTTGGGGCAGTGAGAAGTATTTCCTCGCAACCTCCAGTACCTTGGGGTCGATTTCCGCAACCTCTACATTCATCTCGGGATAATGACTCAGGTATGCCTTAGGTCCGGTGCCGCCTCCCAAACCGATAAACAACACACGATTAATTGTCGGGTCAAACAACATGGGCACGTGGAAGAATTCTGTGTATTCAAATCCTCCCGTGTAGATATTGCGAAGCGACATCATGCTCTGTACATCTGAATCGAACTTCAGCAGGCGCGTGCTTCGGACGTCTTCGACCAGTATGTGGTGGTAAGCACTATATTCTTCGTGTATAACGCGGCCCTGGGCGTTTGCCTCGAATGCGAACAGAACGAGAACGATTGGCGCGACGCGTTTGAAGCGCAGAATGAGTAACGCGCCTCCGGTGAATATCAACACACCGGAGGTCCAGTAAAGTGACGCGCGAAGTCCGACGTGCATGAGTAACACGTGAACAGTCAACAAAACGCCAAGAATGCTGCCTAAAGTGGAAAGTCCGGAAATCCAGCCTGCCGCAGAACCGACCCGTTCTGTTCTCGACGCGTAGAACCTGATGGCTTGCGGAAGTATAGTGCCCAGAGCAAGGACGGGTAAGAAGGACGTCAGGGCGGCGGCTATGTATGGGTGCCATGCAAAAGCAAAATCGACTTTCGGCAGCCCTTCTCCAACTGCTATGGCTATGCGCTCCATGAACAACCCGGTGACGCCTGCCGCTACTAACATTAATGCCGCGGGCGTCAACGTGCCATATCTGTCGGCAAGCTGGCCGCCGATGGCGTAACCAATACTCAATCCGGCGAGGAGAACGGTGATGACCGAGGCCCACACGTCGAGCGAGCTTCCAAAGAAGCGTGCAAGAATGCGCACGGCGAGGAATTCATAAGTCATAACTGCCGCGCCGGACAAAAGAACAACGAAACACAGGATCAGCAAGTCGGTCTTTCGCGACTTTTCGCCAAGTTCCGTTTCGGCATTGTTAGCTTCGCGCTGCGTTCTCACGGTGGGTCTCCTGAACCACTCAGTCTGGTTCCGTAATTATATCATTCCCCAAAGAATTGCAGGTATTTCTTGCCGCTGTTCCAGGCCAAGTTTCGGTCCATTTCGGGGCAAGGGGCTGCAGCCCCTTGTCTTTGGTCCTTTCCCATTTTCCCTGATAGTGGGAAGTATGCTGCACTATAAAAAGAGGCTGAACGATCCATGAAAAGCCTGCTGCAGTCGATAACATTAGTCCTTCGCGGACTCGAAAATCGCCTTTACTTCTTCCTTGGACAGCGGCCGATCATAAATGCGAACTTCGTCAATAAGACCATCAAAACCCTTGCCGATTCGAACATCAAGTTCGTCGCCCGTCTCGATTGGCCATAGGTCGAGCAGGCCGATATCGTCAATTTCCTCCAATTCACCATCCATGTACAGCGTCACATCATCATGAAGATTCGGCAGTTTAGCGTCCCGTACTACGGCGACGACGTGGTGCCACGTATCATCAGCGGGTTTGGATTTTCCGTAGTAGTATCCAGCACTGGGGATCACGCCAACGCCTTTTCTGACGAAGCAGTACGTGAACATCATGCCTCCATCGTCCGTCCCCCACGAAAGGATCTCACCCTTGGCGCTTTTGGTCTTTATCCAGGCCATGACCGTCCGCGCCTTGGTGCCGCCCACGCCCTTGTAACCCTTTATCTCGACGTACTCATCACTTCCTTTGGAGATCTTTATTGCCTTGCCGATTCTTCCCGCAGTGGAGCTTTTTTCTATGGACAAGCCGCCTTTCGGTACCCCATTGCGCTTCTTACCGGAAGAGTCCGCAAAAGTTTCACCGCTGCTTTCATCAAATTTCCACCAGCCCATTAGATGCGGGTCATTGGCATCGCTTTTCGAGTCGGAACCGGCCGCCGCCGCGAACGATACCAGGCTTAACATCAAAACAATAGAGAATAGACCACAAAATTTCTTAGACATGACATCTCCCCTTTTTCAAAGCTAGTCACAAGTTCCGCTATTTCATTCACGCAACATCCGAACGTTATCGTCTTTAATCAATTCACCTGTCTTTTTGTTCCACAGACGGGTGCGATGACTCAGCCGGTGCTCGCCGTGGCATTGAGTGCAATACTTCTCTTCCGCTGTGGCCGTTCCCGTCAGAACCGCTAGGTGAGCATTCGGCTCAAGGCCGTTTTCCTCATGGCACTCCAAGCAAAACGCGTTGACGTCTTCCTTAGCAAACATAGTGTCCGGAGGTGTTATGTTGTCCTCGTCGTCGGCGTGCGCGTACGAAGCCCCGTGGCACTCCTCGCATCCAACATCAGCGCTTGCGTGCGTGACTGCAAAGTCGTCCACTTCAAAGTTCATGTGGCACACGTAGCAGCGGCTGTTATCGGCAACGGGACCCGAAGATTCGGCGCCGTCATCCAAAGGCTCATCCAGCAGCAGCAACGGTTCAGCTTCAGCCTTGGGGGCGGAAGGTTTTCCATGTTCACAGGACGCGACGACAAGACCGGCGCACACAAGTGCCAATATCAACAAGAAACGGCATGTGTTAATTGAATGCATTTCTGTTTCCCAACAATAAGACAAGGGGTTTCAGCCCCTTGCCTACACAAGATAAGATTTCGCTATTTGTCAACCAGCAACTCACCCGTTGCCTTGTCCCAGAATGTCGAACGGCGGTTTGCCTTATGTTTACTGTGGCAATCGGTGCAATATCGCTTGCCCTCCGGTGTCGCACGCGCAAAAACAGGATTGTGGGCCTTTCTCGACACTTTTTCTTGCGGATGGCATTCAGAACACATCGGGTTCACCTGCTGCTTCGTGTACATTATGTTCGGCGGAGTGATATTGTCCTCATCGTCGGTGTGCGCGTCCGAAGCGCCGTGGCACTTTGGGCATCCAATGCCCGCTTTAGCGTGGGACACTATGAACTTATCGCCAACAAAGTTGCCGTGGCAAACGAAGCATGTCTGGTTGTTCGCAACGGCAGCCGCCTCAGGAGCGCCGGCCTTCTTGGCCGTATCATCAAGTAGTAGCAGCGGCTCCTCGTCCGCTGTTCCCAAGTATTTACACCCAGCCAACCCAAACGCCAATGTCCCTATAATGGCGATTAATACAAAGTACTTCATCTAATGCCCATCTTTCTAAAGGACTCCGGGCCGCGTCGTCAAACGCAACCCGGAGCCAATTCAACAAATCCTCGCCTGAGCTAAGATTCTATACGTGTTTACAATCGCGCAACCACTCGTAATTTGGAGGCAGATTGTCCATCGCAACCTTCATTGCATCTTTAAGTTCCTTGGCCTCTGCCACGTCGAGTTTCTTGCGTTCTTTGATAGCGTCGGCTACGTTGTCCACCTGATGCTTGTTGATCATGCCAGGAATTGGGGCCGTGATCGCGTCATTGCTCAGGATGTAACGAATAGCGAGCCGCGCCAAACGGTCGTCGCTTTTCGCATCCGGGCTGTCCGGTGCGCTGTTGCCTTTGAAAAGCGACGTGCCCGCGAAAGGCTTGATGCCGAACATTCCCACCTTATACTCGCGAAGCGTCTCGAAAAGGCTGTCCGTCGGCAACTCTGTACTCTCGGCAGTGTACGGAGTAACGATGACCTGCACAACCTCGGGATAGGTCTCGATCATCCACTTGATATGCGGGCGGTCATGGGATGAAAGGCCTGTCAGACGAACCTTGCCCTGTTCCTTGGCTTTGGCCAGCGCCGTCATCATCTCTTCGACTTCACCGTCGGTGTGCTTGCTGCTAGTGGAAAGCATTGTGATGCGCCACAGATCGACGTAGTCAAGCCCCGCTTCCTTCATGCCCTTGTCCAACGTGCCGAGGAGCGCTTTAGCATTACGATACGGCTCTTTGCGCATTTCTTCCTGATACCACGAAAAGCCCAGGTACATCTTATCGCGGCGGCCTTTGAGCGCGCGGCCGTAAGTGACAACTTCCTGCCATGTACACGCGTCGATGTAGTTGATGCCGCGCTTAATGCAACGGCTGACGACGTCATGGCGGTTCTTTATGAACCCAGGATCGTCAAGTTTGGCGCTCAACCATCCCTTTGACTCGAAAACCTCCGGCACCATCTCGTTGACGCGCTTCCAATGGCCGCCCAGGCAGCAGGCGGAAATCCAAAGACCCGTCTTGCCAAGTGGACGATATTCCATGTTCCTGTTGTAACTGCGCGTCTTCTTGACCTCGTCCGCGTGTGAACCCGGCATTCCTGCCATTGTCATGCCAGCAGCCAAACCTGCCGTGCCCAATGCACCGTCACGCATAAATTCGCGGCGGCTCTTACCCTTAGCTTCGCAACTCACCTGTTCCCTTTTGCTCATATTTCATCTCCTTGTTTTGGTTCTAGTCCTTTGATTTATTTGATTTTACCATAAACTGCCTGTAAATAGTCAATAGACGCCTTCAATTTGGTGGCCATTATATCATGGCCAACCTCGCCATGCATAAACGGGTTAACATATCCCTTGTGCCGGATTTCCGCAAGGGCGCTGAGCCACGGAGCCATATCGGTAGGACCCACACCCGGAAGCTGGCCGTATCCCTTGCTGTTTTGCCAGGCATAGAAGAACAAAAGCTGTTTTCCGCAGATTCGTATGGCCTCGGGAACGGAGGCATTCGCCTTCTGTAAATGGTACGGGGCAAGCGCAATGCCCAGCCTCGGCGAGTCATTGATGTCAACGAATGCCTTCAGCGAGTCGTGTGAGTTAAGCAAAGCCCCACCGTGATTTTCAATGGCGAGGTATGAATCGTGCTTCCCGGCAAGCTCGACGAGTGGTTTCAGGCTATCGATGAACTGCCGCATTTCGGATGCCAGTTCCTTTGGAGGTAGCTTGGCTTTTGTGCTGCCTTGAATGGCCACACCGCCCCCGGCGCCGCCCAGAAGTTCCGCGTAACGTTCGTAACCGCCCTTGTAAACCGAAAACGCAAACAGTTTCAGGCCGTGCTTGGCCAGTAACTCCTTCAACCCCTCAGGGCCGAGACGTTCTGCAACGTCATCAAGGTGCTTGCAGCCGGCGTGCGCCGACCAGATGTCGATGGCCTCAAAACCCAACCGCGAAATGCGCTCGCAGGCCTGTTCGATTGGCAGATCCATAAAAAGTATGGAAGACGCAGACAGGCGCATGCGCCACTTCTTCTTAGCAGTTTCTTTCGCATACGAGGCAAAGGGAACTGACGACAAGGCAAAGGCGGAACCCATGCCCGCCTGTCTCAGAAAACGACGTCTGTCTAGATGTTTGTTGATGGGCCGAACCTTCCCTTTGGTTTGTTTGTGCGCCATTCTGTTCTGGCGTGAATACTCGATAAACCCGTGCGAGAGCGCAGAAAACTGAGCAAAAAAGGGACCAGGGGCTCCGAAGGAGACCGGCAAGCAGGAGCGAGTCTTCGAGCGGAGACGTGTCTGTCCCTTTTCTTGCGGGCCTTGTCCAAGAGTGCCACGGGTTTAACGAATATCTACGCTCTAGCGGCCCTACACATACTCCCAATCCTTAAGCCACTGATAGTTCGGCGGCAGGTTCGCCCATGCCACTTCCATGGCCTGTTCAAGTTCCTGCAGCTCGGCCAGATCAAGCTCACTTCGCTCCGTTATGGCCTTGGCCACGTTGTCAACCTGCTGAGGGCTTATCAGGCCGGGGATAGGAGCCGTTATCGTATTGTGGCTCAGAATGTAGCGGATGGCCAAACGCGCCCGGCGGTTATCTTCTTCAGCATGTGGATCGTCCGGTGCGCTGCTGCCTTTGAAAAGCGAGTTGCTGGCAAAGGGTTTAATGCCGAAGATACCCACATCGCATTTCTTGGCGGCTTCAAAGAGACTGTCCGTAGGGGCCACCTTGCTTCTTGCGGTATAGGGCAAACAAATGACGTCGATTTCGGGGAAATACTCGATCATCATTTTCAGCCAACGGCGGTCATGCGACGACATGCCAACGAATCGTGCCTTACCTTGCTGTTTGGCTGTAGTCAACGCCTCGATAATCTCGCAGCAAGTGTTGAAAGAATGCCGGCCGCCCGGCTCGTAGCAAGTGATGCGCCAAAGGTCAGTGCAGTCTTGCTGAGCCTCAAGAAGGACCTGTTCCAGGCTTCCCAAGAGCTTGTCCGCTGTTCGATATTTTTCATTACGTACCTCGTTGCCGCAGTGAGACAACGACATTGTCATCTTGTTGCGGCGGCCCTTGAGCGCCTTACTGTAGGCAATGACTTCGCTCTTGGTGCAAGCATCGATATGATTGATGCCCACTTCGATGCAGCGGCTTACAACGTCACGCCGGTTCTTGTCGAAGTCCTGCTCCATGACATTGACGCGTTTCCAATGCCCCCCCAGGCACACCGCCGACACCATCATCTCAGTCTTACCCAGGCGGCGATACCGCATGTTCTCATTATAGCTGAGAGGTTCTGGTCCTATGGTGGCGGTATTCTTTCGCAGGGCTGCCGAAGCCTCCCCTGCCGCCATAGCGCCGGCAACTCCCGCCGCGCCTACCGCTGTGTCCTTGATAAAGTCTCGACGATCAATTCCGCTCTTAGACATTTTGGGTCTCCTCAATTTTGTTCGTACCGGCTGTTTGCCATTTTTCAAGGCCTATATACTACAACCATCCAGAATCTGTGTAAGCTACACGAGTCTTCATCTCTCTCTAAATCAAAGATGTGGGAGGTCACGCGCTTCGCGTGGCAGACCTCCTATCAATCATCTTGCTTGAACTAACTCCGTCTACTCCTCCTGAACCACCTTGGCCAATTTAGCGTTGCTGTTTTTCCCTTGAAATTCATCTTCGTCTTCAAGATGCGGTGTTGCAGGTAATTGCCCCTGAGCTCTTGCGCCGAAATGGGGCCAAACACCATAACGAAGAGCAACAGTATAAGGTATTTGTGCCAGGCAGTAAAGTCTACACGTAAACCGAATACTATCTTCATAATAAACATCAGGCCGAGAAAGACCAGGGCTTGTTTGACGGCACATATACATGGCGCAATTCTTTCCCAGCCAATCCAGCGGAACGATTCTTTCTGCGAGAACGCGGTCAATCGGAGACTCCGGCGTTCCTCCTTATTCAACTCTTGATACTCAGGCAAGCTTCTTAGCTTTTTCGCTGATTCAATTCGAAACCTGTCGGCATAAATTAGCATGCCTCACTCCTTATCAAAAGCATTCATACTTAATCTACGGGCTCCACTTGGCGTCTACCAGCAGTTTCTTCCTAGAAACTGCCCATGGTGACCGTTAGGTCACCGATAATCCTGTCAAAAAAATATTCTTCTTCGTGTCCTTCGCGCTCTTCGTGGTGAATAATCAGCGCCTACGCCGCGCTAAGCGATATATCTATACGCTGCGTTCCATGGATTTCAGGAACGCCAAACCGTTAATGGCCAAGTCGTCCCCCGATTTGTAAATGGGACGCCAGATACAAGCCGCCGCGCATAAATCAACAATGCCAATGGCAAAGCTCTCGATTGTCACCCACCCACTGTAATTAACATCGCGCAAGGCGCTGAAGCATCCTTTCCAATCGACCTGACCAGTGCCCGGAGTTCCGCGGTCGCTTTCGGAAGCATGGAAATGCCCCAAATGCTTACCGGTCGCCCTGATCGCGCTCGGCGTGTCCTTTTCCTCGATGTTGCAGTGGAAAGTGTCCAAATGCACTTTTACCTTCCGGTGGCCTACTTCCGCTACGAACTTGGTTGTGTCCGCCGCCGTATTAAAAACATGCGTCTCAAAGCGGTTGAGGGGCTCAACGCCAAGTACCACGTCCATCTTTTCGGCGTGTTCGGCAGCCACGCGCATACACTCGACGGCCCATTTGAACTCGTCGTCCGTACGTCCCTTACCCGAGAGTTGACCCAAAGGCACGTAAATCGGACCCGAGGCCACGTCTCCACCCATTTCCGCTGTGATGTCCACTACATCTCTCAGACGTTTTATGCCCGCCTTACGCTCATCCGGATCCGCGCTCGTTATACTCGTTCCAGGCATAAGAATCACGCAAGAGGTCAACCCAATGCCCGCCGCCTCACGTGCCTTCCGCGTCGCCTTCGCATCCAAAACGCTCAGATCATTAAACGGAATCTCCACCCCGTCATAACCCATATCCGCGACCTTCTTGATCATGTCCACGCTGTCCTTAGAAAAGGTAGCCGTATATAAAAGAAGATTTAGTCCATATTTAACGTTCAATGTTCTTTTCTCCGCGTTAGCCTGCCCCGCGCCCGCCGCCAGTCCGGCAGCACCAAGAGCAATAGCACCAGTATCAATAAAGTTTCGACGAGTAATACCATCCTTAGACATATACGGCCCTCCAATTAATTTGCCAAAAGACGCGTCAGGAGCAGAACAGCCTACCTAAGCGCCATGCGGTTAATTCTATCTGTTCTATCAGAAGCAACAATTCCTTGTGTGTAAACAATTCCTTGTCTATGAATTATAAGACTTTACACCCCGATACGTCAACGCTTTATCCATTGACACCACATCCAGCAGCCAAGCAAGGCGAACGAAGGCCTTTTCTTCTATCGCTATCGCTATCGATCCGATTCCGATCCCGATCCCGATACCGATACCGATACCGATCTCGATACCGATACCGATCCCGATACCGATCCCGATACCGATACCGATACCGATACCGATACCGGCACTCACCCCCTCAACCTGTCATCTCGAACAAACGGCCTGCCGCATTCCATCCTATCCCCATCGGCTCCCCCCACCTGTCATCTCGAACCGCAGGGAGAGATCTCTTAACCGAAAACTCAAACATCATCCCAACCGCCTTACTTGCCAATATCGATCCCTTCCTTGCCCTCCCCATTCCGCGTGGCACCTTCAAACTCGTTTGGAGGTGTCTTGAACCAACAAAAACGCCCAACACCCACCTCTTATCTCCCCTCACACCAGCCCTGGCACCAGCGGCCCCGACTGTCTTCTGAACCAGAGATTCGTCAATAGGGTGGCGGCTCCGTTGGCTGGATGGACGATTGATCCATCTGTTTTCCAAGACTTTGCTCCTAGGCAACACCTTGTCAGACATTTTTATCTTCCAGTAATTCCATTGACGTAGGGTCAACTCGATCAGGGTCAAAACATATAACATTCCCCTCTGAGTCATAAACAACTCCGTCCTTCTGGTTATTTCTTATTCCTTCATCGATAAGCATCTGTATAGCGGAAGCGATCTCCCCAGATGAACATTCCAGCTTCTTGGTGATTTTTTTATGAATTCCCCGCTTCCATGGTTGCTCGGGCAGTTCGGCGTTTACTTTTAACGCGAATTCCATGTCAACTTTTATGTCGGCGATATTTCTCTCCTCTATTCCTCTGATTCCAGAAATATCGTAATCTTGTGATGCTTGTGTACATAAGCCAACGATAACGCTCTGCTTCTTCCAGTCATTAGTATTGATGCCACGCGGAACATGTGTTGAAATCAATGACCAAACATCTTCTATTAGGCTGTCCGTTAGTTGACTTTCATCAAACTTGGCCAATTCATTAGCAGAAAAATCGAATTTTCCAACGACCCTAGATATAGCCAAGAAGCAAGTGATTTGCCGCCATTTCTTAAGAAATCGTTCAGTCATATTCGTCCCTGTAGGCCTCATTCTTTCGAGCACTTCATCGGTCTTCTTTAGTGCTATAGCTATCTTGGGCCAGACCTTGATGGGCGTACGTGGCGAAAAGACTGCCTTATAAGCCTCATTAGAGTGCATGAACCTTTGACGTAATTTGGCCGCTCTGCGGGGTGATTTCATTATCAAATTGACATACCCGGCAGCCAAATACAGAGGCGTAATAATATCGGAAGAGGAGTGCCCAAGATTCTGATAGAAGTTCCTTCTTCTCTCATAATATAAGCCACTTCGGATCAAAACATCTTCTATGTCCCGCTGTATTTTGTCAGTTGCGTATAGCGAGGCAAGGCCGACACTTGTCTGATAGTTGGTGGCTTTAATAATCGCATCCCGAATTGCTTCCTCAGATAACACAATTACCTTAATAAGTACCGAGCGATCACTCTCATCGCTGCCCCCACGTGAAAAATGTCTATAAATTGATTCTGTTGTTTGCAACCCATTCACGATTTGAATGTCTTGGAGTTGAATTGACTTCCCAGTAACACTGGCTGCAGTTGATAGTATAGTGACGCCATTATTGAGCCACCAGAAGTCTGGCGAATTGCGATCCTCCAAAGTAGTTCTTATATCTTGATTGACTCTATTCAGGCCCATAAAATCACGAACATTGGAATCAAACAGATATCTCCTTAGCTTGTTCGTTTCTGGGTCGGTAACAAAATGGAAGTAATCATTGAGTGTTGCTAATAGCACATACCGTTCACCTCTCGATAAGACTTCATTGAATGGTAGTTCTAACGAAAAACTGGGGATTCTTCTATGCAACTCAACAAGTTCTGCTGATCCATAAAAGAAAAAGTGAGACTGGCACTTTCCAAAAGATTCTACAGCAATAGACTTTGTCTGTTCCGCTCTTGCGCGAATGGAATCACCAATCTCGCCAGTATCACCTCTTGATGCATATGCGAAATGGACAGAAAAAGAACTCAAGCGAGGTTGACCAGCGACAACTATTCCTGCCGTTGACGACAATTAGAAATGCCGTTTGCTGATGTTACCATAAGTATGTTGTTTGGGGCTTGTTTTTTGCGTTCTCCCCCATGGGGGAGAACGCAAT
>SDBV01003691.1_pt1 | contig 22356 bp, 17 predicted proteins | sample 2277081 | NCBI WGS metagenome assembly SDBV01 (sample SAMN10402039, study PRJNA504765) | marine sediment metagenome | isolation source: marine sediment core GS10_PC15, 223 cmbsf | place: Arctic Ocean: Southern Knipovich Ridge | collected 2010 | reverse complement strand
TGCACATTGCCGCTCTCCTCGCCCTTGCGCCAGAGCTTGTTGCGAGACCGGCTGAAGTAGACGGCCCGGCCGGTAGCCAGCGTCTCGGCATAGCTTTCGGCGTTCATGTAGGCCATCATCAGGACTTCGCCCGTCTGGGCGTCTTGGGCGATGGCCGGGAGGAGTTCGGCCTTAGTGAAATCGGGGCCGGTGTCGGAGGTGGATGTCATTTTGCGTATCCGGAGTAAGGACGACGATGGTTGGCTGCAATAGGTGAGCCCAGTAGGTGAGCCCAGCCAAGGCCGACGGGTTCACTGCCTGGCGGCCGGCACATCGAAACTTCTTAGCATAATCGGACCGAGTTCGAGTTGCCAGGGGGCGTTGCGAGCCGGGAAGCTGCTCCCCCGTGGCGGGGGTATTTGTCCGGCAATCGTCTTCGCCCTCACATCCGGCGACCGAGCAGGGTGGGCATTTGGAACGATCGGCTCGGCCGATACGAATCGTGCAACATGGCCGTTTTCGGGTCGAGTGTAGGCATCCGCCGCCGGATTCCGACACTTATATACGAGTATATACGCGCATTTCCTCCCTCCCGCGCGAAAGGAACCCTCCCGTGGAACGCTCCCTGACCGTTCTGTTGCCCGTGCATAATGCCGAGGCCACCTTGGCCCACACGGTGCACGAAGTTCTCGAGGTCGTCTCCGAACTGACCAGCCGCATCGAGTTGGTGATCGTCGACGACGGCTCGAAAGACGCGACCAGTGAGGTGGCCGACGAGTTGATTCGGCACTACCCTCAAGTTCGAACCGCACGCCACGGCGAACGTCTGGGCCGAGATGCCGCCATCCGCACCGGCTTGGAGCAAAGCAAGGGCGAAATCATCCTGTTGCGCGAAGAGACGGGCGGTATCGAGATCGACCGGATCGCGAAACTCTGGCGCGGCACCACGGAGCACCTTGCCTCCGCCGAGGTGCCGGAGCCGAAATGGGCCCAAGCCGGCGACAGCCAAGGCGGACGTCGCCCGGGCTACCGGATGTTCAACCGCGGCTCGATCGATCCGCAGCAGGGCTCCACCCGTCCCGCCGAGCCCAATTATCTTGCACGGCTCCGAGAGTTTGCCCTGGGCGAGTAGTTCCGCTGAACTTATCGTTATCGTTATCGTTTAGCGGTCGGGCTTGCCCGACGTTCTTTTGCCCGAATTAGACGGCATTTCCAACAAAACGCCGGGCAAACCCGGCCGCTAAACGGTGGTTCCGTCAAGGGCTGGAGCAGGGCTGACACGGCCGTGGCACGCCCTTTCCGAGGCGATTTGCCGGCCTGGGAGTAATCCGAGGGGATATTCTCGCTCGATTGCTGAGGGCGGATTGCTGAGGGTCGATGGTGGTGGGCGGCCGTAAGTCAATTGCACACAACGCCTTACGGCATTTCCGGCCCCATTTCGTTGATCCCTAAAATAATTGGAAACCCTTCTGAGGCGGTACTTGTCAACCATTTTGGGTTAGGGTAGAATACGGGCGAAAGCCGTCGTCCACTAGCAGACGCACTTTTCTAGACGGCTTTCGTGGCATTCGCCACGGGTCAGGTTAAAGTGTGGCGTTGGATTTCGGGCAAGCGACGCCACGGTGAGAATCGGCTGGTTTTTCGGTGAACGTCTTATCGCTATTGCGTGCGCCTTTTCTTGTCGATTCCTTACTGCAATCCGCAATGGATTGCGAGAGAGGAGGGCTACTGTCATGAGTATCATGAACTGTAGCGTGTCCGGTGTGGGAAACGGTGAACAGATTGGTTTCCCCGCCAGCAACCATGCGTTGCACCGGTTGGGCATCGTTCGCCGTCGGCAGGGGATCACCCGCCGCACGGTCGCCCGACATCTGAACGTCGAGGTTTCCCAGGTCAAAGAGATGGAACGGGAAACCAACGACATGCCGCTTAGCAAGCTTTACGAGTGGCAGAGAGTGTTGGACGTACCGGTTACGGAACTGCTGGTCGACGCAGACGATCCGCTTTCCCCGCCGGTGATGAAGCGGGCGCAACTGTTGCGGCTGATGAAGACCGTGCTCTCGATCATGGAAGAGACCAAGCAGACTCCGATCCGGCGGATGGCCCAAACGTTGGTCAACCAACTGGTCGAGATCATGCCCGAGTTGGAGAGCGTCAGTCCGTGGCACGCCGTAGGTAAGCGCCGCCGGCGCGACGACTTCGGTGTGGCTGCCCAGCGTCGGATATCCGACGACCTGTTCTACGAACCGAGTGAGTGACGAGAGAAGACGCCAAACTAATTGGCGGCCGATGGTTGGTCGTCCTGAAAACCCAAGTGTCCTCGACACGGCTTCAGCCAGCCTGTAGGATGAGGCTTTTCTACGGGTGTGAGTTGGACTATCGGACAGGTCACGGGTGGACGGTCTTATGCGGTTTGGCAGTATCGCGAGAAGTTTGGTCGCGATTGTTTTGATCGGTGCGAGTACGGCGCCCCCGGGTCGAGCATCGGACGAGCGCAAGTTAGTCTACGTTCCCCGTTCTACCAAAAAGGTTTGCCAGTTGACCGGCGATGTCGATCGGCAGCGAAACATCCCCACGCTCAGTCGAACCAACGAACGTGCCGGCGTGTTGGGTACCGACTTGGGTAGTTCCTTCGAGCTTGGCGATCGGCTCTTCTTTCTCTTCGGCGATACCTTCGGCCGGCCCGGAAACCTCGACGCTATCGCCTGGACCAGCAGCACGGATCCGGCCAAGATCGACTTGCGTTTCATCATGGCCGAGGACGGCAAGTGGCAGCCGCCGAAGGTACCCGGCATCGGTCAAGGCGGTTTCGAGGTGCCCACGCACGGCGTAGCGCTGGGCGAGAAGATGTACGTCGTCTTCACCACCGACCATCTACCCGGCCAAGTGATCATGGGCCGATCCGTGTTGGCTGTCTCGGCGGACCAGGGCAAGACGTTCTCGCGGCTCTACGATCTGTCGACCGACAAGTTTATCAATCTGGCCTTGTGGAAATCGGAAGAATGGTTGTATCTGTTCGGCAGCGGGAAGTATCGAGCCAGCAGTGTGTGCCTGGCCCGGATTCCGTTGCAACACATCGAGCAGAAAGAGTCCCTGCAATACTGCGCCGGAATTGGCAATGACCGGCAGCCGGTCTGGTCGGCCAAGGAAGCCGAAGCTGCGGGGCTGTTCGAGCACAATGTGGTAGGCGAGCTTTCCGTAGCCTTCTTGCAGCCGGTCGATCGCTACGTGATGCTTTACAACTCGACCAAGCCTCGCGGGATCGTGATGCGATCGGCCCGGAAGCCTTGGGGCCCCTGGTCGGACTTGACGATCATCTTCCAGCCGTGGCGCGACCCGGGTTACGGGCACTTCATGCACGGCGCTTCCGGATTCTGGAGTACGGGCGATTCGCTGCACGACCCGGGCCGCAGTGACGTCTGGGGCGGAGAATACGGCCCCTTCATCATGGCCCGATATACCAAGCCCACGCCCGAAGGCTGCCGGATCTTCTACACCATGTCCCTCTGGAACCCGTATCAAGTGGTCGTGATGCAAAGCGACCTGAAATGGGCGACTTCCCAGCCGTAGCCGGGGGCTTTCCTAGGCAACGGACTCGGGTTATCATGGCGCCAAAAGATACGGTCAATCGGTGGCTAAAGAAAGGGTAACCGCAATGCAAATCATCGACACCCACCAACACCAGTGGGATCTCGATAAACTCCGTCTGCCATGGCTCGACTCGGCCCAGTACATCAACCACAGCTTCGTGACGAAGGATTATCTGGAAGCGATACGGGACCTGGACGTGGTGAAGACGGTCTACATGGAAGTGGCTGTCGACCCGCGAGATCTGGTTACCGAGGCCGAGTACGTGATCGACCTGTGTGGCCGTGACGACCATCCGATGACGGGGGCGGTCATCGGCGGCCGGCCCGGCACCGACGGTTTTGCCCCGTACATCAACCATTTCAAGCAGAGCCCTTGTGTCAAAGGCCTGCGGCATATCGTCGATGACTTGAAGTCCTGCCGCAACGAGGCGTTCATTCGCGACATTCGGCTGTTGGGTGAGTTGGGTCTGAGTTTCGATCTTTGCCCGCCGCCGACGGAGTTACCCGAGTCCGCCCGATTGGTCGATCAATGCCCCGACACCCGATTCATCCTCGACCACTGCGGCAATGTCGACGTGAAGGCCTTTGGGCCCGACGGTACGCGGCAGAAGGAAGTCGATCAGTGGCGCCAAGGTATCACCGAGTTGGCCCGACGGAAGAACGTCGTCTGCAAGATCTCGGGCATCGTGGCCCATGCGCCCAAGGAGACGTGGACGCCGGACGATCTGGCCCCGCTCGTGGATCATTGTATCGACGCCTTCGGGCCGGAGCGTGTGATGTTTGCCAGCGATTGGCCCGTCTGCACGGCCGCGGCCACGTTGCGTCAGTGGGTCGAAGCGCTTCAACAGATCGTCCGCTCGCGCGGCGAGACGTTCGGGCAGAAGCTCTTTCACGACAACGCCGCAGCCTTTTACGGGCTGGCGTAGCCGTCTACTGCTCGAACCGGATTTCGAGGATCTTGAACTTCATCGTTCCTTGGGGAACTTCGATTTCGACTTGATCGCCCACCTTCTTGTCCACCAGACCTTGGGCCAAGGGACTGGTGAAGAGGATCTTGCCCGTGTCGTAGTCTTCCTCGCCGGCGCCGACCAGGGTGAACTCTTCTTCATCGTCGAAGTCGAGATCGTTCACAAGCACAGTCGACCCGAAGCCGACCTTGTCCTTGGGCAGTTTGGACGGATCGACCAGCACGGCCCTGGCAAGCTTGTCTCGCAACACGTTGATCCGCGCTTCCATCAGGCCCCGACTTTCTTGGGAGCCATGGTACTCGGCGTTTTCGCCCAGATCGCCTTCGGCCCGGGCGTTGGCCAGGCGTTCGAGGATCTCGGGTAACTCGACGGTGTGGAGGTGATCGAGATCGGCCTTGATTTTGTCGTAGCCGACACGGGTCATGGGAATTTGATCGGACATGGCGAATCCTCTTGCGGAGCAAAAAAAATCGCGACCTCCCAACTACGACGGGGGCCGCCAGCATCGATCACTAAGCTATATGTTCCGCAATTCACCCGCTCGTGTAAAGGGGAATCGGGCACGTTGGCCCGTTTGTCTGCTGGCGCACGGGAAAAGCCGGATACTTCAGCCCGAGTGGACAGATCGGGAAAAGGCCTCTCGTTCCCACGCTCTGCGTGGGAACGCAATGCTCAGACGCTCCGCGTCGCTGGGGCGGAACTTAGGTTGGCGCAATGGGTTGCGCCGATGCGGGCCGCAGAGCGGCCATGTAGCCCGTTCCCACGCAGAGCGTGGGAACGAGATTCCCCGTTGTGACCCAAACAGGGGGTTAGGTTAGGCAAAAACATTGCCGGACGCGGCCCGGCGCGGTATCATCAGGGTTGGAACAAAAGGGCCCTTTTCTCGGCTTCTGTGCCGCGGTAACGGCCGGTCTGGGGGAACATGACCGGATTGATTTGACATGGCGATCACCAACTGGCGAAATCTGCTCGACGCGGTGCGGCCGACACGACCGCGGTTTGCCCAGCGGCGACACACCGGCTGCCGGCTCCGAATCGAGCCGCTCGAACCACGAATGCTGCTCTCCGGTGATCCGATCACGCTGGGACCGCAGACCAGCCTGTTCGACCAGCCGTACGTCAGCATCGAGATGTTCCGCGACGAGCCGCCGGTCGGGATGGGACCCTATGGCAGCGCGCTGGGAATGGGCGTCTACCCGTTCAATTATTTCCTCCTCGATACGGGCGCCAACAGTATCCTGTCGGCCAAAGATCCCACGCAAGACATGGTCTCGGAAGGCTATCAGACCGAGGGCACGTATCTGGAATTGGGGGTTTCCGGCTATTCCGAGTTCGACGTCTCGGCTCCTTATCGGTTCGATTTCCAAGGTACCGACGCCGTGGCACACACCCTGCCGCAGACCGCGGACCAGGTCCGAATTCTTTCCAGCGAGTCTATCGAACTGCTGGCTTCCGTTGCCGAGGGTGGAATCGCCGGGATCGTGGGTATGCCGGCGATGACCGGTCGGGTGACCACGCTCGACATGAGCCATTGGGCCGATATCGATGACATTTTCGACCTGACAGGGCTGGGTGTCGAGTTTTCCAACGACGTACCCGCCGACAACGGTCATCGCTATTCGGTCGCTGTAGACACACGAGTTCAATTCGATCCGGAAGACGGGCGTCCGCCGGATGATCCCGACGGCCCGTTGCCCGTTTGGGCCGACATCCCGTTCCTTACGGCCGAAGTCGAGTATCAGGACGCCGTCGAGCCCGGTTCGTTTCTGCTGGACACGGGCGCCCAGATGAGCATGATCTCGACGAGTCTGGCCGCCTCGCTCGGGCTCAGCGAAGCGGATGCCCTTTACTACATCGAGGTGGGAGGCATCGGCGGCACGAGATCCGTGCCCGTGCTGCTGATCGAAGGAATCCGAATTCCCACCCAAGAAGGTCCCGACTTGGTCTGGACCGGAACCGATCCCGACGAACTGGGGATCGAGGTCATCATGATCGATATCGCGCCGGGAATCGAAGGCATACTGGGGGTCGACCTGTTGACCACGGGCATGGACGTCGGGCTCGATCCGATTACTTGGGAACTCATCTTCGTGGGGGCGCCCCATTTCGAGAAGATGCACTTCGATTTCCGCAATTGGGATCAAGGCGCCGGAACGCTCTATTTCGATGTGTATCCCTATCATGTTGCGGTCTCCGAAAGCGACGGCTTAACCGAGGTCGGCGAGAACGGACTGAGTGATACCTACGAGATCGTGCTCTGGGAACCGCCCACCGAAAACGTGCAGATCGACCTGATTCCCGCCGACGCACAAGTCGTGGCCGTCGACGCCGCCAATCCGGCCAACGACTATCTGCTGTTCACGCCGGCCAATTGGAACGTTCCGCAACAAGTGCTCGTCACGGCCGTCGACGATTCGGTGCTCGAAGGGGCCCACACGGGCCTGATCGCCCATCGTTCGCTCAGCACCGACGACCATTACGACAACCTTCGCATTGCCCTGGTTGAAGCCCAAGTTGCCGACAACGACGCGTCTAGCGTGGCCGGTCGACACGTCTTCTACAACAACTCTGCGTTCGACGGCCGCGATCCGCTACCCAACGCGCTGGACGACAACGCGATTGCCCCGGATAAGGCGGCCCTCGTGCCCGGCCAACAAGCCAGCTTGGCCAACTACACCAGCTATCTCCACGGTATCAACGGGATCATGGTCGACATCGACGGTTTGGCCGATCCGAATTCGATCAGCAGCGCCGATTTCATCTTTCGAGTCGGCAATGGCAACGATCCGTCAACCTGGACCCCCGGGCCCCAGCCAGATGACATGGACGTGCGGCTCAGTCAGGGCACCAACAATTCGGATCGCATCACGCTGACCTTCGCGGATGGGGCCATCACGGGCCAGTGGCTGGAGGTGACCGTGTTGGCCAACGAGCGCACCGGTTTGCTCAGCGACGACGTTTTCTATTATGGCAGTGCCGTGGGCGAGACGGGTAACTGCGGTTGCGACGCCAAGGTCGACATGATTGACGTGCTGCTGACCCGCTACAACCCCCGTGAGTTTTTCAACCCCGCCTCGCTCGATACGCCGCACGACTTCAACCGAGACCGCCGTGTGAACGCCATCGATACGCTCATCGCGCGCAGCCATCAGACGTGGTCCGGCACGGAGTTGAACCTGATAGATCTTGCGGCTCAGAGTGCGGTGGCCAGTCGAACCGCAAGCACGGCGGAACCGGTCGCCGGCAAAACCCTCTTCTGGCCGAGGGTGCCTTCGATCCGCGACACGGTCTTCCGGCAAAGCGCCCCGCGCCCCTTCGCCATCGATTGGCTCGGCGAGTTCGACGACAACCCGGGCCAACGCCGCCGGGAGTCGAACGGCAAACCGGTGCAACAGGCCGTCGACAAGCTCTTGGCCCTGCACGGGCAATAGAGCAGGTCTTCCGCAGCCGTTTAAACACGAAAGACGTGCCCTCAGGATTCTTCCTTTGTTTTCACGGTCGCTCCCTGGCAGCTCGAGCCGGCCCCGGCCGTGCAGCCGTAGCAGTGCTCGCCGGTAACGATCGGCCGGTCGGCCAGACGATCGAAATCGAACCGGTCGATGCGCTGCGGCAGTCCTTCGGCAAGGCCCGAATCGAGCATCTGGTTGAAGTCGCAATCGAAGAGTCGGCCCGTCCAATCGACCGACAAGGTCGTGCGACACATCACGCCCCCGGCGGCCGCCGGGTTCAGCGCCGCGGCGAGCGTTTCCAGGTAGCCGTCGTATTGGCCCCGTTGGATCAACTCACGCCGAAACCGACCCAGCGGCATGTTCGTCATCGTGATCAGGCGATTGAAGATCACGCCATGTTGTGATTGCAGTTCGCGTCGATAGGTCTCCTCCAACGCCGTCTGATCGGGCGGCAGCGTCGGACCGACCGGGTTGTAAACCAGACCGAGCACCAAGGAACTGTCCGCTCGGCCGTAGCCCAAGTCGTTCAGCCGTCGCAAGGCCCCGATCGATCGGTCAAACGTCCCGCCGCCACGCTGACTATCCACGTTTTCGGCCGAATAACAGGGCAACGAGGCGACCACTTCCACTGAGTGCCGGGCAAGCAACTCCGGCAAGTCCTCGTATCCCGGCACCGTGAAGATCGTCAGATTGCTGCGATCGATCACCCGGCAGTCCAACTTCGACGCCGACTGGACGAGGTGGCGGAAATGCGGATTCATCTCCGGCGCCCCGCCCGTGATGTCCAGCAAGGGGATCTTCGCCTTGGCCAGGACATCGAGACATATATCGACGGTCCGCCGATCCATGATCTCGCGTCGATCGGGCCCGGCTTCGACGTGGCAATGCCGACAGGCCTGATTGCAGAGCCGTCCCAAGTTGACCTGCAACACGTCGATCCCCGCAGCGTGCAGCGGCTGCAAGCCACACTCGGCCATGGCGTCTTCGAAAGGTTTCAAAGGCAGCTCCATTGACGGGCGTAGGGAAAGTGAATATCGAATATCGAACAAGGAATGTCGAAGGAAGAAGGCGGGCAAAGTGACGGAACTCGAAGATGTTGGCACGAGCCAACAGAATCCAACCTACCTTCATTATTCGACCTTCCTTGTTCGATATTCGATATTCAATCCCCCATCCTAACCGCAATCCCCCTCGGGGCCGCAACATGGTTCGCCCGTGACGACCGTCAGGTTGAATTCCTTGCCCTTGCTCTCTCGGGGATGACGTTCTCGCTCGCGATTGCAGTCGAACGGGACGGCCTCTTTCGGTGGGACCGGCTCGCGGGGTTCGACCGGCTCGAACATCCCCTCGTAGGGCTCTCGGGCGAGCAGGTGAAACATCTTGTCGCAAATGGCCGTGCGCTGCCCGCGGACAAACACATGCTTGTCGTCGTCCTCGACCCGTCGAAACGGCCCGCGATAGATGACCGCCTGATTGCGTTCCAGGCAAGGCCCTTGCTTCCCCTTGTAGGCCAAGACGGTGCACGTGCGGAACTCGATCCCCTCGACCACTTGCCAAGGCTCTTGCTGCCGCTGGACGATCTCGATGCCGTGGAATCCCGCGTCCTCGAAAGCCTTCAGGAACAGATCCTCGCGATGGGCCCCGGAGATGCAGCCGGACCAGAGTTTCGGGTCGCGTTGCAACCGCTCGGGTACGTCTTCATCGGCAATGATGTCGCTAATGGCCGCCCGACCGCCGCGCTTCAACACGCGGAAGATCTCGCTGAACAGTTGGTTGCGATCCTCCGGCCGGACCAGATTCAACACGCAATTCGACACCAAGCAATCGACGCTTTCGTCGGCGATCATCGGTTGCTCTTGCCGCAGTCGCTGTTGCACGTCGCGCAGTCGCAGCCAATCCTCGGGACCGGCAATTGGTCGGCCACCCGTTTGCTCGATCAGGCGATCCAAGTCGAGTTGCAGATCCTGGATCATGCCGCAGCGGAACTCAACGTTGTCGTAGCCCAAACGTCGAGCGATCGGCTCGCGATGACGCCGGGCCAGGGCCAGCATCTGCTGGTTGCAATCGACCCCGATCACACGGCCGCCCGGCCCGACGATTTGGGCTAGGATGTAGCAGACCTTGCCGCTGCCGGAACCCAAGTCGACCACCGTATCACCGGGCCGAACGTAGGGCGTCGGGTCACCGCAACCGTAGTCGACCGTTAGAATCTCCTCGGGAATCACCTGAAGGTAGTTTTCAGCATAAGGCGAGGCCACACACAGGCAATCCTCGTGCTCTTGGGCCGCCTGCGAGTATCGGGCATGGACCGAAGCTTCCTTGTTCAGCGAATCGCGTGGCGTGTCCGGCTGCGGGCTGGTGGTGCTCATGGGGGTGAATGCTCCGTTGGGGTTCTATAAAGCCGCGACCGTTGGTCGCGCCAAGCAACGCCAATAATTCGGGCGCGACCAACGGTCGCGGCTTTATAAAAAGTACGTGTGTTTACGATTCTAGTCAAGTAGCGCCTCGTGTTCTTGGGGGATTTCCCTATCAGGGGGCGGTTTTTCGGCTGTAGGCTCGGCAACGGCCTCGCGGAGCGCCTTGCGGGCAATCCGCGTGATCAAGACGGTCACCAGGATCGTGACCACCAGCCCGACCGCCATGCGCACCTGATGGGCGATACTGCCCGAGGCGTCCGTGGCGGCCAGTCCGGCCACGCTGCCGGCCATCGAGCCGAGATAGACGTACATCAGCGTGCCGGGAAACATACCGATCCACGAGGCCAACACGTAATCGCGAAGCGACACCCGAGTCAGCCCGAAGGCGTAGTTCAACAAATTGAACGGAAAGGCCGGCGAAAGTCGCGTCAAGAACACGATCTTGAACCCGTTTTGTCCCACGGCTTCGTCGATGGCATGGAATCGAGGATAGGCTTCGAGTTTCTGCTCGATCCAGTCCCTCATCAGATAGCGGCCGATCAGAAACGCGGCCGTGGCGCCCAATACGCTGGCAATCGAGGCGGTCACGGTACCGAGGACCACTCCAAATAGCAGCCCGGCCCCCAGGGTCAGGATCGCGCCCGGGGCGAAGAACACACAGCCCACAATATACAACAGCCCGACCAGCAACGGCCCCCACGCTCCCTGTTGCCCGACCCATTGGATGGCCAGATTGAGATAATCACTCAACGGTAAGAACACCAGCGCGGCAACGATGGCCGCCGCTAGGAGTGCCAGCACGATGAAGCGTGTTAGTGTGGAAGCTTTCATGTGAACTAAGCTCGTTTAGCCACCGCGGCCACGCGGTGTTAGACGGTTAACCCGGCGTGGCCGCCTGGGGCTAAACATCTAGTCGTTTGGTCGTTGATCATTCAATCCCCAATCGTAATCCAGATACCGAACCTTGAACTTGCCCTCGGTGATCATTCGCCGGGTGGCCTTGTCCGGCAAGTAATCGACCAGACCCATCAGGCCTTGCTCCGCCGTGGGTCCGAAATCTTCGCTGAACCACTTCAGAATCGGTGAGACGTGGACGGTCCGTCGCTCTCGATCTGCCTGAAAGTGCTTCGACCGCGAGAAGAAAACCCGCGTGTTGTCGGCCAGTTGCGCTTCGAGCGTCTCGGGCAAGTAGGCCTCGTTGCGCAACGGGGGACATCCGATCGACGCACAGACGATGGCAAAGTGCATCCGCGGCTCACCCAGCTTCCGCAGGATCTTGTGCTCGATGTCGTTAAGCGAATACTTGGCCGTGCCTACGGCAAGCAACAGGTCGTCCCAAATGTTGTAGCCGAACACCCGGGCCGTATGGTTGCGGATGCTGCTGGTCGGATAGTGTTGCAGGATGCCCTGGATCGTCAGGGCGTTGTAGGCGTTGATCCAAAAGGCCAGCACGGCCGCCTTGGGAGACTTGGTGCCCGGGTCACCGCGTCCCAACTCGGCCAGATAGCGACCCAACGCGGCCCGGTCGTCGGACGAACGCTTCCAGGCCGCGTAGTCGACCATGCCCTGGGCGTCGACGTGTTTCTTCAGCAACCGATCCCAAACGCCGTGGTCGATTTGATCAAGCGGCACGAGCCTCTCGGCGGGTGCCGCTTGAGCGTTTGCCCTCTCGGACAGATTGTCGGAACGAATCACGTACGTCGCCACGCCCGCGAGCAAAAGGGCTCCCGCGGCCGAGATCCACCAGCGTGTCATTCGAGGACTCCTTGCCGACCGCTTGCGGCCGGTTTTGCTCATTTGCGGACTATGTACTTGTCCGGATCGGTCAGGAACAGGTCGCGATTCTCTTCCGAGACGAACTGGTATCGCAAGCCTCCGTGAATCAACGTCCAGTCGGCTTTGCCCAGGGTGTTGACTTTCTTCTCGATCAAGCTTACAGCGCAATTACCCCCATGGGCTAGATCAACATCGGCATATTTGGCCGGGTCGGCCACGAACATCTCCTTGGCCTTCTCGTTGGCGAACAGGAACAGCCGATTGTCGTGGTAGGCCGTATGGCGGATTTTGCCCGGGACGCGCTTGCCCATCTTCGCAAGACTAATCACACAATCGCCGCCCAGAACCGGCGCATACCGGTTGGAATTGGCCAGGAACATCTCCTTTTGCTTTTGGCCGGGAAAGTGGTAGCGCCGGCCGTCGAAGACGACTTGATGCTCCGGCTTGCCCTTGACCCACTTGCGCAGCTCGATAATGCAGACGGGGCAATAGCCCTTCAGGGCTAGGGAAATCTCCTGGGGCGTTTTCTCGGCCCCGGTATCGACCTTCGGGGTCGGCTTGTAGGGAACACGGCTGCCGCTTTGGGCCCAGGCCGATGCGGTCACGGCGGTCAAGACAACCGCGGCAATCGCCAACACGAACGTGGTCTGAATGGTTCGTCGCATGGCTTTTCAACCTCTCTGTAACGGGAATAAATGGAACGGCCGATATGGTCAAAGGCAACCACCGGTCGCCTGTTGTGTTCGACCTATTATTCCCGAGAGGATTTCCCGAGGTCTGTGAGATGGCCCACACTTCAGCGGCGACGCCACCAGGCCTCGACGGCCAGCCACACGAACCATGGCCCAAACTCCAGCCAAACGACCACGTAATCGAAGAACGGCTTGCCCGGGTAGCGTGTGCCCAATAGGGTCTCGTCCGGCCAGTGGTAGCCCAGCCAGAACCGCAAGTAATAGAGCAACACCAGCCCGCTGAGCACCAGCCACGCCCGACCTCGGGCGAACGGCACCAGCGGCATCACCCAGACCCAATACCAGACATTCTGCGTCGGCGAGAGCAGCCAGAACCAGGCCAAGGTCAGCATGGCCGCCCGAAGCCAGTCGTCCGGCTTCTCGGCCGTCGAGGCGCGCCAGGCCAATACCAAGGCCAGAATCGCAAACGCGCCGAGCGTCACCACTCGGGCAACCAACGTGGCCGCCGTGGCGGGCTTCATGTCCGTGCGTTGGACAATGGGGTCAAGCACCCGCTCCCGCCACGGCTCAGGCACCACGGAAAACCAGGGGAGTCGTTCCGGCTTGGTGTTCTCGTGCGGTTTGATGTTGTCGACCACCACCATGAACAGCAGGTCGTTCATCTCCCAACGCCTCAAGAACGTCGTCAGCCCACGACTGGGGTCTTGCGGCTGGACACCTTGCGCAACGGGAACTTGTTGTGCTCCTTGCAGTCGGTCCCAGGGAATCATGGGCGAAAGCACGGCGGCCAGTAGCAGCGAAAAGGTGATCGCCGGCCAGAAGGTCGCGCGCCAACCGAGCCGTCGAACCCAAACGATGACAAACAGCGGCAGCAGCACAATCGGATAAAGCTTCGCCCCCACGGCCAAGGCCAACACCACGGCTCCCCAAGTGGCTCGGGCAATCACCCGACGTCGCTCGGTCGGCTCGGCCGGGAACAGGGCCCGCACGGTTAGCCAAACGGCCAAGGTCGTCAGAAACACGGCCACCGAATCGAGATGCCCGTCGTTGGCGGTCGCTTTCATCACCAGCGGACACCAGCCATAGACGACCGCCCAGCCGACATGCCGCCCGGTAAACCGCAGCAATGCCAGCACCACGACCAGCGTGGCCAAATCGAACAGGACGAGAACCCCCTTCATAATCACCAGCCGCTGCAGCACGTTCGCCTCGCCCGGCGTGCAGACCGCACACACTGCGAAGACGGCCTGGCTGACCGGCGGATAGATCGTGGGCAGTTCGCCGTAGTGGATCCGCTCGATGACCGTACCCATGGCGGGCGACGAGTCGCGCAGTTCGACCAGTCGCCGCAAATCGCTCGGCAGTTCGTCGTCCGGCGACGCGTCGAGCACTTGCTCAGGGCTATAGCGAAACGGACTGACGCCACACGTCGCCACGTTGCCGTCCCACACGTAACGATAGATGTCGATCTCCTGAATGGGCCACGACCACAGCAGCACCGCCCGAAACAGAATGCTCCCCAAAACGATCAGCCACACCAACCGTCGACACTCCCGAGTACGCACGGCCACCCAAATAGCCGCCAGATAGCAAGCAAACGCCACACCAAATAGCCTCAGCATCAAAAGAATCGGCCGCTCGGTGTACCCTTCGCCGTAAACGAACAGAAAGCTCATTCGCCCGATCGCGAAATACACGCGGGCCGAAACCAGGGCCAGAAGGATCAGTACGAGTTTCGCAGGAAAAGTTACTTTAGCGTTCATCGCACACTCCCCACAAACCGGGTAGCACGGACACTTTGCCGGAAAACGCGCCGCCATCGGATAACACTTATTCGGCAAATGTGTCCGTGTTGCGCAGCAACAAGAGGATTGTACCTTCCGCGGGTTCCTGCAACAATACGGGGCAAAGCCGAAAGGGTCTCACGCAAAGGCGCGAAGACGCAAAGAGGAGTTGGGAAAAAGCGACCGTACTTCCTTTGCGTGAGAACTTCCGTATCGATGAGCAACCGTTGCCCCCAAGCCTGGAGTTCGGCCCGGCATTTCGAGCACGGCGAGAGCGTCGGCGTGCCGCTGCAGTGGATCTTCTAACGATCCTCTCGTTGCTGCGCAACACGGACACATTTGCCGAACAAACGGCGTTAAGTGGCAACGCCCTTTGCGGCAAAGTGTCCGTGCTACCCGGTACCCGGTGCATATCACACCTCTGTCCATGCATCGTCACGTATTCCAAATTCGAAGTGCGCCTGGCGCTTTGCAGCCCCCACAGTCTGGTGCCACGTGTCCGCGAAGCAACTGCCATCGGCATCAAAGTAGAGCAAGTAGAACGCATCTTCCTCCTCTGAGATTTCGACCCATGCAGGAACCGGAAGCCGCGCCTTGGGTACAGGTGTGTCGTCAACAATCGTGCCAAGAAAGTGTTTCGTTGTTTCTTTCGTGCCCGTTACTGTTGCTTTCAGTCTCATTGCCATGATGTGATTCCCGTTTGTAACCAAGTGTAAAAGGGGGGCAGAACTATTCTCGGAATAGATCGTTCTGACCCCTTTTTCGCTGCAAACCGTATTTGGCTATGGTGTATAGGATCTTTGTGCCGGCCTTGAGGGTGCCGGTTAGGGTGCCGCTGATTTTACTTTGGCCTACGCGGCGGCGGTAGGGGACGGGGATTTCTTTGGTTCGGAGCCCTGCCCGGGCCGCCTTGATCTGCATCTCGACGGTCCAGCCAAAATCGCGGTCGACCATGCCGAGTTGCTTAAGCGCCGTGTAGCGGATCGCTCGAAAGGGGCCCAGGTCTGTGTAGTTCGTGCCCCAAAACGCCCGCATCAGGCCGCAGGCCAGGCGGTTGCCCCAAACGCTTTGCGGCGGCATGGCGCCCTGCTCGCGGGAGCCGAGCAACCGCGAGCCGAGCACGAAGTCGGCCTTTTGGGATAGGATCGGTTCGATTAGCTTCGGCAGCAACTCCGGGTGATCGCTGTAGTCGGCATCGAGAAAGACGACCACCTCGGGCGCCGCTCGACCGTCGCGTACGAGCTGTTCGAGTGTGGCCAGTCCCCGTAGGCAGGCCGAACCGTAACCGCGCCTCGGCTCGCGCACGACCAGGGCCCCGGCCCGGGTGGCTACTTCGGCCGTGGCGTCGGTCGAGCCGTTGTCCACGACAATCACGGTTCCCACCTCGGGCAGGTCGCCCAACACCAGCGGCAGCGACCGCTCTTCGTTGAGTGCCGGAATGACGACCGCCACGCTGTCGGGCTCTATCGGATCGGGGTTTGGCACGGCTTCTTACGGCGGAAGTAAGCGTTTACAAAGTAATGATTTTGGACAGGATAACAGGATGATCAGGATAGAGGGAAGAGGAAGAAAAGAAACCACGGATTCCACCGATATCACGGATAGAATAAGCAGAGCATCGCATTTTGCTGCTCCCCATCCGCGTTATCTGTGCAATCCGTGGTTTGATTTGGCTGTTTCCGCAAACGACAGATCAGGAACTCGTCAGACCAAGGCCAGAAAACGGGTTTCTTGGCCTTTATCCTGATCATCCTGTTATCCTGTCAAAATGTCTGTCCGTCGCTTCTCTGTCAACGGTCGGCGGCGGAGTTCTTACGCTTTGATCGTGTACGGCGCCCGTTGCTCCCGCTTCAGCCACCCGTTGGCTTCCTCGTCGCCGACTATCTGCTCGGTCTTTGGGTCCCAGGTCAACTTGCGACCGAGCCGCAGCGAGATGTTGGTCAGGTGGCAGAGCGTGATCGTGCGGTGCTGAATTCGCACGGGTGAGACGGGCTCCTCGCGGGTCTTCACGCACTGGAAGAAATTGCCCATGTGGTCGTTGCTCGGGCGAACGCGCCAGGCGTCCTCGGGCAAGGGGTCCTCCTTGAGCTCATCGGCCGGCTTGCCGTAGATCCCGCCGCGGTTGACGAACACGCGACCCTTCTCGCCGATGAACATGATGCCGTCGCGGCTGTACGCCTTGATTTCCTCGGGTACGTCCTTACCGAAAAGCCAGTCGAGCTGTTCGGGCGTGGTCTCCTGGTGCTCGCCGACCTGTCCAAAACGGGCCCGTTGGTTGATCGACGCAAAATAGAGCAACTCGACGCCGTTGTCGTAGAGCATCCGTGAGAAGAACCGGTCGGCCGTGTTGTAGTATTGGTCGCCCTTCGGGTTGGGAAACAGCCCGCGGGCGTCGACCGATGTCGGGCCGCTCAGTTCGGCATCGATCCCCCACTGGGCAATGTCGACGTGGTGGTTGCCCCAATCGGTGATGATCCCGCCGGCATACTCGTACCACCAGCGGAAGTTGGCGTGGGTCCGCGTCGCACAATAGTCGTGCTCGGGTGCCTGGCCTTGGTACATGCCCCAGTCGAGGTTCTCGGGCACGGGCGTCGTGGCGAACGGTCCGCCCTGGGTCGTGTAAAAGGGCAACGCGACCCAAGCCTGCTTCAGCTTGCCGAGGCGTCCGTTGCGGACCAGTTCAACGGCCGTTTGGAAGTGGCCGCCACTGCGTTGCTGGGTGCCGACTTGCACCACGCGGCCGGTCTCCTCGACGACCTTGCGCATGATCTTGCCTTCGTCGATGGTCAAGGTCATCGGCTTTTCGGTATAGATGTCCTTACCGGCCCGGCAGGTATCGGTGCAAACGGCCGTGTGCCAATGGTCGGGCGTGCCGTTGATGATCACGTCGATGTCGTCCCGCTCCAACAGCTTGCGGTAGTCCTGGTAAACATCCGTCTTGCCGCCCAGTTGTGCCTTGGCCCGTTCGGCATTGTTCAGATCGACGTCGCAGACGGCCACGACATCGCCGAACCGGGCCGCCGAGTGCGTATCACCCGTCCCTTGTCCGCCCATACCAATCGCCCCGATGTTGGGCCGATCGTTCTTCGACTCCTGAGCTTTGGCACTGCGGCTGGTGAACCAATAGGGAGTGATAGTCCCGGCCGCGGCCAAGGCGGCCGAGGATCGCAGGAATTCACGACGGGTGGAAGAAGAACGAGACATGGGCAGGCTCCTTGACTTGGGGGAGTAATGGCGGGATGTGCATTTCTTGACGCAGCAAACAAACGCCCATTATCCTCGACCGGGGGGTCCTCGTCAACATCCACGCGAGGAATCTCCCCCCCCCCAAGAAAAGAAGAAAGGCTTGCGACTTCTCACAAGCCTTTCCCCCTAGTGGAGGCGGCGGGGATCGAACCCGCGTCCCGCGATATTTCCATGCAAGCTTCTACGTACATAGTCGGATGTTTGGGATTTCGCCGATCCGAGCCCCAACCGACGGGGTATCGAGCCGGCTAGTCGGAAACTGATTTAATCCCGGGCGTGTCCAACGTGACCCGAGACGATCCGAAATTTGTGACCAGCAGTCGGGCCTCTTCGGAGAAAAGCCCTCAGCCAGGGCTACCGTTGTTAGGCAGCCATTGCAAAGCTAGGCTTGGCAATTAAATTGTGTGGTCAGCTTTTAACGTGGGCCGCCGACCAACCACGGCACGCCACTTACACTTCAGACTACCCGGTCGAATCCAATTCGCCCCCTTTTGTTGTAGATTTCTCCGGTCGGCCGACACGTGTCAACCTTTTCCTATTCTACCCCCCCAAGGCACGGTTGTCCAGCGGGGAATCGGGCCGCGGAGCCAACGGGCAAGCCGCCCATGCCACCCGAACCTTCGGGACCTTAGTCTACTCGTATCTCAAGGCGTCGATCGGGTCGAGTCGGCTGGCTCGTCGGGCGGGGTAGAAGCCGAAGAAAATACCTACGGCGGCGGCGAATAGCATGGCCACGATGGCCGCTTTGTAAGAAACCACCACCGGCCAGGGCGTGCCCGCGGTGAACAAGTTGATCGTCTTGGTGACCGCCATCGAAGCGCCGGACCCCAAGGCAATACCCACGATCCCACCCAGGGTGGACAACAGCACCGACTCGACCAGGAACTGCCACAGGATGTCGCGACCTCGGGCGCCGACGGCCATGCGGATGCCGATTTCTCGGGTTCGCTCGGTGACGGAGACCAGCATGATGTTCATGATGCCCACGCCGCCGACCAGCAGCGAGATGCCGGCGATCGACGCCAACAGCATCGTCATGGTGCCCATGATGATGGCGAGAATGTTGGCGATTTCGGTGGTGTCTTGGACCTCGAAGTCGGGCGGGTCGCCGGGGTTGATCTGGTGGCGCTCGAAGAGGAGTTGCTTGATCTCGTGTTCCGCCTGGGCCATTTGCCCGACCGATCGGGCGGAGACGAAGATCAGGTCGACGTTCTCGAACCGCGAGCCTTGCAGCCGTCGTCGGATCGTCGTGTAGGGTGTCAGCACGACGTTGTCCTGGTCGTCGCCGACGAGGTTGGCTCCCTTGGCCTCGAGCACGCCGATCACTCGGAAGGGGATGTTGCGGATGCGGATCGTTTCGCCCAGGGGGTTGGTCGTTTGAAACAGCTTGGCCACCAGCGTTTGGCCGATCACGCACACCTTGGCCGCCGAGGCCACGTCTCGTTCGGAGAAGTAACCGCCCCGACTCAACTGCCAATTGCGGACCGTCAGGAATTGGGTACCCACGCCAAGCAGTTCGCGCGGCATCCAGTTGGTGTTCCCGTAAATGACTTGCCCACGGGCGAAGACGATGGCCGAGGCCGCCATGACCGAAGGGCATTCCTCGTTAATGGCGTCGGTGTCCTCGGCGGTCAACGAGGGCATGCTGCCGCGACCGTGTCGCACGGCGCCTCGCCGCTGGCTGGCCGAGAAGACGACGATCACGTTGGTCCCCAGGTTTTGGAACTGGCTCTGCACCAGATCGCTGGCACTTTGCCCGATCGAGACCATGGTCGTCACAGCCGCGATGCCGATCACGATCCCCAGGACGGTCAAGCCGGCCCGCATCTTGTTCTTGGCCAAGGCTCTCAGCGCGATACGAGTTGTCAGGAGTAGATTCATCGCGATGGTTTGTTAGGGTATGGCACCAGCGTTTAGCCGCCGACGGTACGTCGGTGAGGGTTCGACCTGCAATCTCACCGACGTGCCGTCGGCGGCTAAACGGATGCCGGGAGTCGTCCGCTTACAGCTACGCTCTAGCATAACGCCGGCGGAAGCGCATGACTAGTGCCTCAGCCGAGGATTCGCTTCCAGCGGTCGAGATTCCATTGGGCCTTTTCGGCCGGGGTCATCTTGCTGAAGTCGGGTTCGTCGGGCTGGCTGCCGCGAATGGGTGAGGGGCTGGGACGCGCGGACGTCGAGCCGCTGTAGGCGGCGGCTGTGTCGGTCCGTTGCAGGTCGTCTTGCAGCGGGCGATACGGTGGGATCCCCAACCGTTGCAGGTCGCCATGATAGGCCCGGACGGCCTGGGCCGGGTCGATTTGATCGTCGGCCACGGCGCGAAGGTATTTCACGAACGTCAGTTGGTCTTCGGCGTTGTTGATCTTTCGGCCGTAGAGCGCCACCCGGGCGCCATACTTCTTGGCCTCCCAAAGCATCTCGAAGGCGTCGAAGGTTGTGCCGGCCGATCCGCCCAGGATACCGACCACCAGCGAACGATCGTAGGCGGCCAAGGCTTCCATAGCGGCCGGGCCATGGTAGGCGATCTTCAGAAACACCGGCCGACCCCGACTGGTCACACCGGCCAAGGTGCGAACGATGTTGTCGTTGATGAATCGCGCGAGGTTCTCCGGTGGATGGTCGCCCGGGGCGTTGGGGTCGAAAACTTCCAGGAAGTGGCGAAACCCCTTGCGTTCGGCCTCCAGGCGAAAGTTCTTGTAGGCCTCGAGCGTGCGATGGTCCAGCTCGATGTCGTTGTTGAAAGTGACCGAGTAGAGCCCCAGGTCGGCACCCAAGGAGCGTTCACCCGGCTGGCAGTCCGCCTTGCCGCACATGATATGGTCGATCGTGGCCGTGCGGAACGGCTGCGAAGCCTGCGAACCGTAACGGCCGGTGCCGGCGGCCAGCCAGATGTCGGTCGTGTCGTTAGCCCGAACGGCCGGCGTGATGTGGCTCGCCTCAAACAGCTTTTCCTCGATGGTCAGCAGTTCGTTCGAGCTGGCGCTCATCAACATGATGTCGACCATCCCCTGGGCGACGATCTCACGCATCAATTGGCGATATTCATCCAGGGTCCGAAAACGGCCCTCGGCCGCATGGTGCTCGGGACTCTTGCCCGGGGCCGACAGGCCGAACGCCATGTCGGCGTCCTTCGCGTCGGCCAGGATGAAGTCCCGGCAGGACGGGTCGGCAAGAATTCGAGCGATCTTCTGGTCCAGCGATTTTTGCATGATGGGTTCCGCGTGGCGAATCGAGGTCGGTTATGCCGAAGCACAACCTACAGATTACACGTCTCAATTATAGCACGCACCCCCTGGCTTGCTTATTTTGGCCAGATTGCCATAAGTGGCCCCTTTTTGGGCGTGACTCGTTCGGTGCGACCCAGTACAATTCCCCCGCTTTGAATTCCTAGGGCGGCGTTTCTTGTCATTATGACAGCGTTCGACGCTTGCATGAATTCGCCGGACATGATATGCCACATTGGGTGGCTACCATCGGAACGCCGTCGGATGTAACTCGACGGTCGTGAAGCCCGGTCATTGCATGGCCGGGCGTCGGGAAAGGTACCGGAAGTGGCTTCGAACCTCGATACTCGTCAGACCGGTGCTTCGCCGCCGGGCCGGCATATACACCTTCGGCGAACGACCGAGCAGGCCGTGCCGTCACCGTCCGCCGATGCGTCGGTTCGGCGGATCGATCCGGCCCATGACACAGTGTCCAAGGACGCCGTGCCCAAGCTGGTCCGATTTCCCGAAAAACTGGCCGCGGAGGCCTTCTATCGGGTCGCCTATCCGATGATGCGGCTTTCCCGGCGGTTGGAAGAACGATTGATCGAGCTGTTCCAGAAGGGATACGTCAAGGGGACGGTGACCATCAGCGTGGGTAACGAGGCCACGACGGTCGGCATGTCGCTTCCGTTTCGGCCGGGCCAAGACGCGGTCTCGCTGTTGCATCGCGATTTTGGGGCCCATCTGCTCTTGGGCGCCTCGCCCTACGAATTGATCTGCCAGTATCTGGGCAACGCCGATAGCCCCACGCACGGCCGCGAGGGCAACGCGCATCACGGCGATGCGAAGAACCGCCGGTTGCCGATGATCAGTCACCTGGGCAAAATGCTCAGCCCGGTTGTCGGCAGCACTTGGGCCGCACGGCGCAACGGCGAGGATACCTTCGGCCTGGCAGTGATCGGCGACGGCGGCAGTAGCACGGGTGAGTTCCACGAGTCGCTGAACCTGGCCTCCGTGCACAAAGTGCCCGTGCTGTTCCTGATCGAAAACAACCACTACTCGTTCTCCACGCCGACCTCTGCCCAATACAACTGCCGGCAACTTTCCGATCGGGCGGCCGGTTACGGTATCTCGGGCAAAACGATCGACGGCACCGATCCGTGGGCCGTCTACTCGGCCGTTTGGGAGGCACTGGACACCATGAGCCGAGACCCGGCCCCCATGATCCTCGAGTGCATGAGCATGCGGC
>SDBV01003690.1_pt1 | contig 22359 bp, 43 predicted proteins | sample 2277081 | NCBI WGS metagenome assembly SDBV01 (sample SAMN10402039, study PRJNA504765) | marine sediment metagenome | isolation source: marine sediment core GS10_PC15, 223 cmbsf | place: Arctic Ocean: Southern Knipovich Ridge | collected 2010 | reverse complement strand
GGCTTGACGGTCCCCGGACATGGGCCGTGGTCATCAACGCTGAAAGATTAAGCGCCGCCCATATCGTCGTTCCCGCGAACTAGACCACTCCCCGAGCCCGCGCCGTCTCACTCGGCGCGGAGTTGGTAAGTGTTTACAACCAACCTATTCAAGATGAGGAACGAAAATGACCGACAAACCCAACCCACCATTCCACGAACGCATATACGCCGCCCGCATGAAACGCGGCTGGTCGCAGCAAAAACTCGCCGACAAGATGGGCACTGCCCGCTCGCGCGTCTCGGCCATCGAGTGCGGAACGACCGAGCCGACAATCTCGTGGCTGTTACGCGCCGCCGAAGCACTCAAGGTAAGTGCGAGAGGACTGCTGCCGCGTAACGACTACTATTAACGAAAGGACGCGAACATGGGAGCCTTGTGGGGATACGCGCGCAGCTCGACCGGCGAACAGATCGACGGACCTCAAGTCCAGGCCGACCGAATCAGAACCCGCGCCGCCGAACTCACTGCCAACGGCGAAGGCGTCTTGCAGGAAATCTTCCTGGAGCACGAATCGGCCGAAAAGGTGCCTTACCTGCGCCGCATACAATTCAAACGCCTGCTCGACTGCATGAAAAACGGCGACACACTCATTTTGTGTTGGCTTAACCGCCTCGAACGCCACCCGCTACGCATGGTTTCCGCCTGCGAACATCTGGCCCGCCGTGGCATACGCATCATCGAACTGACCAACCCCTTCACACAAGGCGAGATCGACCTGTCGACCACCGCCGGCCGGTCCATACTTTTGATGCACGCCTCGTTCGTGAACATCGACAGCGCTTTCCGCAGCGACGCCACCAAGGCAGGCATGGCACGGGCCAAGGGCCTCGGGCGGAAGCTGGGTGGCGACCACCTGCCCTTCGGACACCGCGTGGCCAAGCGGCAAGAGACGGAGTACATATTCCAGGGTGGCAAACAAATCCCGGTGCGAGTGGACCGCAAATACCTGACGTGGGACGTGGCCGAGTGCCAGCTACTCGTCGAGTTGGTCATGCGCCATCGCTCGGGCGAGACAGTAGCCGATATCGCCCGCGATTGGCACAAGCGCGAACTGAGGCGGTCCACCGGGCTGTTGTGGAGCCCCAAGGCCGAGACGGGGACAAAGGGCCAGGTGCTCGGCAAGCGGCTCTATCAAGCGTACCAATGGGCCGAGGAAGAGATAGCAGAGAAGGGCAATATCGGTGGAATCGACATGCCGCCCAGGCCCGAGCCGGCCATGCCTGAGCCGAAAGAGTTGCCACCGCCCAGACCGAAGCGGAAGGCAAAGCCCAAGCCTGAGCATAGCCTGAGGTATGGTAAGCGATGGTGGGAACGGATCTAATCGCAAACCCCCCTATTCGGGCCGATTTGGGGAAATCTGGATAGCCGGATATACTACTCGTCGCACTCCACCAACTTCCACCGCGTCTCGCCGCCGCACATGACGCAGGGGCCGGGCGACTCGGACGGTTCAACGACTCTGTCGCCGTTATCGAAGACGCACCGTTCATCTAGGCAAGCATGGACGTACTGATTACCCGTGGCAATCGTCACCTCGATCTCGCCGGTGCCGTGGCAGTGTGGGCAATCCACTGAACCATCTTGCATCGATTTCATCGTCACGCACGACTCACCCTTTTTGATGTCTCGCGTTGCGCGGTACCCATGATCAAACCATCTTATCTCGACAGGCTTAACGGGAATTTCCGGCGGCTCGACCTCGACAACGATAAACAGATCGTGATCTCCGTCTGGTGCGCGGCTAATCGGCATGTCGACCCAAGGAATCTCGCCATCTGAGGCAAGATAGCTCTCCGCGGCACCCTTAAACGATTCGGCAATATTCGCGGTCGCCTCTTCGCGCGTCTCGCCCTGGCTTACAACGCCGGGTAGCTGCGGCAGCGATACCGACCATCCGCCGCTTCGCTCAGGGTGGAGCCGGATCTGGATCTGATATTTGATCATGTGTTTCCTTTCAAAATTCTTTTTTGATTTGTTCGCTGAATTTCCGTGCTGCTTCCCTCGCAATATAGACATCTTTATCCCAGTCGAACGTCACGGGCTCGAAGATATCAGCAACATCATCGTCCGGCGGTTTGGCTCGATCGCGCTCGATCTTAGGTTCAGGCATGGGGTTTCCTTTCTTCCTGGATAGAGCACCGGTCTACGGTTTTTGACAGCCGTGATTGTCTTTGCGTTCCGATGCTTTTGGTTGGGGTGATTGTTGCTATTCGCGCGGAAGTTCTTACTGCAACAGCTTTAACCACATTTGTCCCTTCGTTGCCATACCCTCACACGGTAGAAGCCACTGGTTCGAGTCCAGTGCCGCCCATTAGGAGGGGTAATTGAAAAACGTTTTATGTAATTCGCCCGTTCGCGGGCTAAACAAAAGGAGAGTTAGTTATGCCTGAGGTGGACATTTCCGCTACTGGAATCCCCTGGTACCGGACCGCAGAAGACTACCGAGATCTTCTCGCCATTGTCACGGACGCCGACATACTCCCGGATACTTATGAAGATTGGCTTGCTAAGGCCGAGGATTTTGAAAAGGAAATTAAAGCTAAGGGCGGCCGGGCCCTTCGTGCATACATTGAGCCGGGTAATTTTCCCAAATGGTGTACGGACAACGGTTGCGATGTCAACGCCTATGGTCGTGCAGAGTTCGCCGCCACCTACGCCGCCGAGATTCTCCGCAAAGAACAAGCTGCTGAGCATAATTAAACTCCTAATAAATGTGAAATTTGGCGGGTGGGTGTAGTCGTAAGGCTACACCGGGAACGCGAGTTTCTTTCTTACACCCGCCTTGTAAATGTGAAAATTGGCCGGAGTGTCGGTAAATCGTGAGAGTCCGGCGCTTTATTAAATCGCTCGTTTGCGAGCAAAACCAAGGAGTAAATCATGTCAAAACATGATGGACCGATCCAGCGTCTTTATGGAACCGACGAAACCAAAATCAAAGACCTTAAAAAAAGGGTAAAACAAGGCGATCCGCAGGCGACCGCCATTTTAATTGCTGACACGATATACGACGTGTTGGACCAGATTAGTACCCACTTGGGGAATCTGGTGGACAAGTAAGCCGACTGACCAATGCGGCCTTTAGCCTTCGGATCAAGTTTGATCCATGGCAGTTTGTTTGGGTTCGGTGGTTAAGTTCCGACAATGCTCGATTCCGATGTGTACCCACTTTGCGATATCGTCATTATATCGAAAAAGAGACATGCAGGGAGCTTCGCCTACGACAACAACCGGTGTGTTGCCACAGTAATACAGACCTGGTTTCGTTGGTAAAGACATCTAAAATCCTCCGTAAATAAGTAACCAAACACAAGGCAGGTAGGTGTTACCGCGAGGGCACCGGGACGCCTATGTCCTGGAAATGCCTGCCTTGTGTTTGCACTTTACAATATGCACAGAACGATTACAATGGGAGTATGTGTGAAATCATGACGACAATTCCGGGATATTATACTATTCAAGAGGCGGCTGACGTTTTAGGTAAGAGCCGTAGCATGGTTTGCCGCTATGTTACGCAGGAGTTGCTGCCCGCGAAAAACCTTGGGAACCAGATGCTCATAGAGCAATCAGAGGTTCACACTTTTGTTCCTCCACCGCGAGGCAACCCGGCATTCAGAAAAGATAAAAGCCCTAAGTCCTTGCCGGACCAATAGTTGAGGAAAACTTTTGATTTTCTTCAAACTGGGGTTGCATTTCTCACAGAACGTCCTAAATTAGTGTTTATGCTCAAACGCTGAACACGTTTGATTTTTCCGAACATAGGCACCTCTCGCCGCCTTCTTGCGGCACCGGGTGCAACAACCCGACTATCCCATACAACCTCGCACGGTGAGCGATGTTTCGTGATGCAGTGACGCATAATTGTCCCCCGCTGAAAGCTGCTGCGGTAGACTTAAATAGCGGTTCACACTTAGATTTGCATCATGATTGCCCCTATTTCTCAATTAGGTGGCTTGGCCATCCAAGCGTTCCTACACGAAGTCTATGTGCCGTCCCGGCTAGATTTGTCGGCGGATGGAATCTATCAAATCGAAATCGTGGTCCGGCAATTCAATCGCCTTACTGGCAATCCACAAATCGGCCAACTCACCGACGAAATGGTCTGCGGCTTCCTTCGTCATTACCTCGACAAGGGGCTCAGCCCCTCGACGGTCAATTCCAAGCGGGCCAAAATCATCGCTCTCTGGAATTGTGCCTGGAGAAAGCGGATGCACAAAGATCAGCCGCGGGATATACCTCGCTGCCGAGAACGTCACGATGTCCCCAAGGCATGGTTGTCGTCAGAAGTGCAACAGCTTGTGAACCATGCCGCCAAAACACCGGGTACTATCGGCGGCATGGCCGCTTCCCTCTACTGGCCAACGCTAGTCTTGACTGCGTGGGAAACGGGACTAAGAATCGGAGCCGTGCGAAAATTGTCGCCCGTAGACTGTCAATTCGACCTTCCAGCAATAATAATCAGGTCGATTACACAAAAAACGCTTCTCGGGCAATACTTCCCACTGACACAAAAAACAGCCGTTGCACTAACGAAGCAGGCCGATCCGTCCCGAGAACTCATTTGGCCATGGCCGAATGGCCGCCGTTGGTTCTTCGTAAAATTTCGCCGGATCGTCGAGGGTGCAGGGCTACACGCCAGCTACAACGGTCGCGATCTCTTTCAGAAGTTGCGACGATCAAACCTGTCGTACCTTGCTCGGCAATCACTCGAAACGGCAAGGCGGCAAGCAGGCCATGCACACGCATCGATAACGTTGCGACATTATATCGATCCGGCAATCGCGGGTTCGGAGCCGGTGGTTCATACGTTGCCGCAAATTACGCTCCCCGAGTCTGCCGTACTCGACGAGCGTATCATCGGACGCACACACGCAGCCGACGTTCTACCCAGGCCGAAATTCTAACACCCACGCCCGTAGTGTCTTGTGGACTTAGCCCCGCGAGCGGTCACTTCTCGGGCGTGGGCTTTTCACACCCTGTTGGGTTGGCCCTTTGTGGCCCATCGCCCGACCTGCGGAGATATGTGACCGTGGGACAATCGGGCGATGCTTTTTCCAACCAGACCCGCGGAATCGTTTTTCGCGGTCCCTCGCCCCGCAACTTCCATACAACCTGGGGCGAGGTTTTTACTTTTAACTTTAACACGGAGAAAATGAAATGGCTACTGCAGAAAACAAAGTTGCAAACACCAAACACACGCCGAGGCCGTGGACCATAGGCGGACTACAGGCACCGGAATTCGGCCCCGACGATTTACTAATCGAAATACGCGTAGAAGGATACGGGCCGGTAGCATACGTGGATGGCACACCCCAAGGCGAAGAGACCACCGCCAACGCCCGGCTGATCGCAGCCGCGCCGGAACTGCTTGCGCAGATCTGCGCTCTTGTGGTGCAAATTGAAACCATCCCCGAACTGCGTGTGCCACCAAGCGTCCGCGCCGTCATCGCCAAGGCAACGGGAGAGGATGCCCCGCCGGCCTAACTTGCATCCCTCTCCGGCTCGCGTGGCCTGACCCGGTTCGCGCGGATCGGGGGAGGGTGAATCCTAAACATGAGGTTTGAGGAGTGAGATATGAGTAAGGAAATGCAATTCCACGAGGCGGCCAATATCTTCCCCATGATGTCGGATGAGGAAGCTATCGGCCTGCTTGACGACATCCGGGAGAACGGCCTGCAAAAATCCATCGAAACCTTCGAGGGCAAGATTCTCGACGGGCGGAATCGATACTTGGCCTGCCTGAAACTGGGCGAGGAGTTCGACTACGAGTACGTTGAGCTCGACGGCGGTGAAATCTCCGACCCGGTGGCTTACGTCTTGTCGGCCAACCTACACCGTCGTCAACTGACGCCTAGTCAACGAGCGATGGTCGCCGACAAGGCTAGGGGACTCTACGACAAACGGGCGAAGGAGAGGCAAAAGCTTTCTGAAGGTCGAGGCAAAAAAGGGGTGATAACTTTACCACCCCTTAAAGCCCGCGACGAGGCGGGCAAGGCCGTAGGCGTCGGAGGCTCACTTGTCGACCGCGCCCGCAAGGTGCGAACAAAAGGCGTCCCGGAACTCGGCAAGGCCGTCGAGGATGGCCGCATGTCGGTCTCCACTGCTGCTGAGTTGACCGAAGAGGACGAGGAAACCCAGCGCGAGGCAGCGGCCGAAGCCAGGGCATCAGGTGGACGATATCGAAATTCTAAGATCAAAACGAAACGGGATACAGGAGATCCCAACCACAACAAAACAAAAACCTTTGCCACGAATTGCGCACGGTGTGCAATCACACAGTTAAAGCAAATTCCCAGGACTAATCCGGGGCGAGAAAACGCTTTCGCCGCGGTTGATAAATGGATCCTTTTAGAAAGGAAAAAGCAATGAGTGTGAAATTAACAGCGACAAAAAATTATGGTCTTTTTGATTTGCTGGATTTCAACCGAAACGTTGAAAAGACAAAAAAGCTGAAAGTGTCTATGCAAAACCATGGATACCTTCCCGCGTATCCGCTGCATTGTGTTCGAACTGATAATGGAAAGCTGCGCGTCAAGGCGGGTCACCATCGCTTGACTGTTGCACGCGAGCTTGGCATCGCTGTCTATTATGTCGTATGTGACGATACGGCAAGTATACATGAACTGGAAGCATCAACTAACCCCTGGAAACTACACCATTACCTCACGTCATTCTGCCGTTGCGAAATGCCGGAATACAAACAGGTGGCTGAGTATACCGAGAGAACTGGAATAAATCTTCAAGCTGCGATCTCGATGATGGGCGGCCATACAGCCGGGTCGGGGAATCACGGTCTGGCATTCAAAAACGGAACATATCGCGTACACGATACTGAACACGCCGAACTGGTTGCTGATTTGGTTCTGCATTGCGATAAGGAGGGGCTCTTCTTTGCCAAAAACAGTTTGTTTGTATCGGCGTTATCGCGTATTGCCAAAGTTGTTGAATTCGATGCCGAACAGTTTATGCGTAGAGTTTCGGCCAATGCCGTAAGGATGAAGCGGCAGCCGCACCTCAACGGCTACCTGGAGATGATCGAATCAATATACAACCGCGGGTCACATGAAAAACAACCGCTGGTATTTATGGCAACACAGGCCGCACGGCTGAGGCAACCAGAGCAATTCAGAAAACCCAAAGCCGAGACCTCAAACCAACCCACGGAAACATAGTAGTCCCGGCCCCGCCGCACTGCGTGTCACCCCTGTCAGCGCGGCGGGAGCCGGGGAGGAGGAGATCATGAAAACCTTAATTTTAACACGGAGGAAAAATGTTAGATCCAAGTAAAATCACTGTCAACGGTGTAGTTTACGTCCCCCAACTGGTTGCAATGGAGTTTCTGGACGATATGCCGTATGTAATCGTGCGGACATACTCGGCCGGGGTATTCGCGGGATATTTGAAACATCGTGACGCCAAAGAGGTTGAGTTAGTCCACGCACGACGACTCTGGTATTGGTCGGGAGCGGCATCGCTTTCGCAGCTTGCCATTGATGGCACATCGAACCCTGGCGATTGCAAGTTTCCGTGCGAGGTCGCCAGTGTCACACTGACTGAAGCTATCGAGATCCTCACCGTGACCGCCAAGGCTAGAACCTCAATTCAACAGGTGACAATATGGTCCCAGTAACTGGCGATGGCTCTGGCTCTGGCTCTGGCTCTGGCTCTGGCTCTGGCTCTGGCTCTGGCTCTGGCTCTGGCTCTGGCTATGGCTCTGGCTATGGCGATGGCTCTGGCTCTGGCTCTGGCTCTGGCGATGGCGATGGCTCTGGCTCTGGCTCTGGCTCTGGCGATGGCTATGGCTATGGCTATGGCTATGGCTCTGGCTATGGCTAGCATAAAAACACAAAGGGCAGGACGTAAAAGCACAACGGATTGACGCCGCCACGGTAGGCGGCAAGGCCACGATGGCCGAGGAAGAGACCGCCGCGTCTAGCACGATGCGAGGCGCGGCACTTAATAACACGCAGGGAGGTTACACCTATGAGAAAGTATCATGTTAGCACTGACGAGAAAAATTGGCGAGAGAGTATTTGTCGGCGACGACGTCATCGTGACCGTCATCGCCATCAACGGAAATCGAGTGCGGTTGGGATTTTCTGCACCACCTGAGGTGCCCATTCATCGCGAAGAATTACGGACATCCATCAAAACGCAAGGAAGAAAAGATCATGCCAGACAGACAAAAAGCAAGCACAATACCAAATCAACCGTGTGACGGCACGTGTAACCGGCACGACGAGGAGGAGCCGCCGACCTTGGAGAGCGAAAACAAGCGGCAAGCGTATCAAGCCGGCGAGGTCAATGATGAAGTCGACGACACCCTAGAAACGTTGGAGTCTGTCGCCGCTGCAAACGTAAGAAATGCAACCACATTGTTTTTGGCAGTTGACCTACTCACCCTTGCGGGCCAGCCCGGCCTTATCGGCGACGACTTGAAACGGCAGTTCGCCGAGAAAATCAGCGAACTCATCGGCGTCAACCATGAACTCGACGAAGCGCTTGACCGGCTCGATCCGTGTCCGGGTAAGATTGCCGATGAGCTCTCCGGCGAGTTGAGCGTGGGGCATACGCTGGCGGAGGGCGGGCAGACAGTAGAGGAATCCGATGTGAATGCGGAATTACTGGACGCTTGCAAAATAGTCAACCAATGCTACCAATGCAAAAATGGTGTCCCCCGCCAGCAGCACATGTGTCCGGACTATACGGACGACATGCCGTGTAGTGGCTTTGTTGACTGCGGGGGACGGATCGGGAACGAGATCCTGCAAGCCGCAATCGCCAAGGCGACCGGCGAGGAGGTGGCACCGTGAAATACCACCTCGACATCGAACGCATACCGGGACCATGGCTGGTATGCGAAACAACCTCCGGCGACTCCCCCGTATATTTCATCGAGGACTTTGCCCAAAAACATGGATTCGCCATGCGTAACCGCGATCTCGCATATCAAACCGTTGATTGTCTAAACGCCATGGAGGGCATCGAGAACCCGGAAGAGTTTGTGCGGCAGGGCAAAGCCTCGACGGAACTGCTGGAAGCATTAGAAGACCTGGTTTGCTTGGCTGAGGTTGTGATGAATCACCCTGAATCTGAGTATGACAGAGATGGCGAACTCAAAAAAGCTAAAGCCGCCATCGCCAAAGCGAAGGGCGGGCAATGAGCGACAATCGACCAACCCACATCACCGTAGTATTCCACGACTACCAAGTGGCAGCGCATATTGGCGGAGGCGTAAGCCATCGACGTATAACGATTGAGCTAACAGAAGAACAGAAGATCGCGTTGGCTCACCGTAAAAATGATTCGCATACCGCATTTCTCGAAACACAAGGTGAAGGCATATAATGAGCAAAGCAAATCAAATATCGGAGCCGTGGGCGGACAAAGATCCACTGGTAATCGAAAACATGATGCACGATGCCCGGATAAGCGGTTCATCCGTAGCCGAAAGTGTTGCTTATGCCATCGAACTCGCGATTGAAGACTGCATCGGGCGCAATCGAGATGCGAGCGAACAAGAAATATACGAAAGCGTTCAGGCGACGGCAGATGAAATTATCAAGTGGGCTGAGAAATTCAAAGCCGCCATCGCAAAAGCGGAGGGCGAAGGATGACTACTAAGCACTCACCAGGGCCGTGGCGAAAACACGTCTCGCACAATTCGTCCCTCGACTGTGAAAATGTTATCTATGATGTCAACAACGTCATTATAGCTACCGTGAAGTCTAGACATGGTACCTCGCATAAATGTGCTACCTGTCAAGCCAACACCGATTTAATGGCTGCCGCGCCGGAACTGCTGGAAGCCTGCCAAGCGGCAATACGATATGACAATTCGTACAATGAGAAGTATCCGGATTTGGACGACAACGAACGCGAACTATTGTACGAAGATTTGGTGGGGAAGGTCCATAACGCCATCGCCAAAGCGGAGGCCCCACAATGATAGTCACGAAATTATCCACGCAGCAGTGGGCGCGCTGGCTGCGGCGAGACATCGTAAGTCTCCGCCTGCATGTTCATCGAGAAAAGAGCGCACGGCAGCGGGATAACTTATTACACATCATCGAGTGCCTGGAAATCACAGCCAGCGCAATTGAGGATGCATTTCTAATAGAAGGAATAAAGCGAACGAATACAGCCGACACCGGGGACATGCTCGGTGTCGCAAACGAATCTTAAAATTCGAAAGGAGTTGATTATGAATATGTGGACGATGAACCATGCCGTTAACGAGGCGAAGGAAACGTTGAAAAATGCAGACGAACAGGTTGGCGTGATGGCGAATCTGTGCGCGGGGAGGTTGCGACGCGCAGGCGTGAAGTGCAACACCCTGGAAATACTAAAGCGGGAACTCCGCGACTACAACATCCATACGGGCGAGTGGAAAAACGAACCTTGAAGTTCGTACAGAAGGAAACTAAGGAAACTAAGGAATTCGAAAGGAGAAAGCTATGAAACCGATTATAACGCCAGTGCTAAAAAGGGTTGGCGGCACATACCGCCTCAGAAGATCAGCGCCCACGATCTGCATGTGGACACTGCTGAATCTGTTTGAACTCGGCACAGTCGACAAATGTGAGAAGATATCGTTCCAATTAGCGGACAAGCGTGGCCGCGAGTCCGTGCGAATTCAGTTGCGTTACTATGCGGTCACGAGGCAGCTGGCGTGGCGGGAGCCCGGCCACTATGTTTGGCATGGTTTTTATATTAGCGCAGATCGCTGGCTGAAAAAACACGTACCTGCAATAGCCCGCCGAGCGAAAAGCAAGACACGGAAGCCCCTTACTATCATACTGCACGTCACGCTTTACATCCACGACTGAAAAGCGAAAGGGTGAACCCATGAAACGACTCACCGCATGGTGGCGACGACGTCGGTTGGTTCGAGCCATCGGCCTGGCGGCGATAGAAGCTCACCGAGCGCAGGCTACATACCTGGACACAGCGACTGACACCAACTTCCGACGCCCGGCGGAACTTGAGCTTCGATATCAAGTGGCTAACGCAAACCTCGTTGCCTTGATTACCTGCCTGCGAAGTGAGGAAAATGATGATTAGCACAACTGACGCAAAGCCCAAGGAAACCAATCGCGAATACCATGCGGATTATACGCACTACTCGCATTCAATGCTTGAGGCATATTACGACGATCCGCAAGCGTACCGCGATATCTTCGTCACTAAGACCATGCCACCGAAACCACCAACCGAGGAAATGACGTTTGGATCGGCGGTGCATTCCTGGGTTCTGGAAGGCATCCCGCCCGAAGAGCTGTACGGTGTCGTGGAGCCGCCGCTTAACCCTAAGACCGGCAAGCCCTACGGAACACAGACAAACGCGTATGCAAACTATATGGCCAGCCTCGATCCTAGCCGTGAGTACCTGACCAAGCAGCAATGTGCAGCCGTTTACCACATCCGAGTACAGATAGGAGCCCATAGGCGAGCCAGCCGGTTTTTGTGTGCCGGTGGCGAAACCGAAGAGGTGGTACGCTGGACGCGCGAGGATGGCACGAAGTGCCGGGCCAAGCCAGACAGGGTTGTACCACCAGCGACGTTCAGCGGCTTGAGGGTCATCGCTGACGTAAAGACAGCCGCCGACCCAACCCTCGAAGGCTTCACTAGGGCAACGATCAATTTCGGTTACCACCGCCAGGCCGCTTGGTATCTCGATTATTTTGCTAGTGATCCTGATCCTACCGAGTCTGTCTTCATCGTCGTTGGACCGGATGAGCCATACGACGTGTACGTGCATGAATTGGAAGAGGCGTTTATCGAGACGGGGCGCCGCGAAAACATAGAACTACTTCGCCGCATAAAGGAGTCTATCAAGACGGACGTGTGGACGCGTCCTGAACAGAGGCAGATTAACACTATTTTAGAACCGCGATGGTATCGCGAAATTATGGAGCCAGAAGAATAATGGGAAATTTTTTGTCAGTTAAGAAGCCGAGCGGCCTAGAAGTGCTTCTAGGCAGCGATAAAGTGCTGCCAGCACTAACGGCTGCCGCGACTAAATACATGGACCCCAAGCAGATTGGGCCTCTATTCGCGTCAGCCGCAATCAAAGAGCCTAAAATACTTAATTGCACAGTGACGTCGATCATCGACTGTGCGTTATTTTGTAGTCGCTACGGACTTGGACCGGGTGATCGCGGCGTCTACCTTGTGCCGTTCAAGACCACGCTCACTACGATCATCGACTACAAAGGCTTGATCCAGTTGGCCTTTAGAACAGGCATGGTCGAGGCCATGAACGCGGAAGTTATACACGAAAACGACCGTTACGAAGTTGCGTACGGCACAGAGCGGCGGCTGATCCATACCCCGAAGATTGGCGATCGTGGCAAACCAATAGCCGCCTATGCAACGTGCACGCTCACCAACGGTGCCACAGCGTTCCGGCTCTTGGATGAAGATGAGATCATGCGGCACAAGCCAAAAAAGGTTTCGTCCGATAGCCCATGGATATTGCACCCGCTATCGATGTGGATGAAAACAGCAGTCCACGCTCTTGCAAAATGGATTCCTTTGACGCCAGGGATGTCTACGTTTACAGACGCGATCAACTCGGCAGGCCAGCAGACTTTGCTGCACGAATCACCGAAGAGCCGCTTAAAGCAGATCGCTTGTGAGACCGATGAGGATGACCCTGGGGAGGTGCCTGGTGATGTTATCGACGTTCCGCCAGAAGCCACCGACGAGCCCGTCAGTGAGCCGCCTGAGGCCGACGCGGACGCACCGCCCGAGATGACCCAGCGGGAGAAATACCTCGCGTATGTCGAGGAGGCAGGCACCGTCGAGCAGCTCGACCAGTGGCTGCACACTGCTGAGTCTAGCGATATGCTCCCCGGCGACCTGGAGATAGTTCGCGGGGCGATCGAGAAGCGTAAGGAGTACCTGAGCCGAGGCGAGAGATCAAACGGATAGAAAGGAAACCATGAAAAAGCATCCACGACAAGGAAAGCAGGTCCGAGGATTGTCGCACCTTATGGACTTAATCGACCAACGAAAGGCCGTCTTTGTTCCGTATAGCAACGCTTACAATGTCCCCAGGCCTGCGGCGTTCATGGTAAACCTAAGCGGACGGACGCTTCACTGGCTAATGAAAGCGGGCATGTACGTATACAAAAAACCATAACCTTTTACGGGAGAAAACAAATGTCAACGGAAACACAAGAGCTAGACATGGCATCCGCGGCTATGCAAAAGTTCGCGCCAACCGACACGGCTATCGCGGAAATGAGCGAGCAGTACCTACCGCTACAGGTATCCGGCATTGATGATGTGGAAGGACTCAAGGCGGTGCATTCGGCTCGCCTGGTCGTGAAGAGTCATCGTGTGCAAGTCGAAAAGGTCCGCAAGGAACTCAAGGCGGATTCCTTGGCATACGGCCGTCGCGTCGATGGTGAGGCGAAGCGTATCACCGCACTGCTAGAGCCAATCGAGCAGCACTTGTCAGATCAAGAAAATGCTGTGGTTGCCGAAAAAGAGCGAATCAAAAACGCGGCCAGGTTGAAGGTCGAAGCCGAGGCCAAGGCGGCCGCCGACAAGGAAGAGGCGAGGCTTAAAGCTATCCAAGAAGCTGAGGATGCGCGACTAAGAGCCGAGGCGGAGAAACTAGCCGAAGAACGTCGGGAGTTAGACGTAGAGCGAAATAAAATCATAGCAGAAAAGGCACGACTAGCGGCAATCGAGGCAGACCAACAGCGCAAGGTTGAGAATGAACGCATCCGCAAAGAAGCCGCCGAGACGGCTCGTATTGAAACCGAGCAACGGATCGCGCGTGAGGCGGCGGAGGAAAAAGCGGAAGCCGAGAAAGCGAAAGCCGATGCCGCAGAGGACGCGCTGAGAGCCGAAGCGATACGGCCCGACTACGTAAAGATTGTGTCTGTAGCGGATGTCATTAAAGCGATCGTGGTGCCCGATATGTCGGTCCGTGCGGGTGTTGCCTTCAAGCAAATCCAGGACGTGCTTAGCAACGCAGAGGCGAGAATACGTGACATCGCAAATCGTCTGTAGGGAGATCGAACGGATAGAAAGGAAATAAACGAAGAAGTAGCGACGGCGGCGTGGAAAGCAGACACGCGGAGTTGCCATCCGTGAGGCCTTGCCTAGCTAGCAGGCACGTGAGGAGGAATGCGGCAAGTACGGCTGCCTGATGTAGTGTTTGGGGACTTTAGAGCCCACGTCTTCACGGACGGTCGCTACAGTGAAGCAGTGTCGGCGAAGACATCACAAGCCGGAGTAGCGCCCGGCCCGTCGCTTTTAACTTAACAGAAAGAAAACTATGAATTGCACGCGATGTGAAGGAACGGGGTTTTTGAACCTCCACCAACTGCCCGACGAGAATCAACCAGACGGTCAAGATGAGATTCTGAAATGGATCGAAAACAACAAAGACCACGATGTTCAGGTCTGCGATTGCTGCGGAGACGGAGAAGTCTGGTACGGCGAACCGGGGGCACATTACGAGGCAGAAGACCCTCCCGGCCCCAATGGACCGTATGCGTACAACGGCGGAAACTGCGAGTGCCATTAACCAAAACAACCAACCGAAACCAAGGAAAGGAAGTAAACGAAGAAGTAGCGACGGCGGGAAGTTTCCTGGATCACCGATGGGGGTTGCCCCTGTAATTACGGCATTCATCGAAAAGGCTCGTTTAGTGTGTTCAATTCACACCCGTCGCTTTTGAAAGCAGATGAACGATGCCCAGGCGGACCGGGAGCCGGGTGAAAACTATTGCCGGCGAGCGGGTGAGAGGCCCGCGCTTTTATCAACTAACTATTTACCCGAGGAACCCAATGGAAAACAAGACCATTACTATCTGTGGGTCCAGTGATGACCTGATTGAAATCGACGGCGATTTATGCGACGAGTTTAACGCCTACCATTGTTGGAAATACGTACACTTCAACGGCGGCACAATCGTCAAAGCCGGTTATGCCCAGATGCCCGACAAGGGGTGGGTATTTGAAGTCGTTCAGTTGGGCGAGGGAATAACGATGGCCATGCTCGATCCAGAGCTAGAGGATGGTGAGCATTTCTCCGACAGACTGCAATTGTGCGGACAGATTTATGCCGCTGCATGTTGGAGAAATATTGATGGGCCAAGCGACGACGAGATAAAAGAACACTTTGAAGACTTGCGGACTTACGGTTATACAGCCGCGAAGTTACGAGAGGCATTTATGTTGCTTAATATCGATCCACTTAACTCGCTAGTGAATGCAACTACATGAAGAGAGGTAGCGACGGCGGCGTGGCCTGACCACCACGGAAAACATCGGCGCGGGCTAAGCCCCCATGCAGGAAGCCGTAATAGGCTTTCGAGAGCAGTATCGGCATAGCCGGAAATCCACCCGGCCCGTCGCTTTTATTTTGAAGACTTAACCGAAGGAAAGACAAATGAAAGGTGCAAGAGAATACGCAGAACTGTTTAAGTCCGGCCAGTACGGGCGTCTGTACATAGCGAGCGGCCATCATGCCCGAGGATCAACGTTTCATATCCAAGTGCTTCCAGAGGGTGAAATTGCTCGTCAGAATGGTTATGGCAACCTATGCACAAACGCAGATGCAGTGGAGGTTTATGGGGTTGTATCTGGAAATCCTGGATGGACAGAGGAATATGGCTGGTTGCTGAGTGGGTTATGGTGCCCGGACTTTGAAACCATGTGTCTTGATGCGGCAGCGGCTCGTGACTCACTGATCAGAAAACATCACCGCGATAAAGAGGCTCGCATCCGTGAAGAGTCCTCGCGTATTAACAAACTACTGGAAACGTATAGGTAACGTAGAGACAGCGACGGCAGCAAGCTCATAATGTGTGAGTAGGCTGGGCGAAGCCAATTGGTCACAGCCCGTTGCGTTGGCGAATTATAAATTCGGCCGATCCGGCTCATTTCCGGCCCGTCGCTTTTGAAACTTTAACCCAATAAGGAGACAAGTGGTGGGCATATGTGGTGTCCGGAATGCAAAGTACCGCCGAGCGGGTGAGAGGCCCGCGCTTTATAAAACAGCAATGAAGAGGTAGTGACGGCGGCGAAGCAGCACTTAGATGTGGAGCCGGGAGAATGGTGCGGCAGGGAGCAAAGTACACGCGCTGAACTGCTAGCCAACCAGGGTATCGAAAGAGGGAGAGACGTGGCCCTCGGAGCCAGGTGTGGAATCTGGCCCGTCGCTTTTGAAACTTTAACCTTAACAAAGAGAAAGTTCATGCTAACACAAGAGCAAGTACTCGACGCCGTAAAGAACGGCAGGGCGAGCCAATGTTTGGATCGTCGCGACTTTTTTCGGCTCGCAGATTTCTTCCCGTTGGACGAATGGCATCACTTCGGGTTTGAGGTAAAGGTATCTGACAAAAAAGTGCCGACACCATCTCCCTGGACACAGGAAACAATTGTTGAGAAATTGCGGGCTGATCTGGAATTCGCAAAAGAAAAGGCTGCAAACCAGCGAGGCATATCGGCTGCACTCATGTACGAAGTGGTGTTGATGTGGTTGTGGGTGTTTGAGGATGACCTGCAGCACCATGACAACTACTTCGATTATGGCCTACCGTTTTTCAAAAGAGTGGCGGCTAAGTATGCGGAACCGGATGCACAGCCTAATGAACCGACTAGCGAGACTGCCCACACCGTTTGACGGGACGTCGCGACCCGTTACCGAAGATCGCGGTAAGGACATAGAAAATGATACGACTCGGAATGCCCGACCAAGGCAGCTCGCGAGCGGCTACGGTTAAGTACGTCGAGGAAACGGTGTAATTAAAACAACCCCCGTGGCGAAATAGATACCCGCAACCTTGTAGCTTTACTACGGTAAAAAGGTTCACGAAAGGGCTTGCTACTTAACTGTGTGCCGGGGGTTTTTGAACTTAACAGAAGGGAAAAGACATGCAATACGTTTTAACACAAGAAGAATACGACGATCTTGTCCCTAAACAAAAATTGAAAGATTGTCAAGATGCCCTCACCTGGATGCGAGTAAAATTTTTGCCGGACTGTATTCATGTGAAACCAAAGCAATATTTTAATTATTGTGGTCGGTGCCCAATAGATAAAATCGAGGATAGAGGAATTTCTAAAGCTGCTTGTCCTTTAGATAGGGCTCACGGGAAGTAGATTTGAAACTGAAACACTTTTATGAAGGAGAAAGCCATGAGTCTTGGTATTGTTATATTCCAATTTTCCACCCTCATGTACATGGGATCAATGTTTGTCTGGAATCTGTGGTTGTCGCAGCGAATAGCGGAATTGGAAAGGAGAAAACCATGAGCCACTTACAAACATGTTCACATTGCGACCGCATGGTTTGCCGCGGGGAAATGGCCGAGATTCACGAACGTGACTGCAGTAGAGTATTGCTGTGTAAGTGCGGCAAGCCCGCGATAGCCCAGCTAGACAATGGCGTTCCATCGGGCAATCTTTGTGATGAATGCTGGAAAAAAATAGTGGCTGAGTGTCGTCAGCAGAGTTGGTAAGAACTGATTTAACAGAAGGAAAGGAAAACCATGGAAATTAGAATACAGCCCAATAATCTAACTCTCATGCTTGAGTTATCGCAAGAGGAGGCGGTAGATCTAGCCTGTATCCTTGGGGATGTCAATTCGCATTGGACAAAATCACAAATCAGCATGGCAGATGAGATTCGGGACGTGTTGCTGGAAGAATATGACCTTGAGGAAGATGAATGAGTAACAAGAAGCCCAAGAAGCGAAACTGGCACGTGAGCGGCTACGGCTAAACATATTGAGGAAACGGTGTAATTGAAACAACCCCCGAGGCGAAAATGAGAGACGCTACCTTTACAGCAAAGTGTAACCAAGAGCAAGCTGAGAGTTGCACGAGGGATGCGGCAGTCACTATCGGATAGTACATCCTAACGGACGAAGGATAACACGAGTGTATACCTCGTTGACTGAGAGACGGGATGCCGACAAAAGTGTGACTGGATAGCACGCATACACAGGGTTTAAGTCCCTGCCGGGGGTTTTTGAGTTAATAGAAGGAAAGAAAAACCATGACTAACGAAGAAGCATTGTTGCGTTGGCTTTTGGGTGCAAGCATTATTACCAGCATCTCGCTTACTGTGGGTTCTGACGAACTGATGATAAAAATATTTAGCTGGGTGGGATTTGTGGTGGTTTCTGGATTTATTTTTCTCTTATATTTGAAGGAAGAAAATAATGACTAGAAAAATTCACGCCTTCATGCTTATGGGATTGTTGTTTGCATTTTGTTATCTCGGTCTCATTCCAATGGTATGGACTGTACTGGTACGTGGCCGGACAGGCATTACGCAGGGCGGTAAACGTTTCGAGATCGACGGCGTGATGCCCTGGCCAAGCCATCACCTCTACTGTTATCAGGGCTGGTGGATACAAGATAACACATGGTCACATACGCAACAGGATGGCTCAGTCTGGACGCACAGTCGTCCGACCGCGAGACCCGGCTATTGCTATGTAGTCCAACTAGATTTAGAGGGAAGAAAACCATGACTGAAAAACCACGACCGGATTTGATTAACCGCATTAAATACGCCATGAGATGCTTGGATGGTGAACCATGTGAGTGTGACCCGGATGCGGGAGCCGTACCATGCGAAACTTGTGGGGAATTATGGCTCCTGCGGGACTGCTTGAATGAAATAAAAGCGTTAAGAAAGGAAAAACCATGACTGAAAAACGAAAAGTGCGGAAACTGCTTGCTAAAGGCGTGGTAGAATCTCATGTCCCATTCGGAAGATCTGCCCACATACACGACGCTCTCGGGCAAGCATATTCCTTAGAAGACGTTATAGGCAAGAATGTCGAAATCGTCACCGTCACCGATGCCAAGCCCGAGCGGGAGGTGGTGGTGCCGAAAGGGGCGGTGTGGCAGGATTGTCCTCAGTGTGGTTGTAAAACATTGCTGGTAGATGGTGAAGATCGTGCTACGGCAAGACTTGTAACGCCACTAGACAAAGAATTGCACTCCTACTGGTCCTGGGCGGTGCTGCGTGAAGCCGTTTTCAGTAAAGCGGCTACAGGGGCGGAAGCCCAACGAGCCGCCGAGGAAGCACTTGCTACCGCGGGGATTGACGGTTTCCGCTGGAAGGAAGTAGAGCCGGAGTATATCAGCTATGCAGCATCTCGAATTCGCACAGATGGTGCCTTTTTTCGCGAGGGCACAGGCTGCCCAAAGGAAGCCCTGCGGCGCCATGATGGCCACAAGTCGATGGAGGCCACAACACTCGCAGTTCTGTCAGCCCAAGACAAGCAGCTAATTTGGCATGAACTAGACCGCTACGAAGCCGAGAGCAACTAGGAATCTTAACGCAAGGAGGCCGCGATGCGAACCACGCTAATCGAAATCCGCACATCCAGTGCCATCGTCGATGGGCGCCCGGTGTATAGCCTGTTGGCCCTCATTGACGGGCAGACGTATTTCGTCACCTGGGATCATCGGGCGCGAATTGACGCCCTCGACCAGATCGGCCTGTGGGCAATCCAGACCGGGACACCCTGGGGCCTGTGGCACGTATGTTTTCTCGCGGCGGAGGGGACGGTACAGCAGGAAACGAAGACAAGGAAGGCGCGATGACAAAAGAAGAACGTGAAGCATTCGAACTCGCTGCCGAAGAGGCCGGGTTTCGCACCGACAAAATCAACGGGCAGTATATTTTAATGGCGTGGCGGGCACGAAAGGTGTGGAACGCGGCGATACAGTGGGAGCGGAAGCGGGCGGCGGAAGAATTGAAGGCACAAGAAGGGCTGCGACAAGAGCGGCCAGGAACTTGAGACACGGAGGTTTTGAATGCAGGCTAGTTACCGAATCATCCAGGGCGATTGCCGCGATACGCTGAAAACTCTGCCCGAAAAGTCGGTGCATTGCTGCGTGACGTCGCCGCCCTACTATAATTTGCGCGACTACGGCGTGGACGGCCAGATTGGATTGGAAGCCACGCCGGGTGAGTATATCGCAAAGCTGGTCGACGTGTTCCGGGAAGTGAAGCGGGTGTTGAGGGATGATGGGACGCTGTGGGTGAATATGGGGGATTCGTACGCAACTACCGGGAAAAACAGAACCGAGGCCCAGGCGACGGCAGCTAGCACGTTGCGAGGCGGAACTGCAACGCAACGTGCTTCACTAAAGCAACGCAGTAAGATGTCGAGCCTTACGTGTAGCATGAATCACATTCTCAAAAGCTGCCTTGTATTTGGCCTTAACGCCTCGACGACTACTCCGGCCACCAAGGGTATCAATGTATCGCTGAACAACCAGGGGGCGCCAAAGAGCGTACTCGCGAGCCTTTTTAGTACGAAGAGGGAATGCGTCGAAGATGGGGACAATGCATTCACGGAGGTCTTGAATTTTCTCGCAGTTCCAGGAAATGGAATCGCAGGTGGTCCCCTTGGCTTTATGGCGACAAATAAAACCGCACCCGATATCGCTATGCAGATTATGAATGGTATTAGTATCGTCATACCTCACTTGAATGCGGACCTGCAATCGGAACTCGCTGTATTGCGGTCGTCCCGAGCACGGGCGAGTCATGGTAACAATGCACCCCTCACCGTCAAAGAATCCAACGAACCAATTACAGAACCTTGTGTCCGGTGGCATTCTAACTGGGATGCCTTCACAACTGCATCTTGTAGTAAAGGCATCCCAGATATTGATTTTATGTACCAAACGGTTGCGCTCCGAAATGGTCATTTGGCGTTCGCCGGTAATCTTAGCGACTTCCGCGTAACTCAAGCCGCGGCGAAGAAGGTCACGTTCACGAGCATACAGGGCGGTCTTATTTTTACTGTTTCCAACGTAGGGCATTTGTGGTTTTCCTTTCCAGATGGTTCGGTTGTTCCATATCGCACAGTATACGAAAAAAGCATCCGAAGGTCAAACAGATTCGGTATTAAGCAGGAGATTGGCATACCACACATGTTAAAGGAAGCGTTGCAGGAGGATGGATGGATATGTCGCCAAACCATAATTTGGCACAAGCCCAACCCCATGCCGGAGAGCGTGACGGACAGGTGTACCAAAGCCCATGAGTATTTGTTTCTGCTGTCGAAGTCGCCGCGGTATTTTTTCGATGCCGAGGCAATAAAGGAGCCCGCCACCTACGCTGGCCAGCCTCGGGGCGGATCAAAAAACCGCTACGAGCAGAACGACGCTGGCATGGACTGCAAGGAGTATGCCACACGCAATAAGCGTTCGGTGTGGTCGGTTAAGCCGGCCTCATTCAAGGGCGCCCATTTCGCCGTATTTCCGCCAAAACTCATAGAACCCTGCATCCTGGCGGGATGTCCCGAGGGTGGCACCGTCCTCGATCCATTTGCCGGATCGGGCACCACAGCGGAGGTTGCTCTAAAGGCGGGCCGTAACGCGGTCCTCTGTGAGTTGAACCCCGAGTACCTTGAGTTGCAAAAGAAACGATTGGCGTTTTCCGAACAGATGATGTTAATTTGACACGGAGGTTGTGATGCTACGTAATATTGCAATATTGTTCGTCCGCGAAGATAGCGTTTATAAATTGCTACCTGGCTGCGACTGCTACGACAAGACTCGTGATGCGCGGACCTACCCCGGCGGCCTGCCTGTAATTGCCCATCCACCCTGCCGAGCATGGGGGAGGCTGCGACACATGTCCAAGCCAGAGCCCGGCGAAAAGCACTTGGCCACGTGGGCGGTTGGCAGGGTGAGACACAACGGTGGCGTCCTGGAGCACCCCTCGGCCAGCTCGCTATGGGCACATCAAAAATTGCCTTCCCCTGGCGACCCTCCTGATTCATATGGCGGATATACGATCGAAGTAGAACAATTCTGGTTTGGTCACCGCGCGGAAAAGGCGACCTGGCTGTACATCGTTGGTGTGCCACAAAAACGGCTGCCATTCTTTTTGCCGCAGCGAGGGCAGCCGACGCACTGTATAACCAGATCGTCACGCAAGGACAAGCCGCACGTTACACACCGAGAACGCGAACAGACCCCGCCGCGTTTTGCTGAGTGGCTGTGTGATATTGCAAGAATGACACGGAGGTGTAACTGATGGCAGTGAAGGGTTGGATAAAGCTCTGGCGGCGATTGTCTGGCGACCCAATGTGGACCTGTGAACCGTTCACAAAAGGCCAGGCGTGGGCGGATCTTTTGATGCTTGCAAACTACACTCCAGGGCACATCTTTATCCGTAGTGTTCTCGTTGAGTATGATCGTGGCGAAATCGCCGTTTCGGAAAGATTCCTTTCTGAGCGATGGATGTGGTCAAAAGGGAAAGTGAGGCGTTTCCTTGATGTTTTAGAAACGAAACAGCGGATAGTAACGCGG
>SDBV01003689.1_pt1 | contig 22372 bp, 21 predicted proteins | sample 2277081 | NCBI WGS metagenome assembly SDBV01 (sample SAMN10402039, study PRJNA504765) | marine sediment metagenome | isolation source: marine sediment core GS10_PC15, 223 cmbsf | place: Arctic Ocean: Southern Knipovich Ridge | collected 2010 | reverse complement strand
TTTATGAGTGCTAAAACCGCCGATGCTAGTGGTTTGATGAATCTTAGTTTAATTGGTCCTGCGTCAGCTACTACGACTGGTGTGATGAATTTAACATTATTTGGTAGAGCACTTATTGGTACCAGTATTAACGATAATATTAATTTATATTTGTCACAAAGTGGAGAAGCCGCAACAGTACCATTATATATTGGGAGTAGCGGTATTACTCCCGGTATGATACCAGCCAATAGTAATATGAATTTATTTTTAGATCGTGCAGCTACACAAATGGTACCATTTACAATTTTTGGTACTGCTCCCACACCAGCTAGTGGTATGGTAGATTTATTTGTGGGTTCTATTATAGGAAGTCAAATTACATGTGCAACAGATATCTTAAGACCCAGTGGAACTCTTAAGGGTGTTTGGGCTACATCGGCACATAATTTAATTGATGAGGTTGTTTTAAATCCTAATCCTGGCAATGGTTTTCCAGATTTGGTAGCAGCAAATGCTGGTGATGTTGGTGAAATAGAAAGTTGGTCATTTACAAAACCAACTATTACTACGAATTTTAAAGTAGAGCAAGTAAGATTACATATTAATGCTTCTTCGGATGTTATACCAGTAAGTGCTTTTGTAACCATTAAAGGTGTAACTCAACCAATTTATGAATTTAACTTTCCTGTTGCGGCTGATGCACCAGAATGGGACACCGCCGATTGGTTTGGTAGTTGGGATATTTCAGATTTTAATAATGTTACTGCATCTATGATAGCTCCTAATTTGGGGGGTAATTTATTTGTGGATGTAATATATATAGAATTGTGTATTGCTAGTGGTATACCTCTACATATATTTGGCGTTGGTAAGCCTAATACAAACATGAATTTATATACTCGTGGATTCTAGGAGATAAAATACAATGCCAATTATTTTTGACGGAAAGAAGATCATCCCATCACCATTTGTCAACATTAACAAATCATATGCTACTGCTGGCGATGGTACTAAAATAGGTACAGTTTATAGTTTAATATTAACTGGAAGTCTTGTGGCATGGAAAGGGTCTCCTAGTGGTAATCTATTGTCTAGTTTTTGGACATTACCTGGTAATCCTCCAGATCAGGGTGGTATTTTAAATGACTCTGATGCACGCCTAGAGTCTCTCTTACGCAAAGAAGAGGGAATGCGGAGATTGTTCGCCTTGGAGGGTAAGACGCTTGAAATCGAGCCCCTGAACGGCTCAGCACCCATTAAGTGTAATCCTAGAGTTTTAAGTATAGATTTTGCTCAAGGCGTATGGTTTGATCGAGTAGATTATACCATTAATATGGAAGCAGACCAACTTTTTATATTTGGAACTACAAACGATGAAGATGCATTTAGCCAATTTTTAACTTCTGCGAGTGAAGATTGGCAGCTAGAATTTGGTGAATTGGATAATTTTTATAATTTAACCCACAATGTTAATGCTGTGGGAAAAGTACACTATGATTCTAATGGTATTTTGGTTCGTCCAGCGTGGGAAGAAGCTAGAGAGTGGGTTCAAGATCGATTAGGTTTAGATCTAATAAGAATAGATGCATCTGGTTCTTTTAATTTATTTAATACAGCATTAACTGGATATAACCATGTCCGTGCTGAAAGCGTTAATGAATTAGGTGGTTCTTATGGGGTATCAGAATCTTGGGTTATAGCATCGGGTGCTGTAATAGAAGATTTTAATGTTAACTTAGAACAAGCAACTAATGATAATCGTCGTAATACAGTTACTATTGAGGGTTCAATCAAAGGATTGGATACTCGTGATGCTAGTTTTAATGTTACCAATACTAAGTATCAATCTGCTAGTGGTCATTTTGCTAGTATTACTGGTAACTTATTTTCAAGAGCCCAAACCATTTCAGGTTTTACTTTAAATGTTACACCAGTTAATAAATCTATTGGGCGCAATACTAATACTGGTATTATAACTTATTCAACCACTTATGATGATAGACCAAGTAATATTATTAGTGATGCTTTAACAGAAGATATTAGTGTAACCGATAATTTTAATGGTCAGGTGATAGCAGCTATACCGATTATTGGTAGAGCAAAAGGCCCTATTTTACAAGATATAGGCACTGTTACTGCGCGCACTAGAAGTTTGAATATTAGTGTTTCTGTATCTGGTGTACAATCTTTTGGTTCTGTGCCAAATGTAAGTGGTATTATTTCATTGGTGGAACCAACTACTACACAAGTATTTAAAACCTCCGATACAGCTAACTGGAACTGGAAAGAAGGTAGATATACCAGAAATGTTGGCTGGATTTTTCAAGGATAAATTATTATGGCAGCCATAGTAGATCAAATAGCCTTTTTAGGTGCATCGGTATCTCAATTTTCCATTCAGGTTGGGTGGAATGATAATGCTAGTACCTTAAGTGTCATTTTAGCTAATGATATTGGTAAAGCTGGTTTTGATGATTTTTCTAAGCCAGAACCAGGTTCGCCCGTATTATTTTCTGTTGGTGATAATTTTAGTTTCAATGGTATTGTACAAAAATGGACACAAAAACATTCTTCATCCACTAACCCCGTATTTGAAGTAAACATTGTTGATCCACGACCGGTTTTAGCTGGTGTACAGGTTATTTTAGCAAATTATCAAGGAACATCTTTTGGCTTACCGAATATTATTAATGCGTTTGGTAATTTAGAAAGGATACAATTTGGTTTATCTGGTGCTAATGATAATGGTATGCCTTATAATCTTGTTAAACGTGAAGTAGAAGCATTTACTGTATTATATACTAATAGTCAATACAAAATAGATTTGCGTAAATTACCAGTACCCCCTAATGATTTTCGTATTACTGGTAATGTAATTTCTGTGTTGGATTTAATTACCCAAACGTGTGATGCGGGTGGTTGTGATTTTATAGTAGATCTGTTGGCTCCAGACGCTAATGGAATATATACTATTCGTCCACGTACTATTAGTAGAAATACTTCATCTCCACCAGCTAATCAAAAGATTTTAGAATTCGTAAATGCACATACGGATGAAAAATCAGATTATTCTTTTGGTAGGGAATTACGAGCGGAACCATCTACAAAACTTTTAATTGGTGGTATAGTTAATGAAATTTGGCAAGCTCGGCAATTATTACCATTTTGGGGGTTTGATAGTGATGGTAATCCCGTTACTACTACTATAAATAATGGTAATTTTGCTGTAGACGTGCGCCAATTAGGTATTGGTATGTTGGGTAAAAATTATAAATTAAATGTAAATGAAGTACGTGCTGCCCTTGGTAGTCAAGAAACTTGGGAAACATATATGTATGCTTATAAAAGAGGTTTGGCTAATCAAATGGGTATTATTCCCGCACAAGATTTTAAGGCTTTAATTTTAGTTGGTCAACAAGGAGGTAGTGGTACTATATTAGATGGTCATAATTTTGCGGCTCCATCTTTAGGGAAACGTGGGGATAGATTGGCCGATCCCAATGATACTATAGAGGCAACTATAGAAAAATTATATCAATTTGTTAATGCGGTGGGTCAAGAATACTATGGTAAACAATTTGTAGCTCGTCTTCCATTTGTAGCCAGAAAAATAGATGCTAATACTAATCAAACTATTACTAGTTTAGAACCAACTAATGCAGGATGGAAAGAAACAGGGTTTTTTGGTCAAGGCTCTTTGGGTATATCAAATTTTAATGAACATATTTTTACTGTTCCAGATGGTCGTTTAACAGCGTTTGTACGTTTTGATATATTTAATGAGGTAGATACTTCACATCTAAGTCCTGAGAATGCAGCATTTGAAAGTAATAGGTTATTTGTTAAGTGTTCAGTAGATCCAACAATAATAAGGGTTAAGGGTGTTTCTGCCGTTATTGTAAAATTGGGCGACCCTATTATTGAGAGGGCTAGTATAGCTCCACATTTAGCAGGATTGGATGCTTTAGCGCGGGCGGGTGCTGAATTTAATGGTATATCTTATGATTTACAAATTGCCACAATGAAAGCCGCTTTGTTAGATGGTTCTAGGTCTGAGGGTCTTACTTTACCAGGAGCACAGCGACCATTAATTCCTTCTATGGCTGCAATTCCTTTACAGGATAATAGGTCAGTATATGGTCCTTGGTTTGCTCATCAAAATGGGGTTTTTGGACAGGTGGTGATAGAACAAGATGAATCTCTTACTCCTTGGAATTTTGGTAATCGAGCTACTCTGGAATTAGCGGCACTTGCACGCTTACGTAATGCGTCTGCCGGTCAACAGGTGACAGAAGCGGGTCATGTTACTTTAGCTGGTTTGCCACAATTTAATGTGGGCGATACATTAGTGGCAGGAGGGCCCAATTTAAGTAATATCCAAGTATCTATTGGTAATAATGGTGTGACTACTACATATAGAATGCAAACATTTACAAAGAGATTTGGTGATTTTGGTCGTTTAAATGATGAACGATTAAAACGCATTGGTAATAAAATGAATGTTTTTGAAGCTAGTATTCGTAGGGCATTTGGTTCTGCTCCAGCAGCACCATTTGTGCCTGCACGAGCCATTGCATTTGAAATTATGAAAAATAAAGGACATAAGGGTCAAAGAGAGACGCATTCTCATTCACATGATATGATAGAAGTTACTCATCCAGAAACAGGTAAGTCACATAGGGTGGGTAGTAATAGTTTAACTTTTCATGTACATCGTCTTGCTACAGAAGATACAAAGAAAACAAAAAATATAGCTAGTGCTAGTAAAAATGCTAATAAGCGTGGATTTTCTACAAAACCGGGTGGAGATGTGGATTCGGGTTTGCCATGTTATGTAGAACCCGGTACTGGTGCAGAGACTCCAACTGTGGAAGATTTAACTCCTTATAAAGATGGACATGATATGCAAGTATCTTATGGAGATACATATAAGGATATACGTGTTACGGATGTTAGTAAAGGTTATGAACCAAATAATGCCCGCCCAGTAGGTATGAGATTTCCAATGGTGGGTGTGGGTTGGGGGTTTGATGTTGATGGAAAGCCGATACCAAATAAATCTTCTACTTATCCTTCTTCACCATCTGATGAATTCAAAGATAATTATTTAACTAATACTAAAGATTGGAAGGCGGGTCCAGTTGATATACGATGGAATGAAGAGAGGGGTGTGTGGGTTGCTGGAGGGGGAGATTCTGTTACCGTAGCCGTTGTAATACAACATAGTGGTCATTTTGGTAATGGTGTTGCTTCTACTAATTTACCTAAATATATTTGTCGTCCCGCATCATTAAGTTCGGTTAGTGATCATCCAAGATTAACATTTGATACCGCAGCTTCAAAACCGCCCTTAAGTAGCGGTACATCAGATTCTATAGTTTTTAACTTACAAGAAGCTCTTGGTGATGTTCATATTATTAATGTGGGTACTCCTGTGCTTTTATATAAGAAAAGTGGGCTTACATTTATGAGTGAACATCCCCGTACCTTGATTAGACGTTCGGTAACTATGCCTACACAATTTGCTTCGTAATGAGTGACTATTAATTATGACCAACACTATACCATCTCCATTTTCTACGATAGGTCCTCCATCTGGCACCTTGTTAGATTATGAGCTTGTTAATCTTATTTCATGGCCACAATATTATCCGATTTTGGCTCGCCTAACTCCAAATATACATCCTTATGCTGGTGCTTTCACTATTGGTGACTTTGTAAATAATGGTCAGAATCCTATTGGTATGATACATGCGCAGGATAGTCAGTTTGCACCAGAAGCTATGCGTAATATAATTTATCAGTCTAATGGTTTACCTATACAATTACCACAGTTAGGAAGTTTTAATGCTAATATGAGCGGTATGCATGCAAATTTAGTTGATACATATTGGACTTCCCCTATAACAATGTATTATAGGGATTTTAATGCATCGGGCACGCTGTTTCACCGCCCATTTGCTAAACCTACATCTGTTTTATATGATGTTCCTATTAGTAGTGGTCATAAAGATGCTATTAAAGAACATCCTGAATTAAGAACAATCTCTGTTGGTCTATCAGGACCTAGTTCCCCCAATCAAACATTTTTAGCATCAGGGCATATGTTACCTTTAGGGTATGAAGCTGATTATATTACACAAATACAAACTAATCTTAGATTTATGTTTGATAATCCACATAATATACCTATACATCCTATGTGGACACGTCTTCCTATGACTAGTATTTTTTATAATAGATCAGTTACATCATCTTATTTTGGTGGTGATAGATTTTGGGGTAGAGATTTTTTGGGAGTTGATTTTTCAGCAATGGGTACTCTTGGTCTTCCATCAGTTGATGCTGCGCTTACTTCTATTAATATATTTGCTTCTGCTCAAACATTACCTAGTGGTATTCCCACACCTAATATGACTTTTGCAGATAATATGTTTCTAAATAATATTCAAGGTAGATATACTGATTTTATTAGTATGGGTGATAATATTGATTATTTATCTCCAGGGAGTGGTTTTCCTGTTTCTTCGGGTTTTGGACCGGTGATTCCAGATGCTTTGCAACAAATTACATACCCAGTAGAATATGTTTATAATCTATATGGTGTACAAAAAGTTAAATTTATAAAAAACGCCCTTACTAATCTAACTAGTAAACCATCGTTGTTACAAGTACCAGGACAATTAAGTATGGGTAATTCAGTTTTTCAATATTTTGGTTCTTCATCTGTCTCAAATAATAGATTAGCATTTCCACAATCATCATTTGCATTCTTTCCCCCTACCTTAGCAGACTTAATGCGCAAACCAGAAACAGGTATTGATTTTTGGACACGTGTACCATTAGAATGGTCTGTAAGAGACCCAATCACTAATCTTAATGTTATTGTGGCTTCTGGTGATTGGCGATATCCACCCAATTTAATAGAATTTAACCAATGGGTTTCAGAATTTGATACTATTAGGGCTCGTTTTTCTATTATGACTACCCAACCCACTAATTTAGAAATAGAAATGGATTTTATTAATATACCAGCCATACCAGTTCAGGGTGATGTTATTGATAGATTTGGTAATGAATATCCAAATAGATTACAGTATGAGTGGAGACCATATTTATCATATCAATTAACTAGTATAGATAGAACTAGTCGTGAAAAAGTTGTAGATACTGGTGATTTTAATGCCGGATGGACTAATACTAATCAACGCCATGTATATGCACAAAAACCATTACATAAATTAACACCTAGTGGTATTGATGGTTTTATATATACTATAATTCTTCCATCATCAGATATGCCTATGGATAATCATTTATCTCATTATAATTATGATAATTCTCTTCCTGTAGGATCTACGGGATTATTTACAAAATGGGCTGGTGGTAATGTTATTGGTAAAGTATTTTGGATGAATATTGGTTGGCGATTAGTTTATATTGGTGGTTCTGTTGCTTATGGTAGTATGGTAAAATTAAAAACTGAAGAAGAACCTGCTACTTTACCTATACCAAGTATGGGTTCATTAAAAGTTAATGGTAGAGAATTAACAATAAACCAAACTATACCAGATAGCATTGGAAATAATTATATACGAGTGTTCGATACGTCCGTAGTCCCGACACAAGTGTTTAGTGACTTGCCTGATAGTATAGAGGACAATATTATAACTGTTAGACAACAAGGATCTTTAGAACCACCCACTTTTATAGATGGTATTAATACAAATATAGATGATAGATTTTTTAAATCTTCAGATTTTACTCCACATACAGCAGCAGATCTTGCAAAAATTACATATACAGTTATAAAAACCTCAATGACTATTCAATTTACTATACAAACATTTTGGGACACGCTCCCCGCTCCTAGAAGTACATGTGGTGCTGTAGTAGTACCGCGTTTTAGGATAAGCTTATATAATGGATTACATGAAATATTAATGGGTACCGATATAAGGGGTTCTCGGGGTGCCAGGGGTATCTCCACTAATCAACAAATAAAATCATTTAGTAGTCTACCACTTAGATTTAGCTCTAGGAGACGTAGTTTTATGCTTCAAGCGGCTGGTTTGATATCATTTTTTTATGCTTGGCAAGATTTGTATTTTATTATAGAACCTATTCCTAGGGAAGATTATTCGAGTGTAGGATTCCTGGGAGGTTCTACATCAGGTCCCAGTAATCCTTGTGGTGGTCAAGCTACACGAGACGACATGCTGGATTTACTCCCTACTGATGCCGAAAGTTATCCTGTTACTATTGATAGGGTCAGTATTGTGTTAGATATAGTAGATGAGTATGATGCCCGTTTGAGAGTTTCTCTTAATAGAACAGAAACGATTGAGATAGTAGCAAATCTTGGTTTTACTGTGCCTGGTTCTTTCTTAGTGTGGGACAGTTCATCAGGTCCATTAAGAAATGTTAATGTTCCACCAGTATTTGAAAGTTATTGGGATGCTAACGCCGCTTCCCCCTTGCGTATTAGATAATGGTGTAAATATAAGTAGAAGATATACATTAAAAGGAGATATTTAGAAATGCCAACTTTTTCATTCCGTGCGGGTGAAACATTTACCGTTAATAACCTTGCTGGTTCAGGTTTAGGTTTCTATGGTGCTAGTTTTGGTGCATCAGTAGCGGTTGGTGCTTTCCAAACAACAACTTTTATTACTAATTCTAATGGAACCATTGAAGGTCCACAGGTAGATAATCTTAAGTGGACACATAATGCTAGTGGTGGAATTAATGGTGCTGCTAGTGTAAAATTGATTAATATACCTAATTATCTAGCTACACTTAATATTCGTTTTAATCATGCTACGGCTGTAAAAACCCAAAATGGTTCAGTGCGTATCTATGATCGTGCCGATATTGATGTTCCACCCGTTGGTTTACAGGCTAGGGTAGCAGAAATTATCCATCCTGATCTCACACAAGTTGGAGATAAAGGTTCTGGAGATACCACATGGATTTGGGCATCTGGTGTTGATAATATTGTTCCTATTGTAAGTAGTCCTGGTGTTAGTGGTGAATCGCCCAGTTCAACCAATACTACAGATAGTCAACACGATTGGTATTTAGCCATTTCAGCTTCTCCTGACTCAATTGGTAGTAAAACCGAATTTGCACTTTATGTTACTATAGAATATCTATAATCTTAATATAATTCACATAAATAAAGGACTTCAAGTTTTAAACTCGGAGTCCTTTTTTTTCATTAGAGGTTTATTATGCAAATAGGCGTATGGGAAACATTAACTGCCGGTGCTTTGGTACTTTTAATTTTGAAAGAAGTATTTGCCTTTATCTCCCAGTTTATTAAAAAACGTAATGGTTACGATAATAAATATCTTTTAGAATGTAAACACGGTTTTAATTCATTAAATTCCAAAATAGATTTACATTTTCAAAGTCATGATAAAATCTTAGAAAGGTTAGCTATAGAATCTAGAGATTTACATGAAATGGTTTATGGATTAAGTGTAAATATATCAAAACAAACAGAAATATTACAAGAACTAATGCAATATATTATAAAGGATAAGAAATAATTAATTTAAACTCTAGGTTCATCTACTAGGTTCCATTTAAATTGTGCCATAATCGCCATTTTAAATAATTCTTTAAGTATTGCTCCATCTCCTACAGATAAATATTGCATAAACTTTTTAACATCTTCATCTCTTTTAACAGATAGGGCCATTTTATATAACAGGTCACCATCCTTAGATTTGACAGACTCAAAACACAATACAGAATTACCCTTAGCTGATTGATGAAATAAGCCGCTTCCTGTCTTTGCTGGTCCCACTTTGGGTTTAACTCCATCAAGTACACTCAACAAGTCTCCCAAATCATTCATATTAAGTTTCATAATCAGCCGTCGTTCGGCGTCTTTCCAACCAAACTTATTATTTCCAGCATCATCTGTACCTGTTTGTGGTGCCATTGTTAAAAATACACTCACATCACGATAACTAGTTTTTATCATAGTCATCTGAAAACTACTAGCACATCCAGTGCCCTGTTTATTGGGACGGTGAATACGATATTCTTCTGGACTAAAATATTTATCTGCCATTATTTCTCCTTAATACCTTCAGGAATCGTTTCTGGTTCACCTTGATAAGTACTCAATAATTTTAATATATTTTTACCGTCAGCATTTGTAGCATTTATTATATTATCAATAGATGCAAATTCTGTTATATGATTTAACATAGCGTTAACATCAATATTCAATCGTTCAACTAGAACCATAATAGTTTTTATTTGTTCTTTTGTAATTTTATCAGTATTGCTTTCATCAGTAACATTAATCATATCTCCTGTTTGTTCCTCGGCTGCTATTGTACGTAATTTTAAAAGTTTTCGTAATACTCTAGCTTCAGCACGAGTGGTAGCTAGTGCTACTGGGTGTTTACCATATTCAGGTAAAGCGTTACCCTGAAAACAATCTGCCGCGTCAGTATAAGTAATTGGTCCATTGTTATCATCATTATCTAGTACGGTAGCTGAATATACTACTGATGCCCTTTCTTGGTTGTCGGGACAGGGTGTTTGTTCTATTTCTACACCGGTCGTAATAATCGGTCCAATGAACTTTTCTACTAATCTACGTAAACCATTTACTTTGGGGTAACCATTCATTAATTCTTCATCATGAAATTGTTGCATAACATAATCATGCCATTCAAAATCAGTTTTATCGGGTTTGTCCATTAATTCTTTTACAACCTCTTGTGTTTCAATATTTGTTTCATCAGATACTATTTCTACTTCGTGAGATCCCATTAAATCATCCCATAGCTTCATACCATCATCCTTATCCGGTATGTTCTCTTTTTGTTGTTCTTGTTCTAATAATTCATCTAAGTCATGTTTACTTAAATTATCTAATTCTTCAGTATGAAAACCAAGAGTTTTTAATTTATCTTTTGTGCTATCTTTAGTGCGATAGGTTGTCATTTTGTTACCTCAATTTCAATTAAACGGTCAGATGATTTAGGGAACTTCTTACTAAGCTTTGTTAACAATTCTAAAATATTTTCTCCTACAGCACGCATAACATATTGTGATAGTTGCATGTGGACATTCTTTACCCTAATGATAACAAAACCAGAACCTAAGAGCAAACCATTTTTATTACTATCGGCTAATTGATTGCGCCTCAGGTTCTTTTCTCCCCATATAGGTAAAAAATGAGATGGACCATCAATTTCAATCACAGTCTTGAGTTGTGGCAAATACATATCTACTTCTAAACGTTCATTAGGAATAAGTGTTTTTAATCTAGGTCTAATTTCATAACCATTACTACGTATAGTAGTTATAATATAATTTTCTAATTTACTACCTTTTTTTGAAGCCTCTCTGATTCCATCAAGAGCTACTTTACGACGACGACTGCGTTCTTCTAAAGACATATCTTCCCACTGTTTTTTAGCAGCAGAAGAGAATAATTCTGAATATTCCTGTCTTTCTTCTTCTGTAAGATTATTCCAGTTTTCAACTCTACTTTGACTAATTTTGCGTTTTACTTCAGCAGAGTGTGTTGTACCTTCAGTGGGGTGTGGATGTCTACCAGATTTTAAAGCGGCCTTTTGTGCTTGACTTTTAGTTTTACGTTTTATACCCTGTTTTTTTAATGCATTTAAAACTCTAGTGGAAGTTACAGCTAAATCCTTTGCAATCGCATAAGTACTTTTGTTATTATCCCAATATTCTGTTTGTAAATATGCTTTATCTTCTAAAAGATAGCCAAGAGTTTGTACTTTATCTCTTTTAATCAGTTTTGCCATGAATTATCTCCCTACCTATAAAACTAATAAATTGTGAAATATCACAATCTGGTATGACTGCTTTTACTTTAACATCAAAATTGTTCTCCAAAACTTGCTTATAGTCTTCACATCTAGTAATTATACCATAATCATTATTATACCAACTATATATCATTGATTCATCTAAAACATGAGGATATCGCAAAAATTCTAAGTCCCATACATATAAATATTTAGGCGCATTACTTTGATGTCGTTCTAATAAAGGTAGTTGTTGAATAGATGTAGCTACTAATGGGCCATTATGATTTAACATTTCTGATAGTTGCATCACAGCAAAATGTGGTTGAGTAATTTGGGCACTAATATTTTCATAATAAGCTATTATATCCGCACCGCAGGTATTATCTAAAAATTTATTACCCTTGCGTATTAAGTAATAATTTAATTGGCTATTCTGTAGAGTATTAACAATAAATCCTAAAGTCCACATTTTGTCTAAAGTGAAACCCCTATTGTTTCTTTCTTGTATTTCAGATAATTTATTTTTATTACGTATATCTAATTCTTTTTTAGTTAAATGTCGTTTGTGTTTCTTTTTGCTCATTGTTTTTTATCTGCCATTTCCTTATTAGTTTTATACCATTTAACAGTTGAATAAATGCCCGATTCCACATCTGTAGGTGGTACATAGTCTAAAATATCATTCATTTTATTTACGTCTAAGAGTTTTTTCATTTGTCCATCGCCCTTAGCCACATCCCATATAATTTCACCATCATATTCTACAGCAGTAGCGATAATATCCGTTAATTCTTTAATTGTAATTTCTTTGCCAGTGCCTATATTTAGTGGCTGTGTAGGATCATTATATATTTCTAAGGTTTTTACTAAAGCCTCAGCGGCATCATCTACATACATAAATTCTCTTTTAGGTGCTCCGGTGCCCCAACATGTTACAGATGGTAAATTGTTCAGTTTAGCTTCTACAAATCTTCTTATTAAAGCACCCACCACTTTAGTTCTTTCAAAATTAAACGTATCATTAGGACCATATAAATTAGTAATACATGAACATACAGACGCTATATTATATTGTTTATTATATGCTTGTGATGCAGCTTGCATTGTTCGTTTAGCTAATCCGTGTGCTCTAATGCTCTCGTTTGGCAGTCCCTCCCAAAAATCCTTTTCACTTAAAATTTCCCAGCCCTTATCGGGATATGCACAAGAAGTCATAACATGAACTATTTTTTTTACTTGTCGATAAACAGTCATAGCTTCCAATAAATTTAAAACCATGGTTATATTAGCGAATAAAATATCAGCAGGATATAGACGATTAAATTCTATACCACCATTATATCCTGCACAATGAATAATATAATCTGGTTGATGAAATCCGATAAAATTATATACATTATCTTGGTATAATAAGTCAATATTATTATCTAATGCATTTTTATGTCTATTATGAATACATCGGATAGGTGTGGCGTCTCTTTGTTCTAATATTTTAACTACGGCATTGCCCAAAAAGCCCTCACTACCCGTAACCATTACTTTTCTATTTATTAAATTAATCATTACATATATTGATGATGTATATAAATAAGACTAGAAACCTTAACTAATTCATCAATTCCTTCTTTTATACCAATTTTTGTATTAAAACCCGCATCTTGTAATCTGTTATAATCTACAACATAATCTCTTTGATCTGCGTCTGTACCTATTTCTTCATAATTTACACTAGCTCCTGTAATTGAAGCGATATAATCTACTATTTGTCTTTTACTCCAATTATTATATTCGCTTCCACAATTATATATAGGAGCGTAATTAATCCCTGTAGACATATCCCAATAATTATCTATTGCGTGTAAAAAAGCTTGTGCCATATCTTCAACATGTATAAAAGTTCTCATAAAGTCTGCTTGAAAAATAGTCACACATTTATTATGCACACATTGATATACTAAATCATTCACTAACAAATTAACTCGCATATTAGGACTTACGCCAAATCCTGTAGCAAAGCGATAAATAACAGAATGTTTACGTCTTTTACGTATTACTTGTTCTGCTTCTAATTTAGTCATCCCATATTGAGATAATGGTTTTGGTACCGTATCTTCTGTACATACATCATCTACTACTTTACCATATACACTGCCAGTAGAAGCAAAAATAAAAGGTATATCAATAGGTACTACATCCGCTAAATAATCGGTTCCCTTTGCATTTATAAGGACCGCTAAACTTGGGTTTTGTTTACACGCTGGAAATCCAACTAAGGCTGCTAGGTGTATTACGGCATCTATGTTTTTAACCATATGTATGATATCAAAAATATTAGTTATATCTCCTCTTAAAAATTCAAATGATTCATTACGACATAATGGTATTAATGCGTCACAGTGTCCTTTGGAAAAATTATCCACACAACGCACCTTGTGTCCTGCGTTCAGTAGAGTTCTACATAAAACACTACCGACATATCCTCCACCACCCGTTACTAGTATTTTCATATTTCCCCCCCACTACATTTAAACTGCACATATAGTTTGTGATTCCTTTACTACAGACCGTATAGCCTGTTCTGATGTGTCAAATGTAAATTTAAATCCCAATCTCTTAATTTCATCATTTGTTAATTTTACTACTGGATTATCTCCCTTCCAATTAGACTTTTCTCCCAACCACTTAATTTCTTTTTTGATATCCATTTCTGACATAATAATTTCTGCTACTTCTTTTACACTTAAATTATCGTATGGTGCTATATTATATATCAAAGCCTGATTATTATGTGGGTTACAAGATGCTGTCATACTTATATATATAAATGCTTGTACACAATCATAAATATGTAAAAATGGTTTATAACTACCTGGTTCTTCACCAAATAATTCTAAATATTTAGATTCACTTTTAAGTTTACTTATAACGGCTGGTATAAGACCGTGTGAGGCCCTAGGACCAATAGTAGCGCATATTCTACATATACATCCTTTAATCACACCTAACTCTGTGTAAGCATTTACTAGGGCTTCAGCACCAACTTTTGTAGCAGCATATAGTGATGTTGGCGTTAATTCGCAATGTTCATATCCTTGGGTATTACCATAAACTGTTGATGTAGACGCTAAAGTAAATATTGGAGGTTCATCAAAACATAGTTTTAAGTTATCTAAACAAGATAATAAATTATACGTACTTAGATAATTGGAATCAATATGTTTATCTTGTGATTCTAGTGTTTCTGCCCGCACAATGGGGTTACCAGCAATGTGATAAATACCTAAAGGCAATCTATTATACATCCGTTTATATATAGCTTCTCTATCTGTTAAATCAAGACCATTAAATCCCCCATTACGTCTTAATGCTGATACGAGAAATCCACTATTTTGTAATGCGACAGTTAATTCGCCACCTATAAAACCTTTACTGCCCGTTACCCAATAACTAGTTCCTAACATTTTAATTCCTTTGGTAAATTATATATAATTCTATCATAATGCACTTCAGCAGCCGATTGAGCTACTGCTGCTTCTGCTGTTAATCCTAATTTTTCAAACATTGTTACAACTCTATGATGATATGTGTGGTGTTTATATACTTCATGTAGACCATTATGAATATAGGGCGTTGTTAATTCTCTATCGTTTGTGAATTTTCGTATTAAATCCATATAAGATTCTTCATCATTAAACGTGGGTACTGTGTCTTCACCAAAAAAATCTTCAGTTAAAGATTGCACTGCTTCTGAAATACAAAATCCACCAGAAGATAAAGTTTGAAATACTCTTTGGGTAACATCAAAACCGAATTCTAATGAATGTGGCTCAAATACATTGGGACATATAGTAGCTGTTCGATAAAGATGTCTAATATTTTCTTGAGCAATGGTGCCACAATATTGTGATACCGACCATTTATTGTTTCCATATATTTTTGTTTTAAATTCTGGAGTACAGACTTTCCAAATATATTTTCTTAATGGTCCTGCCTTATAAGGCCAAAAACCCCCTACAAATCCTATATCACATTGATATCTAGGTATTATTTCTCCTACAGCATAATCATAAATATCGGTGGCATGCGGTAATCCAAAGGGATGCACGCCTATTGTTTTCCATCCAGATAGAGTTCTATCGATCCAGTTTTGGTGATAATGTACAAATACACCATTTGGTTGGTCCGTCTCTTCTTTTAATTTACCAATAGCATCTTTTTGTTGTTCATTTGCTGTTAAAATAGGATATTTTTCTAAATCTATCGTATCGGTTAATGGTCCCCAGTCACCAACAATAAATAAGGACTTTAAATTGGGTCTTGCTTTAATACATTTATGTACTGCCCTGGTTAATTCCCATGCATTTCCTATATAAACATCGGGTTCCATTCCTGTAAATACATCAAATGTAGCTATTTTTTCAGGATCATATATAAAAATCTCATGTCCTAAACTTTTAAATGCATTTGCCCAACCCAATCGTTCATAAGCCATGGCTCCCAAACCACGAATAGCTAAAATTTTCATTGTAATTCCTTAATTTGCAATGCCCTATCTAAATCTTTGATTTCATCTATATCCATAATTATCATTGAAGCATGAGAACGTTGTTCTAATGGGGTTCCATTGTCTAACATTTGATTCAGAATTTCAAATCCATATAATCGCTCATTATTTCTATCACATACCAAACTTTTAAATAATAGTTTATCTTTATGTGCTATATATAACACCTGTCCCCATTTAGGTACTAATGAATATGCAAAATGGCATATCTTATTTTGTTCAATAGTTACTCCTATTTCTGTGCTATTCATATATGCAGAATTTTCAGTAATAATAAATGATTCATTGCCAGATAAGTTTTTAATTGCTATTGAATTGAAAATTAAATCACCATATACTATAGCAATATTAGCTTCCGTAGCGGCACGTATTCCTAAACCTATACTATGAACTACATTGGTATCATCATATCTTTCATTTTCTATAAACCTCACTCTATCATTTTGTATACATTTATATATATTATCTGCCTGAAAACCAACTACAACAATCATTTGTGCCTGTGGATATATATTATGTAATATACCCAATTGTCGTTCTAAAATACTAGTATTTCTAAAATTTAGTAAACACTTTGGACCATGAGATTTCATTCTATAACCAGCACCAGCAGCCGGTATGATAATAGCTAATTCATCACTATCTTTAGTTTTTCTAGCCGGACTAATAAATCTGGTATATTTATTGAATGCCATTGTTTCTTTGTGTTAATTTTTCAAATACACGCCGATAATTTGCATTCCACGTTTCTTGTTTAACGGTATCAGTAGCATTCATTGGTTGTAGGCGATGTACTTGGAGGGCTTCAGGTATATGTGTCATTATAAATTTTTCTGATATACGTAACCATAAATCATAATCTTCACAAGTACGCAAAGTATTATCATACCCATTGGTAAATTGTAGTGCTTCTTTTCGTATTAATACGTTAGAATTACACGGACATTCTGCTAATAAAGATAATCTATCATAAGGGGGTCTATATTCCCTTACTAAAGAATCATCTTCAGTACGAGCTAATAACCAATCAGAATATACCATACCAATATCATCATATTCTAATAATTTAACTAAGGATTTTGATATTTTATTAGGTAAAAAATAATCATCAGCATCTAAAAATCCAAATATATCTGTTTCGTCCCATAATCCCATAATACCGGAGTTTCTAGCTGAGCTGGGTCCTAGTGCTTTATCGTGTTTAGTAAAGAAAAATTTTACATTTTTATCTGTATTTTCACCAGTAATAAAAGATGGTGGTTTAACTGATTGTGTCTGTATTTTTTTAGCCATATCGAAATGTAATAAATCACATAGTATATTCCAAGAATCGTCAGTAGACGCATCGTCAACTACTACAACATTGAGTGGTCGATAATCTTGATTAATTATACTATCAATAGCACTAACCAACCATTGGCCATAGTTATGATTGGGAATTATTATTGACACTCTGTTGTTTAATAACTGTGTCATGCAACATTTCCTTTAAATTTGTAAATGAATCTGGTTGTAGCATTCTATATAAAAATGATTGTACTGTGAATATAAGCGTATTGTCTTCTGGTGCTATAAATAATATAGGCTCACATTCTTCATTTAGTAAATGATTTAAATTTTGAAAATATTTTTGTTTTATTGATAAGCCAGCTTCTATAATGGTATAATAACCACTTTTATTTTTCTTTAATGCTTTATATGTCTGATGCTCTATAGTTGATGTATGGTCTACACACTGATCTACCGACCACTTAAATTCTGTTAATTGTGTTTTACATAGATTAATGGTTTCAATTATAGCTAAACCCTCTGATTTACGCTCAACGATAACAATCTCTAATTTATTATATTTAGTATTAATTAGACTTTGTAGGGTGTGTTTTAATTGTCCAATAGTATCATTAGTAGTATATAAAACAGCACAACGAATTGGTGGCATCACTTCTATTAATGCTAATTTAAGCCAATCTCCCTGTTGTTTTTCAGCCCATTGTGCTAAACGTTTCAGATTGCAAAATCGGGATAAAGTATAATAACATCCATCACACCACGTCATTTTAGCATCTAGCTTTTCTAACCTATTAGCTTGACACCCTATTTGCTTATCATTTTTTACAATTGCAAATACACAATCATCACAATTAAATTCCATCTTATAGTCTTTGCCCCTTAACTATTGAACGGTAATTATTACAACGCTTCATGACTGTACGACAGCCATTGTTTGTTAATATATCTTCTAAAACCTTAAGTGTCAATGCATTTTTTCTAATATCCCAGCCTTGTTGTTGAGGACCGAAGAGAGAGACAATAGCATCAGCTATGGGTAAATTACTGTGTATTATACTTCTAGATATTTCTTGTAAATCCAATGTACCCAAAGTGATAGTACCACCTCTTTTTAATTTACGACACCATCCATTAATAACCCTATCTAGTTCTGGTGGGCTTAAAAAATTAATAATATCCATTGCCCGTATATCTTCAGCTTCGCCATCATCACAAATCCAATCTAGATTTCTTACATCTCCTTGTTTTTTCTGTTCGCTAAATTCTTGATGACCAGGCATCATAGGGAACGGATCGATATTTTCATAAGAAGCTACTATATCAGTAGAATTCATTAAAAGATTTAATTTCATTATTTATCCTTTATAATAAAGTTTTGCGGTACGTCTTAATACATCGTCCCACTCTTGTACGTGCCTATCTAAATCAAATTTATCTATAATAGTTTGCCTTGCTGCTTGTCCCAGTCTATTACGTAACCCCTCATCTTCTAATAATTGATTGATATAATCAACCATATCAGTAGCGTTATCTGTGATAAATCCATTTTCGTCATGTTTCACTATTTCGGGAATCGCACATGTCCCCGTAGTGACTACGGCACACCCGCACGCCATAGCTTCGAGTAAACAAGTGGGAATTGTACTAATCTGTGTTGAATTTAAAAATATTTTAGCACATTGATATTCTTGAACCAAAGCTTCTACTGATTCAGCGGGTATAGATATGCCGGGATTATCACCCACCAATTTAATTTTTCCCACGATTTGTTGTGCAACCTGTTGCCATAGTTCCCACCCAACTTCTAATGGGCGACTAGCCATAGCATTACAAACACTTAATACCGGTGTGGTTCTTTCAATATCACTAGGTTTGAACAAATTGGTGTCAATACCGTGATAAATAATGGGGAATTTTTCATCATCTTCAGGAAATCCCCAAGTTTGACGGCTATTTGTTGTGGTCATCACGTTTATATCACCAACCATCTGTTGTGCTTGTTTTAGTATGTCTGGATTCCAATTTTCTCCGGGAATACAATGCTCTAATGAAATTATAGGGAGATTTAATTGTCGCTGTAGGTTTTTTGCTATATCAAAATGAGCAAATTTATTTTGAGAAAGAATTAAGTCAAAATCAAGATCAAGAGGCACTTGACTATCTCCTAATCTTCCATCGAATATAGTATAATTAGGGGGTACTTGTCTATATTTTGAAACCCAATTTTTGATATTACCTCCTTGTAACGCAAAAAAGTTATGATTTGTAAGAGCTAAATTAGTTTCGTAAGCCTCATGTGTACAGTAAGTAATTATGTTAAGTGGCTCGGTATTATAATTAATAACTGCTGATCTAATTAGTTTACCTAAAAGGTGCGACATATATTATCTCCAATATTAAATATTTTTCCAAATTTTATTTGTATTAATTTTTGAAATTGTATTTTGATGAACCTTAAATTTATTAGCAATAAATTGTTGTGTTAAATTTTGTTTTAATAATTTACGTATTTCTTTTACGTCTATATTTGTTAATTTGGTTTGTGGTAATCTTTTTCCTGTAGCGATACCTATATATTTAGGTTTGTATGTAATATCATACCATGTTTTGTTATTATTAATATTATAAATAGCTGTAATATGCACTTTAAATTTTTGAGCAAGATTAATAATTGTTTGTCCTTTATTCAATTCTTTGCGTATATATTTTACTTGTTCAAAAGTTAATATATGATGATTATTTTTTTCGCCTTTCATAGTAGTACCGTGTCTTATTTTATCTTCTCCATTTTGTTTAGGTGTACCATAACATAAATTTGATAAAGCATTATCTGTTTTTTTACCATTAATATGTCTTGTTTGTAAACCCTGGGGACATGATCCTATAAACACTAAAAGAATTAATCTATGACCCAATATATATATTTTTTTATGATTATTATTTATTAAACCATATTCTTTATATCCATTATTTTTAATACAACCTTTCAATAATTTAAACTGATTTGATTTAATACGATGAGGACCACAACTTTGCCACTGACTATATATATTACCTTTCTTATCTGCAAAATATCCAGGAAAACCGGTAATTTCTTTCATTTTATTTCCCTTTTATGCGCTCTATCCATTTATCATTTTCTCTATAAGGTAATAGATAACCGCACGTAGGACAATGATTAATTCCCATGTTCATATCATTATTACCGGGTAATACTCCTATAGCTATTATTTTCCATCCTATAGTATGTTCGCTACCGAACTTTTTACTCCCAGATGCTAAATCTGAACTATATACTATTTTCCAACGGTTATTGTGTATTTTTTTATATTCTATCTTATCTGTAGTGCATTCATGTACAAAATATTTTGTGTTATCTTTTTCCCTCTTCTCAATAGCAGCTTGTCTATGTAAATCAATACCTATCATAGTAATGAGTATGAAAGAACCCACAACGAAAATAGTAAACCAATGCCTACTAAGCCGCGACAACTGCATTTTTATTCTCCAATGAACGTTCTAAACCAGATTTCATGTTTTCACCACATATTTTATAATCAAACACCAAACCATCTTCTTTACCTTGTTCTGCTTTCTTCTTTCGTGCTTCTGTATGTTCGTAAATCCATCGCATAGCTTGTCCTAATTCATTTGTGTCAATTTGTTGACATAATTCATAACCAGTATATAAATCATTGAATGTTTCCATCATTCCAAAACAAGGTTCTTTATGAGCATTTACAAGTATACCATTACCAATACTAATATACTCATCCATACCGGTGCCCGAAGTAACAATTGGCGTTTTACCCATACACATAGCCTCATAACAAGGAATGTTCCAACTTTCACCATATGAAGGCATAACAAAACAATCGCCCGTAGCATGTAATCTCATCATATCTGCGTCACTTAAAAATGAAGAAATAACAATTTCCTTTTTATAATTGTTTTCATCTCCATATAATTTTAAACCCTTTTTAATTTCTCTACAAAAATTAGTTACTGCTTGTTGAGATTCTTGTAAACTTTTTCCTGGTACATGAGATTTAATCATTAAGCTTACTGGTTCGTGTGTATTGAATGTGATGTGAAAAGCTTTGATAAGTGCAGCTAAATTTTTTCGTCTAGAAAATTCTCCAATAAAATAAAATACAAAAGTATCATCTAGCTCGGGAATATCTAATGGTTGAAAATTAAATTGAAATTTAGAGGTATCACAAGGTATACCAAAAGTTCTAATAGGCTTAGTTACTCCACTCTTCTTAGCTGCTCGTACTTCTGTATTAGACGGAACCCATAGTTCACTCATCATATTACAGCGATCCGTCCAGGACGTTGCTTTGAAACTATCTGTTTCAGTAAAAAATAGTCCAATATTTAAATCAAATCTCCCATCATAAGTAAACATATGCGGAAGAAGATTTTGAATAAAAATATTTGCGCCATAAGGATTTTTCGATTCTAATTCTAAAATGCGTTCAGGAACTTCTCCCTGTCTATCATTAAGTTTTATGGGACGACAAACTATATTGATACCAGCAGCATCTAGGGCGAGAATATAATTTGTGGCGGCATAGCCATAACCTGTAAAATCACGATATACTCCAGTATATAATATTTTCATGGTATATGTTTCCATAATTTACGATCTCTGACACGTGCAATAGTTTTACGCGAAACATTAAATTTATTAGCTAGGCTTCGTAATGAATGGTCTTGTGTT
>SDBV01003688.1_pt1 | contig 22372 bp, 19 predicted proteins | sample 2277081 | NCBI WGS metagenome assembly SDBV01 (sample SAMN10402039, study PRJNA504765) | marine sediment metagenome | isolation source: marine sediment core GS10_PC15, 223 cmbsf | place: Arctic Ocean: Southern Knipovich Ridge | collected 2010 | reverse complement strand
CACCTGAGGTAGTCGAGAAGCTCGATAAGAACCTCGCGCACCTGGCCGGGCTGATCCGCGATCAGCTCGGGCTGGACGTGGCCGACCTGCCAGGCGCTGGCGCCGCGGGCGGGCTGGGGGCGGCCTTGGTGGCCTTTGCGGGCGCTACGCTCGAAGGCGGCGTGGGTATTGTCTCCGAGTCTGTCACCTTGGCGCGAAGGCTGCGCGGCGCGGATCTGTGCATCACCGGTGAGGGGCGATTCGACGCACAAAGCGCTGCCGGAAAGACGGCCGTGGGCGTGGCGAAACTGGCCCGCCTGGCCGGAGTGCCCACAATATGCATCGCAGGCGAAGCCGACGGGGCCGGGCCTTACGATCTGTTCGCCTCGGTCTGGCCGCTGGTCGGCGGAGAAGTAACCCGCGAACAGTCCATGGCCAACCCTGAATCACTGCTGCAACGCCGCGCCGTCGACGCCGTGCGACGATTCCTGGCCGATAAACAGGCATAATATTGTCGTAGGGCGTGCAACCCAGTTGCTCGCGGAATAAACAGTTCCGTTTGAGAAAGAGAAGTGATGGATTCGTTTGAATACAAGAAGGGCTCGCTGTTTTGCGAGCAGGTTCCCGTAGCGGAGATCGCCGAGCAGGTCGGCACGCCGGCGTATATTTACTCGGCCGAGACGTTGCGACGTCACTACCGCGCTATCGCCGATGCGTTTGGCGAGCTTGACACGACGGTCTGCTTCGCCGTCAAGTCGCTGCACAACGTTCATGTCCTCAAGCTGCTGGTGGGCGAGGGCGCTGGGTTCGATATCGTTTCCGGCGGCGAACTGGCACGCGTGCTGGCGGCAGGGGCCGACCCGGCAAAGGTCGTGTTTTCCGGCGTGGCGAAGACCGACCGCGAAATCAATGAGGCTATCGAGGCCGGCATCGCAATGTTCAACGTCGAGTCCGAGGCGGAGTTCGAGAATATTTCCCGCCTGGCTGCCGCTGCGAAGGCCAACGTCCGCGCAGCCCTTCGCGTGAACCCGGATATCTACGACCCCAAGACCCACGCCAAGACCACGACCGGCAAGAAGGAAACCAAGTTCGGTGTGGATATCGACCGGGCCGAGGCGTTCTTCGACACTTACGGCCGCGACGAATACGTCACGCTCGACGGGATCGACATGCACCTGGGCTCGCCTATTTACTCGGCCGAGCCGTTCGTGCGCGGCATCGCCAAGGCGATCAAGCTGATCGACTCGCTGAAGGCTAAGGGCATCGAGATTCGCATGCTGGATCTTGGCGGCGGGCTGGCAGCCGACTACGAGCAAGGCGCTTCGCCGATTGCGGGAGACTATGCGAGCGAGATTGTTCCGCTGCTGAAAGGCCGCGGGCTGGAGATAATCATCGAGCCCGGCCGGCAGATTTCCTGCAATTCAGGCATCCTGCTGACGACGGTCGAGTACATCAAGCAGGGCGGGTCGAAGCAGTTCGCAATCGTCGATGCAGCCATGACCGACCTGATACGTCCTGCACTTTACGATGCGATGCATTTCATATACCCGGCCGCGTTGGCCGAGGGTGCCACACCGCCGCAACGCAAGATGGACTTCGCACCCGCAGATGCAGTTACGTACGACATCGTCGGTGGCGTCTGCGAGACTTGCGACTACCTCGGCAAGGACCGATCGCTACCGGCGTTGGCTCGGGGTGACCTGCTGGCCGTGTTCTCGGCCGGTGCGTACGGCGCGGTGATGTCCAGCCAGTATAACTCGCATCCGCGTGCGCCGGAGGTTCTGGTCGAAGGCGACAGCTTCCGCGTGATTCGCCGCCGCGAAACCTACGACGACCTCTTCGCCGAAGAACTCGACGTGTAATTGAAGCGAATTCGAAAGACTGGGGTGGCGGAGCTCCTGTTCCGCCACCTTTTTATTATTCTAACGCGGTGGGACTGACGGCCCCACCGCGCCATGTTTCGTTATAATCCGTTAGCGTACTACGCTTCCAGTTCGGGGATTTCGATCCAGGATCGATTTGCCCACGACTGTAGCGAAAGCTCGGCCAGTTGTACGCCCTTGGCGCCTTCCAGCAGATTCCACATGAACGGCTCGTCGCAGACGAGGTGGCGGAGGAACATTTCCCACTGGATCTTGAACGCGTTGCCGTATTCGACGTCGGGGTCGACCGACTTCCAGCCATCATAGAAATCAATCGGCTGGGGAACGTCCGGGTTCCAGACCGGGCGGGGCGTGTCGGCTGCCGACTGGACGAGGCAATCGCGCAGGCCAACCACGGCCGAGCCTTTCGTGCCGTCCACCTGGAGCACGAGCAGGTCGTCCCGCCGGACGCGCGTAGCCCAACTGGCGTTGATGTGGGCGATCACGCCGTTATCCATTTCGAAGGTCGTCATCGAAATATCGTCAGCGGTGCACTTGTAGGGCTTGTCCTTCTCGTTCCAACGCTGCTTGACCAGGGTCGAGCCGACCGCGTTGAGGCTCTTAATGTTGCCGAAAAGGTTCGACAGGATATAGCGGAAGTGGCAGACCATGTCGATCATGATCCCGCCGCCGTCTTCCTTGCGGTAGTTCCACGACGGCCGTTGGGGGGGCTGACCGCCCGGCTCGCCCTCGAACACCCAGTAGCCGAAGTTGCCCATCACCGAGAGAATCTTGCCGAAGAAGCCTTCATCGATCAGTTTCTTGAGCTTCAAAAATCCCGGCAGCCACAGCTTGTCCTGCACCACGCCGTTCTTCAGGCCTTTTTCAGTGGCCAGTGCGTAGAGCTTGTAAGCTTCTTCCGTGGTGGTGGCGGTGGGCTTTTCGCAGTACACGTGCTTGCCTGCGTTGAGGGCTCGCGTCACCCAATCGACTCGGCGGTCGGTCGTCTGTGCGTCGAAGTAGACGTCGTAGCTCGAATCGTTGATCTGGGCCTCGACGTCAGTGGACCATTTCTCCACGCCGGACCGTTCGCACAGTTCCTGTAGTGCGTCGGGGCGACGGCCGCACAGTACGCAGTCGGGCATGATGACCTCGTTCTCGCCGATCTTCACGCCGCCTTGCTTGATGATTTCCACGATGGACCGCATGAGGTGCTGGTTGGTGCCCATGCGCCCGGTCACGCCGTTCATGATGATGCCGACTCGGTGTGTCTTAACGTCTGCCATGTGTACTGTCCTTTACGATTCGATTTTATGAATAGTTGCGTATAGATGCCCGTGTTAGCTATTCGGGTTTGTCGGTGCATTGCGGCCAGGCGCCGTCCGGCAGGGGCGGTACGTCCACGCCCGCCTTTGGCAGCGTGCCGTCGAGCTCCTGTCGCCAGTGGGCCACGTCGCCGGCAGGCCCGTAGCAATAGATGAACGTCAGCGGCTCGTCGCCGACGTTGGTCAATTGGTGAAAGACTCCGCTGGGAATGTAGACGGCCTGGCCGGTATTTAGGGGCTGCTTCTCTTCGCCGAGGCACATCTCGCCCGTGCCCTCGACGACGAAGTAGACTTCTTCCTGCTCCTGATTGTGCCACGGCACCTGCCCGCCCTTGGCGTCGAGCGTGACGAAACCCATCGAGAAGGCGGTGGCCTGTACGGGCGAAGGCCCGCCGACGAGGTTCTGTGTCCGCCGCTTGGCGGGGTACGTTCGGCCGGCGATTTTTGCAAGATCCGCAATGTTCATGTTTGCTCTCTCCTCGGATAGCTAACCTGCGGGCAATATGGCAACCTGCTGCCGCCCCGCAAGAGGGCCAAAGATACCAGATTTTTGTGGGTATTGAAATCCCAGCCACGAGTTTTAGGCAAAGGCAGGAATGGCCTAACCGAAGAACGTCAGATAAGGCTGGTTGGGATCGAGCCTCTGAACGTACAGGACCGCCTCGCGTGCGTGATAGTCGCCCCACATGCTGGATTCGCCGCAGGGGATATTTCGGCCTGATGGAATGGCATCCCAGCCGTTGGGTTGATGGTAGATCGAGTGCAGTATCAGGCCCTGATGAGCCGGCTCAGCCGACAGATACATCTCGCCGAGCAGTGTATCGAGCACGGTCAGTCCCGCCTGGAAGTACCGTTTGCCTTCGGCCTTGGATTGCTGTGCGAGGTAGTGGCCCAGTCGAAGCAGCCCCTGGGCGGCGATGGCAGCAGCGGAACTATCCACCGGTTCGTAATCGTTGAACGGCTCGGCTGGGCGGTCGAGGTAATCGCCCAGTTTGTGAAGATTCGGCGCTCCGGTGTCCCAGTAGCATACCCCGTCGGTGGGTGTGTTGGCGATGTAGAAGTCACAGGCAGCTCTGGCAGCGCGGAGCATCATGGCCTCGATGTCTTCCCGCCCGCCGAAAGCAGCGAGTTCATCGTCGCTGCGAGTCTGCAGATACTCCAATTGCTCGGCATAGCCGACCATGACCCACGCCAGACCTCGCGTCCAGGTCGTAAACGGCGAGTAGCCCTGCTGGCTGTTCGGACAGCGGTAGTTGCCGTCGTTCGAATTGAAGATACTCTCGTGCGCTACCCGGCCGGGTTGGTCGTAGGCGTCGCGTGACTCGCCATAATAGACGTTGTAGGTCGCCGTGGTTTTCGCATGATCGATCAGCCGGCCCAGCAGAGATATTCTTCGATCATTCTCTCCTTGCAGCACATGGCCGAGCATGTGGCTGACGGCCAGGACCCGGCAGGACCGTAGCGTGTCGGCGAACAGGGAGTGTGGGCCGTTGAACGAGTAGATATAACCGCCGTCAGACGGCAGGGCGGTCCACCTGCGGGCTTGGACAGCGCCGGAACATTTCAGAGCCAGTTCGTAAAAGGCCCGCTCCCATGGATCTTCGGAGATGCGGCCTTCGTTCATCAACCGGCGAAGGTTCCCATATGTGCTGACGTTGTTAAAGCCGTGATCGTGCACGCCCGTGTGGGTGACATGTGCGGCCATTTTTGCGACCGTGCCCCGGCGCCCCCATTCCAGCATCTGCTCATCGCCAGTCGCATCGAACTGCAAAATCGGCGAACCGATTTGGAAGCCCTGCGTCCATTCAGTCCAGCCTCGCGTGGTGTACTTGCCGCCGACGGTAAACACGGGCGAGCCCTTGGTGGTGTCATACTCGCCTTCGATGAGGTGTATTTTGGCGGCCGACAGTTCCCAGAATCGCTCGATTTTCGAGGTCAAATCGGCAGAGGTCAGTTCGCTTCGGATGTCGATCATGGTTGTCTCCCCAGCCTGTTACTTAATGTCCACTCCGGCTGCACGAAGCCGCTCTGCCAGCGGACCGCGATTGGCATCGCTCAGCGGCGTCATCGGCAGTCGCAATTCGTTGTTGATCATGCCCGCCATCGCCATCGCCGCTTTGATCGGGATCGGATTGGTCTCGACGAACATCGCCTTGAACAGCGGATAGAGCTTGGCGTGCTGGGCTGCGGCGGCGGACAAGTCCTTGGCGAGTATCGCGTCGGTGAGTTTGCGGATCTCGGCCGGCAGGATGTTGGCAAGCACGCTGATCACGCCGCTGCCGCCGACCGATCCCATCGGCAGGGTCAACGAATCGTCGCCGGAGAGTATCGTAATGTTGCACGCGTTGGCCACGGCGCTGGTCTTGTCGATGCTGCCGACCGCGTCTTTCAGGGCGGTGACCATTTCGATCTCGTTGAACATCCGGGCGACCGTCTCGGCAGTCAGCTCGACGCTGGTCCGGCCGGGAATATTGTACAGCACGATCGGCAGGCCAATCTCGCCGATGGCCCGGACGTGTTCGAACATGCCCTGCTGCGTTGGCTTGTTGTAGTACGGATTGACGATCAGGCAGGCGGTGGCGCCGGCTTCCTTGGCGTGCTGTGTCAGCCGCAACGCCTCGGTCGTGGAGTTGCTGCCCGTGCCGGGGATGACCGGGACGCGGCCGGCGGTTTTCTCGATGGTGAACTCGATCACGCGATCGTGCTCGGCATGCGAGAGCGTGGGCGACTCGCCGGTCGTGCCGCAGGGAACGAGGCCCTGTATGCCGTTTTCGATCTGGAACTCGATGAGTCGGCCGAGCGTGTCGTAGTCCACCTCGCCGTCGGTGAATGGCGTGACCAGGGCCGTCATAGCGCCTTGCAATTTCATTTGATTCGTCATGGTGCGATTCTCCGATTCACAGCCTCGCCCGATTGCGATGGCGAGGTTCGTTCATTTGCTCATTCGCCCAGTGCCGCCAGATACGCCTTGACCGTCGCGGCCAGGCCCAGCACCAGTGCGTCAGCGATCAGCGCGTGGCCGATCGACACTTCCAGTATCCCGCCGATCGCGCAGAATGCCCGCAGGTTGCCCAGGTTCAGATCGTGTCCGGCGTTGACGCCCATCCCTGCGTCTTGGGCAGCCATTGCGGCGCAGGCGAAAATCGCCAGCGATTCGTCGACGTTGCCTGCCGCGAAAGCACTGGCGTATGGTTCGGTATATAGCTCGATGCGGTTTGCCCCGCAGTCGGCGGCTCGGTGGATTTGATCGCAGTCGGCGTCGATGAACAAGCTGACGCGAATTCCCAGCCCGGTAAGTTCGGCAATGATCGGCGCGAGTCGTTCGGCGTCGCGCTGCAAATCCCAGCCGTGATCGGATGTTCGCTGATCGGGCGAGTCGGGCACGAGCGTGCATTGGTCTGGCTTGGTCTGGCGGACCAACTCCATGAAGCCCGGATACGTGCCGGCCGGTTCTGCGAAGGGGTTGCCCTCGATATTGAACTCGGCGGCCGCGCCAGAAAGCATCTCGGCCAGTTCGAACACGTCGGCCGGGCGGATGTGCCGCTGGTCTGGTCGCGGGTGTACGGTGATCCCGTGCGATCCGGCGTCGAGGCATATCTGGGCAGTCTTCGCAACCGACGGGATGTCCAGATCCCGCTGGTTCCGCAGCAATGCGATTTTATTTACGTTTACGCTCAGTTTGGTCATTACAGTACCTGTCGCCGGCCGGGCCGGCAATAATTCGGCCCCGCTGGCAGAGCTATTTTAATTCCGCCAAAGAGCAATGCCAGTGCAAATACCGTCAGCTCGTCGAATACTCGCACAAAAAGTGTTTGAATTTTCGTCGGCGGGGGTTGCGGCGTACGATTCCAATCGATTTCATTTGGCCTTGTTAGCGGGAGCGAGAACATGTCAGCATCCGATTTGAAGTTGGGTTGTGCGGCGATGCACGTATCGTGGTTTGACGACGATCAGGTTGTCGCGACGAGGCGACAGCGATTGCCGACATGAACGCGGTGGGACAGGAGCCCCACCGCGCTGAACCAAAATAATCTATCAGTCGCGGCGATGACGTCGATTGAACTGCATGTCCAGAAATTCGGGGACGAGGGGCTTGGGGTAGGGCTCGATGGTGACGGTCGTCAGTGCGAGTGCGGCCAATTTTTCCAGAATGCGAGCGGTGTCCACCGCCTTGGCCGGTGACTTGCCCCACGCGACCGGCCCGTGCCCGGCGACCAGGATGGCCGGGATGTTCAGCGGATCGAGGCGGACGAATCGCTCGACGATGAGCTTGCCTACGTTGGCTTCGCTGTCGGGCGAGGCGTCTTCGGCGACGAGATGCCGTGTGCATGGCACGGCGCCATGAAAATGCACCGAGTGCGTGATGCCCATTGGCGGCAGTTCCCGCGCGGCCTGGGCCCAGGCAGTAGCGTAAAGGCTGTGCACGTGTGCTATTCCGCCGATTTGCTTGAAGCCGCGATACAACTCCAGATGCATCGGCGCGCAGAACGACGGGGCCAGATCGCCTTCGACCACCTCGCCGGTTTCCAGCGAGACAACGGGCATCTGCTCGGGGCCGACTGTCTCGTTCGGGCGTTCGTTGGGCGTTACGACCATTAAACCGCCGGCCCGATCGACCGCGCTTGCGCTGGGGCAAAGGGCGGTCGTGAATTCCATCTCCGCCAGCTTCGCCTGCGCCTGGCATACCTGAGTTTTCAATTCTTCGAGCATGTTATTCCGTCCACTGTTTTTCCGATTATGCCGCGGTCTATATTCCGTGCTTCCGCTCGGTTTTTTTAATGTTAGCCAAAGATACATGGCCACGGATGTCGCTACTTCCGTGCTTCCGCTCGGTTTTTTTATGTTGGCCAAAAATACTTGGCCACGGATGTCGCTACTTCCGTGCCTCTGTTCTAATTTCCAGCAATTCCTTCATCACGTTGAAGAGGTTGCCCTCACCCTCGGCCGTGCCGAACGCATCGTGGGTCTGACGGTACAACTTATACAGGCGATTGTACACTGCGTGTGCTTTGGCGTCGGGTTTGAAGACCTTCTTTTTCAGGCCGGTCATGGCCTTCTGTGCGGCGGGCACGCTGGAGTATCCGCCGGCTTTGCGGCCGGCAACGACCGCACCGGCGATGCAAGCGCCCAACGCGCAGGTCTGCGAAGATCGTGAGACTTTCATGGGTCGTCCGGTCACGTCGGCGTAAATCTGCATGACCATCGGGTTTTTCTCGGCGATCCCGCCGCAATTGAGCACCTGGCTAACCTTCACACCGTATTCTTCGAAGCGGTTGATGATCGTCAGCGCGCCGAACGCGGTCGCCTCGATCAGGGCGCGGTAGATTTCCCCCGGCGTGGTGTAGAGTGTCTGGCCCAGCAGCAGGCCTGTCAGCCGCTGATCGACCAGGATCGTGCGATTGCCGTTGTTCCAGTCCAGCGCCAGCAGCCCCGAGGCGCCGGGTGCTATTTTGGCGGCCGCCAGGGTAAGTTCCTCGTGCGAGCCGGCCTTCTTGCCGCCCGGCTGGATGTAATTGACGAACCAGTTGAAAATATCGCCCACTGCCGACTGGCCTGCCTCGAGGCCGAAGTAGTTCGGCACGATACTGCCCCCCACGATGCCGCACAGGCCAGGAACGTCGGCGAGTTTGGTTTTTTGCGGGACGATCATCATGTCGCACGTGCTCGTGCCGATAATTTTGACCAGCGCGCCGGGTGCGATTCCCGTGCCCACCGCGCCCAGATGCGCGTCGAACGCGCCGACCGCCACCGGAATGCCGGCCGGCAGTTTGGTCTTGCCCGCCCAGTATTCGCTGAGCCCGCCGACTTTTTTGTCGATCGCATAGGCGTTGGCGGGCAGGCGGTCCCGCAGGTTGCCGAGTTTCTTGTCCAGACGCGAGAGGAATCGCTTGTCGGGATAGCCGCCCCACGAATCGTTGAACATCGCCTTATGGCCGGCAGCACATACGCTGGCTACGAACTCACCCGGCTTGCTGGCCGAGCCGGTCAGCATCGCGGGGATCCAGTCGGCGCACTCGACCCAGGTGTGGGCGGACCTGAAGACCGCCGGCGCAGTCCGCAGGCAGTGCAGGATCTTGCTGAAGAACCATTCGCTGCTGTACGTGCCGCCGCACTTGGCGAGGTATTGCGGGCGGAGTCGCCTGGCAAGGGCGGTGATCTCCTCGGCCTCGGTGATCGAGGTATGATCTTTCCACAGCCAGGCCATAGCGGCCGGGTTTTTGGCGAATTTCCTGTCGAACGCCAGCGGTCGCCCGGCAGCGTCGACCGGCAGGGGGGTCGAGCCGGTCGTATCTACCCCGATTCCGATCACGTCGGCGGGCCTGAAGCTCTTGACGGTTTTCTTCGCGTCAGCCAATGCACCTTTGATGGCGCGTTCGGTGCCTGTTACATAGTCGGCCGGGTGCTGGCGGGCGAGGTTGGGATCGCGCGAGAGAATCACGCCCTTATGGCCGTGGGAATAGTTCCAGACAGCCTGGCCGACCTCCCGGCCGTTGGCGGCGTTGACGATTAGACAGCGGACGGAGTTCGTTCCGTAGTCGAGCCCGATGGTGAACTTCGCCATATCCAAATCCTTTCAGGCTTACGCATTGCCTGTCGGCAAGAAGATACGTTGATCGGCCCGGAAAGTCCAGAGACCAGCGTGCGGCTCGTGGTGAAATAGAAGAAGGCCTCCAGCCGGGTGGCGGCTGAAGACCTTCGTCGTTAATAAAGAGGGCGAGACGTTGCTTGCTCAAGGCACCGTCATCGCCCTTCGCCTTGGTAGAGATCCCCTCAACGGTGAGGCTCAACAATTTGCGAAATTCCGGAGGAGGAGGGACCGGAATAAACCCATGGGCGCTCATCTCCATAAGCAGTTCGCATTGGCGCTCTGATCTCTACCTATTTGAGAATCTTCCGTCGGCCCAAACCCCTTAGGACGGGGTTCCCTCAAGTGGGCGCTCATCTCCACTTTGTACAACGGCCAACATTTGGGTGGAAGCTTCTCTTTGAAACTCATCGCAAAACGGCTGGCAGCCGCTTAATTTTGGCTCCTCGGTCAATTCCATATTCTCACTTACTGCTCTTCGGGACAGGCGTGCCCGTGGGCCAGCCATCCCTTATCGTCTCCTTCGACGAGGCAGACCCTTGGAGAGCGTGGGTCAAAATGCTAGTCCAGTCATGGGTATCTACCGGTCGCGTCAGATAGCAGGCTCCGCCTTGGCGGGCGGCAAGCTCGTAGTCCCCGCTGCCGGTGTCTCCAACTACTAGAACCTGGCAACGCGGCCAGCGGCGCCGCAGCCATCTTAGCGTCCGACTGATCACCACTGGGGTGTCTGCCGTTGCGATGATGAACAAAGCCACTTTGCCGGTGGGCAGGTTATAAAGCATGTCCTCCGATCGCCGGTACGTGACTAAGCATGCGCTATTCAGTTCAGCAAGTTGCCGCCCAACCATGGCAGCTTCCGCAGCGTCCGTGCAAGCCATAACTATGCACATACGCTGCCCCGTCGGCCTCATCGCCGACGTGACTTGTTCCCTCGAATCCACCGAATAGGCTCCTCGTGCTACCTTGTCTTACTTCTACTTCAACTCCCTCACCCATCTATATAAGCAACCCCCGTGCCAGAACCGATAATTGGCTGGCGTCTTTCTTTATGTATTTACGTATAAAGACGATAGGAAAAATACTTTTTGTGGAGAGTTTTGGCACGGTTGCGCGGGTGTCGCGAACTGCTGCAGAATGCGTCACTCGCTGTAGCAGACTGCGGCGCTGGGTGTCGCAATGCGCGGCAGCCTCTTGCGAGTAGAAAAGTGAAGTGTCCGCATCGGGGTAATGGTGTATCGGCATGCTTGCGAAATAGCTTGAGCTTTAGACTTGGGCGATGCCATTTCCCATTTCGGATTTTGGATTGGGGATTTTTTGGAACTTGGATTGAACGACAGTTGAAGGGCGTGCAACTCGTTGCACGCGGAATGCTTCTTTTAAAAATGCTCTAAATCATCCTGACGGCATAGCTGACGGCGATGCTGAGCGAGACGACGGAAAACAGCGTGCTGAGCACCACGCCGCCTGCGGTGAGTGTAGCGTCGTCTGTGAGTTGATCGGCCAATATGAAGGAGGAGATGGCAGTCGGCGTCGAGCAGAGGATCATCGCCACGCCCGCTTCTGGTCCGGTGAGGCCCAGCATGTGAATCGCCGCAAAGCCAACTACCGGACAGACGGCTGTTTTGATCAGGGCAGCCAGTGTGGAGTAGCCTAGGTGCCCGCGAATCTTCGTGCCCGCTAAAGTCCCACCGATTCCGAGCAGGGCAAGCGGCAGTGCGACCTGGCCGGCGACGCCCAGAGTACGCCCCGCAGCCAGGGGAAGTTTCCAGCCAGCCAGCATCACGCAGATACCGGCCGTGCATGAAATAATCAGCGGATTGGTCACTATGCCAAGCAGAACTTTACGGACCGCGGACATACTGAGCTTGTGCTGTCCGGCCAGCAGTATGATCACGCCCAGGACGTTATAGACCACGACTATCGGCGCCAGCGCGACTACGGCGACGGTTTCGACTTTGGCCAGGTAGCTGCCGTTGTTGGCATTGGAAAATGCGTAGAAAATCACCGCCAGGCCGATGAATATCTGGTTGCCCCGCATACTTACGTGCGTGATCGAAGCGGTTTGCACGCCCGGTATCCGGAAGATGAGCCCAGACAGAAAAGCGACCAGCATGGCCACCGCTGTGGCGATCATCACGACGGCGAACACCTGAAGCGACGCGCCGTCTACCCGGGTCGCGCTCGAGATCTTCAGGAATAGCAGGGCGGGCATGCCGACCCAGTAGGCCACGCGGATAATTCCGCGCGTCAGGTCCGCGCTGAAAAAGCCGATCCGGCGCAGGATCGCGCCGAGTGCGATGATCAGGAAAACCGGTGCAATTGTATTGAAGACGTCCATGGGCTGCATCATCGCGGGCGGGCCGACCATGTCAACCCTGAGTAGCCTGCGCGCAATAAAAAACCCGCAAGACTTGAGCATCTTAAGCTTGATCTGTCGCATTCCGGCTGGTTGCGGCGTCAGCGAGCTACGTCAGACTGCATCGACGATGCTAACATCGCCTGTTTCGCCTTCCTTGCTCGCCTCGTCCTCACTGCGCCGGCCCTGCGAAATCTCAAACTTAACACGCTCAAGTCTTGCGGGTTTGGTGAAATCGTTTTCAGAGAGCCGGCTTATTCTTCCGGCGGTTCCTTCGCTTCCATCCACGAGAACATCTGGCGGAGCTGTCGGCCGACCACTTCGATCGGGTGATTCTTGTCCGCTTCGTAGAGTTTGTTGAAGTTGGGCTTGCCGGCTTTGCATTCGTCCAGCCATTCCTTGGCGAAGCTGCCGTCCTGAATGCGGCCGAGGATTTCCTTCATTCGCGCCTTGGTGTCGGCGTTGATGATCTGCGGCCCGACGGTCAGGTCGCCGTACTCGGCGGTGTTGGAGATACTGTGACGCATCCAACTGATTCCGCCCTCGGCCATCATATTGATGATCAGCAGCAGTTCGTGCATCACTTCGAAGTAGGCTATGTGGGGCTTGTAGCCGGCCTCGGTGAGGGTCTCGAACCCGGCCTTGACCAGCGCGGTCAGGCCGCCGCACAGCACGACCTGCTCGCCGAACAGGTCGGTTTCGGTCTCTTCGGTGAAGGTGGTCTCGATGATACCGGCCCGGCCGCCGCCGACGCCGATGCCCCAGGCCAGGCCTATGTCGCGGGCATTGCCTGTTTCGTCCTTCTCGATCGCCAGCAGGCACGGCACGCCGGAACCCTGCTCGAAGCAGCTGCGGACGGTGTGGCCGGGGCCTTTGGGGGCGATCATGATCACGTCTACGCCCTCGGGCGGTGTGATCTGCCCGTAGCGGATATTGAAACCGTGGCAGAAACCCAACGCCTTGCCAGCGGTGAGGTTCGGCTCGATGGCGTTCTTGTAGATCGACGCCTGGGCTTCGTCCGGCAGGGTCATAATAATCAGGTCACCCTGCTTGGTGGCTTCGGCGGCCGAGACGGGCTCGAAGCCGGCCTCTTTGGCCAGCTTGTAATTGTTCGTGCCTTCCAACTCGGCGACGATTACGCTGACGCCGCTGTCGCGAAGGTTTTGCGAGTGGGCGTGGCCCTGGCTACCAAAGCCAATGACCGCGACGGTTTTGCCCTTGAGCGGCTCGAGTGAGCCGTCCTTGTCGTAAAGAATCGTGACGTCTGCCATGTTCAGCTCCTTATTGTTAGTCGATTGCGAATGCGTCTTTGTACCGGCAGGGGGCGGGCGGGTCAAGAGGCAATTTGCTTCGCCGCCCAGAGCCAAGCTTGCGTATTGCCCCCGTTCGACTTGGCGTGTATCCTTTTGGGCTAGCCACTAAACTTCGATTTCAACGGAAAGGCGGCTCCGGATGAGAGTACTGATTACCGGCGGTGCGGGTTTCATAGGATCGCACCTGGGCGAGGCATTGCTGAAACGCGGACACAGCGTCATCGTGGTGGACGACTTGTCGACCGGATCGCTGGAGAACATTTCCGGCCTGATGGGCCTGAAGGACTTCGAGTTCGTACGCGAGTCGGTCCGCAACGACGTGACCATGACCCCGCTGGTCGACCGCTGCGACATGATATTCCACCTCGCGGCGGCCGTGGGCGTGCAGCTTATCGTCGATCGCCCGGTGCATACCATCGAGACGAACATTCACGGCTCGGAGGTCGTGCTGAACCTGGCCAACAAATTTTCGCGAAAGATTCTCGTCGCGTCGACTTCGGAAGTTTACGGCAAGAGCGAACTCATGCCTTTCAACGAGGACGACGACACGACGCTGGGCTCGACGCGATTCACCCGCTGGTCGTACGCGTGCAGCAAGATGGTCGACGAATTTCTGGCCCTTGCGTATCACGATCAGTACGACTTGCCGGCGATTATCTGTCGGTTCTTCAACACCGTCGGCCCGCGACAGAGCGGCCAGTACGGCATGGTCGTCCCGCGATTCGTCCAGAAGGCGCTGGCGAACGAAACCATCGAGATTTACGGTTCAGGCCAGCAGAGCCGATGCTTCTCCTGCGTCAGCGACGTGGTCGACGCGCTGATCAAATTCATCGATTGCGATGAGGCTATAGGCGAAGTTATCAACGTCGGCTCGACCGAGTCGATTTCAATCGAAGAACTGGCCGATAAGATTATCGAGATGACCGGATCGAAGTCGGATAAAAAATTCCTTTCCTACGAAGAGGCGTACGGCCGGCCTTTCGACGATATGATGGCAAGGCTGCCCGATTTGGGCAAAATCAAGAGTTTGATCCACTACGAGCCGAAGTTTTCTCTGGCTGAGACGCTCCAACTCGTAATCGATTACGAAAAGGCACGCATGTAAGCCGTCCGATGGCGGGCGAAATCACACAGAAAGCAGGAACACAGATGGCCAAATATCTCGTTACCGGCGGCGGCGGGTTCATCGGCAGCAACCTGACGCGTTACATTCTGGACAAGGGCCACGACGTCACCGTCCTGGATAATTTCGCCACGGGCAAACGCGAGAACCTTACCGACCTGGCCGGCCGGATCGAACTGATCGAAGGCGATATTCGCGATGCTGAATGCGTCGAGAAGGCAATGACCGGCGTGGCGGCTGTCTTTCACCAGGCGGCCATGCCATCCGTGCCGCGAAGCGTCAAGGATCCGATTACCAGCCACGATGTCAACATCAACGGCACGTTGAACATTCTCGAGACGGCCCGCAAGGTCGGCGTCAAGCGGATCATCCTCGCCGCGTCGTCCAGCGCGTACGGCAACCGCAACGAGTCGCCCAAGCACGAGGCCATGGCGCCTATGCCGATCAGCCCCTACGCCGCACAGAAAATCGCCGGCGAAATGTACATGCGAGCGTACGCGGCCTGTTACGGCATGGAGACGCTCTGCCTGCGATACTTCAACGTGTTCGGCCCGTACCAGGACCCGTTCGGCGCCTATGCGGCTGTGATCCCGGCGTGGGTGAACCGGCTGCTCAAGGGCGAAAAGCCGATCGTATTCGGCGACGGCGAGCAAAGCCGCGACTTCTGCTTTATCGAGAACGTCTGCGAGGCGAACTGGCTGGCCGCCAACGCCCCGGCCGAGTCGTGCGACGGACGCGCGATCAACATCGCCTGCAATAGCGCCACGACGCTGAACGAAATCCTCAAGCAGCTCGGATCGCTGCTGGAGATCAAAGTCGAAGCCGACTACCAGGACACTCGCGCCGGCGACGTGAAGGATTCGCTCGCAGACGTGACACTGGCGAAGGAAACCATCGGCTACGAGCCGAAGATATTCTTCGAAGAGGGCCTGGCCAAGGCCATCGACTGGTACAAAGAAAACCTGGGCTAGGTCGGCGTGGCTCTGTGAAATATCAAACTGAAACCTTCTAAACACACTTCGCAGCGCCAAGTGATCGGCATTGCGTAACGAAACCGAGTCGGTGTTTTGCCGTCTCGGCCGGTGCCGAATGAAGCGACTTTTCGACATTGTGGCGGCTTCGATTGCGACGATCCTCTTGTCGCCACTGATGTTGGCGTTCGCCATAGCGATCCGTATCGAGTCGCGCGGGCCGGCGATTTTTCACCAACGGCGGGCCGGACTTGCGGGCAAACCCTTTACGATGCTGAAGTTTAGGTCCATGCGGACCGATGTAGATCCATATGGAGGCTCGCCGCAGTCGGCGGGCGATCCGCGACTGACCCGCGTCGGGCGGTGGCTGCGCGAAACCAGCCTCGATGAACTGCCGCAATTGTTCAACGTGCTGGCCGGGCAAATGAGCCTCGTCGGGCCTCGCCCGCTGTACGAACGCCAGGCCGAGCAGTGGAACGACCGTCAGCGACGCCGCCTGGAAGTTCTCCCGGGGCTGACCGGCTTCGCACAGGTGTACGGACGCGGCGGGCTGACGCACGAAGAAAAAATCGAGCTGGACGTCGAATACGTCGAGAAGCAAAGCTTCCGGCTGGACATGAAAATACTTTGCAAGACTGTCGCCACCGTGCTCGGCCGACGAGAAGAAATCTACGAGCAGCGGTACAGTCGCGACAAGGAGCGCGAGAACGATTCCTGAAACGAAAGAGTTGAACATCCTGTTCACCTGTGCCGGCCGGCGCGTCGCGCTGCTCGATGCGTTCCGCCGCGCAATGGACGAGTTGGGCGTGAAGGGCGAGTTGATCGCCACCGACATCACGGCCACTTCGTCCGCGTTTCAAAGAGCCGACCTCGGCCTGCGAATGCCCATGGTCGGGCGGGTGGAATACATACCCTCGCTGCTCAAGGCCGTCAAAGAGCATAAAATCGGCCTTCTCGTTCCGCTGACGGACCTGGACCTTCGCAGCCTTGCCCGCCATCGTGACGAATTCGCCCAGGTCGGCTGCACGGTGATGATCGGCGACGAACCGTCGGTGATGACCTGTCGCGACAAAGGCCGCAGTAATGCGATCCTGGCCAAGGCCGGGCTTGCCTCGATCCGCACGCTGACACTGAATGAATTTCGCGACGATCCGTTCTTTCCCTGCTTCATCAAACCGATCCGCGGCTCGGCCAGCGTCGGCACCGGCATCATCCAGAACCAGCAGGAACTCAAGGCGCATGTCGTGACCTTCGGCGAATTGATGATCGTTCAGGAATACGTCCCAGGCTCGGAATACACCATCGACGTCTATCGCAGTCGCGATGGGCAGGTCCGTTGCGTCGTGCCTCGTCAACGACTGGTCGTCCGCAGCGGCGAGGTCGAAAAGGGCGTTACCGTCAATGACGACAAGCTGATCGAGGCGGCCGTGCGTTTGGGCGGCCAATTGGGTGAGCTATGGGGCGTCTACTGCTGTCAGTGCCGCCGCGACCCGGACGGCGAGCCAAGATTCTTCGAGATCAACCCGCGGTTTGGCGGCGGGGCGCCGCTTTCGATCGCTGCCGGAGCTAACCTGCCGCTTTATCTGCTGCAGGAAGTGCTTGGCCTGCCGATCACGGCCGAGGTTGGTAAGTTCACCGACAAGCTGCTGATGCTGCGATACGATGAGGCCATATTCCTGCAGGTGGACGATATTTCGTCGCTGCCGGGCTATAACCAACCGGTCTTTCGATAAGCTCAATCCGTGCGCCGTGGAGCATAACTCAATGCGAACCAGCCACACGCCAGTACGCTCGGTCGTGTTCGATATGGACGACACGCTCTACCCTGAGCGACAGTACGTTCGTAGCGGCTACGCCGCCGTCGCCGAAAAACTCCGGCGAACCTTTAATCGCACCGAACCGTTCGAACGCTGGCTGTGGGATCGCTTCTGTCGCGGCCAGGCCAGCGGGGCGTTCGACGAACTCAGCCAGGAATTCGAGCTCGATCTGTCGGCCGCCCAGATCGGCGATCTGGTGGAAACGTATCGAAACCACACCCCGCAAATTAAACCCTTCCCGGCGATTCCGTCGCTGCTGGCCAAGCTCCATGAGCGATATCGTCTCGGCCTGCTGAGCGACGGCTTCCTGCCCGCCCAACAACTCAAGCTCAAGGCGATAGGCCTGGAGAGATTCTTCGACGCGGTCGTCTTCACCGAAGAACTGGGACGAGAGTTCTGGAAGCCCTCGCCGGTCGGCTTTGAGAAAATCGCCGATCTGCTCGCCTCGCCCCGCGTTGCCTGCGCATACGTGGCCGACAATCCGTTCAAAGATTTTGTCGCGCCCAACGCGCTCGGCTGGCGAACCGTCCAGTACCTTCACCCGGGGCAGGTTCACTCGGCCAGGCCAGCGCCCGACGGCGGCCGGCCGCAAACCGTAGTCCGCCTGCCTGGCGAACTCTACCAAGCTCTGTTATAAGCTCAGCCTCTTGCGATCGAAAAATCGCTGCACCGAGCGTCTTTGCATTGCCCGTTCGACACGATAAGATCACGTCGATGAAATGCGACCTGCACATTGATCCCGAGTGGGCGGATGCACTGGCGACGGCCGGGCTGGGTTCATTTGATTCGCTGATGGCCACCACGAACGGGCGATGCTGCTCTACCCACGACCGAGGGCAGACCTATCGTGTGGAACTGCCCGACGGGCGAACGATCTTCGTCAAGCGAGATACGTTCACCTCGCCCAAGGATTTGTACGTCGATCTAACGAGCCTCCGCCTGCCTCAGCCGCCGTGCATCGTAGAAACCAGGGCGTTGCAGCGAGTGGCCGAGTTGGGCATCGCAGCGCCCCGGCCGATCGCGTGGGGCCAGCGCAGGCGAGCGGGCTTGCCCTGGCAGGCTGTGCTTGTGATGACGCCGCTGGCGGGCATTGCGTTGAGTGATCTGCTGAAGTCCGACCCATCCGCCGAGATTCGCGTAGCCGCCTGCCAAACAGCCGGCGAAATCGCGGGCAAACTTTACGCGGCGCGACTGTCCTGGCCGGACCTGGCGCCGAAGCATTTGTTCATCCCCCAATCGCCCGCCGAGCAGCCCGGCGTGCTGGACTTGGCCAGAATGCACCCGGCCTGCCGGCCAAGATGCCTCTACATGCCGAAACAGATCAGGCGATTCTGCAACAAATTCCGCCAACGAGGCGGCTCCGACGCCGAACAAAAACTGTTCACCGACAGCCTGTGCGAGCAGTTGCGATAAGTTGCGATAGGGGAAGATCGCTCAATGGTGGGTGCCATGATCCACGTGAGATTTTGGTGAGCTTGTCGAACCACGTGGCCATGAGTTTTTTTTTGCTTCTTCGTTTAGCGGCGGGACGTAGGCCCGCCTGTTGTCTGCTCGTTGCAACACGGCTTGCGAGCAAACCGTGCCACCCACCATCCAGAATTGGAAACGAACTTTAATCAACGAGGACTTTTCGCGCGCGTTTGCCCAAGCCGGTGATGATCTCGTTTGGGATCGTGCCCGCCAGTCGCGCGATGTTCTCCACGCTGTGCGGGGCGGCCGGGTCGTTCGATAGGATCTCCACCTCGTCGCCGACCTCGGCGTCGGGCAGGTCGGTCAGGTCGATGATGGTCTGGTCCATCGACACTCGCCCGCGGACCGGCACGTCGCGCCCGCGGATACGCATCGTCGCGTTATTCGACAGCGTGCGATTGTAGCCGTCGGCGTAGCCAATCGGCACGAGGCCAATCCGGCCTGCCTCGGCGAAATCATGCGTCTGGCCGTAGCCGCATCGCTCACCGGCGGAAATCTCGCGGACCTGCATCAGTCTGCCCCACAGCCGCAACGCCGGTCGAAGTGCGGGGCGGTTGTGCATCTCGTCCGACGGCTGATACCCGTAGACCGCAATGCCCGGGCGGACCATGTCCAGTTGCATTTCGGGCAGGTCGATCGTCGCGCCGGAATTGGCGGCGTGCAGAATAAGCCCCTCGCCGCCGCCGACTGCCTTCACGACCTGGTCGAACCGCTCGAACTGGAGTCGCGCGTAGGCCTTGTCGGCCTCATCGCTTGTGGCGAAGTGCGTATATAGGCCGGTCAATTTCACGCCGCCGGTCTGGCGGATTTCGTCGATCAGAGCCGGCGCGTCGCCCATCGCCACGCCGCTGCGGTGCATGCCCGTGTCGATCATCACGTGAACCTGAGCCTCGCCGCCGACCTTGCTGGCGCACTTGGCCGTCGCTCGCAGTGCGTCGTGCGAAGTCAACGTCAGCGTAATGCCCTGCGAAATCTGCTCGCGGAGCAGGTCGGGCGTTGGGATGCTTTCGCTGCCGGCCAGCGGCGCGAACAATGTAAGCACCGGCTTGGTGCAGCCGAGTTGGCGAAGGTTGATCGCCTCGTTGGGCGTGGCCACCGCAAGCCAGTCGGACACTTCTTCGATGGCGCGGGCCAGTTCCGCAACGCCCAGGCCATAGCAGTCGGCCTTGACGGCCGGGCACATCTTCACGCCCGGCGCGAGGCTTTCGCGCATCAGGTTTATGTTGGCCTGAACGGCCGAGGGAGAAATCTCCGCTGTCAGATAACTTTCCATCGTTCGCCTCGAAGTCGGCGACCGCTCCGGCCGCATGCTCTCATGCTATCCGCCCGCGACGATTTGGCCAAGACAACTCTCGACTGCGACCGTCGAAAACACCGCCGCCACCGAGGATATCATCCAGGTGATGTTGAAGTAGCAAGGCTGGCAATTTTACTAGTGTTCTGCTACTTAATAGATATGGCAACGGAGTCGCTAATGGATGCCGATCAATTAATACATGCCAAACTTTCTGAGTCCATTCCGAAGATAGAGTTCTGTGAAATGGATTTAAAAAGTGTGATTGACTTCTTTCGTGATATCGCGGAGGTCAATATACATGTTGATTGGGAGAATATGTCATGCATTGGAGTTGATCAATCGACGATCATTAATGTTCAATTACATGACGTGCAATTGATAAAGGCGATTGATGTCGTCTTAGCCGAAGCTTCTGTGCATGAGCCTCTTGGCTATTCAATCAGTGATGGGGTTATCACCATATCATCAAGAGAAGAACTGTCTCGACATGTAGCAACACGCCTATATGAAATCAATGATATCATAGTGAACTCTGTGTCGCAGACCCCTCAGTATTCTACTGAAGTAGCTATTATTGACTTGATTGAATTCATTACCATGACAATTGATCCCGTATCTTGGTTCATTGCCGGTGGAACCGTGGGGTCGATACAGGAGTATGATGGCCTGCTGGCTATTACTCAGACTTTTGAGAATCATCAATCCATTGCATGCCTGCTTACTGAATTTCGAAATAGGAAACAGCGTTTGTCAGAAGCTGTGGCCAGGTTGAGATCGCCCACTGAACGCTTTCCATTATTTAAATACTGGCGATCCTTCAAATCATTTACCACAGGGATCTATTACTGGACTTTGAGAGCTTTCTTTGATTCGAAGTCTTGACAGGCGGGTAAAGGCCTTGTTCGCCAGGGGGGCGACCTGATACGCTAGGGGTCTGAAATGAACGGCCTCCCCGCCGCCGCAACCTTTGACTGCTCGGAGGATGCATTTAATGATCTTTGATACGTTAGCCGGCGCCAATCGTTACGAATCGCTGAATCCACATTTCGCCAGGGCGTTCGAGTTCATCGGCCGCGCCGACCTGGCCGAACTGCCCGACGGGCGACACGAAATCGACGGCGACAATGTCTTCGCGGTCGTCCTGCGCGAGCCCGGCCGCGGGCGCGAGGGCGTTACGCTCGAGGCGCATCGCAAGTATATCGACATCCAGTTTTGCGTGGCTGGCATCGACGAAATGGGCTGGCGGCCGCTGGCTGAGTGCACCGGCGACGGGCAGGGCTTCGACGAGTCGAATGACTTGGAATTTTTTGCAGAAGCGCCGGCCGGCTGGGCATCGGTCCCGCCGGGCTCGTTTGCGATTTTCTTCCCCTCCGACGCCCACGCGCCGATGGGCGGCGTCGGCGACCTGCATAAGGTAATCGTAAAGCTCGCTGTCTGAGGCACTCATGAGAAATACCGTTCGCTCAGGCGCTCGCCGCGAGCGAAAAAAGTGACGCCAGCTGAGACACTCATGACAAAAACCGCTCGCTCACGTTCGCGGCTAGTTAAAATTTCGGATGTCGGGTGGCACGGCTTGCTGGTCAAGCCGTGTAGCAGCAATTGCGGGCAAGGAGTGGACTACTTGCTTCGTCGACGCCTCAGAATCGTCATAGCTCCGAATCCCAACATCGCAAGGGTGGCAGGTTCGGGCACGGCCGTGACTGTCAGCACGGTATATCCGGCCAGGTCGCCCACGGTCAGATAGTTCAGTGTGTAATCCTGGCCGTAGGTCGCGCCGGTGAGGGCTGCCCAAACGGAGTTCGGATCATCCCAGTAGCGGATCTCATCCGTACCTTCGACCAGCTCCAGGAAGTCGGGCAGTGAATCATTGGCATCGCCTGCCAGGGCAAGCATGCCCCCGGTCGCCATATTGATAAAACTATTCCCATCGCCATTGTCGTCTATGGTCAGCACTCCAGCTACGCTCACAAGCCCGCCGTTGGTGATATTCAGCGTTCCACGACCGTCATACTCCCAATAGCCTTTATAACCAATGGTTAGATTAATGTTGTTCGTCCACTGCGAACCGGCCCCATCCACAGTGACCACACCCGACGAGTCATAATAATTTCCGATGACGCCATAGTTGTTGCTGGCCGCGCCGCCATTGGTGATGACCTGCCCCTTTATTCTGTACCAACCTGAATGAGAGTCAGGCCAATGCTTCTGCCTTGTGTTCCGGAGGGTGAGGCGCAGCCGAATCCGCAGGAACACAAGGTCGCCCCTTGCGAGGG
>SDBV01003687.1_pt1 | contig 22375 bp, 21 predicted proteins | sample 2277081 | NCBI WGS metagenome assembly SDBV01 (sample SAMN10402039, study PRJNA504765) | marine sediment metagenome | isolation source: marine sediment core GS10_PC15, 223 cmbsf | place: Arctic Ocean: Southern Knipovich Ridge | collected 2010 | reverse complement strand
TTGTATGCCTCCCGCATTGGATATCCTTGTTACGGCGAAAGAAGGAGGAGATTCAGACACGATTTGGTTTTGGAGTTGGAGTGGAATATGGCCTACGGGGCCTGCAATTTTTCACTTGGAACCAGGTGAATCTTTGGAACTTAATGGAATTTGGTCACAAATTGACTTAAACGACTCATGGGAAATCGAGGATGACACCCAAGTCTTGCCGGGAATCTATGGAATTGGAGGTAGAATTGGAAAGTCTGCTTTTAATGATCCGATTAGTAATTCGCTTGTGACTTTAGAAATTAGTATCATCCCGGAACCCGGTTCATTGGCTTTACTTATAACTGGTTCTGCTATTTTACACTATTTTAATAGGAAGAGAAAAAAAGTTAGACGCACCTAAATTCCAACGAAAGGAGGCGGGGAAAGGGGCAGTTGCAGCTTTACTATTTAGAAAGGGGGAAATATGAGAGGCAAAATTCTCGCAGGTTTTATTGTTTTTATACTTTTATCATCATTTGCTTCTGCTACCACCCGTATTGTTCCGGATGATTACCCTACCATCGGAGCAGCAGTAGGAGCCAGCAACGACGGTGACGAGGTAATTGTAAGTGATGGTATATACACTGGCGATGGTAACCGCGATATCTTTATAAATAGTAATATTACTATTCGCAGCAAAAACGGCCATGACAACTGTATTATTGACTGCAATGGCACAGAAGCAGAAAGAGCGAGAATTAAACAGTTGCTAGCTGATGCAGGTTATGACAGCGAAGCAAATCACAAGTACGCAAGAGAAGTTCTTCAGATTAAAACAACTATACCACCCAAACATGGGAGGCCAACATTAACTGACAAACCGCTCAAAGGTAAATATCGCGAGTTGATGCGTAACAATTTTGACAAGAAAACCTATGGACAACGCTGGCAGGTTGAAACGGTTTTCAGCATGATCAAACGTAACTTTGGCTCAGCTCTTAGAGCCAGACGTTATTGGTCGCAATGCCGTGAAATGATGCTGATGGTTTTAACACATAACCTTGCGGTTATCTTAGTCGCCAAAGAGCTTTTCTACAGAGCACTCCTGACCCCTTTAATTCTCCTTTTATAAGTAACAACGAAGTGAGCATTCAATGCTTTACACCCAACTTTTAATGCTTTACAGGGATAAAACCGATGATATAATTGCACGGATAATACTTGACGACAGCACCAATGCTACTTTTAATTGAAAAACTGTTACGCAATGGATGATAAAAAACGAAAGCCTATTAGGGCTGCTTTAAGGCGGTTGCTTTTCTTCCTGATTGAAAATGTATCCGTTACTTGCTATATCATTTGTTTTATTTCCACGGTGACACTCAGTGGCATTATCTATTATTTTCTCACTCCAACTTGTCATGGAATCGGAAACAATGGTCTGCCAATTGAAAACTTAAGCTTTTTAAACGCGATGTATTTTAGCATCGTTACTGTTTCATCGCTCGGATATGGGGATATGCACCCAATGGGCATATCTAAAACACTTGCCTGTTTAGAGGTTCTTTTCGGTCTTATTCTTATGGGAATAATGTTAGCCAAAATAACTTCTGCACGTCTTTCGTATCATGTTCGCAGGTTATTTATGAGTGAAACTCAAAAAAGGATCGAATGCTATGCTGAAGAATTCGGAACTCTCGATATACAGTTGATAGCATCTTCTAAGAAAATCACACAAAGCTTTCAAAAAACCCCTGACGATAACGTTAACAACTCGTCAACTCAATCAGAGGCTATTAGTGAATGCACCAAAACTATATCTTCATTCCATAGTCGTTCTTCTGGGCTAGCAGAATATATTTCATATGAAGTAGAACATTGCGACTTTTTTTCTATTGCACCTATTGAGAGCATGACCCGTATGGCTCAGGCTATTGACAAAGTAATATCACGACTTGTGCAAATGATAATTATAATCCCAAACGACGCTAGGGATATGTTGTTAGGCCCTGACAATATGAAACGGCTCCTTCGTGCTTTGGATGAACAGAAAAGAATTTGTGGAACAGTTAGGCAACATTGCATTGATAGTTCTATTAAAGATAGATTTTTGGAGATATTGAGAGATTGTGAAAGTTTTCCTGAACAGTTTTTTGCCGTACCAAGTCCAATTTCTGAAATAACTCAACCTGACCAAAAAATAGTGGAAAGTAACGAACCACAAAGTTAGTATATAGTATTAATCACAAGTCCATAACTTTCTTGTATAGGACTGGAATTTATGGAAGGATGGTATTGATATGGATATAAATTGGATAAAGTGCCAAGGTGATGTTTGGGGTAAACTCAACACAGTAAATCTTGACCACGCACACTTCGACACGATGGCTGGCGTATATGTTATCTGGCATGGCGGTAGTAATTCGGCAACGGTATACGTAGGACAAGGAGTGATCAAAGATCGGTTGGCTGCACATCGCAAAGATCCTCGAATTCAACAATACGCCCACCTAGGTCTTTATGTGACATGGGCTTCTGTGCAAGATGATATGCGAGATGGTGTTGAAGCCTATTTATCGCGCATTTTAAGGCCTAAAGAAAGTGAGAGGTCTCCAGATGTTGCAGAAATTCAGGTCAACCTCCCATGGGGTTAAATTAAACCAACGTAGAGTATTTAGAGAATAATTAAAGGGGCCAGTGCCGGAAATCCGCGGCGATACAGGGAAATAAGCCCCTGCGGGGGGGTACGGTGCAGGGGGCTAAGCGGTTATGAAGCCCGGCGTTGCCAAGCGGTATTTTTATCGACCCATTCGACAGCTCTCCCTTCGATAAACTCCCTTCGACTACGCTGTGCATCGCTCCCTTCGACTCTGCTCCCTTCGACTTCGCTCCCTTCGACTTCGCTCCCTTCGACTCTGCTCCCTTCGACTTCGCTCCCTTCGACTTCGCTCCCTTCGACTCTGCTCCCTTCGACTTCGCTCCCTTCGACTTCGCTCCCTTCGACTTCGCTCCCTTCGACTCTGCTCCCTTCGACTTCGCTCAGGGCAGGCAGGACAGACAGGGCAGGCAGGATAAAATAGGATTAATGTTTTGGATTGTCACAGGGGCGGATTTTGGTTAGAATCAGGCAAATCGGTCAGTTTAAATAGTTTTATTTCTACGATATAAGTTTAGGCAGATGATTTATGTTTGTATTACCGATCCGGACGAGTATCCGGCCTTGGCGTACGCCTTACGCGAATTACGGGCTGATAATCGCTAACGCGATAGTTTTTCTGCTTATGCTGCTGACGGAGTCGAAGCTGGACCTTTCGCATCTTATGCTTACCCCTGCTCGGCCTTACCTTTGGCAGTTTATCACTTATGCGTTTTTGCACGCTAACTTTATGCATATCGCCGGCAATATGTTCTTTTTGTACCTGTTCGGCAATAACGTCAACGATAAGCTGGGGCATATCGGGTATCTGTGCTTTTATTTGGCGGGTGGGGTTTTCAGCGGGATAGGGCATACGTTAGTGAGCGGCAGCCCGGTGTTAGGGGCCAGCGGCGCGGTTGCGGCGGTGACGGGTGCGTATTTTGTTTTGTTTCCGAAGACTCTGATAACGGTGTTCTACTGGATACTGTTTTTTATCGATACGATCGAGATACCCGCGTATTACCTGATCGGGTTTAAGCTGATTTTCTGGGACAATCTGGTCGACAGGCGGATTGCCAATGTAGCGTATGACGCACACCTTTCGGGTTATGCGTTCGGTATTCTTGTGATGCTCGGTATGCTTGCGGTTGGGCTGATAAGCAGTAGTGGTTTTGATCTGTGGTCGATACTAAAGCAGTGGAACCGGCGGCGGCGGTATCGTGATGTTACAGAGACCGGTTACGACCCGTTTACGGGGCAGCGGCCTGTAAAGCAGGTAAAGGCTAAAGAGGTTAAGAAGACGGGCCAGCAGCGGGAGAAAGAAAAGAAGATTCAGCAGATTCGGACCGATATCGCGGGCAGATTGAGTGAGCATAATCTCTCGGCGGCGGCGGAATTGTATCTTGAGCTTATGGGAATTGATGCCGGGCAGGTCCTGCCGCGACGAGGACTGCTGGATATCGCGAATCAGCTTGCGGGGGTGGACAGGCAGGCGGCGGCGAAGGCGTATGAGCAGTTTCTGGGGCATTACGGCAGCTACGAATATGGCGAGCAGGTGGAGCTGATGCTTGGGGTACTGTATTCTCGGTATCTTGACAGGCCGGGTGAGGCGAAAAAGTATTTAGAGGCGGCGGCAAAAAAGCTGCGAGACCCGGGGCAGTTGAAGATGTGCGAGGATGAGCTTGCGAAATTGGGTGGGTAAAGGCGATGGAAATATTCGGAGTATATGGCCTTAGCACAGTATTGACAATCATTTTTGCGGTCTTCTACTACAGAGTAGCGGAAAACGAGAACGCTTCGCGACTGCTTTGGGTGGGCCTGTCGGTTGCGGTGTCTTTTTTGACCAGGATATTGGGGTTGGGGCTAATTGGATTGGTATTGGGCCAAGCGGCGCTGTTCGCTGGTATAACAATCGTGCGGGCTTTGATATCGAGAAATCGATAAAAAAGGAAGCGGGCGTGATTGAGAGAATAAAAAAGTTGACAATTATCGGCGGTGGTGCTAAGTTTGGCCCGACTGGATTGTCCGGAGCTAAATGGTTCTGAAAAAAATTTTTGGGAGATGGAAAAATGGATTTTCGCTTCAAATCACTTCTTTTTGTTTATCTATTTTGTTCGGCGGTTTTAATGTCAGTTTGTTTTGTGCCCGAAGCTTTTGCGGCGGCTGAGGAATCGGCAACTGCGGCGGAGGTGCCGGCCTTTCCTTATATTGCACAGATGACCGGCGATGATGTTTATATTCGTTCCGGGCCGGGTACGCAGTATTACCGGTGCGGTAAGCTGAATAAAACAGACCGCGTGAAGGTTGTCGGCAGGCAGTTCAGTTGGTCGCGTATCGTTCCGCCGGCAGGTAGTTTTTCGTGGATTTCAACGCAGTATGTCAGTGTTGGAGCGAAGAATTCGTCGGTGGGAGCTGTTACCGGTGATGCTGTCCGGGTGTATGCGGGCTCGCCGCACCTAAAGCCGATACATTCAACTACTATGCAGTTGAAACTCAACAGCGATGATAAAGTGAGGCTGCCCGGCGAAGAAAGCGGCGGGTATTGGCAGATCGCTCCGCCGACCGGCGCTTATCTGTGGGTGAGTACCGAATATACGAAGGCGCTCGGTCCTGCCGGCGAAGTTAAACTTGACGTCGAGCCGGAACCTGAGGCAGCGGCTGCAGAAACTGCTGCGGTTGTACCGACTGTGATTTCGGACGAAAGTACAAAACTCAACAGGTACTATGCGCTGGAGAAGCAGCTGGCAGTTGAGCGGAACAAGGCGATGGCCAATCAGGATTATACGGAATTGAAAAAAGCATTCGGCGAACTTGCCATTGACAAAGCGGCAGGTAAGGCCGGGCGGTATGCGGAGTTTGCGCTTGGGCAGATAAAACGTTACGAGTTGGCTTTGGCGGTCGGTAAAGAGACGCGGCTTCAGGATCAGAATTTGCGTCAGATAAAAGGGCGGATAGATAAGGCCCGCGTTAAGAGGGTGGCCGAGATTCCGAGGCTGGACAAGTTCGCAGCAGTTGGGCGGTTTGAGACTTCGAATATTTATGTCCCGAAGGCCAAGCAGAAATACTACCGTATAATGGACGATAGCGGTAGGACGGTTTGCTATGCGGTGGCCACGAGCGTCGCGATGCGGATGGATTTGCGTAAGTTCATCGGTAAGAAGGTCGGTCTGATAGGAGAGATCAAGCCTCATCCTGAGACGGGAGGGGCTTTGGTGCGATTTTGGCGAGTCTGGCCGGTCGAGTAGCAGGGAACCTGGGCCGGGGGAGAAAGACCCACGGCTACTCGATTATGCAGTCCTGTGTGCCTGGTCAGAGAGTCTCACTATTCCTGCATGTTGGTTTTCTTTATCGGCTCAGAGTGCAGATGCCAGTCAAGGCCGTGCACTTTGTATGAAGTTTCCGGCCCATCATAAAAATGGCCGTGAATACCATGCCATCTGCCCTCATCGCTGTGATAGAAGTGATATTCAAAATGTAAGTCGCCCTCTAAACATCATACTCTCCTCCTATGTTAATCTACTCTATACCCCTACCCATTGTCAAGGCAAAGAACTGGGTGAATTCCAAAAATATTAGGTAAATATGCTTTTTTGTGAAATTTTTCTTGACTTCTTGGCCAATTATGCTAATATTATTGTATTATGAAAAAGAAGTTCTTGTCGACTTTGTGCCCTTGTTGTAGATTGCCGATGCGAACGGCGGCTATGGCTTGTCCAACATGCCAGGTCAAAATTGAAGGTGATTTTAGCGAGACTCTTTTCAACAAGCTTAGTTCAGAAGACCAAAAATTCCTGGAAGAATATCTGTTGGCAGGTTTCAGTATAAAAACACTGGAGCAGAACAGTTCGCTTGGCTATGCCGCGATACGATCCCGTTTAGACAAGTTGATTGCGAACTACAAGGCGGTAGCGAAAATGGATGGTCAGAAAAAGGCTATTCTGGAAAAACTGCGAGCAAATGAACTCAGCGTCACCGAAGCCAAAGATATGCTGGAAAAGCTTACAGGAGATTAGGAAATGGAAAACATATCGTCAGAGCAGGAACTCCTGAAACTGCGTAGAGACGGCAAGATAACTGAGGATGAATACAAGCAACTGCTTGAAGCAATGAGAAAGTCTCCAGCGGCTGACCCTCAAGAGCAGATCAATCTTGCCAGAAAATATGTGCTATGGGTTGGTCTTGCGATGGTCGTCATCATCGCTGCTGCTATTTATCTGACTCGCAGCGACTATGACGCAGGAGTGGTACCACGGCTTTTAGAGACTAATACAATCGTACCTAAGGTACGAGTTGGTGACTATACGTTTGACATGAGCAAAGACGATGTGTTGAAAAAACTTGGAAAACCAGAGACGATTTTCTATGGGGAAGAAAGATACACACTTAACAATCTTCCGAGAACGTATTACATGCATTTTGGTGATGTTTCCTTTCGGATACTTGACGATTCAGTCAAAGAGATTACTGCGCATAGTCCTGTCTACAAATTTATCAATGGTCTAGGAGTGGGCGACTCAGAGCAGAAAATCAAACAAGCCTTTGGTGACGATTTCCAACTCAAGGAAACCGAGTGGAAGGATTTTCTCACCTACAGAGACCAAGGCCTTGTATTTGAAATCCACAAGAACAATAGAACCGTCATGGAAATCAACGTTTACCCCAAGTAAAAGTTTCTGAGCAGGCGCATTTGACGGAGAATGATATGGATAAATTGTGTCAAATAATTTGTATGTGTGTGATAGGCATAGCTATTTTTTCCAACACGTCTTTAGGGCTGGGTGGGATCAGTGAAAAGGGTAATTGGCCCAAAAGCTGGCCGGAAGAACTTGAGCCGTATCGCAAGCAAGCAAGGACGATGCTAGTAGCCACCAGAATTCAACAAAACGTCTACGAGATCCCGTTCAAAGACTGCGATGAGTTTGAGAAACTCTGGCCAACAATTTTGAAACTGAAAGATAAAGGGGCACCGCTGAAACTTCGCAGCATTGAAAAACCCTTCAAAAAAGGGCGTCTGTTCGATAATGAAAAACCTGTGGTGCGCATTTTTAGTCATGTCTATCCTGCAGAGCCAAGTTATCGTGCCGGCGGCAAGAAGCTTCGGCCAACACCACCATGGCCGGATTCAATCAAGTCACCAACTGGAGAGTTACCCGAATATGTAACCATCTCGGAAAATGGTAATACCTGGATTCCGGTTGAAAAAAAGAAACCAAAAGCATTCATGTATCGTGTGCGAACAGAGATTGAATTAGTGGTTGACGGAACAATTATTAATCTGAACAGAATCCTTTTACCAGATAACACACCAATCATCGACAAACGTAAACTTGACAAGAAACCCGAAACAGAACAAATATCTGCAAGCAATAGACAAGAAACAGAATTTGATATCCATGCTAAGGTTGCGCAACTGAATATCGACACAGCGAAGCTTGATGATGTTATTCGGATTTTTGGTGAGCCGATAGAGTATATCTGGGGCAGAAAGATTATAAACAAAGCCAAGATTCCCACTGATCGATATTGCATCAAGTATCCTTATGATGTTCACATTTTTATGCTATGGGACTCTATAGTCGAATTAAGATTTGAATCTCCGGCAGCGGGCTATGTTTTTCGTGACAAAATCCGAGTAGGCTCTTCGCTCGATGAAGTACTCGAAGTAGTTGGTCAACCGGCCAAAACTGTCAAAGGTGGGCGGATTAGGTGGGTTGATAATGTACTCTATAAAGATATCAAGGGCAAGAAAGGATATTGCTACTACCATCGACCAGACCAGAATGTCCGATTCTTCTTCTTGAATTATAAGGTAAAGGCGCTGTATATAACACGAAGTGACTATAATGATGGCTAACTCAAACGAAAAACAATATTTCAAAGTTGAGTGGAGGAGACAATGGGCAATAAGTTAAAGCTATATTCTGCATTATTGGCCAGTGGTTTCTATGACAAGATATTTACTTTCTATTAGATAAAGAGAGAGCAACAAGTAAAAAGAGGCGAACCAGCGAGTAATTTTGCAGAGTAACTGCTGGTCCACCCATGTTCGGTACAGGGCATTTTTCGCCTATACCGAGACCTTTATTATTTTACGAGATATGTTTGTAAAAGACAATAATTAATATGAGTTCAAAGTTAAAAGGAGAATTATTATGTTTAAGAAAAGTTCTTACAATTGGTCAATGTATAGCCTTGTTCTTATGGCTTTGCTGGGAGTGGTGTTCTCAAGTGATGCTAAGGCTGGAGGAACCATTATTGTTGATGCAAATGGCAGCGGTGATTTTACAAACATTCAGGGCGCGATTGACGTGGCAGAAGAAGGGGATATAGTTATCATTGCCCCCGGTGTATATAACGAGCATATCAATTTCAAAAACAAGAATATTATACTTACTTCAACGGCCCCCAATAACCCACAGATAGTGGAGGGGACTATTATTCAAGGGGATGGTACAACATCAGTAGTAACCTTTTCTGGCAACGAAGGAAACAATTGTGTATTGAGTGGTTTTACCATAACCGGTGGCGGCGGTGATTACGGCGGAGGGATAGTTGGTGGAGAGGTATTTGTCTCTCCTAGGACAGAAGCAGTAATTTCCAACTGTATTGTTAGGGATAATAGTTCTGGTTTCTGGGGTGGTGGAATAGGATACTTTGGCGATGATGGTCTAATCAAAAACTGTGTTATTACCGGGAATTCATCACGCCGGGGTGGAGGATTAGCTTATTGCTATGGAACCATAGAGAATTGTATTATCGCCAACAATTCAGCCAGTGGCCAAGGAGGCGGGCTACAGGATTGCCATGGACCTGTAATAAACTGCTCTATCGTTAATAATACGACCTCTGGTGAAGGTGGTGGTGGTTGTCAGCTTGAGGGGAGCATTACTAATTGCACCATAGTTGGTAATACGGCCTCTGATGGTGGTGGTGTTTATCAGGTTGAGTTTGACGGGAGCATTACTAATTGCATCATCTGGCAAAATTTAGCTTCTGCGAATCCGCAGATTGGTGCATCCAATGATCCCAGCTATAGTTGTATCCAAGGCTGGACGAGCAGCTTAGGCGGAGTCGGCAATATCGGTGATGACCCGTGTTTCGTCGATGCAGGTCTTGGTGATTATGATTTGATTGCGGATTCAGCTTGTGTTGATGCCGGTGATAATACTGCTGTTACGGTTGATATTGATTTAGACGGCAATCCACGGATCGCCAACGGCATTGTCGATATGGGCGCTTATGAGTTTTCTCCGGCAGAGCCTGCGGATTTACTGGACGATTTGGCCCTCGATATTATCGATTTGGAGTTGCAGGGACTCGGAAACAGTCTGCTCGCAAAGTTGGATACCGCTCTGCAAAAATTAGCCGACGATAACGACAAAAATGATGTAGCGGCTATTAATTCACTGCAGGCTTTCATCAATGCTGTTGAAGCGCAGAGCGGGAAGAAGATTTCGCAAGAGGATGCCGATACCCTCATTGCCGCTGCACAGCAAATCATCGATATATTAAGCAGTGAATGAACAATATGATATAGGCAGATACTATTATCAATTAAAGGGCTGTGAGCGTGTTGCTTGCAGCCCTTCTTAATGTTTCATTTTTTGAAATTTTTCCCCCCAAAGCTATTTCTGAGCAGAAAACAAAGGTAAACGGCCGATTGAATAGCAACCGGGGCTCAATAGTTTTGAGTTCTTAGTTTTGAGTTTTTTTGAACCACCTGTCAAGAGGGCAAGTCTTTATTAGGGGAATCAGAGTCGCCGGGGGTCGGGATTTGGATTTTCTTTTCGACGTTTCGCTGTAGCAGGCCGCGGATGACCCGGGCAATACCGAAAGCAAACAATATAACAACAATTAAGAAATGGCCAACCGAATGGTTATACTGGTATCTATGCACTACGTACATGAAGTAGGCAAGTGCGACTGCGATGATTAGCATCGCTATACCAGCGGTGATGTTTTTTATCGAGCCAGGGCCGAGTTGTTTTGGGGGCTTTATATTTGGAAAAGGTACACCTTTTTCAATCGCGGCCATTATCTGTTTGTGCTCGAGGCGCTTCTTGAGATAATAAAAAATACCGATGATGAGTATCGGGCTTGCCATGCCGAGAAAAATAAGGAATACCTCGATTCCGTCACCTACGATATGGCTGAAGTCATTCATTTTGTTCCTTCCAGTTTATTTGCTGCGCTGCCGCAGTGAACCTGAAACTATTTTATTGTTATCGAGCCTACATCAGTTTTGAGGCGCAATTGCCCCTGACCTGTGCCGATTGTGCCTCTTAGTCTTTTCTTTGAAATTTCGCCGACCAGCGTGATGGGTCTGTCAGTTTTTATCGAACCGATATCTGTTGATGCATCTAATTCGACGGATAATTTTTCCGGTCCGACGAAATTAATTGTGCCGACATCTATGGTGATATTTGCGTTCAGGGCGGCGGGAGCGGTGTCGGCGTAGACTGCTTTGATTGTGCCGACATCAGCTCTAAGGTCGATATCGCCCGAAATTTCTTTACAGATTATTTTTCCTACATTGGTTGACGCTTCAATTCGGCCGGCGGTTCCTGATATAATTATCTTTCCTACATTAGCTGAGCAGTCGAGATTCAATTGCTTCGGGACGATGATATTGAAATCGACTTTGAGGTATTTGTTTTTCAGTTCGCTGGGTTTTTCTATCCTTATGTTCAAAGTGTCAGCGGATGATTCGAGTTTTATTTTAACCTCTTTTGAGCGTTTCTGGGCTTCTTCGATTGTTTCGGCCTTGGTGGTGATTGTGGCAATGATGTTGCAGTCGGTGACATCGGCGCCTGTTACAGTGATAGAGCCGATGCTGGTTCGGACATTTAATGTACCATCGGCTGTAATAGGGGCGGAGAGTTTTTCGGTCCTTTCGTATTTTTCCCTGTCTGAGTCACCTATGTGGATGCAGCAGCCGGTGACAATTAAGTGTAAGCAGAGGAAAAGACTCAAGGCCAGAGTTTTTGGATAATTTGTTTTCATTTTCGCTTCTCCAGGCTATCGCATTAGATAAATGGTTTATTTTATTGTTATCGAGCCGTTGTGGGTCCGCAGGTAGAGTTTTCCTTCGCCTGCGCCGATTGTTCCTGTAAGTCTTCTCTTGTTTACTTTTCCGGTTACCGTAATTGGCAGGTCGGTGTGAATCGAACCGTTGTGAGTGATAATTTCTGCTTCGGCGGACAAGGCAGGTGGAGCGGTAAAACTAATACCGCCATTATGAGTGACCATGGATACATTGCAGACGGGCGGGGCTGTTTTTGCGTAAACAGCTTTTAGGCCGCCATTGTGTGATCTTAGCTTTAGGTCACCGGAAATTTGGGTGCAGATGGCCCTGCCGTTATGTGTGTTTAGCTTTATGGTGCCGAAGATAAGTTCGGCGTTGATGCGGCCGTTGTGGGTTGTGGCGTTGATTTGGCCGTTGATGTTTGTGATTTTTACCGGGCCGTTATGGGTGATTAGTTCAAGGCTGGTGTCTTTTGGGATAGTGACGTTGAAATCAATTTTGAATGGGCGGTTTGTCAAAGAAGCAGGCTTATGGATTTTGGCGGTTAGTTTGTCACCTGAGGGTTCGAGGGTTATTTTTATTTCTTCTGCCAGTTTTTTGGCCTTCTCTTCGGAACCGCCGCGGGCCTTGATGGTTGCGGTTACGCTGCATTCGGTGGTGTCTGTGCCTGTGATAGTGACCGAGCCGTTATGGGTGCGTGCGGCGAAGATCCCGCCTGCGGCCATTGGGGCCGATATTTGGACGGTCCGTTCGTATTTATATGCATTATCGTAATTATCGCAACTGCCTATGTGGATATGGCAGCCTGCTGCGAGGGTTAACAAACACAACAAACAACTTAGTGATATTTTTGTTAATAACGCTTTTTTCATTTTCTTATCCTTTCAATCGGAACGTGTTTTACTTGACTCTTTTCTTTTTGTTATCTACTTGCCTGCCCTTTTGTTTTTCAGGTTCAATAAGCTCCCAGTATTCTTTCAAATCAATATTTTCTTCGTTTTTCAATAAATCTCGAAGGATATATCGATGCGTTGCTCCAGTCATTACGACAAGACGCTTTCCAGGATATTTCCCGGCAGCTTTGATGATGTTGTCGGCCATAATCTTGTTGCGTTCGTGCCATTGATCTCTGGCAAAGTGATAGTCATCGATAAGCGTTTCATATCCAGGATACTTTTGCAAAATGGCAGGCATGATATTATGCCACACAGACAATTTTATTCTTATGATTGAATCATGAGCTTCTGAGTTAATAATTTTCGGGTTAGAACTATGAAACAGATTACCTTCGGCTCGACCAGCATAGCTTTGCAATTGAGCCACTTTGAGGTCAATGGAATTAGGGTCGCTTTCGTATACTTGTTTTCCCCATTTGTTAGCAAGTTTGTTTGCTCGTTTTTGTCTTTGGAAATGTTTGGTCTTTTTGAAGTTTTTCTGCCGATCGGGTCTGTCAAATGGTATTTGTTTTACGCCCAACTCCGATGCAGCCTGATCTGCAGCCCATGTTTCCGGACAGGAACCGTTTTTACCTCTTATTTTTTTAATCGGCCTGCCGTTAGGTTCCACAAGACTTAATGGCAGTTCAATTAGAATCGCATCTGGCTTGAGAGAAAGTATTATTTCTTTCACCACGTCAGGGCTGTATTTAGGGTTTTTGTGGTGCGCACTATGGATTGTGCCAATAATCACGACCTGCGTCTTTTTAGCTTTCGGGGATTTTTTTTGTTTGGCGGTGGTGGTTCCGGGGTAGAGGGTGGCGAAGGCCAAAATCAGGCAAAAGATTGTAAATGTTCTTTTCATTCTTCCTCAGGGTCCGGAGTTATTGAATTTTCCTTGTTTTCAGGAATTATTATGGTCTTTTGTAAGTTTGTCGCAAGTTTTCTATAATAGGTTTCAGAAAAATTTGAAACTTATCGTGTTAAAACGGCGTCTAAGAGAGAAAAAAGGAGTGCTATTTGGCTGGCCGGGCGGATAAGAAGCAGGATGACAACTGGCTGGGCAGGCTTGTGGCTGGTGACCGGCAGGCGTTTGCTGAGTTTGTGGATAGATACAAGGGGACGGTTTTTCTTTGCTGCCGGGGGCTGGGGCTCGGCGAGCATGAGGCAGAAGACGTGGCGAGCGAGGTGTTTTTAGCGGCTTATAAGAGTCTCGGCCGATACAGGGGCCAGGCGGAATTGGGCACTTGGCTGTGGAGAATCGCGTATAATAAGGCGGTAAGCTATCTTCGCAAGAACAGGCGCCATGTTGAATTGTATGGACAGGGGGATGAGTGGTTGGCGGAGAGCAAAAGCAAGGCCGTTGGGGCTGAACTCGAGAGCCGGCAGGAGGCTGAGATTGTGTGGCGGGCTGTTAAGCGATTGCGGCCGGCGTGGGCGGCGGCGATAATATTATTTTATCGTGAAGAAAAAAATATTTCTGATATTGCAAAAATAATGGGAAAACGTAAGAATACGGTTAAAACGTATTTGTTTAGAGGCCGAAAAAGATTAAAAGAAATCATCGGGCCTGTCGTTGGAGAAGATGTCGATGTCGATTGATAAATCAAATGAAGATAAATTCGAGCAGGTAATCAGGCGGGGGCTGGGGGGATATGCCGAGCCGGTGCCTGCCGATTTTACTTCAAAAGTATTGAGGCAGATTAGAGGGGCCGAAGAACGAAGGCTTCTGGCACGTGTGATTTTGCAGGAAAGGCTGGCGCTGGCAGGCTGTATCGTGCTGGGCGTTGTTATGGCTGTGGTGGCAGTGGTCTGGGGTGATACGGTCGCGGCCTTTGACGGAGAGATTAATGTTATTATCGCCAAAATCATCCAGAGCGGCAGAGCTGCCGGCGGCAATTGGCAGGTCTACGCGGTCTTTGCCGGTGTATCTGCGTTTGTTGCATGCGGTCTTGTGGATTTGTTAGCTGGTGAGGGTTAGTGACAAGATTGCGAGCGGGGGTTGTGGGGGAACTGTGATTTATCGGCGTTTGTAGGGTTTTGTGCCGAGGATTCCGAATGTGTTTTTGATGCCGGGCAGGGCTGTGGTTGTTACCGTGGGGTCGTAAATGCTGCCTGTAATATCCATTTTGACTACGCCGTAGCCGATGGCGTCGGCCAGGGACTGTAGAATCGAAGGCTCTTCTGTGGCGAGGCGGTTATGGCCTCGAACTCTTAGAGTTAAATCAATATTGCGGTCTTGCAGGCCCATACGGCCTGAGCCGTTAAAGGCCATATTGCTGCCGGACAAATCGACATGCTCAAAGAAGATGTTGTCTTTTTTAATATAGGAATCGATGAACATCTTATCAAAGGCAAAGACCTCAGAGCCTGTTATCTTTAATTGCAGGATTTTTGCCAGCAGTGAGAGACGTCCGACTCTCATATCGGTAATTTTGAGGCTGCATGTGCCGATTCGAGATTGATTGTCACCGACCTGGCCGGTCAGTCCCAATGAGCCACACATGTTTCCGGTAGTGTGGCCGTTACCATTGTCGGCGCTATTGCTGTCGGAGAAAAATTCTTTCAGGTCAATATCGTCGAAGCCAACTCGCAACAGATACTCAAAGTTTTCCGGGCTGGTATTTTTCAATTCGAATTTTCCGGCCACCTTTCCGTTGTAGCACTCGGCAATCAGGTCTCTGGTCGTCCAGCCTTGCAGGTCCTGATCGTAATAGATGTAGGTCTTGAGGTCGGTCAGGGTTTTGCCTTCAATCCGAAGACTATCCGCAGTGACGTCGGCGTTTATATCGCGGAGCGGCTGGTCTGTCTTGTACGAGCCTTTTGTCTTTATGACGGCGTTGAGTTCGGTTATAGCAGGTTCAAAGTTGAGATTGCAGGACTTGAGATATGTGGTGCCGGCAAAGTTGATTTGTTTTTTGCCGTTGTCGGCGTTAACGATTTTTATATTTTCGAAGTCCAAATCAAATCGTCCGACAGGCGAGAATTTTTCGTAGAAGGACTGAATTTCCTTAGGCAGGGCTATGTAGAGTTGCTCATCGAAGAGGATGTCATTTGCCTTCAGTGCAAAAACGGCGCTGCCGAAAGTGTTGTCCGTCAAATCTATTCGGCCGTTGACAGTTATGGTTGCCGGATTTGGTGCTATCTGGATGTTATTGGCGGTGAGCGCGGTCATATCCCGGAGCGTGATGCTGTCTTTTGTTATAGCGAGTTGGCCGGTAATGTCCTTCAGGGGATAAGGGAAATGTTTGAAGTTGATGCGGTTGCCGAGGCAGTCCACGGTTATTTTATAATCAATGGGGGCTTGTGTGTCAGGTTTGCTCAGGTCGACACGGTAATTAATTTTGCCTGCTATTTGCAGTTCGGAGATAATTTTTTCTATTGGGGCGGGCAATATACTAAGCAGTTCGTTGTTTAGCTGGGTTTCTGTGGCGTGTACTGAAAAGTTATAGCTTTGCGGCGTGTTATTTGTTCCGAGCCAAATCTGTCCTGCCAGAGAAACCCGTCCACCTCCGTGATGTCCGGTCAGTTTTTTTACCTGTATCGAATCGGGAGTAAAGACAGCTTTACCGGAGATGTCGGTGATGGTCAGCTGTGATTGATTTAGTTTCAAAGAGGTATTTTTAAAAGAAACATCAGCTATGAAGGCTGTTGGTTCGGTGTTGTCCCTGGGTGTAAAGACTTTAATTTCGGTATCGACCAGGCCGACCACCTCGTTTTGAATGCAGAAATCTTTTACCATATCCGGCAATACCTTCGAGAGGGTTGAGTCCAGAGGTGTGTTTTCTGTTTTGATTGACAGGTCGTATATGGGGCGGTCGGTACGGCAGGCGGTGACTTTGCCGTTAAAGACTATTTTGTGTTCGTTCGACAATGAAACCAGGTCGGAAATTGTTATGGTATCAGGGTCGAAGAACAGCTTTCCTGACAGATTCTTTAAGGGGTAAGGGAAACGGCGGTACAGGGCTTGGGCGTCAAGCAGTTCAACGGCGAGGGTGGTTTTTTTGTCCGTTTTTGATTGTCGCTTGAATTGCCAGTCGACCGCTGCCAGGCCGGTCGGTGAGACGGCTGACCAAAGCTTTTTGTGTCTTTCTTTTATCGCATCATAGAGGTCTTTGTCCAAGGCCATGTTGTCACTGGTAAATTGAATCCAGCACTTCCAATCGTGGCCCAGGCCTTCAACGGTTCCATTAAAAGCCACATCGACATCGTTATGTTTTCCCCGCACATTGTTCAGCGATACAGTTTTTTCGGTAAAATCTATTTCGCCGGCCAGGTGTTCTATAAGATATGGGAACTTTCGGTCGCGAATCGAAACGTCCCTGCAATAAACTTTGCCGTTCAACGTACTTTCACTGAGCCTGTCTAAATTTCCGGAGGCCTCAAAGTCGATGTCCACCTGTCCCCAGGGGCGGTATCTGTCGAAGAATTTTTGCAAGGTGACAAAGGGACCGAAGCTTTTTAAGAAGGCAGGCTTGTCGAAAGCAAAGAGCCGGTCAGTAGGAGCAGGCTTGGTCTGCAAATCCTTTACCCGGAGCACCAGTGAATAATTGCTTTGCCGGTCATATTTGATTTCGGCGGCTAAAACGTTTACGTTCCAGGCCTTTTCAATGGCAGGGGTATTTGTGGAAGTAAGGCCGCCGGCGATTGTAATATGTCCTGGCTTCCAGAAGCCGGTCAGGTTGCTTTTTGGAAAGTCTTTCCAGGCACCTGTTGTTATCTTAAAACAGTTTCCGTCTTCTTCTTTTTCTGCGGGTCCGAATTCTATATCGAGCGGTACTTCGGCAGCGACTTTTATCCGGCCGTTCGAGACTTTGCAGTACTTGAGAACACCGGCTTTGAGACTTATGGCAGGTATTTTGCCGGAGCCGCCTTTGGGTGCGGTGATTTTAAGTGTGGCCAGGTTCCAGCGGTTTGTGTTTAAATCGTACTGAGCATTGAAAACGAAATCGTTGACACTAATTTTCTTCAGTCGAGGACGCAGAAGCAGTAAACTGCCTATTCCAAAGCGCGCGTATACGGTTTTGGCTTTTAGTATTGTATTGTCGTATCCAGCTTTTTGGTCGGGGCGGACTACAAGCCCCTGTATAAAGATCGAGCCGTCAGCATCAAGATTGACAAGTTCGGCTTCGATTTTGGTATTAGTTAGTTCGGCGATCTGGGCGATAGCAATTTTTTTGAGGGTTTTGGCGGCAAAGACAAAAACAAGCCATAAGACGCCGGCCAGAATCAAGACTTTTACAAGAGCAGCGAGGTACCTTTTATACCTGACAGCCGGTACGGATATGTTCGAATTTATCGACATTTATTTTATTTGCCCCCAAAACAGTGCATCCGTGCAATAATTACTAATTTGCACTTGCATCATTAGATATTTGCTCTCTTTATTGCTTTATCGGCAATATCGCGTCGAAAGTATACCCGGTCGAATTTTATTTTATCGACGGCCTGGTATGCCCGTGTTTTTGCGTCCGCTATGGTCTGCCCCATAGCGGTAACGCCCAGGACTCTGCCGCCGTTGGTAACGATTTGGTCATCTTTTTGAGTGGTTCCGGCGTGAAATACGACGACGTCGTCAAGCCGGGCTGCATCGTCGAGACCGGAGATTGTTTTTCCCTTTTGGTAATCGGCCGGATAACCGCCTGAAGCCATCACGACACACACAGCCGGCCGAGGGTCCCATTCCAGGCTGACCTGGTCCAGCCTGCTATCGCAGACCGCCAGCATAACTTCCAGCAGGTCGCTTTTCAATCGCATCAGAATCGGCTGGGTCTCAGGGTCGCCGAAGCGAACATTAAATTCCAGGACTCTTGGGCCTCCGGCAGTAGCCATAATGCCGGCATAGAGCACACCTTTATACGGCGTGCCGTTGCGGTTCATACCGTCCACCACCGGCACAAGTATTTGACGTGTAATCTGATTCATCATAGATTCGGTGACCACAGGGGCCGGGCTGTAGGCGCCCATTCCGCCGGTATTGGGGCCGGTGTCACCATCGCCGATGGCTTTGTGGTCCTGGGATGATTCCATAACGTAAATATTTTTGCCATCGACGAAGGCCAGTATCGAGGCCTCTTCGCCGAGGAGCTTGTCTTCGACGATGACCTTATTACCGGCGGCGCCGAATATCTTATCGCACATTATCTTTTCAGCGGCGAGAATTCCGTCGGCGGGGTCGTCGCAGACAAAGACGCCTTTGCCCTTTGCCAGGCCTGCCGCTTTTACAACTACCGGTTCGTCACGGGTCGCGATATATTTTTTTGCGTCGATGAATCTATCAAAGACCTGACCTTCGGCGGTAGAGACCGAGCTTGAGTGCATGAGCTGTTTTGCAAAGGCCTTGTCTGCTTCGAGTTGTGCAGCATTTTTACTGGGGCCAAAGGCTTTTATGCCGGCTTGTTCGATGGCATCAACGAGACCTGCGGCCAGAGGGTCTTCGGGGCCGACTACCACAAGGCCAACATTGTTTTGCTTTGCGAAATCCACCAGTTTGTCGGTATCGGTTGCATTGATCGGGATGTTTTGGCCGCATTGTGCTGTACCGGGATTTCCCGGGGCGATATAGAGTTTATCGAGGATTTTTGATTGAGCCAGTTTCCATGCCAGCGCGTGCTCACGGCCGCCACCACCAATTAAAAGTACATTCATTTTTTTCGCCTTGAATTAGATTATACCGTTGATTATGCTTTTGCTTATTACATATTGAATAATAATCTACCAAAATCGGCTGTTTTGCTCAAGTTTTCTTTGAATTAGAAAAATATTCTGCTATTATTATGATTCGATCTTTTGTTATGGGTAAGGGGCAGTTGTGGAATTATCGTGGCTGATGAAAATCAAGATTGGGGCGGCGGTTGCTGTTGGCGTTTTGCTGATAAGCATCATAGGCTGGCCATTAGGTGCGCCTGCTGAGCCATTCGGGGTGGTATCTATTTTTGCCGGAGATATAAGTTTTGGCGGTGCACTGGTTTTGCTCGGTTTAGCGTTTTTGGTAGGCTTTTTGGGTTATTTTGTTTCCTGGCCCTGGGGTAAAGAAATCGGTGTTCTGGCGGTACCAGCGGGTTTGGCGGTCTGGGCAGTGCGAGGGGGGAGTATGGCAAATCTTATGCTGGAGAATTCCACCGCGGCCGCCCGGTACCAGTTGTTTGCGACGCTGAAATGGGAGCCATTCTTCTGGCTGGCGGTCGTTGCTGCCGGATGGGCGGGAGTGCTGGCAGGGCAGAAGCTGAGTCGTAAAAAAATCCAGGACAAGGGCCAGGAGAAACCAGTCTCACGGTCAACAGCATACCTGAATGCGGCGGCTGCATTTATCGGTTCGGGCCTAATAGCACAATTTGGTATCAGGATACTGGCTCAGAATGTTCGGGCGTTCGATAGTAAATTGGGCTCGGTAATGGCTCAGCCGGCAGTCGGGCAGATTGCTTTTGCGGTTTTGGTTTCGTTTGGCTTAGCCGCTTTTGTAGTGAAAAAGTTTCTCGATGCCGACTATATCTGGCCCGTGATTGCCAGCGCGTTTATCACGGCTTTTGGTGTAATCGGATATGCCGGAAAGGGCGTTCTGCAGCATGTTGTTGAGCATTGGCCTGCGATTTTCTTTCCCAACTCCATTATTGCCATTTTGCCGGTGCAGATGGTGGCCTTTGGGACGTTAGGTTCTGTTTGCGGCTACTGGATAGCAATTCGCTATATTTATTGGCACAAGCACGAGATTTGAGGCCAAAACGGGGGATATTCAGCAAATTTATTCATCTTTTTTCAAGTCTTTTAGTTGAGCTAACGTCTTCTGTTTCAAGCAGTTATATGTCTATAGTCCCATAACGGGTCTTTGTCCGGCAGGTGAGCGGTAAAAATGTTTGTTTTCGGTGCCGGAATTAGCCGAAAATATAGCAGTGTCTGAAGATAAGTAACTGTCTTTAGGCCGGGCTTTTTGAGTATAAAAGCTTGTAAAGGCCGTCCTTAAGCGGCCTTGTGAACAGTTGGGCAGCTTTGTTCGTATTTCATAGCGAGACCAGCCGACAAAAGGAGTTGACAATGTTGGTTCTAAGCAGACAAAAAGATGAGTCAATAATGATTGGTGACGATGTCGAAATCACCATTGTTGACGTGCGCGGTGATAAAGTACGGCTTGGGATAACGGCCCCCAGGGAGATACCGGTTCATCGCAAAGAAGTATACGAAGCGATCCAGCGGGAAAAGGGCGAAAAAGAGGCCCATAAGCAAACATAGGTTAAGTTTCGAGGCTTTATTTAGAGTTTTGCAGGCGTTTTGTGTGGAGGTTCACTTCAAACAAAGCGTTTTTTTTATGCGCTTTGCTTTTACATTCGTTTTTAGTGCGGCCCACCGCCACCTTCCGATACCAACCGCCAGGTGTCAATTGAAATGCTAAATTGCGTGATTTTGATGTGCTGATTGGTCAAAAAGTTTTTTCTACGGCAAAAAGTTTAGTTTTTGACACTTTTTTTGGATTATGAGACAATTCCGGTTTAAGCAGAGTAAATGTGATTGATTGTGGAGGTGAAAAATGAACTCAAGAGAACGTGTTGTCAAAGCCTTAAATCATGAAGAACCCGACAGGGTGCCAATTGATTTCGGCGGAATGTTGTCCAGTATAAATATCTATACCTACGACGAACTTGTAGAGGAGGTAGGATTGTCCGCCGAAGATGCGGCCGATGTGGTCCTCAGTACGGAATGGTCTCAGGTGTCCAAGCCCCCGGAAAAAATGCTTGAAAAGTTTGGTGTGGATTTTCGGCGCGTCTTTCTGGGAGGGCCTGAAAACTTCGAGCCGGTGATCGATGAGAAAGAGAATACTTTTACCGATGAATGGGGTCTTACCTGGAAGAAACTCGGCAGATATGCCGAGTTTATTAATCCGCCCCTGCGCGGCGCATCATTGCAGGACCTTCTAAAGTATAAATTTCCAGACCCGACTGACCCTGGGAAGTATCGAGGCGTCGAAGAATGGGCGAAACGACTGTATAATGAAACAGAGTACGCTGTAGTGGCCGGCCATTCAATGTACGGTGTGTTCGAGCTTGGATGCTGGCTGTGCGGTTATGACGATTTTTTAGAGAGGATGGCGCTGGATAAAAAATTCGTGTCCGTCTTTTTTGACCGCATTTTGGAGATTCAGAAAGAAACCTTTGGCAGATATTTAGACCTCGTCGGTCCGTACGTACAGCTGGTTGAAACCACAGACGACCTTGGCACACAGTTAAGCTCAATGATAAGCGTTGACATGTACCGCGAATTGATAAAGCCGTACCATAAAGAATACCTTCAATTTATAAAGTCCAAGGCCCCGCATGCCAAAATCTTTATGCATTCCTGCGGGTCAGTATTCAACCTGATTCCTGATCTTATAGATGCTGGTGTCGACCTACTCAATCCCATACAGCCAACGGCGCGAAATATGGAGCCCTGGCGGTTGAAAGAGACTTATGGTGACAAATTGTGCTTTCACGGTGGCATAGATGTGCAAACTGTACTGCCTAAGAAGCAGCCCGAAGAAGTGGAAGAATTTGTTAAAGATACAATGGAAACACTCGGTCGAGGTGGTGGATACATCCTGGCTTCCAGTCATAATATTCAGGATGATACTCCGCCGCGAAATGTTGTCGCTATGTTTAATGCCGGGGCCAAATACGGCAAATACCCTCTGGGAAAAAATTGATTTGACGTCGGTTCTGTATTGTGGGACAATCCCGGTTTGGTTGTGGGCAAAGTATACGTGATTGTATTGACTTGTTTTTGTTGAGGTAGATAACGATGGCAGATTTAAAAGCGTTGGCTGATGCAATTATTAAAGGT